>Ga0172367_10000006_pt1 | contig 350050 bp, 292 predicted proteins | sample Lak10m_FD_114542 | JGI IMG/M metagenome (GOLD analysis project Ga0172367, IMG submission 114542) | Freshwater microbial communities from Kabuno Bay, South-Kivu, Congo - kab_022012_10m | ecosystem: Environmental > Aquatic > Freshwater > Lake | place: Democratic Republic of the Congo... | reverse complement strand
TTGGCGTACTCGCGCACTTCCTGGGTGATCTTCATCGAGCAGAACTTCGGCCCGCACATGGAGCAGAAGTGCGCCACCTTGGCCGACTCCTTCGGCAGGGTTTCATCGTGGAACGCACGCGCGGTGTCCGGGTCCAGGCCGAGGTTGAACTGGTCTTCCCAGCGGAACTCGAAACGTGCCTTGGACAGGGCGTTGTCGCGGATCTGCGCGCCCGGATGACCCTTGGCCAGGTCGGCGGCGTGGGCGGCGATCTTGTAGGTGATGATGCCGGTCTTGACGTCATCCTTGTTCGGCAGGCCCAGGTGCTCCTTGGGCGTGACGTAGCAGAGCATGGCGCAGCCGAACCAGCCGATCATCGCTGCGCCGATGCCGCTGGTGATGTGGTCGTAGCCCGGGGCGATGTCGGTGGTCAGCGGGCCGAGGGTATAGAACGGAGCCTCGTCGCAGCATTCCAGCTGCTTGTCCATGTTCTCCTTGATCATGTGCATCGGCACATGGCCAGGGCCTTCGATCATGCACTGCACGTCATGCTTCCAGGCGATCTTGGTCAGTTCGCCGAGGGTTTCCAGCTCGCCGAACTGCGCGGCATCGTTGGCATCGGCGATCGAGCCCGGACGCAGGCCGTCGCCCAGCGAGAAGCTGACGTCGTAGGCCTTCATGATTTCGCAGATTTCCTCGAAGTGGGTGTAGAGGAAATTCTCCTGGTGATGCGCCAGGCACCACTTGGCCATGATCGAGCCGCCGCGGCTGACGATGCCGGTCACGCGCTTGGCAGTCAGCGGCACATAGCGCAGCAAGACGCCGGCATGGATGGTGAAGTAGTCCACGCCCTGCTCGGCCTGTTCGATCAGGGTGTCGCGGAACAGCTCCCAGGTCAGGTCTTCAGCAACGCCGTTGACCTTTTCCAGCGCCTGGTAGATCGGCACGGTGCCGATCGGCACCGGCGAGTTGCGGATGATCCACTCGCGCGTTTCGTGGATGTGCTTGCCGGTGGACAAGTCCATCACGGTGTCCGAACCCCAGCGGATGCCCCAGGTCAGCTTGGCCACTTCCTCCTCGATGGAGGAGCCCAGCGCCGAGTTACCGATGTTGCCGTTGATCTTCACCAGGAAGTTGCGGCCGATGATCATCGGCTCCAGCTCGGTGTGGTTGATGTTGGCCGGGATGATGGCGCGGCCGCGCGCGACCTCCGAGCGGACGAATTCGGGGGTGATTTCCTTGGGAATGGCCGCGCCGAAGCTCTGCCCGGCATGCTGCTCGACCAGCAGGCCGGCTTCACGCGCCTCGGCGAGCTTCATGTTCTCGCGGATGGCGACGTACTCCATCTCCGGCGTGATGATGCCCTTCTTTGCATAGTGCATCTGGCTGACGTTGTGCCCGGCCTTGGCCCGGCGCGGGTTACGCACATGGGCGAAGCGCATGGCGGAAAGTTCGGCATCGTTGAGGCGACGCTGGCCGAATTCGGAGGTCAGCCCAGGCAGCTTCTCGGTGTCGCCGCGGTCCTCGATCCAGGCACTGCGCACGTCGGCCAGGCCCTTGCGCACGTCGATGGTGACGTTCGGGTCGGTGTAGGGGCCGGAAGTGTCGTAGACGGTAACCGGGGCGTTGATCTCGCCACCGAAGTCGGTGGGCGTCACGTCCAGGCTGATCTCGCGCATGGGTACGCGGATGTCCGGGCGCGAACCCTGTACATAGATCTTTTGCGAACGCGGGAAGGGTTGAATGGACTGCTGGTCGACCTGGGCGGACTCACTCAGATTCTTGTTGCTTTGCACGCTCATCGGCTTCTCCTGGGAAATGTCGGAGCGAACCTGAGCAACACGGCGGATCAAGGGCGTCGGGCACCGCAACTGCGGTGGAGAGACTCGTCACGTTCGAGACGAGGACATCTTGTTCCCTACGCAGGCCTTAACCTGATCAGGTTCAACGGGATCCGGAACTTTCCGATCTCAGCCTTCGCTTCAAGGCACCCCGACAAGAACGCCGCCGAGTCTAATCAAGACCTTGGGCGAACACCATGGCAATGGCGAAACTAGTCGACCGTTCGGTCACTTGCCCGGACCGCCATCGCCGCCTCACGCCACGGCGCACGCGCGCCTTGACCCCCTGACAGCTGCCGCTTAGCCTTGCCCATCAGCTCTATTCAGGATGGACCCAACATGCTGCGCAGACTCCCCCTGGCTCTCGCCGTGGCCACCCTCACTGCCGGAGGAGCCTGGGCGCAAGAGACCGCCCCCCTCGCCAGCAAGACCGATCTGGTCAGCGTCTACCAGCAAGCCGTCAACAACAACGCCGACCTGGCGGCAGCCCGGGCGCAGTTCCGCGCACGCCAGGAAGTGGTGCCACAGGCACGCGCCGGCCTGCTGCCCAACCTCAGCGCCGGCGCCGAGCTGAGCGACACCGAAACGGACGTCGACACCAGCATGGGCTCCACGTCGCTATCACGCAGTGGCACCGCCTATCAGGCGACGCTGAGCCAGCCGATCTTCCGTGCCGACCGCTGGTTCCAGCTCAAGGCTGCGGAAGCCGTGAGCGAGCAGGCCGCAATCGAATACTCCATCGCCGAGCAGGACCTGATCCTGCAGAGCGCCCAGGCCTACTTCGCCGTGTTGCGCGCGCAGGACAACCTGGCGGCGGTGAAGGCCGAGGAAGCCGCGTTCAAGCGCCAGCTCGACCAGGCCAACGAACGCTTCGAGGTGGGCCTTTCCGACAAGACCGATGTGCTCGAAGCCCAGGCCGGCTTCGACACCGCGCGCGCCAATCGCTCCATCGCCCAACGCCAGGTCGAGGACGCCTTTCAGGCATTGTTCACCCTGACCAACCGCGAGTACGTGGCGCTGGAAGGCATCCGCCATACCCTGCCGGTGCTGGCGCCGGTGCCAAACGAGGCTAAGGCGTGGGTGGATACGGCGACGCGGCAGAACCTCAACCTGCTGGCGGTCAATTACGCCGTGACCGCCGCCGAGGAAACCCTGCGCCAGCGCCGCTCCGGCCATGCGCCAACACTCGACGCCGTGGCCTCGTACCGCAAGGGCGACAACGACGCGCTCGGCTTCAGCAACACCCAGAGCATTCCCGGCTTCGACATGCCGCGCTATACCGGCGACGTCGAGCAGCGCAGCATCGGCCTGCAGTTGAACATCCCGCTCTACAGCGGCGGGCTGACCACCTCGCAGAGCCGCGAGGCCTATTACCAGCTCAGCCAGAGCGAGCAGCAGCGCGAAAGCCTGCGCCGCCAGGTGGTGGAAGCCACACGCAACCTGCACCGCGCGGTGAACACCGATATCGAACAGGTCCAGGCCCGCCGGCAGTCGATCATCTCCAACCAGAGTGCGCTGGAAGCCACGGAGATCGGCTATCAGGTCGGCACCCGCAACATCGTCGATGTGCTCGACACCCAGCGGCGCCTGTATGCCGCGGTACGCGACTACAACAACGCCCGCTACGACTACATTCTCGACAACCTGCGCCTGAAGCAGGCGGCCGGCACGCTGAATCCGGACGACCTGCAGCAGCTGGCGGCCTACCTGAAACCCGATTACAACCCGGACACCGACTTCCTGCCGCCGGATCTGCCGCAGACCATTGGTCAGCCGGTGCGGGTGGATTATTGAGCCAGGGGCTCGCTTGAATCGTAGTTGGGTGGGCTAAAGCCCACCAGGCGCTCGCACCCCAGACGGCGCAATGACGCCGACAGCTGATCCGGCTTCCTCGCGGACCAGACACACCGGCTAGCCGAGCAGCCTCGCCAGTCCAGTCAGCAGACGCTGCAACGCCCCCTGGTTGGCCTTGAGCACGCCCAGCCCGGCGTCACGCATCCGCTGCGCGGCAGCCGAATCGCGCCAGAGCTCACCGACAGCATCCGCCAGCTGATCGGCATCCTGCACTTCGTGCAGGGCGCCGGCATCGCGCAGCTGCGCGGAGATTTCGAGAAAGTTGAACAGATGCGGGCCACTGAGCACCGGCTTGCCCAACGCCGCAGGCTCCAGCAGGTTGTGTCCGCCATTGGGAACCAGGCTGCCACCGACGAAGGCCACGTCGGCCAGGGCATAGAGAAACAGCAGCTCGCCCATGGTGTCGCCGACCAGCACCTGCGTGCCGGCGCCAACCGTCTCGCCCGTCGAGCGGCGCACCGCGGCAAAGCCTTCCTTGCACGCCAGTTCAAACACCGAGATGAAGCGTTCCGGATGCCGTGGTACCAGGAGCAGCAGGGCCTGCGGAAACCGCTCCAGCAAGCGTCGATGCGCGGCCAGGATGATTTCGTCCTCGCCGGCATGGGTGCTGGCGGCGATCCACAGCGGCCGATCCTGCGCCGCCCATTGATCGCGCAAATCGGTCGCCCGCGCCAGCAGTGCCGGGTCGATGGCCAGGTCGAACTTGATCGAGCCAGTCACTTCGACGCATTCGTGGCGTGCGCCGAGCAGGCGAAAACGCTCGGCTTCAGCCTCTGTCTGCACGGCGATCAGGCTCAGCTCGGCCAGCATTGGCGCGGTCAGCCGGGCGAAACGCGCGTAGCCGCGGGCCGAACGTTCGGATAGCCGCGCGTTGGCCAGCGCCACGGGTATGCCGCGTCGGGCGCACTGATGGATATGGTTGGGCCAGAGCTCGGTCTCCATCACCACCGCCAGCTTCGGCTGCAGGCAATCCAGAAAACGCGCCGCGGTCCAGGGCAGGTCATAGGGCAGGTAGCAATGCTGCACGCTGTCTCCGAACAGCGCCTGGATGCGCTCGGAGCCGGTTGGGGTCATGCAGGTGATGGTGATCGGCAGGTGCGGGTAGCGCGCCATCAGCTCGCGGACCATCGGCGCCGCGGCGATGCTTTCGCCCACCGAGACCGCATGCACCCAGATGCCACCCGGACGCAGCCGCGGCAGACCGAAGGCGAAACGCTCGCCGATACGACGGGAGTAGGCCGGGGCGCGCCAGGCGCGCCACAGCAGGCGCAGGAACACCAGCGGCAGGGCGAGGTGAAACAACAGGGTATAGAGGGTGCGATTCATGGGCGCGGAGCTTAGCAAGCTGCCTGCTCGCGAGCCATAACCGCCCTGCCGGCGAACTTGTTGGCGAGGTCGGAACCGAACGAAGTTGCCCGCCCATAATCAGGATCTCGCCATGTCCGGCTATGTTTACCTGGCCATCGCCATCTGTGCCGAGGTGGTCGCCACCACCTCGATGAAGGCACTGGCCGGCTTCAATCGTCCGCTGCCACTGCTGCTGGTGGTGACGGGCTACAGCCTGTCGTTCTGGATGCTCGCGCTGGTGGTACGGACCATCCCGGTAGGCATCGCCTATGCCATCTGGGCCGGGCTCGGCATCGTGCTGGTCAGCGTCGCCGCGGCGGTGCTCTATCGTCAGTACCTGGACCTGCCGGCGGTACTGGGCATGGGGATGATCATCGCCGGTGTGGTGGTTATCCAGTTGTTCTCCCGCAGTGCAGGCCACTAAGCTGCCGGCGGACTGCAGTTATACTGCGCGACCGTTTACCCAATGAGGTCTGCACATGCCCGAATCCCTCAGCACCGACGTCCTGATCGTTGGCGGCGGCGTCGCCGGCCTTTGGCTGAACGCGCGCCTGCGTCGACTGGGTTTTGCCACCCTGCTGGTCGACAAGGGAGCACTGGGCGGCGGGCAGAGCGTGAAGTCCCAGGGCATCATCCATGGCGGCACCAAGTACGCGCTGAGCGGTGCGCTCACCGGTGCCTCCGAGGCGATTGCGGACATGCCGCGGCGCTGGCGCGAAGCGCTCGAAGGCAAGGGCGAGCTGGATCTCAGCGGCGTGCGTCTGTTGTCCGATGCACACTATCTGTGGTCGCCAGGCACCCTGGCCGGCAACCTCACCAGCTTCTTCGCCAGCAAGGCGGTGCGCTCGCGGGTCGGCCAGGTCAAGGGCGATGAGCTGCCGCCTGCGCTGCAGCATCCACGGTTCAAGGGCAAGGTCTATCGGCTCAGCGAGCTGGTGCTGGACGTGCCCAGCCTGATCGCCCGGCTGGCCGAGCTGGCTGGCGACAGCCTGCTGGCCTGCGAGCGGATCGAACCGCTGCTCGACGACAACGAGCTGGTCGGGTTGCGCGTCGATGGTCGCGAGATCCGTGCCCAGCGCATCGTGTTCAGCGCCGGTGGCGGGACTGCCGAGCTGCTCGCGTCGCTCGGCCTGCAACAACCGGCCATGCAGCGCCGTCCGCTGCACATGGTCATCGTCAAGGCGCCCACGCTCAAACCACTCTATGCCCATTGCCTGGGCGGCGGCACCAAACCGCGGATCACGGTCACCAGCCATCCGACAGCGGACGGCGAGTGGCTCTGGTATCTCGGCGGAGACCTGGCCGAAGCCGATGGCGTGGCGCGCGACGAAGCCACTCAGATCGCCGCAGCGAAAAAGGAACTGGCCGAACTGGTGCCCTGGATCGACCTGTACTCCGCGCAATGGGCCACGCTGCGTATCGACCGCGCCGAGCCTGCACAATCGGCACTCGCCCGTCCGGACAACGCCTTCCTTGCCGAGCAGGGCCGACTGCTGGTCGGGTGGCCGACCAAGCTGGCGCTGTCCCCCGACTTCTCCGACCGCGTCGAAGCCGCCCTCGCCCGTGACGGCATTCGTCCGGCCAACCATCCCGCACTACCTCAACTGCCACGTCCGCCGCTGACTGGGCCGTTCTGGGAAGGGCTACTGCCATGAACGCGACGCTGCATGACCTGCACCGCCCGCTGGGCAGCACCGGCCTAAGCATTTCGCCACTGGGGTTGGGCACGGTGAAGCTGGGCCGCGATCAAGGGGTGAAATATCCCAACGGTTTTTCCATCCCAGACGACGCCCAGGCTTGCCAGCTGCTGACCCTCGCCCGCGAACTGGGTATCAACCTGATCGACACCGCGCCGGCCTACGGCGTCAGCGAGGAACGGCTCGGCCCGTTGCTGGCTGGACAGCGCGAGGATTGGGTGATCGTCAGTAAGGTTGGCGAGGAGTTCGAGAACGGCCAGTCGCGTTTCGACTTTTCTGCCACCCACACGCGCTTCTCGGTGGAGCGCAGCCTCAAGCGTCTGCGTACCGACCGCATCGAGCTGGTGCTGGTGCATTCGGACGGCAACGACCTCGATATACTGCAGCACACCGAGGTCTACCAGACCCTGGCCCAACTCAAGCGCGAGGGCAAGATCCTCGCCTTCGGCCTGTCCGGCAAGACGGTCGATGGTGGGCTGCTTGCGCTGCAGCAGGGCGACTGCGCGATGGTGACCTACAACCTCAACGAGCAGGCCGAACGACCGGTCCTCGACTACGCTGCTGCACACGGCAAGGGCATCCTGATCAAGAAAGCCCTGGCCAGCGGTCATGCCTGCCTCAAGCCAGGCGACGACCCGGTCCGCCGCAGTTTCGAGCTGCTGTTCGGTCACCCAGGTGTCAGCGGCGCGATCATCGGCACTATCAATCCGCAGCATTTGACGTCTAACGTAGCCACTGCTGCCGCCGTCCTCACGGGCGATTGACCTCGGAGGCGCAGCGTTCCGTTCGCCGTAAGGAGAGCCCGAATGCCTCGCGTTCTGGTACGCAAGAGCCCTGCCGCATTCAAGACCCTGCCGCTCTACGTCGAGGCCGGCCACGACAGCCTGAGCTACCAGAGCCTGGGCCGACCGCTGAATTTCGCCGAGGTCATCAAGCGCCGGCGCCCGGTGGAGGTGGCCGATCCGGGCCGCTTCGCCATCGAGCTGGCCAATCTGGGCGTCTCGGTCCGCCTGACCCTCTGCTGGCAGGGCCGGGAATACTGGGTGCTGGTCCGCCAGCAGCGCCTGGACCGCGGCGACGTGGTGCTCAAGCTGATTTCCGGCTACATCCCGGCACACGAGCTGAATCTGCCATTGCTCACCGCCATCCAGGAAATCGCCGAAGAATGCCTGCTGGAGACGCCCGAAGGCTGGCTGGCCGGGCGCTTCGGCGACACCTGGCTACCCACGCCCTATCAGGCGAGCCTGCACTACCGCGAGGCGGTGCATTTCAAGCTCGCCTCGCAATCTGGCGCTACACGGCCGGTACAGTGCGGCAACATGGTGCTCATGGAACGGCCGCGCGCCTATGTGCACCTGCCGACGGCATCGTTGCAGCTGGTCTACGACATGCGCATGGAACTGCCGAAGGAGGTTCGCCAGCTCAGCCTGTACCATGTCGACGAGCGCCTGGAGGCGGACAAGCTGGTGGCGCGCCTGAACCGTAACAGGCCCGACCTCTACCTTGTTCCGCTGCACCAGGGACAACCGCAGGAGCAGCTGCTGCAGTTGCGTGATGGCCAGTTCAGCCCCGTCAATACACGGGGGCTGTGGCTGTCGGAGAGCTTTGCGCCGCAGGAGGGCTGGGTGGTGCGCGACGAGCGGGTACGCTGGAAGGACTGGTGGGCAGCCCGGCCAGCCGCCGTGGCGCGCTGAGTAGCCCGATCGCGCGGCACCTGACTGCCGTGGTTCAGCGAGCGCGGATCTTCTCGACGATGGCGGTCGTCGAGCTGTTTTCCACCAGCCCCAGCACCTTCACCACACCGCCGTAGGCCTTGACCAGATCGGCACCGACGACCTGATCGACGCCATAGTCGCCGCCCTTGACCAGCACATCGGGTCGCACCTGGGCCAGCAGGTTTTCCGGCGTGTCCTCGGAAAAGCACACCACCCAATCCACCGCTTCCAGACCGGCCAGCACCGCCATGCGTCGATCCACCGAGTTGATCGGCCGGCCCGGGCCTTTGAGGCGGCTCACCGAGCCATCATCGTTCACCGCCACCACCAGCCGGTCGCCCTGGGCCCGGGCCTGCTCGAGGTAGGTCACATGACCGGCGTGCAGGATGTCGAAACAGCCATTGGTGAAGACGATCTTCTCGCCCTCGGCGCGGGCATCCTCGACCGCGGTGAGCAGCTGCTCGACGGTCATCACGCCACGCTCGGAGCCTTCCTCGCGTTGCACCGCGCGGCGCAGCTCCGGCGCGCTGATGCAGGCGGTGCCCAGTTTGCCGACCACGATACCGGCGGCCAGGTTGGCCAGTGCCACGGCCTGTGGCAGCTCCTCGCCAGCCGCAATCGCAGCGGCCAGGGTTGAAATGACGGTATCGCCGGCACCGGTGACATCGAACACTTCGCGGGCACGGGCCGGCAGGTGCAGCGGCGCGTGATCGGGACGCAGCAGGGTCATGCCGTGCTCGCCACGGGTGACCAGCAACGCATCCAGCTCGAGCCGGCTCATCAGCTCGGCACCCTTGCTGACCAACTCGGCCTCGTCGGCACAATGCCCGACGATCGCCTCGAATTCGCCCAGGTTCGGCGTGATCAGCGTAGCGCCGCGATAGATGTCGAAATCCTTGCCCTTGGGGTCGGCCAGCACCGGAATGCCACGGTGCCGCGCCGCCTGGATCAGCGCCTGATGGTTCTTCAGCGCGCCCTTGCCGTAGTCCGACAGCACCAGCACCTTGACCCCGGCCAGCAGCCCTTCCACCTCGGCCAGCAACGCGGCCGGATCGGTGTTGAACGGCTCCTCGAAATCCATGCGCAGCAGTTGCTGATGGCGACTCATCACCCGCAGCTTGACGATGGTGGGCTGGTCATCGATGCACTGGAAATGCGCCTGCACACCGGCGGCCGCGAGGCTGTCAGCCAGGCTCTGACGCGCCTCGTCCTCGCCGGTCACACCCACCAGCGCCGCAGCAGACCCCAACGCCGCGATGTTCAGCGCGACGTTGGCCGCACCGCCTGGGCGATCTTCGATCTGCTCGACCTTAACCACCGGCACCGGTGCCTCGGGCGAGATCCGCGACGTGCCGCCATGCCAGTAACGATCGAGCATGACGTCACCGACCACCAGAACGGCGGCTTGGTCGAAACGGGGCATGGACAGCTTCATTGGGGCTCCGATGACTGACAGAAAACGGCGGCGATCATAACATGCGTGGCGACGCGGCCCGCCCACTAGACGCGCCAGTCTAAAATCGGATAATTGCAGCCTTTCGTATCACATCCAAAAATTAGGCATCAGCGTCTTCCTCGAATTGAGTGGCGTGCAAGTTCGCATAGGCCCCATTGGTCGCGAGCAATTCGGCATGGCTACCGCGTTCTATGATACGGCCGTGCTCCATGACCAATATCAAATCCGCCTTTTCGATAGTCGAAAGCCGGTGTGCGATGACCAGAGTGGTACGTCCGTTCATCACTTTGTCCAGTGCTGCCTGGATGTGACGCTCGGATTCAGTATCAAGCGCCGATGTCGCCTCGTCGAGGATCAGGACGGGTGCGTTTTTGAGCAGTGCGCGCGCGATAGCAAGGCGCTGGCGCTGCCCGCCGGATAAAAGCACGCCATTTTCGCCGACCCGTGTATGGTAGCCCTCCGGCATCTGCTGGATGAACTCGTCAGCGTAGGCATCACGGGCCGCTCGCTTGATGTCGTCCAGAGGTGCGCCTGCCAAGTCGCCATAAGCGATGTTGTTGGCCACTGTATCGTTGAACAGGGTAACCTGCTGAGTTACTAGCGCGATATGCCGGCGCAGATTGCGCAGGGTATAGGCCTCAACATCCGCATCATCGAGCAGAATCTGGCCAGTCTCGTGGTGATAAAACCTGGGGATGAGATTTGCGAGCGTCGACTTGCCGCTCCCAGAACGGCCCACCAGCGCAATCATCTGCCCCGGCTCCGCCGTAAAGCTAACAGAGTCCAGCACCCGCCTATCAGTACCGGGATAGACGAAGCTCAGGTCCCGCACCTCCAGCCGACCGTTGACTCGATCATGCTCGATGGTGCCACGGTCGACCTCGGGAGCTTCGTCCAACTGTTCGAAGATACTTTCGGCACCGGATACGCCTTTTTGAATCGTTGAGCTGACTTCCGACAACTGGCGTATCGGCTTCGGCAAAAGGCCCGCCAGAGTAATGTAGGCAACCAAGTCACCCGCCGAGGCATCGCCGCGTAGCAATAGCACCAGAAACATCAGCATGGCCATGGCGCTGTAGATCACCAATTGCAGAGACGGGGTATATATCGCATTAGTCTTCACCATGCGCAGCTGCTTGGCAGTGTTCTCGCTACTGGCAGTAAGGAAGCGGCCTTGCTCATAGCGCTCACCACCGAAACTTCGCACGACGCGATACCCCTGAATGGTTTCCGACGCGACATGCGTCACATCGCCCATCGCCACCTGAATCTTCTTGCTCTGCTTGCGAAATTTCTTGCTGGCACTGGACACCATGACCCCAATGACCGGCAGGATCGCCACCATGACCAGAGTTAGCTTCCAGTTCATCCAGAGAAGCGTGGCGAACAAGAAGATGACCGTCATTCCCTCCCGAACCACCACCTTTATCGCATCTGTCGCCGCACCAGTGACCATGGTCACGTTGTAGGTGATCCTCGATATCAGATGACCTGAGTTATGGCTGTCGAAGTAGCGATTGGGTAGAACCAGCAAGCTATTGAATAGAGCCATGCGCAAGTCGTGGACCAGCCCCAACGAGACCCGTGCAAGAAAATAATTGCCTAGGAACGAGCCAATGCCCTGCATCAACGCTATTAATACAATGAGCAAAGGCACGGCCTGTAATAGCTTGAACTCGTTCAGCCATGCGATATCTCGCAAATGCGGGACCTGAGCAAAAAAACTGGCGTCCGGGTTGTTGAGCCCGTCGACGAAGAACTTGAGGATGTAGCCCAGCATAGGCTGGGTGGAGGCGAAGATCAGGAAGCCAAACAGGCTGACCGCGAACAGCCCCCAATAAGGGAGCACGTAGCGCAGCAACCGCAGGTAAATACTCAGACTGGAGGCCGTCTCGGCTTTATCGGGTGAGCCACTCATGGGCGAATGCAACTCATATTTCGGGGGTGGCGATGGTAACACAGGGCGTAGCCGACCCTGCCGTCAGCCCAAGGGCCAGCCCCACCGGCAGCCACGTCAGGAACCATTCCGGGCGAGGCGAATCCCAAAGGCTCGCGCCATCAAACAATAGCGCCAGAGTGCTATACGACAGCATGGCTAATAAGGCGCCACCCAACGGCGTGGCCCGCTCACGCAGCGCAATGACGAAGCAACGGGTCCAGACCACCAACCAAAGAACGAGGCCGGGCAGACCGAGCTCCAGCGCGGCGTGGGTAAATAGGTTGTGCGTATGGTCAAACATCCGCCCCAGTGCTTGTACCTGATACTCGCTGCCCAGCCCTAAACCCAGCCAGGGCCGATCGGCGATCATTGCAAGACTCGCAGCGAAGATCTCTGGGCGGTACGATGTGCCCCTAGCAACAACATAGTTGCCGAATAACCAGTAACCCAAGGCTGCCACGAGCAGCAGCACGACAGCTGCAATCAGACCGCCGCGCCCGGCTCGCCAAGCAGGCATCAACAATATGCTGGCCAGCAAGGCAACCCATACGCCGCGACTCTGCGTCATCACGCTAAATACGAACAGCGCCAACAAGCCAGCAGCCCAGGCCCACCGCAGCGCGGTACGTTTGGGAGGTAAACAAAACCACCATATCAGCGTCATGCCAAATACGTAGCCTCCAATGATCGGATGATCAAGCAGACCGAAGCCCTGCGCCCGCCATGCCCAAGGCTTCGCCCCGAGCCCATAGTGGCGCACAAGCGCCGCCAGCGCCGCCAGCGCCAGCCCAAAACCGGCCCAAGTCAGCACAGAGACAACGCGTGAAGGCGCCTGCGCCAGGCATACCAGAGCCAACAAAAAGAGCACGACGTAAATAAGTCGTTTGGCTTCGCGCGCGGGCTCCTCGGCAGCGCTCCAGGACACGCTGAAAGCAGCCCAGGCGACCAGTGCAAGCAGTGCGACCACGAGCGGCTTTTCCTGCCGCCAAAGGTCGAGCAGCAGCGCCCGGCAGGACCAGGACGCCCAGATCGCCGGCAACCAGAGCAGCGCAATCAAGCCCTGTTGAAAGACCTTTGCCGTCGAGATCCACGTTATGCCCAATAAAAACCAGAGAAGACCCAATGTCAGCCAGGCCATCCCTATACGGCGGCTATCCATACTACCCCTTTGGAAAACGGCGAATACGCCAGTAACAGCGATGTTAGAATGCTCACCCCTGGTAGACGTCCGTACACTGCTTAAGGCTAACTTTACAATGCACGTAAGCCAATTATGCCAGCGAGACTTGCAACAGCTCACCCAAAATGCGGTGATTCTCGAAGCGGACAGCCTTGGCCCTAAGGTCCTGCAACTCGAGAGCGGCCAGTTCCTAAAGATTTTCCGTCGCAAGCGCTGGCTTTCTTCCGCACTGTTACGCCCTTACTCGCGCCGCTTCGTCAACAATGCAGAACGTCTGCGGGGCTTAGATATCGCCACGATGGACGTCCAGGCGCTGTACGAGTTGCCGGACAGGTCGGCCAGCGCGGTTCTCTACGCGCCGCTGCCAGGCGACTCCCTTAGCCAACTCGCCAGGCAGCCGGGATTCAGCTGGACGCCGATACTGCCTGAATTGATCCGCTTCGTAAGCCAGTTGCATCGCAAGGGTATCTACTTTCGCTCGCTGCACTTAGGCAACATCGTGCTTACCCCGCAAGGCTCCCTAGGGCTGATCGATATTGCGGATATGCGTTTCCTGGGTCGATCCCTTCCTAGTCACATGGTCCGACGCAACCTGGCGCACTTCCGGCGCTACCTTGAACGTGAAAAATTTCCGACCCCCTTCCCGTTCTCGCAGTTCTACGACGCCCTGGCCGGCCCCGAATCACTGCTCAGCAGCTCCGCGTAACCGTTGCAAAATTGCTCCCAGGCATCCTCCGCTGCGAGCCACCGGTCCTGTCCATCGGCGAGCAATCGCCGATCTGAATCGAGCACCTGCTCGATGGCGGCGACCCAGCCGGGCACATCTTTCGGCGAGACGTAAATGCCGCTGAGCCCCAATTGCTCGACGAAGACCGGCAGATCACTCGCCACGACCGGCACATGTGCCAGTACCGCTTCCTGCAATACCAAACCCAACCCTTCGCTGCGAGACGGGATCAGCATCACGTCAAACGCCTGGTACAGCTGTGCAGCCTCCTGACGATGGCCCGCCAGCGTGACCATGCGCTCCAAGCCCAGGCACTGGATGCGCGACTCAAGTTCCGGCCGCTGCTCCCCGTCACCCACTAGCACCAAATGGATATCCGTCCGCGTACTCGACAACTCGCTCAGCACATCGAGCATTGTCAGAAAGCCCTTTTCCTCGACCAGCCGCCCGACACCGCCAAGAACGGTGCATGCGCCATCGACGCCCAGCCTCAATCTGGCTTCATCGCGCGGAAGCAATGCTCGTTTGAATGCATGTGGGTTCATCGCCGTTCGCGTAGCGGCTACCGTTCTCCCCAACCTCGCGCCCAGGTATCCGGCGAGCGCAACGGAAACCGCGACCAACTTCAGGCGATGCACAGCAATTGCACTGAACAACCTCGGGTCGCTGCGGCGTATGCGGCTCTGCCCATGGAACACTACGACGACCTGAATCTCCGGTTTCAGTCTCGCCACCACCGGAATGATCAGCCGCGCCACGCCAATACCGTCGAGCAACAACGCTTTCGGCTTGACTCGCTCGATCTCGCGCGCGAGCCGCCGCTGCAGACACCACTGCGGGAGCCTCCAGACCCCCCGGCCTTTGAGCGCTTTCGCGCTCGACCGCCAATACCATGTGTGCCCGCAACCAGTATCCCTCCCGGTTTCTCGGCCCATAAGCATCCAGTTGTGTATCTCGTCCCTGTCAGCCACTAGCGAAAGAATCTGCTCATGCACCTGATGGATCGAGGCATGTGCCTTACCGGAAGACCACACAATGCTGATGATGCTCAAGCCGAGTACTCCAGCGTGATGGCTTCAGAATCAACGTGAGTCATCGGTACCCGCCCCCCGTTCGGTAGCGGCAAACACGCCGTCAGGCGTGCGAAATCCTTGCTCGGTAATGCACCAAGATGGTCGAGCGGCAAGGTCCCCAGGCTGCATCAGCAAATCCGTGGAAAGGCCGCACCACTTGGCGTTCTTCCACGTTATGAAGTGGAAATAAGGAAAGTCTCGTGCACCATCCCGGTTGTTGGTCAGCCGCCCGTCGTCCCATATCCAGCAGTCGGGGAAATCGAAGCCACCGCTGAGCCATGGAACTCGCGCATGCGGCGTGCTGAACGCCTCGTTGAATTCACTGCTTCGACGCCACGGATTGAAGCGATCGGCCACCCACCGAAGTGCCTCGGGCCAGTTTTTTCGCCGAATGAACAATCGGCTGAACGCCGCTTCATCGAATGCGCGGTGCTCGGGGTCTTCGAAACAGGCCTGCCAGCCAGGGACGCGCATGAACGCCTGGCGCATACGTTCGTTATTGCGCAGCAAACACAAATGTCCTGAAACGCGACGTGCGTGGGTAGACAGCAGATCGTATCGGGCAAGCCGCTCCTCGGAGAAATAGCCGCGCAGCTGACCGTAGACGAGATCGATATCGCTGAACCCCCAAAAGTCGACGTCAGCCAAATGCTCGGCGTGGATATGCCCCAGCGCGGGCTTGATATCACAGAGCTTATAAGGATTGGCGGGCTTGAAGGGTATGCCTAGACGCTCGCTGACCAGCTGGCAGTAGTCGACAAAAGAAATCGGAACGATCTGTACGTTGTCCGGAAGGTCGTCTGGCGTTCCACAATCGCTGAAAAAGAGCCAGTCGATATCGGCGTTCCGCTTGCATGTCTGCAGGAAAAACGGCATCCAGAACGGCCATCGTCCGAAATACGGAATCAGCAAGCGAATACGTGACTGACTCACCTCGGCCTCCAGCGCAGCAGCAGCCGGTCCAACAGTCCCATCGGGCGACGTTCCCGTAATGGTTTGTCCAACGCCTGGACGATACGTTGTCCGATGCGCGAGAAGCTATACTCCCGCACCGCCAACTCCCTTCCCGCAGCGGCGATGCGGGATGCCAGCTCCGGATCCGAACGCAGTAAAGCCAGCTTGCATCGCAGTTCATCGATGCTGCGGTAGAGCACCAGATTCGTCATATCGACGAAGCCCAGCGCCTCGTTTTCCGCTTCACCTTGATCCCAAGCCAGCAATACGCAACCACAAGCCATCGCCTCGAAGTTCTTGATCATGTATTCGCCCATACCGACGTCTGCGCTGACAAAAAAGCGAATGCGATTGAGGGTATTGCAATAATCCTCGCCCGAGTTAGTACGCGTAACGATCAGGCTCTCAACTTTTGCCAGCTCGTCGAGTAATGCCTTGCGTTCGCTGTAGGCACCGCTTTTGGTGCTGCCAACGAAGGCCAGCTCGATATCTCGCTCCCGGCCTTGATAGGACAGCAAGGCCTGGTCATAACCCTTGGGCACGAAATAGGCGTCAAATCCTTCCTCGCGTAGGCGCTGACTGACCTGGGCGCCTGAACTGATGATGCGCGCCCAAGGCATCCGCCGGTAGTGCGCACTGAACTTTCCGGTGTACTTGCAGGGGATGTAGTTCTGGTAGGCGTCGTGCTCCAGAATCACCAGATCGGGCAGGGTGCGAATAAAACGCCACTGCCGCATTTCTTTCTTGAAACGTAGAAAGAACAGAATCCTGTCGTAACGCGATACGTCCACATGCTCATGGAAGTAACGCTGCAGATGGGCCTGCTCATCGCTGCTCAGCCAGCGGATGTCACAGCTATCGCACGCTTGCGCGATACCGTCATACAGTCGATCCAGTATTGCCCGCTGCTCGGCCTGGACCAGAAAAAGCACGTTCACCGGAACACCTCGAAAACACGACTAGGAAAGATCACGAGAGCTCCCTGAAACAGCTTCACCCAACAGCCTGGCCAGATGCTCCTTCTGTGACCTGCTGAGCACCCTGCTCCAAGACTGCCCATTGAGACTTTCGCCCTTAGGCATAGCTTTGCGCCGCAGTTCCTCTGCATACCCACGGCCACAGGCCTCAGCATAAGGATCGGTGCGCATCACCGCAGCGTAGTAAGCCAGCTTGGCATGAGAGCGGACTCGGGAGGGCAGGAACAGACTTCGCAAACGAAAGTTCAAACGATGCCACCAGGCAGGCCTGGGTTTCGTGGTTGGCAACTCACGCACCGCCTGCACGGCAAGTGCTGAAAACGCCTCACCATGACGCTGGAAGAACGCTGCCACCAGGTGACGCCAATAATTCTTTCCCGAAAAATAATGCTTGATCACCCCGCGAGACTCCGCAGGTCGCCCCAGGTGCCTGGCCGCGACGCCAACCGCAAATTGCTCGATGATATGAATCTTGGGAACCATCGAATGCATGACATCGATGAGACTCAGCACCTCATCCATCAAACCAGAAGCATCATCCTGGAAACCCAGAACTCCGGAATTGATCAACAACATCTGCTGATCGACACCATGCCGTTCTGCCAAATAGGGTGCCAAAGCGTCATGCAGGGCGTCGCCCTTGTATTCTTTCCAGACACCCTCAATTTCATCGACGAGCCAGGGCGCTTTTGCCAGTAGCTCGAAGAGCCTCACTGGCGAGTCCAGAAAGAAGGTATCCGTATCGATGAAGATACTTTGCTCGGCATACTGCAATGCATCGCGGATGGCAGCAGCCTTGCGGCGATGCAGATAGCTCGCCGGGCCTGTCCAGGCCTTCAAGGTATCGGCATCGAGCGCAATCAGATCGACCGGCCAACCTTGGAACTGCCCAGGCTCGTCGGTGTACAGCAGAATTCGGGGGCAGGCTCCCTGCGCATGATGCAGGGCGGAGAGGATGCTGTGCTTGGCCTCCTGGTGATATTCCGGCTTACCTCCGTAAACCAGATAGACCAGTTGCCTGGATACGCGCTCAGGCATCATGACTTCCTCGATGGCATCAGGCCCAGCGACCAGAAACGAGCATGGGCACCCGTGTCCGTGAAACAGCCCTTCACCGCATGCTCGGTACCTTTGCGCTCGGTGGTCGGTAGAGCCGACAGGCGAGATGCCAACATTGCATCGTCACCCAGTGCAAACAGCGCTTGCGGCTCGCCAACCACCTCGGGCGCCCCTCCACAATCGGTCGCCAGCACCGGCACTCCGGCCGCCATCGCCTCCAACAACACCATGCCGAAGGGCTCATGGTCGGATGTCAGAGCAAAAACGTCGAACGCTTTGAAATAGCGTCGCCCATTTGGTACTTGGCCAAGAAAGCACACTACTTCGCTGACGCCCAGCTCAGCCGCCAGTGCCTTGAGCTGCGCCTCCAGGCGGCCGCTGCCCATGATCGCCAGCAGACTGCCTGCCGGCAGTTGCGGCAATGCCAGGGCGAAGCCGCGGATCAGGGTGGCCTGGTCCTTGTCCGGGTGCAGACGACCGACGTTGCCGACTACCCAGGCATCCTGGGGCAGCGCCAGATGGTCGCGCGCGACCTCGCGAGATACCTGCTCGGCCTGCACGGCCTCGACATCGATGCGGTTATAGAGGGTTTCGATGCGTTCGGCCGGCCAATCGGGCAGGCAGGCGCGCATGTCGTCACGCACGGCGTTGGATACACCGAGCAGCGCCAGGCGCTTGCGAAAGAAATTGGCGAACAGCTGTCGGGAACGACGCTTGTAGTCACCGAAAGCGTGATGCACGCCGATCACCGGCAGGTTGCTGCCGAGCAGCGCAACGTAGATTGGCTTGAAGCGGTGGGCAATGCACAGGGCGAAGTCGCGCGAGGTGGCGATCCGGCGCAAATCGCGGATCGCCCCCAGCTTGAGGCCGCGCACCTGAGCGCTGGAGTAGTCGAGGAAAATCACCTCGTCGGAGGCCGAGCCGCGCTCGACCTCGGCACTCGGCTTGCCGGTCAGGTATACCGTGCAGACCTTGTAGGACGTGCCCTTGAACAGCACGGCGTATTGCCGTGCGCAATCCAGGAAGGGGCCGTTATAGCCATGGCAGAACTGCAACACCCAACGCTCGGGCTCGCCATGAGCCAGGTCAGACGTGGTCATACCAGTCCTTACCATCCTTGACCACGAGGATGTCCTCCATGATCAGGTACTGCAGGTCCGAGCCGTAGAACATGTTCAGCGCGTCGGTCGGCGAGCAGATCATCGGTTCGCCGCGGCGGTTGAGCGAGGTGTTCAGCGACACGCCGTTGCCAGTCAGCTTTTCCAGCTCCAGCATCAGGTCGTACCAGCGCGGGTTGTGCCGGCGCTCGAGAACCTGGGCGCGAGAGGTACCGTCTTCATGGACCACCTCGCCGACACGCTCCTTCCAGCCTTCGTTGACCTCGAAGGTGAATGTCATGAACGGGCTCGGATGGTCGACCTTGAGCATCTGCGGCGCCACGGTATCGAGCATCGACGGGCAGAAGGGTCTCCAACGCTCGCGGAACTTGATCTGCTCGTTGATGCGGTCGGCGACGCCCGGCACGCTCGGGCAGCCAATGATCGAGCGACCGCCCAGCGCACGCGGGCCGAATTCCATGCGCCCCTGGAACCAGGCCACCGGGTTGCCGTCGACCATGATCCTGGCGATGCGCTCGGGGGTGTTGGCGATCTGCTTGAACACTGGCTTGTTCGGATGCCGGGCACAGGCAGCGATGACATCTTCGTTTGAATAAGACGGGCCGAGGTAGACGTGCTCCATCTTCTCTACCGGAACGCCGCGCTGCAACGACACATAGGCCGCCGCACCGACAGCGGTACCAGCATCACCGGAGGCCGGCTGGACGAACAGCTCCTTGACCTCCTCACGGGCGATGATCTTCTGGTTGAGTTTGACGTTGAGCGCACAACCGCCGGCAAAGGCGATTTTGCCGGTCTCGCGGATGATGTCACCGAGGTAGTAGTCCATCATCTCCAGCGCAAGTTTCTCGAACAGCGCCTGCATGCTGGCCGCGTAATGAATGTACGGGTCGTCGGCGATATCGCCTTCGCGCTTGGGCCCCAGCCACTCGATCAGCTTGGGCGAGAAGTAGTAGCCCTTGCCCTTCTCCTTGTAGCGACGGAAGCCGATGACGTTGGCGTATTCGGTATTGATGGTCAGCTCGCCGTTCTCGAAGGTCGCCAGGCGCGAGAAATCGTACTTGGCCGCGTCACCGTACGGCGCCATGCCCATGACCTTGAATTCGCCATCGAGCATCTCGAAGCCGAGGTATTCGGTGATCGCGCCATACAGTCCGCCCAAGGAGTCCGGGTCGTAGAATTCCTTGATCTTGTGGATCTTGCCGTTCTCACCCCAGCCGAAGAAGGTGGTGGCGTACTCACCCTTGCCATCGATGCCGAGAATCGCGGTTTTCTCGGTGAAGCCGGAGCAGTGATAGGCGCTGGAGGCATGAGCCAGGTGATGCTCAACCGCTTGGATCTTGACCTTCTTCAAGTCGAAGCCCAGCTGCTGGAGACACCATTCGATGCGTTTCTTGTAGCGGTAATAGCGGCGGTTGCCCATGAGAATGGCATCCAGCGCGCGATCCGGTGCGTACCAGTAACGCTTGGCATAGTGCCAGCGCGCCTTTTCGAAGATGCTGATGGGGGCGAACGGGATCGCCACCACATCGACGTCGGACGGTTTGATGCCGGCCTGCTCCAGGCAGAACTTGGCTGACTCGTAGGGCATGCGGTTCTTGGCATGCTTGTCGCGCACGAAGCGCTCTTCTTCGACGGCGGCGATCAGCTTGCCGTCGATATACAGGGCGGCGGAAGGATCATGACTGAGGGCGCCGGAAAGGCCGAGAATCGTCAATGCCACGGGTATTGCCTCTTAATCTTCGATGCTGGTGCCGGGCACCGCGGGTAAACGTTGGTCAAGCAGCCGGTACAGGGCGCTGTCGGTCGGCCAGTTGCGCAGGAATCGCGCACGGTCCTTGGCATACGCCCGAGCGAAGCTGGCATCGCTGCCATGCTGCTGCACGGCATCCAGGTCGATTAACGACCAGCGATCATGCTCCCAGAACAGGTTGTGCCCCTTGAGATCACCATGACTGATTCGCTCGCGGATCAGTGCCTCGAACAGCCGGTCCAGGGCAACCAACTCCTGCTCTGGAGGACAGCCATCCAGATACGGCTGAAAACGCGCAATTATATCTTCTCCGCGCAGCAATTCGGTAATCAGCCACGCCGGCCCGCGCATCCACAGCCAGCGGCGCTCGATCACGGCCAGCAAACGAGGAGTGGCGATCCCGAGAAAATCGAGCCGATTACCCTCGACCCAGCTGTGCCAGGCGCGGCTCGGCCGCCAGAAGCGCTTCAACCAATGCAGCGGATTCTTGATGTTGTAGCGCTTGATAAGCAGGGCCCGGCCGTCCAGTTCGATACTGGCAACCGTCGCGCTACCACCGCCCTTTAACAACTTGCCTCGAGCGATGAATTCATTGGGGTCATCGATCACCGCCTGCAGCGCTGCCTGCTCGTCACGCCGAACCACTTGCGCCCTGAACGCCCCGATGCTCGCACTGAACAGGCTGCAGTCCCGCACGACCTTCTTCAAATAGTCACTTAGACGCCAGTCACGGATCTTGTGAATCTGCTTGAGCAACGCCTCCAGCGGCAGGGCGTGCTCGCTGTTGGTCAGCAGATAAGGCACCAGCAGCTCTTCGATGAACGGCTCGATCTCTGCCGGTAGCTGAGCGAAGAAGACGCCAAGATTCTCCAACACCCGCTCGCGCGACAGAGGGCGCCCGGGCGTCTCCGCCTTTACACCGCCGCCGTCGACCACGTAGAGCTGACCGTCGGCCTTGAGGAAGTTGTCAAGATGCAGATCCGCCTGCCAAAGGCCTTGGGCATGCATCCTGGCGATCAGCTCAAGCGCCTCGCAGAGCACGCCACGCTGCCCGTCTGTCAGGACAGGCTCCGCCTCGACGGAGCGCCAGCTCTCCCACAGGCTTTTGGCGGAATCGAGCCAGTCGAACAGCAGCCAGCCACCCTCACCCTCCTGCCAGCCCTGCCCCACCAGCGCAGGTGTTGGCAAATGCTGGTCGGTCAGCAGCTTCGCACCAGCCAGCTCACGTCGATAATGACGCTGCGCCTTGCCACCCACCATCAGCTTGGCCAGGACCTGGCGCCCGTTCCAGCGCGCGCGACCGACATAGCGCTGCCCCGGCAGGATGCGCAGCCACGAATCGACATGCAGACTTGCCTCACCCGATAGCTCGACGAGCGCAGGGCAGGCTGGCTCGCGCCCGGCGACCGTCAGATCGGCCAATCTCATCAGCGCGCCCCCTTGGCTTTGTGTCGCCGCTGCAACTGCAACAGCCATGGCTCGACCAGGCGAGGATCGTCCAGATAGGCATTCAGCAAGTGCCGCACGCCTTGGTCACCGATGCAGCTTGCACGCCGCACGAGCGGCTCCAGATCCTTGATCCGGTCGCGCCGCCCTAACAACAGAGGTCGGGTTTTTTCCAGGTCGATCAGGCAAGCCTGCCAATGCCCGTCCTGCTCACGGAGAAAGATGTGCTTGGGATAGAAGCAGCCATGCATCTGGCCGGCCTGATGCAGCGTGTGCGCCAGCGCACCGACCGCACCGATGATGGCCTGGCGTCGAGGTTCGTTCAGCTCGGGCCATCGTTTCAGCCATCCGTCCAAATCCATCCAACCATCCAATGCGCGGGTCAGGAGAATTGCACGCCTTTCGCCATCAACCTTGCGCTGCCCGAAGAAGCTGGCCTGAAGCGCCGGCACGCCAAGCTGCGCATAACGACGGATATTGCGAAACTCCCGGGCAAAGGTCGGCTCACCGAACGGGTGTGCCAGGGTGCGGGTCAGATGATTGCTCTGCCGCTTGAGGTAGAACGCCGAATCATCGAGCTCCAGCCTGAAAACACTGCTCCAGCCGCCGCGTTCGACATTGGGCTCATCCACCGCCGTCAACTGGACCGACCAGAGCGCATCGAAGCTCGCCAAGCCATGGCGCTCGAGCGTTGGACGATCGGCCTGCGCAATGAAATCGTTCATTCCCGCCCCTGGAAATAATTCAGAATCTGCCGGATGCGCGGCTTGTCCTTGTCAACCAGTCGCTTTCGCTGGCAATACTGCAGATAGAACCGCAGGCGCTGGGTTCGGCTGAGCTGGTACTTGGCCACCTTGTCCAGACATGCCAGGTCCTTGACGATACGCCGCTGCAGAAACGGACCATGCCAGAAGGCGCCGGTAGGGCAGTCGATCAGGTACAGACGGCGCTGCGGATCGACGAGCAGGTTGCGCCACTTGAGGTCATTGTGGGCGAAGCTCCGGTCGTGCATCGCTCGCGTCGAGCGCGCCAGTTGCAGGCTGACTTCCTGCACCCAACGCGGATCGCGAAGACGGGCATCATGAGTAGTCGCCAGCAAAGCCAGATCATCGGTTTGCTCCAACTCACGCGTAATCAGGGCGCCGCGGAGAAAAGCACCGCCGCGCCGCTCCATGCCATAAGCCACGATCGGCGCCGTGGGGATGCCCCAACGGCGAAAAAGCATCAGGTTCTGCCACTCCGCCTTGACCCGCGGTCGCCCGAGGTAACGCCGCAGGCCTTTGCCCGCACCGGAGTAGCGTTTCACGTAATAGCGCACCCCGTTGCGCTCGACACGAATGACTTCTGAAAGTGGGTCCTTGGTAAGCCGTTCACCTTCCAGCACGAACACGCTTGCGAGACTGCCGAAATCATCATGCAGGTCGGCGTACGCAGGGTCCAGCGTCCAGCCGGCCATCAAAGCGCATCCCCGTAGCGCCGCTTACGATCCAGTAGCTTTTCCGCCCTGCGCTGCAACCACGCCAGCAAGGCAGCGTCGTCGCGCAGGATTTCACGCAGCGGCCGCTGGAAGTAATCGCGCAGAAAGCGCAGCTTGTCGCGGCCGGTCAGGCCGATCTCGAGGGCCGAGAAGTACAGCCCGGCCAGATCCTTGTTGCGCCAGCGAACAGGTGTGTGACTGCGAGTCTGGGCGCGGTGCAGGTCGATCAAGGACAGGCGCAGATCACTGACCGTCACCGGCCGGTCGGTGTGCAGCAGGAAGTGGCAGATGTAGAAGTCGCGGTGATTGACCCCGGCGCGGTGCATGGTGCCGGCCATGCGGGCGACTTCGGCGATCAGGGCACGCTTGAGTGCCGGCTGTGGCGGCTGGTCGCGCCAGTTCGCCGAGAAATCCTCGAGGCTGACAGTCGGCGCCAGTTCTTCCGTGATGATGAACGAGTGCTGGCTTGCCGGATTGCCCCCTCGCTCGCCATAGGCCACCGCGGTCATGGTCGGCACGCCGACTTCCTTGAGGCGCTGTATGGCTCGCCATTCCTGGCCGGCGCCAAGCACCGGCGCCTTGGCCGTGAGCAGGTTCTTGGCAATCTCTCCCCAGCCGATGCCGCGATGAATCTTGACGAAGTAACCGCGCCCGGCAACCTCGGTACGCAGCGTGCGGCGACCTTCCAGTTCCCGGTAGACCTGGCCCTGCAGACGCTCGACCTCTTCGAAGGGGTCCTTGCCCTGCCACAGGCTTTCGAATGGCTCGGTCAGCATCAGGCGCATGGAGCCCCCAATGACGACGCCCGCCGGAGACAAACGACGTTCATGCGCTTTCCCCGAGAATCACGTCGGCGGCCTTCTGCGGCATCGAGTAGAGATCGGCCGTCTCGGCAAAGGCCAGCGCGTTGCGACTCCAGGCCGAGCGCTGCGCGGCATCGGCGAGCATCTGCGCCAGCATCTGGTCGAGCACCCGCTGCTCGAAGGGGCTGGGTACCACGCGACCGCAATCGGCGTCGGCAATGTAGTGGGCATAGCCGCACACATCGCTGACCAGCACCGGCAGCCCGGCGACCAGCGCCTCGAGCAACACGGTGCCGGTATTTTCGTTATAGGCCGGATGGATCAGCAGATCGGCACCGAGCAGAAAGCGCGGGATGTCGCTGCGCCCCTTGAGAAACTCGACCATGCCGGAAACACCCAGCGCCTTGGCCTGCAGCTTGAACGGCTTGGGATCGTCCTGGCCGATCACCAGCAGCCGGGTGCGCTGGCTCAGTTCGCGCGGCAGCGCAGACAGGGCCTTGAGGCTGCGGTCGACCCCCTTGGTCTTGAAGCCGGAACCGATCTGCACCAGCAGCAGCTCGTCGGGCCGCACTTCGAACTCCTCGCGGAACTCGGCGCGGATCTGCGTGGCATTGGCCGGCGCGCGGCGATCCTGGGCAATGCCCGGCGGCAACAGGTGAAAGCGTTCGGCGGGCGTGCCGTAGTGCTTGACGAACAGCGGCTGCTGCACCTCGGAGATCATCAGGATTTCGGTCTTCGCCTCCGGCGCGAACACTGCGCGCTCGTACTCGGCGAAGTGCTTGTAGCGGCCCCAGCGCCGATAGATCGGGTTGCGCAGCGTCTGCGCCTTGTCCTCGAAGCAAGGGTCGGCGGCGTAGTACACGTCCAGCCCCGGCATCTTGTTGAAGCCGATCACCCGGTCCACCGGCCGCTTGGCCAGATCGGCCTCGACCCAGGCGGTGAAGCGCTCGTTGCGGGTGTGGTTGAACAACGCCTTGACCGGCGCGATCAGCACTTCGAAGCCGTCCGGCACCTCGCCTTCCCAGATCATCGCGTAGACGCGAATGCTGTGCCCGCGACGCTGGCATTCCAGGGCGATACGCATGAAATCGCGCTGCAGACCACCGAATGGAAAGTACTTGTAGAGAATGAAGGCCAGTTGCATCAGACGGACTCCGGGGCCCGCAGCAGGGCTTTCAGTTCGGTGACGACGCGCTCGGGGCGCAGGTCGTCGAAACAGGGCTTGTGCCGGTCACCGCGACCAGCGTTCGGTCCGCTGGCACACAGGTGCACCTGGGAGCGGCCATAGGCACCGACCCGCCCGGGCAAGGTCGGACCATAGAGAGAAATACTCGGCACATCCAGCGCCGCAGCCAGGTGGCCGAGGCCGGTATCCACCGCGACGCAGGCGCGCGCACCGGCGATAACCCGGGCGACACCGGCAAGATTGAGCTTCGGCAGCACCGCGGCGTTGGCTATGCCGCTGACGATGCGTTCGGCACGCGCCTTCTCCTCGGCATTGCCCCACGGCAGGCGGATCGCCCAGCCGAAATCGCTCATGCGCTCGGTCAGCTCGCGCCAGTAGGCTTCCGGCCAGTGCTTGCTCGGCCAGGTGGTGCCGTGCAGAAACAGCAGGTAGGGCTGGTCGCTAGGCGCCGCCATCTGCTCGCGATCGAGCCCGTAGTCGGCGACATCCTGCGGCAGCGGATACGCGAGCGCCTGGGCGAACAGCTGACGCACCCGTTCCAGCGCATGCTGGTCACGCGGCACTGCGTAGCATCGGTCATAGAAGCGTACGGCGATGGGCTCACGCGCAGACTCCCGGTCCAATCCGGCGACCGGAGCCTTGACGTAGCGGGTCAGCCAGGCGCTCTTCAGCAAGCCCTGGGCGTCGATCACCAGGTCGTAACGGCCTTCTCGCAGGCGTGCCTTGAAGCGCTGCCATTCACCCTTGCGCAGGGTCTGCAGCGGGTGCTTGCGCCAGCGACGGATCGCTACCGGGATCACCTGTGCCACCGCCGGATGCCAGGCCGGGATCTCGGCGAAGCCCTCCTCCACCACCCAGTCGAACTGGATGCCGGGCAGCGCCCGCTGCGCATCGGTCAGCGCCGGCAGGGTATGCACGACATCGCCCAGCGACGAGGTCTTGACCAGCAGGACCTTCAATCAGCGTACCTCGACCGACTGCGGGACCAGGCGATCCAGCGCCTCGATCACCGCGCGCGGCTTCAGCTCGCGCATGCAATTGTTGTGGCCGAAGCGGCAGGTGCGCTCGAAACAGGGACTGCAGTCGAGCCCCAGGCGCACCACTTCGACCTGCTCGGAAAGCGGCGGGGTGAAGGCTGGCGAGGTGGAACCATAGATCGCCGCCAACGGCCGGCCGAGCGCTGCGGAGACATGCATCAGACCGGAGTCGTTGGACACCACGGCATCGGCACAGGACAGCAGATCGATCGCCTCGGCCAGGCTGGTCTCCCCGGCCAGGTTCACCGCCTCTTCGCGCAACCCCGGAATCAACCGCTCGAGGATCTGCTCGCCGACCGGGTGATCGTTCTTCGAGCCGAACAGCCAGACCTGCCAGCCGTCCCGGATCTTCAGCTCGGCTACCTTGGCGAAGTGTTCCGCCGGCCAGCGCTTGGATTCGCCGAACTCGGCACCGGGGCACAGCGCCAACACCGGCCGGTCCAGACTCAGGCCGAAACGTGCCAGGGCGCCGTCGCGAGTCGCGGTGTCGATGCGCAGCGAGGGGTTCGGATACGGCTTGGGCAGCTCGGCGCCCGGCTCGAAGGCCAACGCCATGAAGCGCTCGATCATCAGCGGGTAGCGCTGCTTGTCGAGCTTGCGCATGTCGTTGAGCAGGCCGAAACGCATCTCGCCGCGCCAGCCCGTGCGCTTGGGGATACCGGCGAAGAATGGCACCAGCGCCGACTTCAGGGAGTTGGGCAGCAGGATCGCCTGCTGGTACTGACCGCGCAGGCTCTGCGCGACCTTGCGCCGGGTCGCCATGTCGAGCACGCCGTGCCCGACCGGAAAGCTCAGGGCCTGGCGCACCTCGGGCATGCGCTCGAGAATCGGCCGGCTCCACTCGGGCGCCAGCACGTCGATCTGGCAGTCGGGATGGCGCTGTTTCAGGCAGACGAACAGCGTCTGCGCCATCACCATGTCGCCAACCCAGCTGGGTCCTACGATCAGTATGTTCATAAGCTCTAAGCCATAAGCTGAGGGGCTGGAAGCGTGGCCGGCAAGCGAGTCATGCGTTGCCGGCTTCCAGCGCCAGGCTTACTTGACCAGGGTCCGCCATTCGGCGTGGGCATCAGTCTTGCCGGTGACCAGATCGAAGTAGGCTTTCTGCAGCTTCTCGGTGATCGGGCCGCGACGGCCGATACCGATGGCGCGGCCGTCCACTTCGCGGATCGGCGTGACTTCGGCTGCGGTACCGGTGAAGAAGGCTTCGTCGGCGATGTACACCTCGTCGCGGGTGATGCGCTTCTCGACCACCTTCAGGCCGTGCTCGGCAGCCAGGGTCAGCACGGTGCCGCGGGTGATGCCGTTCAGGCAGGCCGTGACTTCCGGGGTGTAGATCACGCCATCCTTGATGATGAAGATGTTTTCGCCCGAGCCCTCGGCCACATAGCCTTCGGGGTCCAGCATCAGCGCTTCGTCGGCGCCGCCGGAAATGGCTTCCTGCAGGGCCAGCATCGAGTTGATGTAGGCACCGTTGGACTTGGCGCGGGTCATGGTGATGTTGACGTGGTGACGGGTGAAGGAACTGGTGCGCACCTTGATGCCCAGCTCAAGCGCCTCGTCGCCCATGTAGGCGCCCCAATGCCAGGCCGCGACGATCACGTGCACCTTCAGACCGCTGGCGCGCAGGCCCATGCCTTCGCTTCCGTAGAACACCATCGGGCGGATGTAGGCGCTTTCCAGATTGTTCTCGCGCACTGCGGCGCGGGTCGCCTCGTTGATCTCTTCCTTCGAGTACGGCATCGGCATGTTCATGATGTGCGCCGAATCGAACAGGCGGTCGGTGTGCGCCTGCAGGCGGAAGATCGCCGTGCCGTCCGGGGTGTTGTAGGCGCGAACACCTTCGAACACGCCCATGCCGTAGTGCAGGGTATGGGTCAGCACATGGGTGGTCGCATCGCGCCACTGCACCAGTTCGCCGTCATACCAGATGACGCCATCACGATCGGCCATCGACATCTTGCCAGCTCCTCAGAATTCGATATTGCTCGGTAGCCCGACGCGGGCTCAGCTGAGCCCCAGCTCGCGCCAGATCCGCATGACTGCGCGACGCTCGTCGTGGAATTGATCCCCACTCACCACTCCGGGCTGCTTCTGCAGTGATTGCCGGTGGGCCGCGGCACGGTACGCCTTGTAGGCGTCCTGCAGCAGCCGCACCTCATCGCCGGTCATCAACCCGGCCTGCTCCAACCCATCGAGAATGCGGATGTTATCGGTATAGCGCAGCAGTTCGGGATGCTGGTGCGACCACGCCAAAGCCGCGTATTGCACCATAAATTCGATATCCACGATACCACCGGCGTCCTGCTTGAGATTGAACTCGGCAGCGGCGTCGAAGGCCTGCTCGGCGGTTCCCGCATGCGTCGCGCGGGTGCCGAGGTTGTCGCGCATCTTCGCGCGCATCTCGCTGACCTCGCGGCGCAGCGCCTCGAGATCGCGCTCGCGACCCAGCACACCGGCGCGCACCCGTTCGAAGTCGGCCGTCAGCTGCGGGCAGCCGACCAGCACCCGCGCGCGCACCAACGCCTGGTGCTCCCAGGTCCAGGCCTCCTGGCTCTGGTAGCGCTCGAAGGCGCCCAGCGAGCTGACCAGCAGCCCGGAAGCACCGGACGGGCGCAGCCGCATGTCCACTTCATAGAGCTGGCCGGAGGTGGTCTGGGTGGTGAGCAGATGGATGATGCGCTGGCCCAGGCGAGTGAAGAACTGCGCGGTATCGATGGGCTTGGCGCCATTGGTCTCGGCGGCGGGGTCGCCGTCGTGGATGAACACCAGATCCAGATCCGAACCATGCCCGAGTTCGATGCCACCGACCTTGCCGTAACCGACGATGACGAACGCCGGATCGCAGAGCGTGCCATCGCTGCGCTGTGGCTGGCCATGACGCGCGACGGTGTGGCGCCAGGCGAGGGTCAACACTTCCTGCAGGATCGCCTCCGCCAGCCAGGTCAGGTAGTCGCTGACCTTCATCAAGGGCAGCGTCCCGGCGATTTCCGAAGCGGCAACCCGCAGCCGGTGCGCCAGCTTGAAATGCCGCAGCGCCTCCATCTGCTGCTCGAGGTCATCTTCGGGAATGCGCATCAGCCGTTCGCGCAGTTCAGCCGCCAGTTCCGGCGCCAGCGGCGGGCTGTACAGACGACCGGCGTTGAGCAGCTCGTCAAGCAACAGCGGGAAGCGCGCAATCTGCTCGGCGATCCACGGGCTGGCTGCGCAGAGCTCGAGCAAGCGCTGCAGCGCCCCGGGATTTTCAGTCAGCAGGACCAGGTAGGCCGAACGCCGGGCGACCGCTTCCACCAGCGGCAGTACGCGTTCGAGCACCAGATCCGGATCGTCCTGCTCGACGGCCTGCGCCAGCAGCCGTGGAATGAAGGCATCCAGACGCTCGCGGCCGAGACGCTGCATGGTGCGTACCTGGCTGGCGTTGCGCAGCGCGGCGAGCCGCTGACAGGCGCCCTGGCCATCACGGAAACCGGCCTCGGACAGCTGGCGGCAGGCGAATTCCTCGTCCCAGTCCTGCTCCCACAGCGGCAGCCATTCGCCGCCGACCAGCGCCTCGCCCTCGGCATTCTCGTCCTCATCCGGGTCGGCGATGACCTGGCGGAAATGCCAGTCGATGCGCCCGCGCCAGTACAGCAGTTGCTCATGGAAGGCCGCCCAACCGTCGAAGCCGAGCATGAACGCCACCCGCGCACAGTCCACCTCGTTGTCCGGCAGCATCTGCGTCTGACGGTCCGCGATCGCCTGCAGCGCATGCTCGGTATAGCGCAGGAATTCATAGCCTTCGCGCAGTTCGGCCACTGCCGCGGCCGGCAGATAACCCTGCCCCTCCAGGGTGGCCAGCACACCGAGCAGCGGACGCTGCTGCAGGCTGAGATCGCGCCCTCCGTGGATCAGCTGAAAGGCCTGGGCGATAAACTCGACCTCGCGGATGCCACCGGCACCCAGCTTGATATTCGAAGCCATGCCCTTGCGCCGCACTTCCTGCTGGATCAGCTGCTTCATGGTGCGCAGCGCCTCGATGGCGGAGAAGTCCAGGTAACGCCGGTAGACGAAGGGTCGCAGCATTTCCAGCAGCTCTTTTCCGGCCTGCTGGTCGCCGCCGATGACCCGCGCCTTGATCATGGCGTAGCGCTCCCAGTCGCGTCCCTGATCCTGGTAGTACTGCTCCAGCGCATTGAAGCTGTAGACCAACGGCCCGGACGAGCCGTACGGGCGCAAGCGCATGTCGACGCGGAAGGCGAAGCCGTCGACGGTGATGGCGTCCAATGCCTTGATCAGCCGCTGGCCAAGGCGGACGAAGAATTCCTGATTGTCCAGCGAGCGCTTGGCGCCGACGGTCTCGCCGCCCTCCGGATAGCCGAAGATCAGGTCGATGTCGGAGGACAGGTTCAGTTCATGTGCACCCAGCTTGCCCATGCCGAGAATCACCATGTGCTGCGGGTTGCCGCTGCGCCGGCCGGTGGGCACGCCGAATTGCTCGCAATGGCGGGTGTAGAGCCAGTGATAGGCCAGATCGACGCTGGCATCGGCCAGATCGGAGAGGTCGCGACAGGTCTCGGCCAGGGCCGCCTGGCGGGTCAGATCGCGCCAGATGATGCGCACCTGCTGGCGGCTACGGAAACGCCGTAGCGTCAGCGCCAGGGTGTCCTCATTGTCACAGGCGGCGATCAGCTCGCTCAGCGCGTCGCGCAGTTCGCCGGCTTCCAGCGACCGATCCAGCCAGCCCAGCTCGGCCAGCTGCAGCAGCATCTGTGGATCTCGGCTAACCTGTTCGCTGACGAAGTCACTCGCGGCGCAGACCCGGGCGAACGCCTCGCCATGCTCGGCCAGCCAGGCGCGGCATCGTGCCGCAAGCGCTTCCGACAGGTTGCCGGCAGCCGCGAGGAACGACTCCTCGGCACGACTGACAAAAGGCAGGAGTGAGGGCGGCAATGCAACCAGCGACGGCAGACTCATTGAGGTTTCCTTCACAACAGCGAATACGATGGACCGCGCGATTCAGAGCCTCGCAAGTACCTTTCACAGGGAAATGCCAGTGCCGCTGATCTGTAGTTTTACTACTAAAGAGTATTTCAGGGGGCTGATCCCGGCGCCGTTTTGTAGTAAAACTACAGACGCCCGGCCCTACCCCCGGCACTCGTCCAAGAACATTACACGCACCGGCCCACAAAGCCGGTAGCGAACAGGCGACCGATTCTGGAAGCCTTTCCGCCATGGAGCAAGCCATGCAAGATCTCGATCCCGTCGAAACCCAGGAATGGCTGGACGCCCTCGAGTCCGTCCTCGACCGCGAGGGTGAAGACCGCGCTCACTACCTGATGACCCGGATGGGCGAACTGGCCACACGTAGCGGTACTCCGCTGCCCTACGGCATCACCACGCCGTACCGCAACACCATCCCCGTCACCCGTGAAGCCAAGATGCCCGGCGACCTGTTCATGGAGCGTCGAATCCGCTCCCTGGTCCGCTGGAATGCTCTGGCCATGGTGATGCGTGCGAATCTGAAGGATCCGGACCTGGGCGGCCACATCTCCACCTTTGCCTCCAGCGCAACGCTCTACGACATCGGCTTCAACTACTTCTTCCAGGCGCCGACCGAAGAGCATGGCGGCGACCTGATCTACTACCAGGGCCACGCCTCCCCCGGCATTTACGCCCGCGCCTTCCTGGAAGGCCGCCTGACCGAAGAGCAGATGCTCAACTTCCGCCAGGAAGTCGATGGCAAGGGTCTGTCGAGCTACCCGCACCCGCACCTGATGCCAGACTTCTGGCAGTTCCCGACCGTGTCCATGGGCCTCGGCCCGATCACTGCGATCTACCAGGCACGTTTCATGAAGTACCTGGAAAACCGCGGCTTCATTCCGAAAGGCAAGCAGCGCGTCTGGTGCTTCATCGGTGACGGCGAATGCGACGAGCCGGAAACCCTCGGCGCCATTTCCCTGGCCGGCCGTGAGAATCTCGACAACCTGGTGTTCGTCATCAACTGCAACCTGCAGCGTCTGGACGGCCCGGTGCGCGGCAACAGTAAGATCATTCAGGAACTGGAAGGCGTGTTCAAAGGCGCCAACTGGAACGTCAACAAGGTGGTCTGGGGTCGCCTGTGGGATCCGCTGTTCGCCGCCGACGAAGACGGCCGCATGCAGCGGCGCATGGACGAGGCGATCGACGGGGAATACCAGAACTACAAGGCCAAAGACGGCGCCTATGTGCGCAAACACTTCTTTGGTGCTGACCCCGAGCTGCTCAAGCGTGTCGAGAGCATGTCCGACGAGGAAGTCTGGAAGCTCAACCGCGGCGGCCACGATCCGTACAAGGTCTATGCGGCCTATCACCAGGCGGTCAACCACAAAGGCCAGCCAACGGTCATTCTCGCCAAGACCATCAAGGGCTACGGCACCGGTGCCGGTGAGGCGAAGAACATCGCCCACAACACCAAGAAAGTCGATATCGACAGCCTGAAGAAATTCCGCGATCGCTTCGACATCCCGGTCAACGACTCGCAACTCGAGGAGCTGCCGTTCTATCGCCCGGCCGAAGACAGCGCGGAAATGAAGTACCTGCGCAAGTGCCGCGACAAGCTGGGCGGGCATCTGCCGCAGCGCCGGCCGAAGAGCTTCAGCATCCCGACACCGCCGCTGGAGACCCTCAAGGCAGTCCTCGACGGCTCCGGTGACCGCGAGATTTCCACCACCATGGCCTTCGGCCGCATCCTCTCGCAGCTGGTCAAGGACAAGGATCTCGGCAAGCGTATCGTGCCGATTCTCGCCGACGAGGCGCGCACTTTCGGCATGGAAGGCATGTTCCGCCAGCTGGGTATCTACTCACCGGTGGGGCAGCTGTACGAGCCGGTCGACCGCGACCAGGTGATGTACTACCGCGAAGAGAAAGACGGCCAGATCCTCCAGGAAGGTCTGAACGAAGCCGGTGCGTTCTCCTCGTTCATCGCCGCAGGTACCGCCTACAGCAACTACAACCAGCCGATGCTGCCGGTCTACATCTTCTACTCGATGTTCGGCTTCCAGCGGATCGGCGACCTGGCCTGGGCGGCCGGCGATGCCCAGACCCGCGGCTTCCTGCTGGGCGGCACTTCCGGGCGCACCACGCTCAACGGTGAAGGCCTGCAGCACGAGGACGGCCACAGCCACATCCTCGCCAGCACCATCCCCAACTGCCGCAGCTATGACCCTACCTACGGCTACGAGCTGGCGGTCATCATGCACCACGGCATGCACGAGATGATGGAGCAGCAGAAGAGCGTCTACTACTACATCACCGTGATGAACGAGAACTACCAGCAGCCGGCCATGCCGCAGGGTGTCGAGGACGGCATCATCAAGGGCATGTACCTGCTCGAAGAAGCCAAGGGCGACTTCAAGCACCGTGTGCAGCTGCTGGGTTCGGGCACGATCCTGCGCGAAGTCCGCGCCGCGGTGGACATCCTCGCCAAGATGGGCGTGGGCGCCGACGTCTGGAGCGTGACCAGCTTCAACGAACTGCGCCGTGACGGTCTGGCGGTGGATCGCTGGAATCGTTTGCACCCGACCGAGGAGCCGCGCAAGAGCTACGTCCAGCAGTGCCTGGAAGGTCGCGAAGGCCCGGTCATCGCCTCGACCGACTACATGAAGCTGTTCGCCGACCAGATCCGTCAGTGGGTGCCGTCGCGCGAATATCAGGTGCTCGGCACTGACGGCTTCGGCCGCAGCGACTCGCGCGCCAAGCTGCGTGATTTCTTCGAGGTCGACCGTCGTTGGGTGACTGTGGCCGCACTGCAAGCACTCGCCGATCGCGGCGCCATCGAACGCACCGTGGTGGCCAACGCCATCACCGAGTTCGGTATCGACCCCGAGAAGCGCAATCCGCTGGATTGCTGATGCGTGCGCACAGGAGAACCTATTGTGAGTGAAACCATACGCGTACCCGACATCGGCAGTGGTGAGGGTGAAGTAATCGAATTGTTCGTCAAGGTCGGCGACCGTATCGAAGCCGACCAGAGCATCCTGACGCTCGAGTCCGACAAGGCCAGCATGGAAATACCAGCGCCCAAGGCGGGCGTGGTGAAGAGCCTGAAGGTCAAGCTCGGCGATCGTCTGAAAGAAGGCGACGAGCTGCTGGAGCTGGAAAGCGAAGAAGGCCAGGACAGTGCGGCTCCGGCACAGGCTGCAGCCGAACCCGCTGGCGCAGCGACCGGCGGCCCGACAGATGAAGCCGAAGCGCCGACGCCTCCGGGCGACGACGCTTCGGCCTCGGCCGGCGAAGGCGAGACACAGGAGATCAGGGTTCCTGATATCGGCTCCTCGGGCAAAGCCAGCGTAATCGAAATTGCGGTCAAAGCCGGCGATACCATTGCCGCCGAACAAGCGTTGATCACGCTCGAGTCGGACAAGGCCAGCATGGAGATTCCGTCTCCTGCCGCCGGCGTGATCGAGAGCATTTCGGTCAAGGTGGGCGACGAAGTCGGCACCGGCGATCTGATCCTGATTCTCAAAGGCGCAGCGCCCAGCAAGCCGGCGCCAGGCAAGGCGCCAGCGAGCCAGGCCGCAAGCGCTCCGAAGCAAAAGCTCAGCGAGCCGGCAGCTGAAGAGCCTGCCGAAGCCGCCGGCGAATCCGTGGAAGAAGTGCGTATCCCGGACATCGGCTCCAGCGGCAGCGCCAATGTCATCGAAGTGATGGTCAAGGCCGGGGACAGCGTCGAGGCGGATCAGTCGCTGATTACCCTTGAGTCCGACAAGGCCAGCATGGAAATTCCTGCGCCCAAGGCGGGCGTGGTGGAATCGCTGTCGATCAAGGTCGGCGACGAAGCCAAGACCGGCGATCTGATCCTGACCCTAAAGGTCCAAGGCACCGCACCGGCGAAGAAACCCGCTCCCAAGGCGGAAGAGGCTGCGCCGCAGCAGCAGGCCGTCGCACCAAACAAGCAAGGCGTTCCCGAGGCGAAGGCTGCCGCGACGCCGGCTCCAGCGGTCAGCGGCCCGAGCAAGGCTGGGACCAAGGTGCATGCGGGGCCGGCGGTACGCATGCTTGCACGCGAGTTTGGCGTAGAACTGGCTGATGTTCCGGCCACCGGCCCGAAGGGACGCATCCTCAAGGAAGACGTTCAGGCCTACGTCAAGAACATGCTGCACAAGGTGAAGCAGGCTCCTGCCGAAGGTACTACCGGCGGTGCGGGCATTCCGCCGATCCCGGCGATCGACTTCAGCAAGTTCGGTGAAGTCGAAGAAGTGCCGATGACCCGCCTGATGCAGGTCGGTGCCGCCAACCTGCATCGCAGCTGGCTCAACGTACCGCACGTGACCCAGTTCGAGTCGGCCGACATTACCGAGCTGGAAGCTTTCCGCGTTGCGCAGAAGGCGATCGCCGAGAAGGCTGGGGTCAAGCTCACCGTGCTGCCGCTATTGCTCAAGGCGTGCGCGCACCTGCTAAAGGAACTGCCGGACTTCAACAGTTCGCTGGCCCCGAGCGGCAAAGCGCTGATCCGCAAGAAGTATGTGCACGTAGGGTTCGCCGTCGACACGCCGGATGGCCTGATGGTCCCGGTGATTCGCAACGTCGACCAGAAGAGTCTGCTGCAACTGGCCGGCGAGGCTGCGGAGCTGGCTGAGAAGGCCCGCACCAAGAAGCTTTCTCCGGATGCGATGCAGGGCGCCTGCTTCACGATCTCCAGCCTCGGCCACATCGGCGGCACCGGCTTCACGCCGATCGTCAATGCGCCGGAAGTGGCGATCCTAGGCGTCTCCAAGGCGGCCATGCAGCCGGTGTGGGATGGCAAGGCCTTCCAGCCCCGCCTGATGCTGCCGCTGTCGCTCTCCTACGACCACCGGGTGATCAACGGTGCCGCGGCGGCGCGCTTCACCAAGCGCCTGTCGGAGCTGCTGGCCGATATCCGCACCATGCTGCTGTAACGGCGCGCGAAAAAAACGCCGCGTTCTCACAGAGAGACCGCGGCGTTTTTTATTGAGCGGGAAAAAGGTGAAGGCTTGGTCGCGGCAGACGAACCCTAGTGTCCGCCGTCAGGCGTTGCTTCAGCCTTTCTGCAGATTGCGGATCAGGAAGGACAACGCCTTGGCCAGCTCTTCCGCTCCTTTGGGGTCGCGCACGATGACCACCAGCGGGAGACCGTCGACGGGGCTGTTGATCGAACAGCTCGGACCTTGGGGAGGACACTGGTATTGCAGGTACGGATCGAGGCCAAAGACCGACAGGCTGCGATTGCGCACGGCAACGCCGCCGCCGCTGCCACGCACTTCCTCGCGAATGCGCAGCTCGCCGGGGGCGGATACGCTCAGCTCGTAGAGGAAGTCCTGCGGATTGCTCTGCCCGACCTGATAACCGGCGCGTAATGCATAGGTATCGAGCATTCCGTTACTATGCGCCAGCAGCGCTTCACGATCGCTGTTGGTCAGGTAAAGTTTCTTTAATTCAGTGAGATAGCGCGCCGACTCGTCGGAGCCGAATTCGACGGTTTCACTCGCCATCAGCGGTGTTCCGAGCACGCAGAAAACCGAGACCAGCACTAACTTCGCAAGCCGACTTGTCAGTCCCTGTCGCATGATGCACCCTTGCCTGAATTAATATTATTTAGCCATCGTCCTTCGCTGGAACGGCACCTGGAGCTCAGGCCCGCCCAACTCCGTGGAGCATACTGGAAGCCAGCCGCTCGATGAAAATACATACCGATGCCGCCAGTCGTCTGGCGACCGAGGTTGTGACGCAGTTGCCAGTGCCATCACGGCTCGGCATGCTGCGTTTCGAGCGCCTGAACGAATCCAGTTGGACATTATTGTTCCTCGACCCTGCTTGCGAACGATCCATCGGCGTCTGTGCCGCCGACCTGTGCTCTCTGGTCGACTCCCCCTACGCCAGCCTCATGGAGCCCAGCGCCCGCCACCAGCTGCATGAGGACATCCAGCAACAGTTGGCCGAACGCGGCCACTACTCGGTGAGCTATCGCCTGCACGGCCCAGAAGGCGTGCTGGAGATCACCGAACTCGGCGAAGCCTTCCAGCAGTACGGCCGCGAGCTGCTCAGAGGCTATCTGATGTCCGGCGGCCAGCCCGAATCGGAGCAGGATCTGCGGGTACAGAACGCCAGGCTCCGCGCCGCGCTGCAACAGCATGAGCAAGCCCAGGACGAGCATATCGAGCACATGCTGCGCTCACGCACCCAGCAGAACCTGATCGTCCGGCTGGCTCGGCATCGCTACGGCTCCGCCAACCCACAGCAGGAGGCCGCACAGCTGATCACCCAGGCGGCCTGCGAGGTCTACGAGCTGGGCCGTGCCACGATCTGGCATCTGAACGGCACGCGCCTGGAGCCGGTGGCGTGCTACCGACTCGACGGAGACCATTACGAAACGCCACCCGCGCTGGAGCTCTCGCCCTATCCGCGCTATCTGCAGGCGCTGCAGAGCGGCCGCGCCATAGATGCCCAGGATGTTGGCCAGGATCACCGCACCTGTGAACTGGACGAATGCGTCTATCGCCCGCAAGCCATTCGCTCGATTCTGGATGCCAGCATACGGGTCGGTGGTGAAGTGATCGGCGTGCTCAGCCTGCAGCACAGCGGCAAGCCACGGGCCTGGCATGCCGACGAAATCGCCTTCGCCGGTGAACTGGCCGATCAGTACGCGCAGGTACTGGCCAACCAGCAGCGCCTGAGTGCCACCCACATGCTCGGCCTGTTCCAGCGCGCAGTGGAGCAGAGCGCCAGCGCCTTCATCCTGGTGGACCGGGACGGTCGCGTGGAGTACGTGAACCCTGCCTTCACCGCCATCAGCCAATTCTCCGAGTCCGAAGTGCGCGGTCAGCGCCTGGCCGATCTCAAGGCTCTGGAAAACCTCGGAGAGCTGCTGTTCGACACCTCGTCGGTACTCGCCCACAGCAACAGCTGGCAGGGCGAGTTTCGCTCAAGGCGCAAGAATCTGGAGCCCTACTGGGGGCAGCTGTCGATCTCGAAGGTCTTCAACGACGACGGCATGCTCACCCACTACATCGGCATCTACGAGGACATCACCCGCAGCAAGCTGGCCCATCAGCACATCGAGCGCCTGGCCTACACCGACAACCTGACCAACCTGGGCAATCGTCCTTTCTTCATCCGCAGTATCGAGGAGCGCTTCGCCGCAGGCGCCGAGCCGAGGCTCTGCCTGCTGCTGGTGGACATCGACAACTTCAAGCGAATCAATGACAGCCTTGGCCACCAGACCGGCGACAAGCTGCTTACCAGCCTCGCACGCCGGCTGCGCAACGGCCTCAGCCAGCAGAGCGTGCTGGCACGTTTCGCCAGCAACGAGTTCGCCCTGCTGTTCGATGACAAGGGCCTGGAGGAAGGCATAAGGCTGGCGGATCAGGTGCTGCGCATCCTCGACAAGCCACTGTTCGTCGACAAGCAGCTGATCAGCGTCAGCGGCTCGCTGGGACTGGCCTGCTCACCGCAACACGGGCGCGACCCGGAAACCCTGATGAAGCATGCCGGGCAGGCGCTGCACAAGGCCAAGGCGAACGGCAAGAACCAGGTGCAGATATTCACCGAAGCCCTGCATGCCGAGGCCAACTACAAGCTCTTCGTCGAGAACAATCTTCGCCGCGCGCTGCTGCAGAACGAGTTGGAGGTGTTCTATCAGCCCAAGCTGTGCCTGCACACCGGTCGGCTGCAGGGGCTGGAGGCGCTGCTGCGCTGGAACCACCCGGAAAAAGGCATGATCCGGCCGGACCAGTTCATCAGCGTCGCGGAAGAGACCGGGTTGATCATTCCGATCGGCAAATGGGTCGTTCGCGAAGCCTGCCGCATGGGCGTTACGCTGTCGGAACTGGGTCTGGGCAAACCCCAGATCGCCATCAACCTGTCACCCAAGCAGTTCTCCGACCCGGACCTGCTGAGCTCCATCGCGGCAATTTTGCTGGAGGAAAAGCTCCCCGCCGGGCAACTGGAACTGGAGCTGACCGAGAGCCTGCTGCTCGATGCCACCGAGGAAACCCGTCAACAGCTGATCGGCCTTAAGGCGCTGGGCCTGACCCTGGCCATGGACGATTTTGGCACCGGTTACTCCTCGCTCAGCTACCTGAAGAAATTCCCCATCGATGTGATCAAGATCGATCGCAGCTTCATCAAGGACATCCCTGACAACCAGGACGACGTGGAAATCACCTCGGCGGTGATCGCCATGGCGCGCAAGCTGCACCTCAAGGTCGTCGCCGAAGGCATCGAAACGCCGGAGCAGCTGAAGTTTCTCCGCCGACATCGTTGCGATATCGGCCAGGGCTATCTGTTCGACAAGCCGATCCCGGGCACCGGACTGACCGATGCCCTGCGCCGCTACCCTCACTGGTGCTGATAAGCGGAAAGCGTGGCGACGCACGGTCGCTGGTGCGCTTTCGCTGCCGGCCTGCCTTTTTGTAGCCTAGGGCTCAGCTACCGTCCCCCGATCGAGGCCCGCATGTCGCTACGCTCGCAGATACTGGTCAACAAACAAGCACTGCCCACGGCAGAACAGGCGCTGCCCGGCCGCTCGACGGCGATGCCGGTCCCGCCGGCGCACCACGTGAACGGCAATCCGCTGCAGCCACCATTCCCGGCCGGCCTGCAACAGGCGGTCTTCGGCATGGGCTGTTTCTGGGGCGCGGAACGTCGCTTCTGGGAACAACCCGGGGTATGGACGACTGCGGTGGGCTACGCCGGAGGGATTACGCCGAACCCGACCTACGATGAAGTGTGCTCCGGACTCACCGGTCACACCGAAGCGGTGCTGGTGGTGTTCGACCCCAAGGTGATTGATTACGAAACCTTGCTGCGCATCTTCTGGGAGGCACATAACCCGACCCAGGGCATGCGTCAGGGCAACGATGTGGGCAGTCAGTACCGGTCGGCGATCTACTGCATGGACGCGCAGCAGCGCAGCGCGGCCGAAGCCAGTCGGGAGCGCTTTCAGCAGCGCCTGAGCCAGGCGGGCTTTGCGCAGATCACTACCGAAATTGCCGACGCCCCGCCTTTGTACTATGCGGAGGCGTACCACCAGCAGTATCTGGCGAAGAATCCAGGAGGTTATTGCGGACTCGGCGGGACCGGCGTCTGCATGCCGGATTGATGCGGTGCAGTCGAGTTAATGCTGCCCTTCGCCAGGCGTCCCTGCTGCTTGGCAAACGGCGGACTTGGCAGAAAAGAAAAACCCCGCCGAAGCGGGGCTCTGCAGACTGAATCCTGACATCCTTGATCGCGCGCCGTCCTGGCACCGCTCCCTGTGTGGTCCGTGTTGTTTGATCGCGCTTCCTGCGCCACATTCCTGATGCGGAAGATTACTGCCAGGCCTTGTGAGCCAGTAGTAGCCATTTTACATCACGCCTTGTAAGCCTTTTCCTACACCGCGTCATCCATGATGCAGGGCTGTAAGTCCAGGCTTACATTGCGCGAGTTTTATGACCTGAGGCCCGGCTTAATCGTTCCGCGTCATGGCCAAATAATTTCATATTGCCTTTAGATTAAGCCGGCTCGACCTCAAAACTGCGCAGCATCCAGCAGGTAGAGCGACTCGCTGCCGGCCTTGACTGATGCCGTCAGCGAGTGGATGCGCGGCAACAGCCGGGCAAAGTAGAAACGCGCCGTGCCCAGTTTGCTCTGATAGAAATCGCCCTCGCCCTGCTTCGCCAGCGCCACCGCTGCCATGCGCGCCCACATGTAGGCGTACGCGGTGTAGCCGAACACGTGCAGGTACTCGACCGAAGCGGCGCCGATCTCGTTCGGATTGGCCTTGGCCTGATCGATCACCCAGGCGGTCAGCTCGTCCAGATTGTCCAGCGCAGCCTTGAGGGGCTCGGTGAACTCGCGCAGGTCCGCACCGGCACTGGCGACGAATGCGCGGATCTCATCGACGAACGCCTGATACATGGTGCCGCCGCTGCCGACAATCTTGCGTCCGACCAGGTCCAGCGCCTGGATGCCGTTGGTGCCTTCGTAGATCTGGGTAATACGGCAATCGCGCACCAGCTGCTCCTGGCCCCATTCGCGAATGAAGCCGTGGCCGCCGAACACCTGCTGACCGTGCACAGTGGTTTCCAATCCCATGTCGGTGAGGAAGGCCTTGGCCACCGGCGTCAGCAGCGCAACCTGCGCCTCGGCCCGCTGCCGTGCCGCTTCGTCGTCGCTGAACTTGGCGATATCGAGCTGCAGCGCGACGTAGCTGGAAAACGCACGCCCACCTTCGTTCAGGGCCTTCATGGTCAGCAGCATGCGCCGCACATCGGGATGCACGATGATGGGATCGGCGGCCTTGTCCTGCGCCACCGGGCCGGTCGGGGCACGGCTCTGGATGCGCTCGCGAGCGTATTCGATGGCGCTCTGGTAGGAACGCTCGCCAGTGGCCAAGCCCTGGATACCGACGCCCAGACGCTCGTAGTTCATCATGGTGAACATCGCCGCCAGACCCTTGTTGGGTTCGCCGACCATCCAGCCGGTAGCGCCATCGAAATTCATCACGCAGGTGGCGGAGGCCTGGATACCCATCTTGTGTTCGATCGAACCGCAGGACAGCGAGTTGCGCTCGCCGAGCGAGCCGTCGTCGTTGACCAGAACCTTCGGCACCAGGAACAGGGAGATGCCGCGCGAACCGGCCGGCGCATCCGGCAGCTTGGCCAGTACCAGATGAATGATGTTGTCGGTCAGGTCGTGCTCGCCGCCCGTGATGAAGATCTTGGTACCACTGACCTTGTAGGAGCCATCGGCCTGCGGCTCGGCCTTGGTGCGGATGATGCCGAGGTCGGTACCGGCATGCGGCTCGGTCAGGCACATGGAACCGGACCAGACGCCGGCGTACATGTTCGGCAGGTACTTCTGCTTAAGCTCTTCGCTGGCATGGGCGTAGATCGACAAGCAGGCGCCGGACGTCAGCATCGGATACAGACCGAACGCCAGGCTGGCGGAGTTCATCATTTCCTCCACCTGCGCCGAGATGACCTTGGGCATGCCCATGCCACCGAATGCCGGGTCACCACCGACACCCACCCAGCCACCTTCGGCGTACAGCTGATAGGCCTCGCGATAGCCGGCCGGTGTCGACACCGCACCGTCGTCCCAGCGGCAACCCTCTTCGTCACCACTGCGATTGAGCGGGGCGATGCTGTTGGCGGTGATCTTGCCGGCCTCTTCAAGGATCGCGTCGGCGGTTTCCGCGTCGACCACCTCGGCCAGGGCTGGCAGCGCCTGCCAGAGCTTCGGCGCATCGAAGACTTCATTCAGGACAAAACGCATGTCGCGCAGCGGCGCTTGGTAGTCAGCCATGGCAAGGTTCCTCGCAAGACACTGGGTTGCAGCCACTGTGGGCCGTTTCCAGCGAGTCTAACCGAACAACCAGGACAGGATTAAGCGTCTTTTTATGACCAGATAGTTTTGTGCGGTCATAAGCGAACCGCTACAGCCCTAACGCGAATGGCCGGCCATACGCACTGCACCGCGCCCGCTGCCATGCACCCGAACGCAATTGCGTCCGGCCTTCTTGGCGCCATACAGCGCCTGATCGGCCGCCTTGATGACTTCCTCCGGGCTGCGTTGGTCGCCCTGCCGCTCGGCCACCCCAATACTGATGGTCACCGACACCTGCGCTGTCGATGAATGACCACGCGCCATACGTCCCTGGCGGTCATCCTTGGGTCGCTTGCTGGCGTCACGCAGTTGCAGGGCGTACCCCTCAATCGCTTGACGGACAGCCTCCAGGTGCGGCAGACACTGCTCGACGCTACGCCCCGGAAACACCAGAGTGAACTCCTCGCCACCGTAGCGATAGGCGCGCCCGCCACCACCGACCTTGCGTAGGCGGCTGGCCACCATCTTCAGCACCTGGTCGCCGACATCATGGCCATGGGTATCGTTGAAACTCTTGAAATGATCCACGTCCGCCATGGCCAGCACGTACTGCCGGCCGAGGCGCTGCAGTCGCTCGTTCAGCGCACGCCGCCCCGGCAGACCGGTCAGCTCGTCGCGAAAGGCCATGAGATAGGCTTCGTGAGCGATGGCCACGACCAGCATGAGCAACACGTGGCTGCTGAGGATGTTCAGTGCGGCGATGCGACTGAACGTCTGAGGCAGCATCAGCAGCAAGGCGATCAGCGCGACGATCTGCGCCGCATGTGAAGGCCTGGGCTGCCGCAGGTACTGCATCACCAGCAACGCCAGCGCTACGATGAAAGCGGGATAGGCCAGCTGGATGAGCGGCAGCCAATCGGCCTGCAGCGATGGCCAGCGGATCACCACCAGCCAGGCGTGCAGCGCCTCCGGAAATCGCTTCGCCAACGCGACCGCAACGACGCCCAGGGCAAACAGCACCGCCGCCCGGGCCAGACCATCCTGTGCCAGGTGGCTGCGCTCTCGCCACAGGCCATACAAGCCATATAAAAGCGGTAGCAACAGACTGCACAGATGGAACGTCAGGGCCGCGTCGTCCAGCAATCTGCCATGGGCCCGGTAATAGTCGGCGTGAGTGTCGAGCAGGAAATAGACGATATAGACGCACAGCAGCAGGAACAGCTCGCGAATGCGGCCGTACATCGCGCACAGCGCCCCACCGAGCAGCAACAGTACCGTCGGCAGCACGTTGTACAGCGAAGTGAAGAACTCATTCAGCACGACCTGGCGTGCGATCGCCTCGCCGCCAAGCAACAATGCCAGCGGTGCAAGGAAGTGGCTGAAGCGAGGCGAATAGGGGCGCGACACGAGAATACCGGCGCAGCGAGAAAAGCTGGCATTTTGCCTTAACGGTTACGGATGTGCAGCCAAAAGCTCGAAAAGCACAGTTGTCTTGCAGACCGGCCGAAATCGGCGCAAAAAAAAAGCCGCTGCAGATGCAGCGGCCTTCTTCAGCAGCAACCGATCAGTAACCGAGGGCGAAATCTTCCTCGGCCATATCCATCAGGTTGTCGGCGCCGGACAGCATGGCGTCCACATGGGTACGGGTACGCGGCAGGATGCGTGCGAAGTAGAAGCGGGCAGTCTGCAGCTTGGCCTTGTAGAAGCCCTCTTCCTCGGTACCGGCCGCCAGCTTCTCAGCTGCGACGCGCGCCATGTCGGCCCAGAAGTAGGCCAGGCATGCATAGCCGGAGTACATCAGATAGTCGACCGATGCGGCACCGACTTCCTCGCGGTTCTTCATGGCGGCCATACCGACCTTCATGGTCAGCTCGCCCCATTCCTTGTTCAGCTTGGCCAGCGGCTCGACGAATTCCTTGACGGTATCGTTGCCTTCGTTGGCCTGGCAGAACTTGTGCACGATCTTGGTGAAGCCCTTGAGCGCCTCGCCCTGAGTCATCAGCACCTTGCGGCCAAGCAGGTCGAGCGCCTGGATGCCGGTGGTGCCTTCGTACAGACAGGAGATGCGGCTGTCGCGCACGTTCTGCTCCATGCCCCACTCGGCGATGAAGCCGTGGCCACCGTAGATCTGCACGCCGTGGTTGGCCGCTTCGAAGCCGACTTCGGTCATGAACGCCTTGGCGATCGGGGTGAGGAAGGCCAGCATGGCGTCAGCCGCCTTGCGCTGCTCCTCGTCCTGGCTGCGCTGCATCACGTCGACCTGCTTGGCGGCGAAGTAGAGCATGGCGCGGTTGCCTTCGGCGAAGGCCTTCATGGTCAGCAGCATGCGGCGCACGTCCGGATGCACGATGATCGGGTCGGCGGCCTTTTCCGGAGCCTTGGGGCCGGTCAGCGAACGCATCTGCAGACGCTCGCGGGCGTACTTGATGCCGCCCTGGAAGGCCACTTCGGCGTGGGCCAGGCCCTGCAGCGCGGTACCCAGGCGCGCGGTGTTCATGAAGGTGAACATGCAGTTCAGCCCCTTGTTCGGCGGGCCGATCAGGAAGCCAGTGGCGCCGTCGAAGTTCATCACGCAGGTGGCGTTGCCGTGGATACCCATCTTGTGCTCGATGGAGCCGCAGGACACGCCGTTGCGCTCGCCCGCCTCGCCTTCGGCGTTCGGCAGGAACTTCGGCACGATGAACAGGGAGATGCCCTTGGTACCGGCAGGGGCGTCGGGCAGGCGGGCCAGTACGATGTGGACGATGTTCTCGGCCATGTCGTGCTCGCCAGCGGAGATGAAGATCTTGGTACCGGTGACCTTGTAGCTGCCGTCGGCCTGCGGCTCGGCCTTGGTGCGCAGCATGCCCAGGTCGGTACCGCAGTGCGGCTCGGTCAGGCACATGGTGCCGGTCCACTGGCCGGAAACCAGCTTGGTCAGGTAGGTCTGCTGCTGCTCGGGAGTGCCGTGGGCATGCAGGGTGTTCATGGCGCCGTGGGACAGGCCGGGGTACATGCCCCAGGACCAGTTGGCTTCACCGATCATTTCACTCATGGCCATGCCGAGAGACTCCGGCAGGCCCTGGCCGCCGTGCTCGACGTCGTGGGCCAGGCTCGGCCAGCCGCCTTCGACGAACTGCTGATAGGCCTCCTTGAAGCCGGTCGGCGTCTTCACGCCGGACTCGCTCCAGGTACAGCCCTCGGTATCACCGACGCGGTTCAGCGGTGCCAGCACCTGCTCACAGAACTTCGCGCCTTCATCGAGAATGGCATTGACCATGTCCGGGGTGGCGTCTTCACATCCCGGGAGGCTCTGATAGTGCGCCTCGTAGCCGAGCAGCTCGTCACGTACGAAGCGGATATCGCGCAAGGGGGCCTTGTAATCGGGCATAGCGTAAACCTCAGCGGTGAGTTCTTGTTGCAGCTGGCCGGCAAGTCCGGCCATTCGAATTCGATTCCGACCGTCGGACGATACGCCCGATGGGTCAAACAGGCGTTTGAAACATACGTTTCGACCTGAGCGATGTCAAGCAGGGGAAGGGTCGCCGTCGATCGGCTGAATCGGCCAGATTACGGGCACAGTCGCACCGGCCTCGATGCCAGACAAGGCAGATGGGTCTACTGGAAATGCATTGTTGCAATCACTTGTCGGGGTGGCGTAAGCGATGGCGAGCCAGACAACGAGCGTGGAAACAGCCGAACAGGCGCCCGGCAAAGCGGCGCGCTCGTAGCAAGAGAAAGGGGAGCGGGAAGCTCGATCAGGCCTGAGTATCGATCAGCGTACCGAGCACTTCGTCGGCGCTCTGGATCATGCGGGCGCCGAGCTTGGCAGTGTGCTCGCCGACTTTCAGCTGGATCAGCTCTTCGGTGAGTTCGGCGACCGCCTGGGAATTGCCCAGCGCGGGCGCACTGGCGGAGGCGATGCTGGATGCGGCCTGCTCGACGCGCTGCTGACCGTCCTGGAAGGCGCTCAGCCCGGCGCCCATGAGGCTGTTGGTGATCTGCATGGTTCGCTCCACGCGCTATCAGGTTGCCGGCATTCAAGCAGATACCGGGTGCGCCGGCAAGGCGCTAGTTCGTGGAACCTCGACCGCTCGGCAGTTGCAGGGCGCCGAGCGACAGATGGCGGGCGACCTGCTGCGCATCTGGCTGGTCCAGACGCGGCACACGGCCAAGACAGGGCGCTGGCAGCAGCTCGGCCAGCGTCGCCAGATTCTCCTCCAGGCGCGAGGTTGCCGGGTCGACGATGTTGGCCACCCAGCCGGCCAGTGCCAGCCCATCCCGGGCAATCGCCTCGGCACTGAGCACCGCGTGATTGATGCACCCCAGCCGCACGCCGACGACCAGGATCACCGGCAAGCCCAGCGCCTGCACGACCGCCGAAAGACTTTCCTGCGCGTTGAGCGGCACGCGCCAGCCGCCTGCACCTTCCACCAGGGTGAAATCGGCCTGCCGCGCCAAAACCGGCCGTATCACTTGAACCAGACGCTCGGCGCTCAGCTCGACACCGGCTTCGCGAGCGGCGATATGCGGCGCGATCGCCGGCACGAAGGCGAACGGGTTGACCGTGGCGTAATCCAGCGCTGGACTGCACTCGGCCTGCAGCGCCAATGCGTCGCTGTTGCGCAGGCCGGCGTCGGTCAGTTCGCAGCCGGAGGCGACCGGCTTGATCGCCGCGGTGGACATCCCCTGCGCGCGGGCGGCATGCAGCAGGCCGGCGGCGATGGTGGTCTTGCCGACATCGGTATCGGTACCGGCGACGAAGAAGGCCAGACTCATTTCAGGGTTCCTTGCGCAGCAGGCCGTAGACGACCTGATAGGTGGCCGGCAGCCCCGCCGCCTGGCGGTAGCGCTCGTAGGCGCTGACCAACGCGCGGATGCGTGCACGGCCGGTGAGCCCGCCCGGGCGACCGGGATTGAGGTTGTGCGCGCCGAGCGCCTTGAGTTCGTGGGTCAGCTGCCGCAGATCGGCAAAATGCAGCACCTCGGGGCGAACCTCGAGGCCGAGCAGTTGCAGACCGCTGTCCCGGCAGAGTCGCTGGTAGGTGTCCAGGGTGCGAAAACGGTTGACGTGGGTGAAACCGTCCACCGCCTGCCAGCTGTCACGCAGCTCTTGCAGGGTGCCCACACAGAGGCTGCTGAAGGCAAATGTGCCGCCCCGGCGAAGCACCCGTCGCGCCTCGCCGAGCACGCTGGCGAAATCTTCGCACCACTGCAGGGCCAGGCTGGAAAAGATCAGGTCCAGGCCAGCATCGCGTAGCGGCAGGCGTTCGGCGTCGCCAGCCACGAAATACCGCGCGCCTCCCTGCGGCCGAGCATGGCGCAGCATTCCTTCGGCGATATCCAGTGCGACACCCTCGGCGTGCACGAAGCGGCTTCCCAGCACGCGGGAGAAATAGCCGGTGCCGCTACCCAGATCGAGCCAGCTGGCGACCTGCAGATCGGCGGGCAGCCGCGCCAGCAGCTGGTTGCCGACCTGCCGCTGCAGGGCCGCGACGCTGTCGTAGCTGGCCGCCGCGCGAGAAAAGGACGCGGCGACCTGGCGCTTGTCCGGCAACAGGGTGGTGCTGTCAGTCATCCTCGCCCTCACCCATGAAGGCCAGCATGGCCGTCGCCACGTCTTCCGCGCGTTCCAGCGGCAAACCATGGCTGGCATTGGCCAGCACATCGACCTCCACATCCGGCAGGCAGGCCAGCAAGGCCTCGGCCGCGGCCGCCGGTACCAGCGCATCACTGCCGGCGAACAGGTGCAGCTGCGGCCCGACATAGCGCTGCAGCGCCGCGCGCCCGTCCAGTTCGGCGAGCAGGCGCAGACCCGCGGCCGACACCGCCTGCGGCTGATCCAGCAGGCTCACCTGCAATTGCCGGGCAAGGGTGCGTGGATCGTAGGCGCCGCGACTGCAGAGCAAACTGAAGCGCTTGAGCGTGTCGTCCGGGCCGAGGCGGAAGGCTTCCTCGAAGGCATCGAACACTTCCGCTTGCATGGCCGTCGGCCAGTCGTCGCGACTGCGAAAGCAGGGGTTGCTGCAGATGGTGATCAGGCCGGGGCAGCTGTCGCCGCGACGCGCGGCCAGTTGCGTGGCCAGCATGCCGCCCAGCGACCAGCCGGCCAACCAGGTGTCAGGCGGCACTCGCGCATCCAGTTCGTCAAGCCAGGCGCCGGATTGCGGTTGCGTTGGCAGCAACGCGATCTCGACCTGCAACCGCGGTTCACGCTCGCGCAGCAGTTCGGCCAGGGGTTCCAGCGCCGCCGGGCCGAACGCCCAGCCGGGTAGCAGAATCAGTCGATCACGCATCGTCGCACTCCTCGGGCAACAGGGCCCAGCACTCGGCCAGCGCCTCCAGCAGGCGCTCGATCTGCGCATCGCTGTGGCTCGCGGTGAGGGTGATCCGCAGTCGCGCGCTACCGGCCGGAACGGTCGGCGGACGTATGGCGCCGACCAGGATGCCGCGCTCGCGCAGCAAGGCCGACAACCTCAGCGCCCGCACACTGCTGCCCACCAGCACCGGCTGGATCGGCGTCGGGCTGGCCATCAGCGTCAGGCCGATCTGCGCCGCGCCGGCGCGAAAGCGCGCGACCAGTCGGTTCAGCTGGTCTCTGCGCCAGCCCTCGCTGCGCAGCAGTTCCAGGCTTTTCAGTGTGGCACAGGCCACCGCCGGCGGCTGGCTGGTGGTGTAGATGTAGGGACGGGCGAACTGGATCAGCGTTTCGATCAGCTCCTCGCTGCCGGCGACGAAGGCGCCCGCGGTACCGAAGGCCTTGCCGAGGGTGCCGACCAACACCGGCACCTCGTCGATCCCGAGACCGAAATGCTCGGCGATGCCGCCGCCGGTGGCGCCCAGCGGGCCGAAGCCGTGGGCATCGTCGACCATCACCCAGGCGCCATGTCGCTTCGCCTCGGCGCAGAGCGCCGGCAGGTCGGCGAGGTCGCCGTCCATGCTGAACACGCCATCGGTGACCACCAGGGTGTTGCCGCTGGCCTTTTCCAGCCGCTTGGCGAGGCTGCTCGCGTCGTTATGCAGATAACGCGAGAAGCGCGCGCCGCTGAGCAGCCCGGCATCGAGCAGGGAGGCGTGATTGAGGCGATCTTCCAGCACCGTATCGCCCTGCCCGACCAACGCGGTCACCGCCGCCAGATTGGCCATGTAGCCGGTGGAGAACAACAGCGCACGCGGCCGGCCGGTGAACTCGGCAAGCGCCTCCTCCAACTGGTGATGCGGCGTGCTGTGACCGATCACCAGATGCGAGGCACCGCCGCCCACGCCCCAGGTCGCGGCGCCCTGCTGCAGCGCCGCGATCACCTCGGGATGGTTGGCCAGGCCCAGGTAGTCGTTGGAGCTGAACGCCAGCAGGCGTTCACCGTCGACCGTCACCTCAGGCCCTTGCGGACTCTGCAGCAGCGGACGCCGGCGGTAGAGGTGCTCGGCACGACGGGCAGCGAGGCGGGAAGCGAGATCGAATGTCATGGCAGGAACCGGAGACGGTGAACAACCGCAAGCGGGCCGTCACTGCGAAGAAACCAGAGCAGGCACCGGGAGGACGAACGCGACGCTCATCCCCCCGGCGAGAAGATCAGACCGCGGCGTTGTAGAACAGCTTGCTGTCGCGCTGCTCGATCAGCGCCTGCTCGATGGCTGCCTGGTGCACCTCGTCGGCGTGCTCCTGACGTTCTTCCGGCTTGATGCCCAGACGCGCGAACAGCTGCATGTCCTTGTCCGCCTGCGGGTTGGCGGTGGTCAGCAGCTTCTCGCCGTAGAAGATCGAATTGGCACCCGCGAAGAAGGCCAGGGCCTGCATCTGCTCGTTCATCTGTTCACGCCCGGCCGACAGACGCACATGGGATTTCGGCATCATGATCCGCGCCACGGCGAGCATGCGGATGAAGTCGAACGGATCGACGTCCTGTTCCTCGGCCAGCGGCGTGCCCTTGACCTTGACCAGCATGTTGATCGGCACCGACTCCGGGTGCTCCGGCAGGTTCGCCAGCTGGATCAGCAGGCCGGCGCGATCGTCCAGCGACTCACCCATGCCGAGGATGCCGCCCGAGCAGATCTTCATCCCCGCCTCGCGCACGTAGCTCAGCGTCTCCAGACGCTCGGCGTAGGTGCGGGTGGTGATGATGTTGCCGTAGAACTCCGGCGAGGTATCCAGGTTGTGGTTGTAGTAGTCCAGGCCCGCAGCGGCCAGGGCGCGGGTCTGCTCCTGATCCAGCTTGCCGAGAGTCATGCAGGTTTCCAGGCCCATGGCCTTGACGCCCTCGACCATTTTCAGCACGTAGGGCATGTCCTTGGCTGACGGATGCTTCCAGGCCGCGCCCATGCAGAAGCGCGTCGAGCCGATGGCCTTGGCCTCGGCTGCGGCCTCCAGCACCTTCTGCACTTCCATCAGTTTCTCTTTATCGAGACCGGTGTTGTAGTGACCGGACTGCGGGCAGTACTTGCAGTCTTCCGGGCAGGCACCGGTCTTGATCGAGAGCAGCGTGGAAACCTGAACACGATTGGGGTCGAAGTGCTGGCGATGCACGGTCTGCGCCTGGAACAGCAGGTCGTTGAAGGGTTGCTCGAAGAGCGCCTTGACCTCGGCGAGGGACCAGTCGTGGCGGGTAACGGAAGCGGAGGTGGCGCTCATGGGCATTCCTTGTAATTAATAGCGGCGCGGCGGCCTGACACGGATGCGGAATGGTTAGCCAAGCCCGATACGCTGTCAACCAGGAACGGAATCATGGTTTACAACTGGTCAATTGTTGAACACCACTGCCTGCTCTGCGACGAGCGCTGCGAGGGTCAGCCGCTGTGCAGCCCCTGCGAGGCGGATCTGCCGTGGCTCGACGGTCGGTGCACGGTCTGCGCGGTCCCGCTGCCCAGCCGCGGCCTGGTCTGTGGCGAATGCCTGAAGCGACCGCCCAGCTACGATCACGTCGAAGTGCCCTGGCGCTTCGCCTTCCCGGTGGATGCGCTGATCACCCGCTTCAAGCACCAGGCACGCTGGCCCTATGGCCGGCTGCTCGGCGAACGCCTGGCACATCATCTGGAGCATGCCTTCGCCGAGGGGCTGCCGCGGCCGGACCTGCTGCTGCCGGTGCCTTTGGCCCGTCGTCGCTTGCGCCAGCGCGGTTTCAACCAGGCGCAGATGCTCGCCGACTGGCTGAGCCGCCCACTGGGCATCTCCACCGACGCCCGCGCGCTCGAACGTGTGCTCGACACCCCGGCTCAGCAGCAGCTGGACGCCGCCACCCGCCGCCGCAACCTGCGTCAGGCCTTCGCCATCGCAACCGGTGCCGACGTCAAGGGCCGGCATCTGGCGCTGGTCGACGATGTGCTGACCACCGGCGCGACCGCCGAAGCCCTTGCGCGCCTGCTCAAGCGCGCTGGCGCCGAACGGGTCGATGTCTATTGCCTGGCGCGCACCCCGAAACCAGGCGAATGAAGCCGCCGACCGATGGAGGGCGTACACTGGACGACCTAGTCAGCGGAGCCGGTCATGTCCCATCCCTTCGACACACTCACGCCGGACCTGGTCCTCGACGCCGTGGAAAGCATCGGCTACCTCAGCGATGCCCGCGTGCTGGCGCTCAACAGCTACGAGAACCGCGTCTATCAGGTGGGCATCGAAGACGAAACGCCGCTGATCGCCAAGTTCTATCGTCCGGGTCGCTGGAGCGACGCGGCGATCCTCGAGGAGCACCAGTTCAGTCTGGAGCTGGCCGAGCACGAGGTGCCGGTGGTGGCACCGCTCGAGCGCGACGGCAGCACGCTGTTCGAGCACGCCGGCTTTCGCTTCGCCCTCTTCCCGCGCCGCGGCGGCCGCGCACCGGAGCCCGGCAATCTCGACCAGCTCTATCGCCTCGGCCAGCTGCTGGGCCGCATGCATGCGGTAGGCGCCAACCGCCCGTTCGAGCATCGCGAAACGCTGGGCGTGCAGAACTTCGGCCATGATTCGCTGAGCACGTTGCTGGAAGGCGACTTCGTGCCGCGGAGCCTGCTGCCGGCGTACGAGTCGGTGGCGCGGGACCTGCTCAAGCGGGTCGAGGATGTCTTCGCCAGCACAGACTTCACCCCGATCCGCCTGCATGGCGATTGTCACCCGGGCAATATCCTCGCCCGCGACGACGCCTTCTATCTGGTCGACCTGGATGACTGCCGCATGGGCCCAGCAGTACAGGATCTGTGGATGATGCTCGCCGGCGAGCGACACGAGCGGCTCGGCCAGCTGGCCGAACTGGTGGACGGCTACAACGAATTCCACGATTTCGCCCCGCGCGAGCTGCCGCTGATCGAGGCCCTGCGCGCGCTGCGGCTGATGCACTACAGCGCCTGGCTGGCACGACGCTGGGACGACCCGGCCTTCCCCATGAGCTTTCCCTGGTTCGGCAGCGAACGCTACTGGGGCGACCAGGTGCTGATCCTGCGCGAGCAGATGTCGGCGCTGCAGGAAGAGCCACTCAGGCTGTTCTAGTGGCGAGCCGGTTTTGGCCGGCTGAAGCCCACCGAGCCGGCCAATGCCTACACGGGCGAAGGCCCTCTTCAGGCCTCTTCGATCAGCCAGTCCAGCCGCCAGCCACCCTGGCTCTGCGCCAACTGCTCGGCCAACCAGGGCAACAGCTCTCGCAGTTCATCCTCCAGCCCCCACGGCGGGTTGACGATGGCCAGGCCCGAGCCGGCCAGGCGGCTGGCGTCGTCGGCGGGATGGACGAACAGTTCGGCACGCAGCAGTTTCGGGGCGCCGCTGCGGGCGAGGTCCTGATAAAAGCGTTTGAGCTGGCGCTCGTCCTTGATCGGATACCAGATCACGCCGATGGTCTGGCGCATGCGGCCGAGCGCTTCCTTGAGCGCCGTGACGCATCGGCTCAGTTCGTCGGCCTGTTCGAATGGCGGGTCGATCAGCAGCACCACGCGCTTCTCGCGGGTCGGCATCAGCGCCCGCGGTACATGCCAGCCCTCGCCCCGGTGCACCGCCACGCGGCGGTCGCCGGACATGTTGTCCTTGAGCAGGGCGCCATCCTCGGGATGCTTCTCGTTGAGCTGCAGCCGATCCTGCTCGCGGGTCAGCTGCCGCGCCAGTTCCGGCGAGCCCGGGTAGTAGCGCAGCGCGCCGTCCGGGTTGAGCGAGCGGATCACGCCGAGGTAGTCGTCTAGCAGCGCCGGGCGGGTTTCGGCCTGCCAGATGCGGGCGATGCCCTGCAGCCACTCGCCGGTGCGGCTGGCCTGGTCGCCGGCCAGGTCGTAGAGGCCGACGCCGGCGTGGCTGTCGAGGTAGGCGAACGGGGCCTCCTTGCGCGACAGCAGGGCGAAGATCCGGCTCAACACCAGGTGTTTGAGCACATCGGCGTGGTTGCCGGCATGGAAGGCGTGGCGGTAGTTCATCTGATCCTCCTGGAGAGCGGCGCAGTTTACCTGTCGGCCCTGCCCAGCGCAGGCCCGGCATGACCGGCGTCGTTTTCCCCGATCACCGACACGGGCTACAGTGGCGCCCCACGACGACTGAACGGAGCTGCCCCATGGACCTGCGCGATCTCTTCGGCATCGAGCACCCGATCATCCAGGCACCCATGGCCGGTGCGCAGAATCACCTGCTGGCCGCGGCGGTGTGCGAGGCCGGCGGGCTGGGTTCGATCCCGGCCGGCATGCTCGATGCGGCAGCGCTGGACGCCGAGCTGACCGCCATCGAGGCGCTGACCGACCGACCCTACAACGTCAATTTCTTCTGTCACCAGACGCCAGCCGCCGACCCGACGGCCTTCGACACCTGGCACCGGATGCTCACACCGTTGTTCGCCGAATTCGACGTCGACCCAGCCAACATTCCGGCCGGCGCCACCCGCCAGCCGTTCGACGTGGCAATGGCCGCGGTGCTGGAGCGGCACAGGCCCGCACTGGTCAGCTTCCACTTCGGCCTGCCTAGCCCCGACCTGTTGCAGCGCGCCCGCGCCACCGGGGCGAAGATCGCCTCCAGCGCGACAACGGTCGCCGAAGGCCTCTGGTTGCAGCAGCACGGCGTCGACCTGGTGATCGCCCAAGGTCTGGAGGCCGGCGGCCACCGCGGCATCTTCCTCAGCGAGGACCTGACCACCCAACTCGGCACCTTCGCCCTGCTGCCGCAACTGGTCGCCGCGCTGGACGTACCGGTGGTCGCCGCCGGCGGCATCGCCGATGCCCAGGGCGTGACGGCAGCGCAGGCCCTGGGCGCCGCTGGTGTGCAACTGGGCACCGCCTACCTGCTGTGCCCGGAGAGCCGCACCAATGCGCTGCATCGCGCCGCGCTGAAGAGCCCGCAGGCAGTGCATACCGCGCTGACCACCCTGTTCAGCGGGCGTCCGGCACGCGGCATCGTCAACCGCATCATGCGCGAACTGGGTCCGCTGCCCGAAGGGGTTCCGCCCTTTCCGCTGGCCGGCAACGCCATCGGTGCGCTGCGCGCCCAGACCGAGAAGCAGGGCCTGGATCACTGCACGCCGCTGTGGGCCGGGCAAAATGTCAGCGGCTGCCGGGAGATCCCGGCCGGCCAGCTGACTCGTGAACTTGCCGGCGGCTGGCAGGCCTGAGTCATTACGCATTCCGTCGCGGCGAGCCCTGAGCCGCCGCGACGGGGCGTAGAATCGACCGCACGTCACACGGAATCCCGTCATGAGTCCACTGACCAATACGCTCGTCTTCCTGGCCACCCTGGCCGGCATGGAAGTCTTCGCCTGGTGGGCACACAAGTACGTGATGCACGGCTGGGGCTGGGGCTGGCACAAGTCGCACCACGAGCCGCGCAACGGCTGGTTCGAGAAGAACGACCTCTATGCGGTGGTGTTCGCTGGCGTGGCGATCCTGCTGATCGCCCTGGGCACGGCCGGTTATCACCCGCTGGAATGGATCGGCGCCGGGATGACGGCCTACGGTTTTCTCTATTTCGTCGCTCATGACGGGCTGGTCCATCACCGCTGGCCGCTGCGCTACGTGCCGCGCAACGGCTATCTCAAGCGGCTGTATCAGGCGCACCGTCTGCACCATGCGGTCGAAGGCAAGGAGCGCTGCGTATCCTTCGGCTTTCTCTACGCGCCGCCGCTGGCGGTGCTCAAGCGCCAGCTGCGCGAGCTGCACGACGGGCCGCTGCGCAAGCACCAGGGTGCATCTAGCGAGGACGTCTCCAGAGATCGTCAGGACGCGGCCTGACCTGCATCCGCCGCGAGGCCAGCGCCAGCACGCCGCCCCCCAGCAGGAACTGCAGCTTCTGCCCTTTGCTGGTCGACACCCGCGCATCCCAGGCCGCCGCGCCGCGCGCTTTCACCTCGACGCCGATCTGCCGGTAAACGCCATGAGCCGTGGCAATCGACCAGGCCGAGCGTAGCGGCAGGTCGCGCAGGCCCTGAGACGCAGAGCGATAGTAGGGCTCGGCCAGATCCACCAGTCGCGCCGCCAGCGTCGCCAACGCGGCACGATGCTGAGGCAGCGCGACCTCGTCCTCCGGAATACCCACCTCCGCCAGCCACTCGGCCGGCAGGTAGACGCGCCCGATCTGCGCATCCTCGACGATATCGCGGGCAATGTTGGTCAGCTGAAAGGCCAAGCCCAGATCACAGGCGCGATCGAGCGTCGGCTCCGCTTCGGCGCCCATCACCCGCGCCATCATCAGGCCCACCACGCCGGCAACCCGGTAGCAGTACAGCAGGGTGTCGTCGAGGGTCTGGTAGCGGTAGCCCCGCACATCCATGCGAAAACCCGCCAGATGCTCCAGCGGATGGGCCTTGGGAATCCGATGACGCTGGATCACCTGCTGGAAGGCGGCGAACGCCGGATCGACCATCGGCTCGCCGGCATAGGCGCGCTCGGTAAGATCGACCAGCTCGGCCAGCCGCGCCTTACCGCTGTTGCGATCGCCCTCGACCTGGCCATGCCCCAGCGTCTGGCCGTCGATCACGTCGTCGCAATGACGGCACCACGCGTAGAGCATCACCGCGCTCTGGCGGGTGCGCTCGTCGAACAGCTTTGCCGCCGCGGCGAAGCTCTTGGAGCCGACATTGATCGCCTGAGTGGAGTGATCGATGACCTGATCGTTCATCCGGCCTGCCCCTTCAACATGAAGTCCTCCAGCATCAGCCCGGCGGTGGCCTTGGCCGAACCGACGACGCCCGGCACGCCGGCACCCGGGTGAGTGCCGGCGCCGACGATATAGAGGTTGGGAATCACGTCGTCGCGGTTGTGCGGGCGGAACCAGGCGCTCTGGGTGAGGATCGGCTCCAGCGAAAACGCCGACCCGAGATGGGCATTGAGCTCGTCGCGGAAATCCTGCGGCGTGAATATCCGGTGGGTCACCAGATCGCCACGCAGCCCCGGCATGTAGTGCCGCTCCAGGTACTCGAAGATGCGGTCGCGGTACTTCGGCCCCTCCTCCGCCCAGTCGATATCCGCCGTGCCCAGGTGCGGCACCGGTGCCAGCACGTAATGGCTGGCGCAGCCTTCCGGCGCCAGCGAGGGATCGGTGACGCAGGGCGCGTGCAGGTAGAGGGAAAAGTCGTCGGCCAGCGTCTCGCGCTTGAAGATTTCGTCGATCAGCTCGCGGTAACGCGGGCCGAAGCATACCGTGTGATGCTGCAGGTGCTCATGGCGGCGCTTGAGGCCGAAATGGATGACGAACAGCGACATCGAGAAACGCTTGCCGGAGAGCCGTTTGGCCTCGTCGCGACCACGCTCCTCATGCCCGAGCAGCTGCTTGTAGGTGTTGACCACATCCGCGTTGGACGCCACCGCATCGGTGTCGAAGCGGCGACCGTCACCGGTGATCACGGCCTTCGCGCGTCCAGCCTCCAGCTCGATCCGCGCGACCTCGGCGTTCAGCTCCAGCCTGCCGCCCAGATCTTCGAACAGCCGGACCATCCCCTGCACCAGCGCCCCGGTGCCGCCGCGGGGAAACCAGACACCGCCCTGGCGCTCCAGGGCATGGATCAGCGCGTAGATGGACGAGGTCTCGAACGGATTGCCGCCCACCAGCAACGAGTGAAAGGACAGCGCCTGGCGCAGCCGGTCGTTCTCCACGCACTTGGCCACCATGCTGTACACGTTGCGCCAGGCCTGCAGCTTGGCCAGCTGCGGGGCGACGCCGATCATGCTGCGAAACGACAGGAAGGGCACGGTGCCGAGCTTGACGTAGCCCTCCTCGTACACCGCCCGCGAATAGGCGAGAAAGCGCTGATAGCCGGCCACGTCAGGAGGGTTGAGCGCGTGGATCTGCCGGTCCAGCTGGGCCTGGTCGTTGACGTAGTCGAAGCTGTAGCCGTCCTCCCAGCACAGCCGGTAGAAGGGGCTGACCGGCAGCAGCTCGACATAGTCGGCCATGCGCTTGCCGGCGCCGCTGAAGAGTTCTTCCAACGCCGGCGGATCGGTGATCACCGTCGGCCCGGCGTCGAAGGTGAAACCCTGGTCGTGGTAGACGTAGGCGCGGCCGCCCGGCTTGTCGCGCTTCTCCAGCAGTGTCGTCTGGACGCCGGCGCGCTGCAGGCGGATCGCCAACGCCAGCCCGCCGAAACCGGCACCGATCACCACCGCCCGCCTCACACCGCCTGTTGCCTGGTTCATCGTCTGTCCTTGTGCAGATTGCTGGCGGCCAGCGCCCGCAGCGCCTCGCCCACCGGCACGGGAGGTTTGCCCGAGACGATGCGCAAGCGGTCCCAGGCAGTCAGCTCGGCCGCGTAGAAGCGCTGGATCAGCGGTTCGCGCAGCCGGTAGAAACGCTGCATCACCGCCCAGCGGCGATCCGCCGGGCCGGCCATGAACAGCATGCGATTGAGCAGGCGGAAGAAGCCGCGCCGGCGCCACTGCAGCGTGGAATAGTCGCGAATCGCGGCGAACAGGCTGCCTGCATCCCAGCGATCGAGGGCGACCAGGTGGTCGGCCAGGCGCACCGCATCGGGCAGCGAATAGCCCGTGGTGGGGTGGAACAGCGCGGCCGACAGCCCGCTCTGCGGCACGCCACGCGCCTCGCCCCAGAACGCCGCGATATCGCCGGACAGCACGATGGGCAGCACGCCCTGCTCCTCGCGCAGCACCTCGCGGATCGCCCAGCCGCGGCCCTCGGCGTAGCGCTGGATATTGGCGCGCAGTGCCTCCGGCGCCACCGCATCGCCGTCGGCGTAGTAGGTGTCTTCGATCAGCAGGCTGTCGACGCTGAGCGGCAGCACGTAGACGAAGCGATAGCCGTCTTTCTGGGCGACGCTGGCGTCCATGATGATCGGCACCTGCAGGCCATGGGGCTGCTGCAGACGCAACTCCCGGCCGAGAAACTTCTGGAAGCCCAGCGCCAGCTGAGCGCTGCGCCGCACGCCGCGCCCGTCGATCACCGCCCCGGCCTCCAGGCTCTGCCCGCCGAACAGCCGAACGCGTTGCGGCTCGACCGCGGACACCTCCACGCCCAGGCGAATCTGCCCGCCGAGCTCAGCCATCAGGTGCTGATGAAAGCGCGACGAGAAAATGCTCGCGTAGCCGCTGCCGAGCTGCCGTCGCAGGGCGGGAAAGATCACCTCGTAACCCGGCCAGCGCTGCTCCACCAACGGTGCCAGCCAGGCCTGCTGCACCGGGGTCAGGTCGCGCTGGTGAAACGACCAGGTGTGGTTGCCGCCGAGGGTTTCGCCCTGCTCCAGGAGCAGCACGCGCAGCTCCGGCCGCTGCTGGCTCAAGCGCAGGGCCAGCAACCCGTTGGCCAGGCCACCGCCGACCAGAATCAAGTCTGCATCAGGCGTCATCGGCCACCTCCGACCGAGGCCGAACGCAGCCGAGCGCGCTTTCGATCAGCTCGGCGGCGCGGGCTGCGCCACCGGCCTGGCGAACCTCTTCACCGAGCGCCGCGGCACGCTGGCGGAAGGCCGCTTCGTCGAGCAGCCGCCGCAGCGCATGGGCGATACGCGCCGGGCTGGCCAGCGCCGGAAGCAGGCGCAGCCCGACGCCGGCGTGCTCGATACGCGCGGCGACACCGGGCTGGTCGAAGGCGATCGGCAGCGCCAGCATCGGCACACCCGCCTCCAAGGCATCGAGCACGGTGTTCAGCCCGGCATGAGTCACCACGGCCGACGCCTGCGCCAGCACGGCCCGCTGCGGCGCGAAGTCGGTGACCCAGCATGCGCCTTCCTGCCGGAGCCTGGCGGCCGCTGCGGCATCCAGCCCACCGCAATGGGCGATCAACAGCTGCACATCGAGCCGCCGACAGGCGCGGGCGATATTGCGCAACAGGCCGTAGCGGTGGCCCTGCAGCGTGCCCAGCGAGGCGAAGACGAAAGGCCGTGCGCAGTCCAGCGGCCAGTCCAGGCCGGCCGCCATCGGCAGCGGCTGGCGCAGCGGGCCGAGCGCATGGAAGTGTGGCGGCAGGGCCTGCCGCGGAAAGTCGAAGCCGTTCACCGTCTGGCTGATCTGCAGCAGCGGCGACAGACAGTCGCTCAGGCTCGTGCGCCTGGCCAGGCCGAACGCCCGGCAATAGCGCTCGATCACTTCGCCGTGGGGCCGCATCAGCCGATCGTAGACGCCGCTGCTGTGCCGGTTGAGCTGCTCGCCCCAGTCCGTGGCCCGGTAGCGCCAGGGCATCACCGGCAGCGGCACCAGCGGCTCGCGGTTGAACGGCAGGGCACAGGCGATGGAAACGAATGGCAGCCCGAGGTGCTCGGCCAGCAGGGCACCGGCCGGCTCCATCTGGTCGGCCAGCACCGCCTCCACTTCCAGCGCCCGCAACACGGCAGGCGCCTCGCGGCAGAACAGCTCGGTGCTCGCCGCCATGTCGGCGATCACCCGGCGAATGCCGAACGGTCCGGGACTGGCGGCACGACGCACCACAGCGGCCAGCGAGCCCGGCGGATGGGTGTCGGTACCGATGGCGGCGAAGCCCGCCGCGGGCAGGTCCAGCAGCGCGCCGACATCGGCCTGCTGGATAAAGGTCACACGGTGGCCATGTTGCTGCAGCTGCCAGGCGATCGCCTCGAACGCCCGCAGATGGCTGAGGAAGGGCGGCGCAATTGCCGCAAAATGCGTCATCGGAGCGCCGGGCCAGGCATCAGCAGGCGGACAGCTGCAGCAGCCGCGCCTGTCGCAGCCCGGCGAGATCGGCCGAGCCGGTACAGAAACAGGCGATGCGCAACTGCTCGATCAGCACTTCGAAATGGCTGACCACCGCCTCGCTGCTGTGCATCGCCGCCTGCAACACGCCGGCCGCCTGCCCCACCAGATCGGCGCCCAGGCAGATCGCCTTGGCCGCCTCGACGCCATCGCGGATACCGCCGGAAGCGATCAGCGGCGTGTTCGGACAGGCCTCGCGCACCGCCAGCAGTGCCTGCGCCGTGGGTATGCCCCAATCGGCGAAGGCCTCGGCAATGGCCTGCTGGCTGGCGTCTGCTGCCCGCGCGGCCTCTACCGCAGCCCAACTGGTGCCGCCGGCACCGGCCACATCGATGGCGGCCACCCCGGCATCGACCAGGCGCCGGGCCACCGCCGCGGATATTCCCGCGCCGACTTCCTTGATCACCACCGGCACCGGCAGGCGCGCGGCCAGCGCCTCGATCGCCTGCAGCACGCCGCGCCAGTCCCGATCGCCACCGGTCTGCACGGCCTCCTGCAGCGGGTTGAGGTGCACGATCAGCGCGTCGCCTTCGATCATCTCCACCGCCCGCCGCGCCTCGTCCACGCCATAGCCCCGAACCAGCTGGGCGGCGCCGAAGTTGGCCAGCAGCAGGATGTCCGGCGCCAGCTGGCGCAACTGGCCGGTGAGGCCCTGATCGCCGGCGGTTTCCAGCGCCACCCGCTGCGAACCCACGGCCATCGCAATGCCCAGCTGCTGGGCGGCCTCGGCCAGATGCGTATTGATCGCCGCCGAGCGCGCCGCGCCACCGGTCATGGAGCTGATCAGCAGGGGCGCGCGCAGGCGCCGTCCGAACAGCGCCGTCTGCAGGTCGATCTGGTCCAGGTGCAACTCGGGCAGGGCGCAGTGCTCAAAGCGGAAGGCGCCGAAACCGGTCCCTGTCGCGGCGATGGCGCGGGTGGGGTCGAGGACGATGTCCAGATGATCGTTCTTGCGGCTGACCAGCGACTGCTTGCTCATGGAAATCGGCTCCCGGGAAGACTTCTTTGGACGTGAAGCCCTGAAAAAAGTGCTATACGACGGCACGACTTGTACAACTTTTTGTCAAACCGTCCAATAGTTGTACAACATTATCCGCAACCCTGGTGCTCGGACTGGGGCGCAGCGAGGGCAACGCCATGCAAACGCAGAACTCCAGTCTCCCGCTTCCGCAATGCGACCACCTGCTGCGTCTGCGCCGACAGGTCGACGAGCGACTGGCGCTGCGCCTGCCATTTCCGGAATCGGAGCTGGACACCGTCACCCAGGCCCTGCGCGAAGGCACCCTGGCGCCCGGCAAGCGGCTCAGGCCGTTGCTGCTTCTGCTGGCACTGGGCGATCTGGATGCCGATCCGGCGATCGGTCTGGATCCGGCCTGCGCGCTGGAGATGATCCATGCCGCCTCGCTGTTTCTCGACGACATGCCCTGCATGGACAATGCCAGCCTGCGCCGCGGCCAGCCGACCATCCACCTGCGCTTCGGCGAGGATGTCGCCGTGCTCGCCTCGGTGGCTCTGCTCAGCCATGCCTACGGCATCACCGCCATGGCACCGAGCCTGAGCCCGCGCCAGCGCAACGATGCGGTCGCACTCTTGGCCAGGGCGGTGGGCGCGCAGGGGCTGGTCCGCGGCCAGTTCCGCGACCTGCACGGCACAGGGCAGGCGCAGCAGCTGGATGCGGTAATCGCCACCAATCAACTGAAGACCGGCTCACTGTTCACCGCCGCACTGGAGCTGGCGGCCTTGCTGGTCGGTGCCGACCGCGCGCTGACCGCGCACCTGCGCGGTTTCGCCAGCGAGCTGGGCATGGCCTTCCAACTGCTCGACGACATCGCCGACGGCCTGAGCCCCGAGCAGACCGGCAAGGACTGCCAGCAGGATCGGGCCAAGGCCACGGTGGTGTCGCTGCTCGGTCCCCAGGCCGCGCGCCAGCAACTGGCAACCCATCGCGAAGCGGCACTGATGCACCTGGAAGCGGCCGGGCTGGCCGAGGGCGAACTCGCCTCGCTGATGCGTCAGTTGCTCGACTAGGAGGAGGTCGCCCGTGTTGACGCTCCATCAGTGCAATGGATGGAGCTAGGCAATGGAAAACGGGCGTCCTTAGACTCGGGCCGATAGAAATGGAGGTTGACCATGACCGAGACCCTGCTCTGCCCGCGCAACCTGGCCTTCGAACTCTACGAGGTGCTGGACGCCGAGGCCCTGACGCGCCGCGAGCGCTTCGCCGATCACAGCCGCGAAACCTTCGATGCCGCCATCGGCACCGCCCGCAGCATCGCCGAGAAATATTTCGCGCCGCACAACCGCAAGTCCGACGAGCACGAGCCGGTCTACCAGAACGGCGAGGCGGTGCTGATCCCGGAAGTCAAACCGGCGGTCGACGCCTTTATCGAGGCGGGTTTCCACAATGCCCAGCGCAGTTTCGACGACGGCGGCATGCAGCTGCCCAACCTGCTGTCGCGTGCCTGCTTCGCCCACTTCCAGTCGGCCAACATCGCCACCAGCTCCTACCCGATGCTGAGCATGGGCGCCTCGCACCTGATCGAGACCTTCGGTTCCGAGGAGCAGAAGCGGCGCTTCCTGCAGCCTATGCTCGAGGGCCGTTTCTTCGGCACCATGGCGCTTACCGAGCCGCATGCCGGCTCCTCGCTATCGGACATCCGCACCCGCGCCGAACCGGCCGGCGACGGTAGCTACCGGCTCAAGGGCAACAAGATCTTTATTTCCGGCGGCGACCACCCGCTGTCGGAAAACATCGTGCACATGGTGCTGGCCAAGCTGCCGGACGCACCGCCCGGGGTTAAGGGCATCAGCCTGTTCATCGTGCCGAAGTTCCTGGTCAACGACGACGGTTCGCTGGGCGAACGCAACGACGTGCTGCTGGCCGGCCTGTTCCACAAGATGGGTTGGCGCGGCACCACCAGCACCGCGTTGAACTTCGGCGACAACGGCAACTGCGTCGGCTATCTGGTGGGCGAGCCGCACAAGGGCCTGGCCTACATGTTCCAGATGATGAACGAGGCGCGCATCGGTGTCGGCATGGGCGCGATCATGCTCGGCTACGCCGGCTACCTCTACTCGCTGAACTACGCCCGCGAGCGTCCGCAGGGCCGACTGCCGGACGGCAAGGACCCGGCGTCGACCCAGGTGCCGATCATCGAGCACACCGACGTCAAGCGCATGCTGCTGACGCAGAAGGCCTACGTCGAGGGCGCCTTCGACCTCGGCCTGTATTCCGCGCGGCTGGTGGACGACGAGCACACCGCGGAAAGCGAGGAGGCGCGGCGCAGTGCGGCGGAATTGCTCGACCTGCTCACCCCCATCGTCAAGTCCTGGCCATCGGAGTTCTGCCTGAAGGCCAACGAACTGGCGATCCAGATCCTCGGCGGCCACGGCTACACCCGCGAGTACCCGGTGGAGCAGTACTACCGCGACAACCGCCTCAACCCGATCCATGAAGGCACTCACGGTATCCAGTCGCTGGACCTGCTCGGCCGCAAGCTGATGCAGAACAAGGGCGCCGGCCTGCGCCAGCTGCTCGGGCTGATCCAGGACTGCTGCCAGCGCGCCGCCGAATACGACTCGCTCGGTGCCTTGCGCCAGCCACTGGAACAGCACGTCGCCCGGCTGACCAGCGTGACCCAGGCGCTTCTGGGCGACCTGATGGCAGGGAAGGTCAACCAGGCGCTGGCCAACTCGGCGCTGTATCTGAAGGTGTTCGGCCACGCAGTGATCGGCTGGCGCTGGCTGGAACAGGCACTGCGTGCCGAGCGCGGGTTGGCCGAGGGCAATCCGGCAGATGCCGACTTCTACCGCGGCAAGCTGCAGGCGGCGCGCTATTTCCTGACCTGGGAAGTGCCGGCCTGCGCCCACGAGCTGGCGCTTCTGGAAGCCCGCGACGACACCTGCCTGGGCATGCAGGACGCCTGGTTCTAGCCCACTGGAGATATTGTTACAACGCCCCGCCGATGCGGGGCGTTTTTTTGACAGCCCGTCAAATCATCAGGTTAGAATCGCTGGCATATCCCGTGCATGGGCGCGAGGCGGCTTTCTCTAACGGAGTGTTCATTTGGACGTCGGCAACATCAACCACCTGTTCTTCATCGGTGCCTTGTTGGTGGCTGCAAGCATCCTGATGAGTTCGCTGTCGAATCGCCTCGGCGTACCCATCCTGGTCATCTTCCTTGCCGTCGGCATGCTCGCTGGCGTCGATGGCGTCGGCGGCATCGTCTTCGAGGACTACCGCCTCGCCTTCGTCATCAGCAACCTGGCGCTGGCGGTGATCCTGCTCGACGGCGGCATGCGCACCCGCACCGCCACCTTCCGCGTCGCGCTGAAACCGGCCTTTTCCCTGGCCACCCTCGGGGTCGCCATCACCTCGGGCCTGACCGGCCTGGCCGCCGCCTGGCTGTTCGACCTGCCGCTGCTGCAGGGCCTGCTGATCGGCGCCATCGTCGGCTCCACGGATGCCGCGGTGGTGTTCAACCTGCTCAACGGCAAGGGCCTCAACGAGCGGGTCGGCTCGACCCTGGAAATCGAATCGGGCAGCAACGACCCGATGGCGATGTTCCTGACCGTCGCACTGATCGAGATGCTGCTCGCCGGCCAGTCCACCTTCGGCTGGGATTTCCTGCTCAGCCTGCTGCAGCAGTTCGGCATCGGCACCGTGCTCGGCCTGCTCGGCGGCTGGCTGCTGCTGCAGCTGATCAACCGTCTGTCGGTGGCCGACGGCCTCTACCCGCTGCTGGCGGTGGCCGGCGGCCTGATGATCTTCGCCCTGTCCGGCGCCATCGGCGGCAGCGGCATCCTGGCGATCTATGTCTGCGGCCTGCTGCTGGGCAACCGGCCGATCCGCAACCGCCACGGCATCCTGCACATGTTCGATGGCCTGGCCTGGCTCAGCCAGATCGGCATGTTCCTAGTGCTCGGCCTGCTGCTAACGCCCAGCGAGCTGCTGCCCATTGCCATCCCGGCGCTGCTGCTGTCGCTGTGGATGATCCTCTTCGCCCGGCCGCTGGCGGTGTTCGTCAGCCTGCTGCCGTTTCGCAGCTTCCACCTGCGCGAGCGCCTGTTCATCTCCTGGATCGGCCTGCGCGGCGCGGTGCCGGTGATTCTCGCGGTGTTCCCGCTGATGGCCGGGCTGGAAAATGCCCAACTGTTCTTCAACGTGGCGTTCTTCATCGTCCTCGTATCGCTGCTGCTGCAGGGCTCGACGCTGGCCTGGGCGGCGAAGAAGGCCAAGGTGGAAGTCCCGCCGTCGCCGATGCCGGTCTCGCGCACCGGCCTGCAGGTGCACACCACCAGCCAGTGGGAGATGTTCGTCTACCGCCTGAGCGCCAGCAAATGGTGCGTCGGCGCCGCGCTGCGGGAACTGAAGATGCCCCCGGGCACGCGCATTGCCGCCCTGTTCCGCGGCAAGGAGCTGCTGCACCCGTCGGGCAGTACCCGCCTGCAGGTGGATGACATCCTCTGCGTGATCGGCCATGACGAAGACCTGCCGGCCCTTGGCAAGCTGTTCAGCCAGGCGCCCACGCGCGGACAGGACCTGCGTTTCTTCGGCGACTTCATCCTCGAAGCCGACGCCCAGCTCAATGCCATCGCCGCGCTCTACGGGCTCAAGCTCGGCGAGGTGGATGGCGAGCAGACCATCGGTGACTTCATGGCCGAGCAGGTCGGTGGCCGGCCGGTGGTCGGCGACCAGGTCGAATGGAACGGCCTGACCTGGACCGTGGCGGCGATGGACGCGGGCGAGGTGCGCAAGGTCGGCCTGAAGTTTCCGGAGGGCGACAAGCCCGGCCCGCAGCTGATGTTCTAGCGTCTGGAGGCGGTCCGCCGATCGCCCCGTTTCGCCGGCTAGCGAACCGGCGCCACGAACCACTGCATTGCTGCGAACCGCCCGGCCAACGAGCCCGTCCGTCGACCCGTTGCACGGTACTCGCGCTCGGCTGGCGCAGCCCGTAGACTTTCGCACTTTCGGTCACCCGCCTGCGTCTGCCTCCATGTCATTTCTGCGCACCCTGCTGCTTTCCACGCTCTGCCTGTTCGTTGCCCCGCTGCACGCCCAATCCCTCGACAGCCTGACCGGCACGCCGCCCGCCGCCGAAGGCGAAGCCAAGCCGGCGTTGTCGCTCGGCGAGCAGACCCAGCGTCTGCTCCAGCAAACCGAAACCAGCAACAAGCGCGCCGAGGAACTCAAGGCCCTGCTGGCGCAGGCCCCGAAGGAGATCACCGAGGCCCAGCGCGAGCTGGCCAAGCTCAAGGCGAGCCCCGACGAAGACGCCGCCGAGCGCTACGCCAAGCAGTCGGTGGAGGCGCTCGAGCAGCGCCTGAGCGCGCGGGTCGAGGAACTGTCGGAGTGGCAGAAGCAGTTCAGCGCGGCCAACAGCATGATCATCACCGCGCAGACCCGTCCGGAACGGGCCCAGGCGCAGATCGGCACGGCGCAGACACGCATTCAGGAAATCAACAACCTGCTCAAGAACGGCCGCGAATCTGGCAAGCCGCTGAGCGAGGAACGCCGCGCCCTGCTGGACGCCGAGATCGTCTCGCTCAATGCCCAGATCGAGCTGCGCCGCCAGGAGCTTGCCGGCAACAGCCAGCTGCAGGACCTGGGCAAGGCACGCCGTGACTTGCTGGCCGAACGCATCGCCCGTGCCGAAAAGGAAACCCAGGCACTGCAGGCCCTGATCAACGAGAAGCGCCGCGCCGAATCGGAGCAGACCGTCGCCGAGTTCTCGGCACGGGTGCAGCAGGCCGGCTCGGACAAGCTGCTCGCCGCCGAGAGCGCCGAGAACCTCAAGCTCTCCGACTACCTGCTGCGCGCCACCGAGCGCCTCAACCGCCTCAACCAGCAGAACCTGCAGACCCGCCAGCAGCTCGACACCCTCAACCAGACCGATCAGGCGCTGGAAGAGCAGATCTCGGTGCTCGAGGGCAGCCTGCTGCTGTCGCGCATCCTCTACCAGCAGAAGCAGGCATTGCCGAGCCTGCAGCTGGACAAGAACCTCGCCGACGAGATCGCTGACATCCGCCTGTACCAGTTCGAGCTGAACCAGCGCCGCGAGGCCGCTGGCAATGCCAGCGCCTATGTCGAGCAGCTGCTGGCCCGGCAGAACGAGGAGGATGTGACCCCGGAGCTGCGGCGCACGCTGCTCGACCTGGCGACCACCCGCAGCGAGCTGCTCGACCGCCTCAATCGCGAGCTGGATGCGCTGCTCAACGCCTCGATCACCCTGCAGCTCAACCAGAAGCAGCTGCAGGACACCGCGCGCGCGCTCAGCGATACCCTCGACGAGCAGATGTTCTGGATTCCCAGCAACAAGCCGCTGGATCTCAGCTGGCTGCAGGGCGCCCCCCAGCGCCTCAAGGCCCAGCTGGCGTCGATGCCCTGGCTGTCGGCGCTGCAGGAACTGGGCGCCGGTCTCAAGGAGCGGCCGCTGTTCTTCCTGCCGCTGCTGCTGCTGATCGCCGCCCTGCTCTGGTGGCGCAACACGATCGACGCCAAGCTCAGCTCGCTGAGCGAGCAGATCGGCCACTTCCGCAACGACAGCCAGCTGCATACACCGCTGGCGCTATTGCTCAATCTCTTGCTGGCCTTGCCCGGCGCATTGTTCCTCGCCCTCTGCGGCTATCTGCTGCAGATGGATGCGCGCGGACAGAACTACGTGCTCGGTGCCGCCCTGTTCGAGATGGCCCAGGCCTGGCTGGTGTTCTACAGCGCCTACCGCATGCTCTCGCCGGGGCGTGTCGCCGAGCTGCACTTCGGCTGGTCACGGCCGCAGGTGGCCTTCCTGCGCGACGAGATCCGCCGCCTCGGCCTGATCGTCATGGCCCTGGTGGCGGTGGTCAGCGTCGCCGAGCACCAGCCGGCGCGGTTGGCCGACGACGTGCTCGGCATCCTCGTGGTGCTGACCTGCTTCGCCCTGATGAGCTGGCGTCTCAACCGCCTGCTGCTCAAAGGACCATCGAGCCAGAATGCGCCGCCAGTGAGACTGATGATCGGCCTGCTGTTCAGCGTGCTACCGATCGCGCTGATCGTCGCGGTGGGCTTCGGCTACTACTACACCGCGCTGAAGCTGACCGACCGGCTGATCGACACCCTTTACCTGCTGATGATCTGGATCGTCGTCGAAGCCGCGCTGATCCGCGGGCTTACGGTGGCGGCGCGGCGCCTGGCCTACAAGCGCGCACTGGCCAGACGGCAAGCCATGGCCGATGAGCAGAGCGATACGGTCGAAGCCCAGGGCGAGCCGGGGCTGGACATCGAGCAGGTCAACCAGCAGTCCCTGCGCCTGACCCGCCTGACCATGTTCGGCGTGTTCCTGGTGGCGCTGTACTGGGTGTGGTCGGACCTGATCTCGGTGGTCTCCTACCTGGACAACATCACCCTCTACGAATACACCACCGGCAGCGGCGAAACGCTGACCACCGCGGCGATCAGCCTGAACAACCTGCTCGGTGCGCTGCTGATCATCGCCGTCACCGTGGCCCTGGCACGCAACCTGCCGGGCCTGCTTGAAGTCATGGTGCTGTCCAAGCTTCGCCTGGCCCAGGGCAGCGCCTATGCCACCACCACGCTGCTGTCCTATGCGCTGGCCGGCTTCGGCATCGTCGCCACGCTGTCCACCCTCGGGGTCAGCTGGGACAAGCTGCAATGGCTGGTGGCGGCGCTCTCGGTCGGCCTGGGTTTCGGCCTGCAGGAGATCTTCGCCAACTTCATTTCCGGTCTGATCATCCTCTTCGAGCGCCCGGTGCGCATCGGCGACGTGGTCACCATCGGCAACCTGTCCGGCACGGTCAGCCGGATTCGCATCCGTGCCACCACCATCACCGACTTCGACCGCAAGGACATCATCGTCCCGAACAAGACCTTCATCACCGGCCAGCTGATCAACTGGTCGCTGAGCGACACCGTAACGCGCGTGACGATCAAGGTCGGCGTCGCCTACGGATCGGACCTGGACAAGGTCAAGGCGCTGCTCTACAAGGCAGCGCAGGACAACCCGCGTGTGCTCAAGGAGCCCGAGCCGCAGGTGTTCTTCCTCAATTTCGGGGAAAGCACGCTGGACCACGAGCTGCGCATCCACGTGCGCGACCTCGGCGACCGCAACCCGGCCACCGACGAGATCAACCGCTTCATCGATCGCGAGTTCAACAAGGCGGGCATCAGCATCGCCTTCCGTCAGGTGGATATCTTCCTCAAGAATTTTGCGGGGCAGCAGCTGCAGCTCAGCGCCGCTACCAAACCGGCCGATGGCGACAAGCCGGCAACCGACGATCGCGCCTGAGGAACGTCCAGGCGCCCGTCGTCCTCCAACGTCCTGAACAGGCTCGGCTCCGGCCGGGCCATGCTTGCCCGCATGCCGCGCCGGAGGCGACTTGAAGACCCTGACCCAGCTCCATTTCGACAATCGCTTCGCCCGTCTCGGCGATACCTTTTCCACCCAGGTATCGCCGCAGCCGCTGGAAGCGCCGCGCCTGGTGGTGGCAAGCGAGGCGGCGATGGCCCTGCTGGATCTCGACCCGGCCGAAGCCGAGCAGCCGCTGTTCGCCGAACTGTTCTCCGGGCACAAGATCTGGTCCACCGCCGAGCCGCGCGCGATGGTCTATTCCGGCCACCAGTTCGGCAGCTACAACCCGCAGCTCGGCGACGGCCGAGGCCTGCTGCTCGGCGAGGTGGTGAACGAGGCCGGCGAGTACTGGGACCTGCACCTCAAGGGCGCCGGCAAGACGCCCTATTCGCGCATGGGCGATGGTCGCGCGGTGCTGCGCTCGTCGATCCGCGAATTCCTCGCCAGCGAGCACCTGCACGCCCTCGGCATCCCCAGTTCCCGCGCGCTGTGCGTCACCGGTTCGGACACGCTGGTCTACCGCGAACGTCCCGAGCGTGGCGCCATGCTGCTGCGCCTGGCGCCGAGCCACGTGCGTTTCGGCCACTTCGAGTTCTTCTACTACACCCGCCAGCACGGCGAACTGAAGCAGCTGCTCGAGCATGTCATCGAGGCGCACTTCCCCGAACTGCTGGAACATCCCGAACCGTTCCACATGTTCTTCCGCACGGTGCTCGAACGCACCGCCGCGCTGATTGCCCGCTGGCAGGCCTACGGCTTCTGCCACGGCGTGATGAATACCGACAACATGTCGATCCTCGGCATCACCTTCGACTTCGGCCCCTACGCCTTCCTCGATGACTTCGATGCCCGCTTCATCTGCAACCACTCCGACGATACCGGCCGCTACTCCTTCGAGAATCAGGTGCCCATCGCCCACTGGAACCTGGCCGCGCTGGCCCAGGCGCTGACGCCCTTCGTCGAGGTCAAGGTGCTGCGCGAAACCATGGAGCTGTTCCTGCCGCTGTACGAGGCCGAATGGCTCGACCTGATGCGCCGCCGGCTGGGTTTCAGCCAGGCCGAGGATGGCGACGCCGAGCTGATCCGCCGCCTGCTGCAGTTGATGCAGGGCAGCGCGGTGGACTACACGCGCTTCTTCCGCGAACTCGGCGAGCGCCCGGCCGAACAGGCCGTGCAGCGGCTGCGCGAGGACTTCATCGACCTGCAGGGCTTCGATGCCTGGGCGGCGGACTATTGCGCGCGCAGCGCCAGCGAGGGCGGCGATCCGGTCGCGCGGCAGGCACGGATGCACGCGGTCAATCCGAAGTACATCCTGCGCAACTACCTGGCGCAGCAAGCGATCGAGGCAGCGGAGAAAGGCGATTACGCGCCGGTGCGCGAGCTGCATGCGGTTCTCAGCCGCCCCTTCGACGAACAGCCCGGGATGGAGCGCTACGCCGAGCGACCGCCCGAGTGGGGCAAGCATCTGGAAATCAGCTGCTCGTCCTGAGACCGCCGCCCTGGGGCTGCGAGGCTGGCTATTCGCCCAGCGGCAGCAGCACGCGGAACACGGAGCCGCGACCTTCCTCGCTGTGCACCTGGATACGCCCCTGGTGCGCACGCACGATCTGATCGGCGATGAACAGCCCCAGGCCCAGTCCGGCGCTGCTTTCGCTGCCTTCGGCCCGCTCGAACTGGTGAAAGATGCGTTCCAGGCTCTTCGGACTGATGCCGATGCCATGGTCACGCACTTCGATGCAGGCTCCTTCGGCACAGGCGGCGACGCTCACCTGCACCGGCCTGCCGGCACCGTAGCGCATGGCGTTGGTGAGCAGGTTGGCCAGTACCTGCTCGATGCGGAAGGCATCCCAGACCCCGACGATGGGTTCGTTGCGCTCCAGCCGCAGCTCGCAGCCGCAGGCTTCCATCTGCGCCGCGAAGCTTTCCACCACGTTGCCCACCAGTGCGGCGAGATCGGTGCGGCTCGGGCGGATCGACAGCTTGCCGGTGCGGATGCGCGAGACGTCGAGCATGTCGTCGATCAGCCGGATCAGGCTCTGGATCTGTCGCTCGTCCTTGTCCACCATGCCGCGCAGGCGCTCTTCGCTGAAAGCGGCGAGGTTGTTGCGGCTGAGCTGCAGCTTGCGCAGCTGAACCTCGAGGATCAGGGTATTGAGCGGCGTCTTCAGTTCGTGGGAAACGATGGACATGAAGTCATCGCGCATGCGCACCGCATCTTCCAGTTCGGCCTTGGTCTGCCGCAATTCGTCGAGCAGCACCTCCTGCTCGCGACGACTCTGCTCCAGCGCCTCGAGCTGACGGGCCAGGCGCTTGCGGCTGCGGTACAGGTCGACGAACACGCTGACCTTGCTGCGCACCGCATGGGCATCCAGCGGTTTGTGCATGAAGTCCACCGCACCGCTCTCGTAGCCCTTGAAGGCGTAGTTGAGCTCACGGCCGGCGGCGCTGACGAAGACGATGGGGATCTGCTTGGTACGCTCGGTGCCGCGCATCAGCTCGGCCAGCTGGAAGCCGTCCATGCCCGGCATCTGCACATCGAGAATGGCCAGGGCGAACTCATGTCGCAGCAACAGCTCCAGCGCCTGCTCGGCCGATTCGGCCTGGTGCACCCGGACGCCCGGCGCCTGCAGCAGCGCATCCAGAGCCAACAGGTTCTCCGGCAGGTCATCGACGATGAGCAGGTTCACCTCGTCGTTACGGTCGGGCATGGTCACTCCAGTTCTCGCAACAGTCGGTGAATGTCACGTAGGGGCAAGATGTAGTCCGGTGCGAAGCGCTGCAGCGCCGCGCGCGGCATGGTCGGCACCGCCGCTTCGGCAGGGTCCTGGATCACGGTCAGGCCACCGACCCGATGGATCGCCTCGAGGCCGGCAGCGCCGTCCTCGTTGGCGCCGGTCAGCAGCACGCCAGCCACCTGCGGCCCCCAGACATCGGCCGCGGATTCGAACAGCACGTCGATCGAAGGCCGCGAAAAGTGCACGGCATCATCCTGGCTCAGCGACAGGCTGCGGTCGCCTTCGACCAGCAGGTGATAACCGGGCGCCGCGAAACACAGCATGCCCGAGCTTAGCGGATCCTTGTCTTCTGCTTCCTTGACCCGCAACCGGGTTCTGCGCGCGAAGATTTCCACCAGCTGGCTTCGGCCGTGGGCTGGCACATGCTGCACCACCAGGATCGGCGGGCGATAGGTGCTTGGCAGGCCCTCGAGCACCACGCCCAGCGCCTCCAGCCCGCCAGCCGAGGTGCCGATCACCACGGCCTCGATGGGCGGCTGGCGTCTGGCCTGCAGGATCGCCTGATCGGAGCTGCTCATAGTTTGCGGAAGATCCTTTCCGATTTGTCGAACGGCTCGTAGAGACCGGCGTAACCCGAGAACTCGACGGTCTCCTTGCTGCCCAGGCCGAGGAAGCCTCGGTGACAGAGCGACTCATGGAACAGACCGAAGGCGCGATCCTGCAGCGGCTTGTTGAAATAGATCAGGACGTTGCGGCACGAGATGAATTGCGTTTCGGAAAATACGCTATCGGTCGCCAGACTATGATCGGCAAACGTAACCTTTTCTTTCAGTGACTTGTCCATGATCGCCGAGTCGTAGGCGGCGGTGTAGTAGTCGGAAAAACTGCGGGTGCCGCCGGCCTGCTGGTAGTTGGCGGTGTATTGGCGCAGGTGGTCGATGGCGAAGATGCCCTGACGTGCCTGCTCCAGCGAGCGCGGGTTGATGTCGGTGGCGTAGATGATCGTCCGCTCCAGCAGCCCCTCCTCCTTGAGCAGGATGGCCATCGAGTAGACCTCCTCGCCGGTGCTGCAGCCGGCGACCCAGATCTTCAGCGACGGATAGGTGCGCAGCACCGGCACCACGTGCTCGCGCAGCGACCGGTAGTAGCTCGGGTCGCGGAACATCTCGCTGACCGGGATGGTGAGGTACTGCAGCAGGTCCATGAAGGCGTGCGAGTCGTAAAGGATCTTGCGCTGCAGTTCCGAGATGCTGCCGCAGTCGAGCTGCTTGAGCGCCAGCAGCACCCGGCGCTTGAGCGAGGCGCTGGAGTAGTCGCGAAAGTCGTAGCTGTACTTGAGGTAGATGGCCTCGATCAGCAGCTTGAGTTCGATTTCGACGTTGCGGTCGCCCATTTCACAGCAGCTCCACTTTCGGCAGCCAGACGCGGATCAGCGAGAACAGACGGTCGAGGTCGATGGGCTTGGCCAGGTAATCGTTGGCGCCGGCACGCAGACAGCGATCCTGATCGTCCTTCATCGCCTTGGCGGTCACCGCGATGATCGGCAGCTTGGCGAAACGCGCCTCCTTGCGGATTTCCTGCATGGCGGTGAAGCCATCCATCTCCGGCATCATGATATCCATCAGCACCAGGTCGATGGTCTCGTCGTGCTGCAGCTTGTCGATCGCCTCCAGGCCGTTGCGGGCGATTTCCACCAGCGCGCCCTTCTGTTCCAGCGCGCTGGTCAGGGCGAAGACGTTGCGCACGTCGTCGTCCACCACCAGGATCGTGCGGCCCTCGAAGGCCTTCTCGCGGCTGCGCGCGCTTTTCAGCATCTTCTGCCGCTCCGGCGGCATGTCCGACTCGACCTTGTGCAGGAACAGGGTGACCTCGTCGAGCAGGCGCTCCGGCGAGCGCGCCCCCTTGATGATGATCGAGCGCGAGTATTTGAGCAGCGCCGCTTCCTCGTCGCGGGTCAGGTTGCGCCCGGTGTAGACGATCACCGGCGGGAAGGAGCAGATGTCCTCCTTGGCCATGCGTTCGAGCAGTTCGCTGCCATCCATGTCCGGCAGTTTGAGATCGATGATCATGCAGTCGAACACGGTGCTGCGCAGCAGTTCGAGGGCCTGCTCGCCGAACTCGACGGCGGTGATCTCGATGTCCACGTCCTCGATCAGCCGCGACATGCTCTCGCGCTGCAGGGCGTCGTCCTCCACCAGCAGGATGCGTTTGACCTTCTGCGCCAGCTTGGCTTCCAGGCGACCGAACACGTCCTTCAGTTCCTCGCGGGTGGTGGGTTTCATCGCGTAGCCCACCGCGCCCATCTGCAGCGCGGCTTCCTTGCGATCCTCCACCGAGACCACGTGCACCGGAATATGGCGGGTCGCCGGGTTTTCCTTGAGGCGCTCGAGCACGGTCAGGCCGGAATGGTCCGGCAGGCGCATGTCGAGCAGGATGGCATCGGGCTTGTACTGCACCGCGGTGTCGAAGCCGTCGTCGGCGTTCTGCGACAGCAGGCAGCTGTACTCGAGTTCGTGGGCCAGGTCACGGAGGATGCGCGCGAACTGCGGCTCGTCCTCGATGACCAGCACGCAGCGCTCCTTGAACGGGTACTTGTCGCGGTCGTCGGGCAGGCGCTCGTAGGACACGGCGCCGCGGTTCGGCAGCTCCGGCTCGTCGCGGCGCGCCGGCGGCGTGATCGCTTCGGCCATGGCGACCGGTGCACGGCTCGGCTGCGGCGCGGTGGTCGGCTCGACGGCGAGCGGCTCGCTGTAGCTCTGCGGCAGCACCAGGGTAAAGGTACTGCCGGCGCCCGGCGCGCTCTGCACTTCGATCTGGCCGCCCAGCAGGTTCGCCAGCTCGCGGGAGATCGACAGGCCCAGGCCCGTGCCGCCATAGCGTCGGTTGGTGGTGCCATCGGCCTGGCGGAACGCCTCGAAGATCGCCGCCTGCTGCTCCGGCGCGATGCCGATGCCGGTGTCGCGCACCGCGAAGGCGAGCATGCCGCCATCGCGCGGCTCGACGCGCAGAGTGACCGAGCCCTTCTCGGTGAACTTGAAGGCGTTGGCCAACAGGTTCTTGAGGATCTGCTCCAGGCGCTGGCGGTCGGTGAACAGGGTGGGCGGCAGGTCGTCGGCCAGTTCGACGCTGAAGCTCAGGGCCTTCTCCATGGCCTGTGGCAGGAACAGGCTCTTCATGCCATCGACCAGCCGCGCGAGGATGGTCAGTTCCGGGTGCACCTCGAGCTTGCCGGCTTCCACCTTGGAAATGTCGAGAATGTCGTTGATCAGGGTCAGCAGGTCGTTGCCAGCCGAATAGATGGAGCGGGCGAACTGCACCTGCTCCTCGCTCAGGTTGCCGGCCGGGTTGTCCGCCAGCAGCTTGGCCAGGATCAGCGAACTGTTCAGCGGCGTGCGCAGCTCGTGGGACATGTTGGCGAGGAACTCGGACTTGTAGCGGCTGGCACGCTGCAGCTCGTCGGCGCGCTGCTCGAGCATCAGCTGGGCCTCGTTCAGGCGCTGGTTCTTCTCGTCCATCTGGTCGCGCTGGCGAGCCAGCGCTTCGGTCTGCTCGGCCAGCTGTTCGTTGGTCTGCTCCAGCTCGGCCTGCTGCTCTTCCATGTGCGTCTGCGACTCGCGCAGGGCATTGGATTGCTCCTCCAGCTCCTCGTTGGCGGCACGCAGTTCTTCCTGCTGCACCTGCAGCTCCTCGTTGAGCTGCTGGGTTTCGGCCAGCACCTTCTGCAGTCGCTGGCGGTAACGCGCCGCTTCGATGGCCGAGCCGATGCTCGGGGCGATGCGTCGCAGCAGCTCGCTGTCCTGCTCGCGCAGCGGTCGCAGGAAGCCCAGTTCGATCACGCCATTGAGCAGGCCGCTGTCTTCCACCGGCACGATCAGCACCGCGCGTGGTGTGGTGTCGCCCAGCGCCGAGGTCACCTTGAGATAGCCGGCCGGCAGGTCTTCGAGCGCCATCATCCGACGCTCCAAGGCGGCCTGCCCTACCAGCCCCGTACCGACCTCGAGGCTACGCGCGCTCTGCAGATGTTCCGGGTCGTAGGCGTATTCGGCGACGCGCTGCAGCTTGCCGTCCTGCACCACGTACAGCGCGCCGACGGCGGCATCGATGTAACGCGAGAGGAAGTTCAGCACGCCCTGGCCCAGCGCCGGCAGCGCCAGTTCGCCGATGATCGACTCGCTCAGCTGGGTCTGGCCGGTGCGGTACCAGGCCTGCTTTTCCAGCGCCTCGGCATGCGCCTGCTGCTTGCGCAGCGATTCGGAGTAGGTCGCCGACAGCGTGGTCAGGTCACGGCGACCGAGAAAGACCAGCAGGCCGCTGAAGATCAGGCTGAACAGCAGGAAGCCACCGATCAGCGCCGTGGTGACGATTTCCGAGGTGTCGGTACGCTCGGCACGCAGCTGGCGCTCGGTGGCGATGAATTCGTTGAGCAGCGTGCGGCGCTGGTTGGTCAGGTCGAGGCCGCGGCGGGTGCGCACGTACTCGACGATCGACTCGCCGGCGCTACGCCGCGCGATCCCTTCTTCGGCAAAGGTGAGCCAGAGATGATGCGCCGCCTCGACCTTCTGGATGCGCGACAGCTGCAGCGGGTTGTCGCCGGCGAACTCCTTGAGCTCGCCCAGCTCCTGCTCGATTTGCTCCAGGCCCTGGCGGTAAGGATCGAGGAACGGCTTTTCGCCGGCGATCAGGTAGCCACGCAGGCCGGTTTCCAGATCGGCGATCAGGCGCAGCGCTTCATGGGCGTGGGCCACCCCCTTGACCGACTGATCGACCCAGTGGCTGACGCTCAGCAGGTAATAGACGATGGCACTGAAGAAGAAGGCGCTGAGGAAGCCGAAGCCCAGGGGCACGGCCACATTGCGATTGAGGATGCGCCTGAAATTGTTCTGATCGATGAAGGACTCGCTCATCTGGTTTCCTTTCCGTGTACCGGGGCAGGTCTGACGCAGCGCGGGGGCATCACCTGCGGGCGATGGCGCTCGGTTTCCGGCGTTTTCTTGAGTGTTTCGCGCCTAATAGGTTCCGTAGCGCAGGAGGCGCGACTCTACACGGCCAGCGGAGGGAGTTCAAAAGCGGGCCCGGCCGAGCCGGGCTCTGAGCGATCAGCGGCGGGCGATGATCCAGACGGCGTGAATGATGCCCGGAATGTAACCCAGCAGCGTGAGCAGGATGTTCAGCCAGAAGGCACCGGCAAAACCGACCTGGAGAAAGACGCCAAGCGGTGGCAGCAGAATCGCGAAGATGATGCGGATAAGGTCCATCAGGGTCTCCGTCAGTCAGGAATTGGCCATTACGAGGCTCACTGAATCGACCTGATCGACGCCAACGGGTTCCTTCGTCAGCGGGGCAGACCCGCCGCCCTCAGGGCAGCGGGAACGAGTCCGAAGGCGACCGGATAAGCCGCCGAGGGCATCTGATGGATGCACAGAGGGGGAAGACGCAGCCACCACGGTGGCATCGTTGCGTCATGCCGCTTCGCCTTTTGAGCCAAGGGGCGGCGCCAGCTATCGCTTAGCCTGCTAACCATCTCAGACCAAAGGAGTAGCCGCCATTGGCCATTGGTCGATAGCCGAGCGATCCACTGGGGCAAGCGGCGAACTCGGCCGGGCCTGGGCGGGTCGTCTAAGCAGCTGCGGGCCACCGAAAGCGCCCGTTCATTGCAATGACCAGAGGACTTCCCATGCCAGAACCAACCGCGGTGATCTGTGGCGCGACTGCCGGTGTCGGCCGCGCCAGTGCCGAGGCCTTCGCCAGAGCCGGCTACCGCGTCGCGTTGATCGCGCGCGGCGAGCAGGGCCTGAGCGACACCCAGGCGCAGCTCGAAGCGCTGGGAGCCCGTGTGCTGGCGATCGCCGCCGATGTCGCCGACGCCCCGGCCTTGGAAGCGGCCGCCACGCGCGTCGAGGCCGAGCTGGGGCCGATCGACGTCTGGGTAAACGCGGCGATGGCCACGGTGTTCGGCCCGTTCTCGGCACTGACCCCCGAAGAAATCCGCCGCGTCACCGAGGTGACCTACCTGGGCAGCGTGCACGGCACCCTGACCGCCCTGCGCCACATGCGCCCACGCAACCGCGGCACCATCGTCCAGGTCGGCTCGGCGCTGGCCTATCGTGCGATTCCGCTGCAGTCGGCCTATTGCGGCGCCAAGTTCGCCATCCGCGGCTTCATCGATTCACTGCGCTGCGAGCTGATTCACGACAAGAGCGCCATTCGCCTGACCATGGTGCAGTTGCCGGCGCACAACACGCCGCAGTTCGACTGGGCGCGCAACCGGATGAGCCGACGCGCGCAGCCGGTGCCGCCGATCCACACGCCGGACGTCGCGGCCCGCGCCATCCTGCGTGCGGCCAGGAACGCGCCACGGGAACTCTGGCTGGGCGCCGCCAGTTTCAAGGCGATCCTGGGTACGCAGCTGATGCCCGGCCTGCTCGATCGAATGCTCGCCCGTCAGGCCTGGGATGGTCAGCTGACCGCGGAACCTGCCCCGTCCGAGCGACCCGACAACCTGTTCGAGCCGGTAGAGGGTCTGCATCGGACCGACGGGCGTTTCACCGAGCAGGCCGTACCCCGGGCCGTATCGCTCAGTGCGGCGACCGCCAGCGGACTGGCCGTTGGCGCCGGTGCGCTGTTGGCGCTCGGCGTTGGCCTGTTGCTCGGCAGGCGCCGGCGCTGAGCTGTCGTTACCGGCGCGGCTCGCGTTTGCGGCGGATGTTGATCCAGGAGAGCACGGCCAGCGCCAGCATGGCGCCGGACATGCTGTAGTTGCCGATCGCCGCATAGCCGAGCGCGGCCAGCGAACAGGCGCCGAAGCCGATCCAGCGCACGGCGGCCATCATCCGTTCCACCGCCCGGCTGCGTGGCGCCGCCATCAGTGCGCACCACGCTGCATGCGCGCCAGCTCCTGCGCGTCATGGCTGCAGAACAGCGTGACCTCGTCGCGGTGCTCCAGCGACAGCGTCCACAGCCGGTGCTGATTGGCCAGCCGAGCGGTGCGATCGACCTCCATCATGCGCTGGTAGAAGCGCAGCCCCGGCGTGCAATGGCGCTCGTTGCGGCCGACCTCCTCGCGGAAGAAATAGGCGTCGCCGGCATGCAGCAACCAGCCGCTGTCGGTCTGCACGGCGACCCCGGCGTGACCATGGGTATGCCCCGTCAGCGGGATCAGCTGGATTTCCGGCCGCAGCCCGCGCAACTCGCGAACGGCCTGGAAGCCGAACCAGAGATCGCCGCCCGGCTCGTAGAACTGCCAGTGGCGCACCTCGTCCCACTGCCGGTGACGGTAGCGGCTGTGGCCGATGAAGCTGCGTGTCGCCCGGGCGGCATCCATCTCGCGCTGCAGCACGTGCACCTGGGCCTGCGGAAAATCCGACAGCCCCCCGGCGTGGTCGAAATCCAGGTGGGTGAGCACGATATGGCGCACGTCCTCGGCGGCGAAACCGAGCCGGTGCAGCTGTTCCAGCGCGGTGTAGCGCGGCTCCAGGCGGATGTTGTTGAGCGCCCGGAAGAACGGACTGAGCCGCTCGCCGGGCCGCCGCACGTCTTCGGTGCCGAAACCGGTATCCACCAGCACCAGCCCGTGCTGGTCGGTTTCCAGCAGCAGGCAATGGCAGACCAGCTGCGCCGTCAGGCCCTTGCTGAAACCATCGAACAAGGCCCCGCCGAGCGGACACATGCAGCCACAGTTCAGGTGATGGATGCGCATGAAGACTCCTCGATCGGCATGCAGGCCGCGAAGGCCGGCCCTTACTGGTTCTGAGGCCGCGGCCGCGACTGGAGTTCAGCCCGGTCGGCGGATACGCGGCGTCCTGCCTCGCCGCGCCACGACGGCGGTGGTCTAAGCTGCCAGCAAGGGCACGACACTGTGCCGTGCCGCTGCCAGAGGACATCCGCCATGCCTCGCCATCCCGCCCGCTGGCTGCTGGCCCTGCTGTTCGCGCTCGCGGTCCAGAGCGCGAGTGCCGCCGATCCGGTGACGCTGCTGCGGGTCGATGGCGCCATCGGTCCGGCCAGCGCCGATTACATCCTGCGCGGCCTGCAACACGCCCGCGACGAGGGCGCACAGCTGGTGGTGCTGGAACTGGACACCCCCGGCGGGCTGGATACTTCCATGCGCGCCATCATCAAGGCGATTCTCGCCAGCCCCATTCCGGTGGCCACCTATGTCACCCCCAGCGGCGCCCGCGCCGCCAGCGCCGGCACCTACATGCTCTATGCCAGCCATGTCGCCGCGATGGCACCGGGCACCAATCTCGGCGCGGCGACGCCGGTGCAGATCGGCGGCATGCCCGGTGCACCGCCGGAGCAGCCGAAGGGCGAGCGTGAAGACGACGCCAAGGCCTCCGGCGACGCCCTCGCCCGCAAGCAGGTGAACGATGCGGCGGCCTATATCCGCGGGCTGGCCCAGCTGCGCGAACGCAACGCCGAGTGGGCCGAGCAGGCGGTGCGCGAGGCGGTCAGCCTGTCGGCCAGCGAAGCCCTGAAACTCAAGGTGATCGATTACCTGGCGCGCGACGTGGCCGACCTGCTGCGTCAGCTCGACGGCAAGACGCTGGCCACCATCGAGGGCGAGGTCAGGCTGCAGACGGCCGATGCGCGCCTGATCGAACACGCGCCGGACTGGAGGGTGCGCCTGCTGGCGGTGATCACCAACCCCAGCGTGGCGCTGATTCTGATGATGATCGGCATCTACGGGCTGATCCTCGAATTCTCCAATCCCGGCATGGGTGCCGGCGGCGTGCTGGGCGGCATTTGCCTGATCCTGGCGCTGTATGCGCTGCAGCTGCTGCCGGTGGACTACGCCGGGGTGGCGCTGATCCTGCTCGGCATCGCCTTCATGGTGGCCGAGGCCTTCCTGCCCAGTTTCGGTGTGCTCGGCATCGGCGGGGTCGCCGCGTTCGTCGCCGGCGCGGTGATTCTGATCGACACCGAGGTACCCGGCTTCGGCATTCCACTGTCGCTGATCGTGCCACTGGGCTTCGCCAGCGCGCTGCTGGTGTTCGCTATCGTCGCCATGGCACTGAAGGCGCGCCGCCAGCGGCTGGTCGGCGGTGATGCCGAGCTGATCGGCAGCCTGGCGCCGGTCACCGGCATCTCCGCGCAGGACCCGCACAGCGGCTGGGTGCATCTGCAGGGCGAGAACTGGCAGGTACGCAGCGCCACGCCCTTGCAGGTCGGCCAGCAGGTACGGGTGGTCGCCCGGGAGGGTCTGCAATTGAGCGTCGCGGCACAGCCATCAAGCAATCGAGAGGAGCTGAACCATGGGTTATGAAATGAGTTTTCTGGTGCTGCTGGTGCTGGTCGTGGGGCTGCTCGCCTCGGCGTTCCGCATCCTGCGTGAGTACGAGCGCGGCGTGGTGTTCATGCTCGGGCGCTTCTGGAAGGTCAAGGGACCCGGCCTGATCATGATCATCCCCGGGCTGCAGCAGATGGTGCGGGTCGACCTGCGCACCCTGGTGCTGGACGTGCCGACTCAGGATGTGATCTCCCGCGACAACGTCTCGGTGAAGGTCAACGCAGTGGTGTACTACCGCGTGCTGGACGCGCAGAAGGCGATCATCCAGGTCGAGGACTACCACTCGGCCACCAGCCAGCTGGCGCAGACCACACTGCGCGCAGTGCTCGGCAAGCACGAACTGGACGACATGCTGGCCGAGCGCGAGCAGCTCAACAACGACATCCAGCAGGTGCTCGATGCACAGACCGACGCCTGGGGGATCAAGGTGTCCAATGTCGAGATCAAGCACGTCGACCTCGACGAATCCATGGTCCGCGCCATAGCTCGCCAGGCCGAAGCGGAACGCGAGCGGCGCGCCAAGGTCATTCATGCAGAGGGCGAGCTGCAGGCTTCCGAAAAGCTGATGCAGGCCGCCGAAATGCTCGGCCGGCAATCGGGCGCCATGCAGCTGCGCTACATGCAGACGTTGAGCAACATCGCCGGTGACAAGAGCTCGACCATCGTTTTTCCGTTGCCCATCGAACTGCTGCAGGGCATCAAGAACCTCGACAGGAAATCCTGAGTGCATCCATCCGCCACGCTCCACCTGCCATGGCAGCCGCTGCGTCTGCTGCTGATCGCCCTGCTCGCCCTAACCCTGGGCGCCTGCGCAGCACTGTCCCCGCGCGACCCGCTCAACGTTCAGGTCGCCGGCATCCAGCCGCTGCAGGGCGAGGGCCTGGAGGCTCGCTTCCTGGTCAAGCTGCGCCTGCAGAACCCCAACGAGGGCGCCATCGACTACAGCGGCGTCGCCCTCGACCTGGAAGTCAACGGCCGGCGGCTGGCCAGTGGCGTCAGCGACCAGCGTGGCACGGTGCCGCGCTTCGGCGAGAGCGTGCTCGAAGTACCGGTGACCATCTCGGCCTTTTCCGCGGCACGCCAGGCACTGGGCCTGGCCGAGAACATTGGCATCGACGCGGTGCCCTACGTGCTGCGCGGCAAGCTCGCCGGCGGCCTGTTCGGCACCCAGCGCTTCGTCGAGAAGGGCACCATCGATCTGTCCCCGGCACTGACGTCCCCCTATCGCCGCCCTTGAGTCATACGACCACCTCACCAAAAACGCCACGATTCTCCGCTAACGGAGCGTTCGCTGGCGGCACCGTGCAAACCCAAGCCGCCAGCCAATTCCTCACTCTAGCGCACGGATAACGGCGCACCGGCTTTTATCGCTCCGACCTTAGGCGACGTTGACAAGCCGCATGCCATCGCCATAATGCCCGCAGTCATATGACAACTGACGTCATTAGACTAGCCATGAAAAGGCACAGACCACCGCCCGCACGGTGGCCACACCGGGGCGGCCCATCAAGCAAGGGAGCACAACAATAATGACCCCACGCACCCCCTCGTCCGTCGCGCTGTTCGCTGGCGGCTGCATGACCCTCGCATCGCTCGGCTTCAGCACCGGCGTGCAAGCGGAAGGCTTCATCGACGATTCGACGCTGTCACTGAACCTGCGCAACTTCTATATCAACCGCAACTTCGTGAACCCCAACGCCCCGCTGAGCAAGGCGGAAGAGTGGACGCAGAGTTTCATCCTCAACTTCCAGTCCGGCTACACCCCCGGTCCGATAGGGTTCGGCGTGGATGCCCTGGGCCTGCTGTCGGTCAAGCTCGACGGCGGTGGCGGTACCTACGGCACCGGCCTGCTGCCGGTGCATGGCGCACCCGGTGATCGGCATCCGCCAGATGACTTCGGCCGCCTGGCGGTCGCGGCGAAGGCCAAGCTGTCCGAAACCGAAGTGCGTGTCGGCGAGTGGATGGTGGTACTGCCGATCCTGCGCTCGGACGACGGCCGATCGCTGCCGCAGACCTTCCAGGGCGGAATGATCACCTCCAAGGAGATCAAGGGCCTGACGCTCTACGGCGGGCAGATGCGGCAGAACAGCCCGCGCGACGACGGCAGCATGGACGACATGTTCTACGCCGGCGTCAGCTCCGACCGCTTCAACTTCGCCGGCGGCGAATACGAGCTTGGCGCCAAGACCAAGGTGGGCGCCTGGCATGCCCGTCTGGAAGACATCTACCAGCAGAACTATTTCCAGCTGCTGCACACCCAGCCGCTCGGCGAGGGCGTGGCGCTGACCGCCAACCTCGGTTACTTCACCGGCAAGGAAGAAGGCAGCGCGCTGGCCGGTGACCTGGACAACAAGACCTACTCCGGCCTGTTCGGTCTGCAGGTGGGCGGCAATACCTTCTACGTCGGCCTGCAGAAAGTCAGCGGCGACAATGGCTGGATGCGCGTCAACGGCACCAGCGGCGGCACCCTGGCCAACGACTCGTTCAACTCCAGCTACGACAATGCCAACGAGCGCTCCTGGCAGCTGCGCCATGACTACAACTTCGCCGGCATGGGCATTCCGGGCCTGACCATCATGAACCGCTACATCAGCGGCGACCGCATCGAGGCTGGTGGCGTGGATGACGGCAAGGAGTGGGGCCGCGAGTCGGAACTGGCCTACACGGTACAGAGCGGGCCGTTCAAGAGCCTCAACATCAAGTGGCGCAATTCCAGCATCCGTCGTGACTTCAGCACCAACGAGTTCGACGAGAACCGGCTGATCTTCAACTACCCGTTGTCCGTGCTGTAAGCGGTAGCGCTGTACGCAACCCTCCTCGCTCCGGTTGCGATCACTTTCTTTGGCCCGCCTAGGCGGGCCTTTTTTTGGTTCATCGCGCTTTCCCGGGGAAGGCGGCCTTGATTTTCAGGAAGAAGTATTCCGAGTCCCGGAATCCATAGGCCATGCGCTTGATCACCTTGATGCGGTTGTTAACACCCTCAAGGACGCTGGTATGCATGTGGAAGCGAGCACTGGCAAGGATGCCTCGGGCGTATTTGCGCAGGTTGCGAGCAAAGCGTTGCAGCGGTGCGAGGCCGCTCTCGCGAGCATGTCGCAGCCAGGTTCGCCAGCGTCGCCAACCCTCTCGTACGCTGGGGGCGTACCAGACATCCTTCAGGGCATCCTTGAGTACATAGACCGTAGCCAGCGGCTGGTTGGCCGCGAGCAGTTCCTGTAACTGCACGGCCTGTCCGTCCTTCAGGTTGTCGCGATTGCGCAGCAGCAGCCAACGACTCTGTTTGACCGCCTTTCGTGCCGGCTTGTCTTCGCGCAGGAGGTTGGCCTGGTCGACCCGGATTCGGTCGATCACATCTCGCCCGTAGCGCGCCACCACATGAAACAAGTCGTACACCACTTCGGCTTGAGGGCAATGTTGCTTCACCTCCAGGTCGAAAGCCGTGTTCATGTCCATGGCCACCGCTTCGATCCGTTGGCAGTGCTCGCCGAGCAATTCAAAGAACGGGCGGATCGCCTCGCGGCTGTTGCCGTGGCCGACCCACAGCACCCGTGTTCGCTCGGCATCCATGATTACCGTGGCGTAGCGATGCCCCTTGTGCAAGGCGAATTCGTCCATCACCAAGCGGCGGACGTCGCTCGAATTGAAGGTGCCTACCTCAGCTTCCAAGCGGCGTTTGTCGAGCGTTTTGAGGGTGTGCCAGTGCAGGCCGCTGAGGCGGCTGACGTGGCTAATCGGCAGCAGTCGCAGCAAGCTTTCGAGCCAGATCCGTAACCGCTGGGTCAGGCGAGATGCAGGCTCCAGCCAGTCGACCCGCTCGGTCACCCGACCACAGTTCAGGCAATCGACTCGGCGCACTGGTAGTTGAAGCAGGACGCGCTGATCGAACAAATCACGATCGCGCACCAGACGAATCCGGCGCTCATGAATCAAAGGGCTGAGCTGGCCACAACGCCCGCATTTGGGAACCGAGCCGGCTTGAGGCTCAAGCTCAATCAGAAGGGAGTTGTTGGCGGATGAGCGACAGGCAACGGCTTCATAGCCTGGCCAGAAAGCAGCAAGATCAATAGGATGCACGGCGACAGCAGGGACAGGTGAAGGGTGTGTTTGGCGACTGCCAATTTACCTGCTTCCCTGACTGTCAACTCGCTCTTCCCCCAGAATCCGCGAAGAACCCTTTTTTTGCCCGCCGCAGCGACCGTTGCGACTACCAGAGGCCCGACAACGCCGCGCCGGCGGCCAGCAGCGGCATCAGTGGCAGCACCCAGCGCGCGCGCCAGGCCAGCAGCAACGCCAGCAGAACCCCCGCGAGCATGACCAGGCAGAGCCAGATCACCGCGCCGATTTCGCCGCCCTGACTGGCGATGCACAACCACAGGGCGATGCCGAAGCAAACGGCCGCCATCGAACGCAGGATCACGGCTGCCGGTACGCGCCGGTCGGCGCGAAGCAGCTCGCTGCGATGTCGATTCATCCCCAGGCAGAGCAACATCATGCCCAGATAGCTCAACGCAAAAGCCGATAGCAGCATGCTCATGCCTCCTGTACGCGCGGCGAGCGGCGGCGTATGACGGCCGGTGTGCCTGCACCGTCCAGGCGCCATGCACAGGCGGCGCAGACCAGGCCGGCAGCGATCAGGAACAGATCCACCGAGGCCAGCGCCCAGTCGCCACGCCCGAGGCTGGCAAGCAAATGACCGCCAGTGGTCAGCCCGTTGACGAGCGGCAGGCCGAGCGCAAGCAGGGCGCCGAGCAGCAGCTGCCCGCGCAGCAGACGCCGCCCCTGCTGACGCCGCAGCACGGACCAGAGCGCGACCAGCAGCCAGGCGCCGGCGAACACCCAGCCTTCGGCGACCGCCCGCTCGGCGAAACCGGTCGGGATCAGCCGATTGCCCCACAGCAGCGCCAGACTGGCCAGCGGCAGCCCACCGAACACCGCGCCGTTCAGCGCCCGTACCCAGGGCAGGCTGCGGTCGCCGCGCTGCTCGCGCTTGGCGAGCCAGACCTGCAGCCCGCCGATCAGCATGGCGCAGCCGGCCAGCCCCATCAGCAGATACAGCAGACGCACCAGGGTGCCGCCGAACTGCGCCATGTGCAGGCCGGCCAGCCAGAGGTAGGCACGATAGCCGGTGGAGGCGTCCTGGCGGTTGAGCAGTTCGCCGCTGGTGGCGTCGTAGGTCAGGGTGTCCTGCGGCGAGGCGATGCGCGAACGATCACGGCGACGGATATCCACCACCGCCGAAGCATCGTCGGGATGATGCACGCTGACCCAGCCCACCTCGCCGCCACCCCACTGGCGCTGCGACTCGGCGATAAGCGCATCCAGCGAAACCGGTTTGCCGGCCGGCTGATGCAGCTCGTCGCGGTGATAGCTGCCCATCACCTCGCCAAAGTACTGCATGACATTGCCGGCGTAGCTCACCTGGGCCGCGGCCGGCATGTACGAGGCGACGAAGATCGCCACGCCGGTATAAGCCAGCACCAGATGGAACGGAAAGCCCACCACACCGAACAGGTTGTGCGCATCGAGCCAGGCGCGCTGGCCATTGGCCCGGGGCCGCCGGGTGAAGAAATCCTTGAAGATGCGCCGGTGGATGATCACGCCCGACACCAGCGCGACGAGCATGAACATGCCGGCCAGGCCGACGATGTACATGCCGACGTCACCGGCGTGGAGGTTGTAATGCAGCTTGAAGAAGAACTCGCCGCCAACGGTTTCCGCCATGGGCGTGGCCAGGCGACTGCGTGGGTCGATGGCGACGTTGTGGATGGTCTCGGTGCCATCGACTTCCCAACCCAGCCGCCAGTAGGGCTCGCGCTCGGTGGGGCCGTGCATCCAGAACGCATGCAGCTCGTCGCTGACGTTCTGCTGCAGCCAGCCACGCACGTCGTCGGCGCCCAGGCTGGACGCCACGCCGTCGTGCAGCGCGGGGCGCATCCAGCGCGAGAGTTCCTTGTCGAAGCAGGCAATGGTGCCGGCGAAGATGATCACGAACAGCAACCAGCTCGGCAGCAAACCGCCCCAGGTATGCAGGCCGGCCATGCTTTGGCGCAACTTCATGGACGAACCCTCCAGTCGCCGGAAAGGAACGCGGCCAGGCACAGCACCGCGGTAACGCCGATGATCGGCAGCCAGATGCGACCGGCGTTGCGCGCGGCGAACACATAGATCACCACGGCGGTCCAGACGGCGAAGCTGGCCAGACTGGAGAACACCACGCGATCTGGACGCGCCAGCGGCAGATAGACCGCGAGAAAGGCAGTCACCGCATAGGCCACCGCATAGCCGCCGACCAGCGCGGCGAGCACGCGGGAGGCGATGCCCCAGCGATTGTTGGATGCACTGCGACTCACTTGGAAGGTCCCTCCGTTGCAGGCCGGCTGACGGCGTTTGGCTCAGCGGCGATCAAAAGCTGTAGCTCGCCGTCGCTGTCAGGGTGCGACGGTTGCCGGTGAAGCAGTCGCCACGTGACAGGCAGGTGGTGTAATAGGTCTCGTCTTCCAGGTTGGTGGCGTTGAGCGTGAGCGACCAGTCCTGGTAGGCGTAGCCGAGCATGGCGTCGAACAGCGTGGTCGACGGTGTCTTCAGGCTGTCGGTGCCATCCCAGCTGGCGCCGACGTAACGCACTCCGGCGCCGGCACTGAAACCGGGAATGCCGGCGATGCTGAAGCGATGCTGCGACCACAGCGAGGCCATGTGTTCCGGGACGCTGGCGATGCGCTTGCCCTGCTGGGCGACCGGTCCCTTGACCACTTCGCTGTCCAGGTAAGTGTAGGTGCCGATCAGGTCCCAGCTCCGGTTCATCTCCACCAGCCCTTCCAACTCCAGTCCCTTGACTCGCGCCTCGCCGGCCTGGATGGTGCTCAGAGGATTGGCCGGGTTGGGCATCTGCCGGTTCTTCTCACGCAGGTCGAACACCGCGGCGGTCAGCAGGGTGTTGCTGCCAGCCGGCTGGTATTTAACGCCAAGCTCCCACTGTTCACCCTCTACAGGCTTGTATGACTGCTGAGTGTCTGGGTTCAGGCCGATGATTGGCGAAAACGACTCGCTATAGCTGATATAAGGTGCAACGCCATTATCAAACAGATAGGTCAGCCCCACCCGGCCGGTGACCGCATCGTCTTCCTGCCTGGCACCATTCTCGACACGGGTGTCGGTCCAGTCCTTGCGCAGCCCCAGCGTCATCAGCCAGTTCTGGTAACGAACCTGATCTTGCACGTACAGGCCCTTTTGCCCAACGCGCTGTTGTGGCTGATCCGCAAGGCTAACCACCGAGGGGTCGAAGGTGCCGTATACCGGCGAATAGACATCCAGCGGCGTCGCCAAACCGAATGCACTCCGGCTGTCGGTTACTGAATGCTGGTAATCGATGCCAAGCAAGGTGGTGTGCTGCAGTGAGCCGGTATCGAAGCGGGCTTCCGCCTGATGATCGGCATTCCAGATGGTGACTTCGGGCTTGCTTACCGAATACACACGGTTGATGGTGCGGTCATCGGCGTTCAACCCGAACGGCCAGCCGTACATCGTCTGATAGCTCACCTTGCTCTTCTGCCAACGCAGGTTCTGACGCAACGTCCATATGTCATCCAGACGCCAGGTCATCTGCGAGGTCAATGCTTTCTGCTCACTGTCGTACTCGTCGAAACCCGGCTCGCTGACGAAGCGCTAACTATCGATCCGTCCATACGGGGCGCTAAGCACCGTGCCACGGTGCGGCAGAAAGGAGCTGGTGGTACCGCTGTCATCTTTCTGAACATTCGCAATCAGCGTCCACTCGAACTGGTCGTTGGGGCGCCAGGTCAGCGACGGCATGAACAGCAGGCGGTTGTCCTTGGTGTGATCGACCTGAGTCTGGCTGTCACGCTGGATCGCCACCACGCGATAGAGCAACGTGCCGTCTTCATCCAGCGGGCCGGTGCTGTCGAAAGCGACCTGCTTGCGGTCGAAGCTGCCGTATTGCAGCTGCAGCTCACTTCTCTGTTCCGCTTGCGGCCGCTTGCTGACGAAGTTGAGCAGGCCGCCGACCGGGCTTTGCCCGTAGAGCATCGAGGATGGCCCCTTCAGCACCTCGACACGCTCGAGGGTATAGGGATCGGTACGGGTGTTGCTGTAGTAACCAACACTCTTCTGCAGGCCATCCAGAAAGATGCCAGGCGTGGTGCCGCGTATCAGCGCCGAATCACCGCGGCTGTCGAAGCCATAGGCCTCGCCACGCATGCCGGCCACGTAGCGCAGCGAGTCCTGGATGGTCAGCGAGCCCTGATCGCGGATGCGATCGGCGGTGATCACGCTGATCGACTGCGGCGTCTCGATGATCGGCGTGTCGGTCTTGGTTGCGCTGACGCTGCGCTTGGCGACGTAGCCTTCCACCGGGCCGTTGCCCCGCTCGGTCTCGCGCGGCGCGGTGATCTGCTGTGCCTCCAGCTCGACCGCCTCCTGCGCCTCGACGGCGAAGCAGGCAACCAGCACGGGCAGACCCAGCACCAGCGGGCGCAACGAAAACGGGGGCGAAGCGACGGCGAGACTCATGGCGTTCTTCCTTGTTGTGCATATAAACGCGCATGATATTGATAAATGTTTTCATTTAGAAGACGTGTTTTGTCTGATCATGGCCGTGTCGGCTTCAACGGAGCGTCCTGCCTTCGCTGATGGCGGGCGCCGACAGTCGCAGCGCACTCATTCGGCCGCTGGCGCGACAAGCAGTCGGCAATGACGAATCAGGGTCTGCCCGGGTGCGAGGACCTCCAGCCCTTCCCCGCCACGACCGAGCGCGCCATTGGCGTGGGATACCGGCTCCACGGCGATGAAGCCCTGGGCAGCCGACGGGGTGTAGACGACCAGGTGCTGCAGCCCTGGACCTGCCTCGATCGCCAGGCTTAGCCGCTGTGCTGGCCAGCGGAGCCGGGCCTGACCATTCCAGCCGACAAAATTGTTGTCCAGCCCCGGCTCGTTCACGGCGCGCAGCTGGCTGAAATCCCAGCTAGCCGGGATCGTCGTCTGGCGCAGCGGCAACTGCTGCTCGTCGGCCAGCCAGACCGCCTCGGCAGCGAACTGCAGCTCGACACCGGCATGCCGCGGAAAGTATGGGTGCCAGCCGAGCCCCGCCGGCATTGGCCGGCTGTCGCGGTTGTGCAGCCGCAGCTCCAGTGCCAGACCCTCGTCCAACAGCTGCAGCCGCTGGCTGAGGTGGAAGGCGAACGGCCAGTCCGCGGCGTTCTCGTCCTGGCTCGGTTCGTGAGCCAGGCTCAGCAGAAGGTGATCGGCACCTTGCTCGTCCAGCTGCCAGGCCCGTTTCCAGGCCACGCCATGGATCGGCAAGGCGTGATCGGCCGAGTTGCGGCGCAGGTGATGGGCGCTGCCGTCAAAGTCGAAACGGCCCGCGGCGATCCGGTTGGAATATGGCGCCAGCACGAAGCAGCCCGTGCGCCGCACCTGCTCGCTGCCGTCCCAGGGCCGCAGCAGGTCGAAGCCCTCGAAGGCGAAACGGGTGATCGCCCCGCCCAGCGCCGGGCAGACCGCGAGCTGGAAACCGCCACGGGCAAGGTGGAGTTCATCGAGGACCAGCATGTCGTCTCTCCTGGCAATGGCGTAACGCGCCGGCACATCCGCTTTCATGGAAGCGGCCCGACCGCGAAAGGGCCGGCAAAGCCAGTCAGACCGGCGTCACCAGCTGCCCCTCGGCGAGGAAGCGTTGCAGATTGGCCAGCACCAGGTCCTCCATCGCACCGCGGGTTTCCCGGGTGGCGCTGCCGATGTGCGGCAGCAGGACCACGTTGTCCATGCCCAGCAGCGCCTCGGGCACCTGGGGTTCCTGGGCGAACACGTCCAGCGCCGCGCCGCCGAGGCGGCCGGCCTGCAGCGCCTCGACCAGCGCCGGCTCGTCCACCACCGAACCACGCGCGACATTCACCAGCAGCCCTTCCGGACCAAGCGCGTCGAGCACGTCGCGGTCCACCAGGCCGCGGGTCTGAGGACCGCCAACGCAGGTCAGCAGCAGCACGTCGGCCCAGCGCGCCAGCTCCACCAGGCTGCCGGCATATTCGTAGGGGCAGTCGGCGAGCGGCCGACGGTTGTGGTAACGCACCGGCATGGCGAAGCCCTCGGCGCGGCGGGCCACCGCCAGGCCGATGCGGCCGAGCCCGAGAATGCCGAGACGGCTGCCGGTGACCCGGCGTGCCAGCGGCAGGTTGCCGTTCAGCCAGCCGCCGGCACGGACGAAACGATCGGCGCGGCTCAGCTGCCGGCGGCCGTCGATGATCAGCCCCATGGCGAGGTCGGCGACACAGTCGTTGAGCACCTCCGGCGTGTTGCTGATGGCGATGCCACGGGCCTGCGCCGCCGGCACGTCGATGGGGTCGTAGCCGACGCCGAAGCTGACGATGGCCTTGAGCGCCGGCAGCCGCGCCATCAACTCGGCCGAGCAGCCGAAGCGCGAACCGGTGACCACCACTTCGATCGCTTCGGCCACCTCATCCAGGCGCGCGGCGGTTTCGTCCTGCCACAGCGGCAGAATGTCGTAGCGGCTGGCCAGTTCACGATCGAGCCGCGCCGACAGCGGCGCGACCTGCAACAGATAAGCCATGGTGTTCTCCTCGCTGGGCCGGTTCACAGCACCTTGCCCGGGTTCATCAGCCCCTTGGGGTCCAGGGTGTCTTTGAGTGCGCGCATCAGCGCCTGTTCGAGCGGGTTCTTGTAGTGCCGGGCGGCTTCGCGCTTGGCCTGGCCGAGGCCGTGCTCGGCGCTGATGCTGCCGTTCAGCGCCAGCGTGGCGTCGAACACCTGCCCGGTCAGCTGCGGCGACTGCGCCAGGAAAGCGGCATCCTCCATGCCCGGCGGCTTGCTCAGGTTGTAGTGCAGGTTGCCGTCGCCGACATGTCCGTAGCAGACGATCCGCACGCCGGGCAGCGCTTCCTGCAACCGGGCGCCGGTGCCGGCGATGAACGCCGGGATGCTGCTGATGGGCACGCTGATATCGTGCTTGAGGCTCGGCCCTTCATGGTTCTGCGCCTCGGATATGCCCTCGCGCAGTCGCCAGAGCGCGGCGGCCTGAGCCTGGCTGGAAGCGATCACCGCGTCCTGCAGCAGCCCCAGTTCGACGCCCTCGCCCAGCGCGACCTGCAATGTCTCGTCGAGGGCGGCAGCGGCGGCCGGGTCGCTCAGCTCGACCAGCAGGTACCACGGATAGGCCGTATCGAACGGATCGACGCTGCCGGGTTGATGACGTAGCACGAAGTCGAGGCTCTGCCGCGACATCAGCTCGAAGCCACTCAGGCGCTCACCGCAGTACCCGCGCAGGGTGCCGAGCAGCGCCACCGCCGACTCGGTATCGGCCAGCGCCGCCCAGGCGGTGGCCCGCCTGCGGATCGCCGGATAGAGCTTGAGCACCGCCGCGGTGATGATGCCCAGCGTGCCCTCCGCACCGATGAACAGCTGCTTGAGGTCGTAGCCGGTGTTGTCCTTGCGCAGCCCGCGCAGGCCGTTCCAGATCTGCCCGTCCGGCAGCACCACCTCGAGGCCAAGGGTCAGCTCGCGCATGTTGCCGTAGCGCAGCACGGCGGTGCCGCCGGCATTGGTCGCCAGATTGCCGCCGACCGTGCAGCTGCCTTCGGCGCCCAGCGATAGCGGGAACAGCCGGCCGGCCTCGGCGGCGGCTTGCTGCAGCCGGGCGAGAATCACCCCGGCCTCGACGGTGACGGTGTCGTTGTGCACGTCCAGCTCGCGGATGCGCTGCATGCGCGTCAGCGACAGCACCAGCTGCCCGCCCGAGGCATCGGGGATCGAGCCACCGCACAGGCCGGTATTGCCGCCCTGCGGCACCAGCGCTACGCCGGCCTGCTGGCACAGGCGCACCGCCGCGGCGACCTCGTCGGTGCTGGCCGGGCGCAGTACCGCCGCGGCCTTGCCGCGGTAGGCGTTGCGCCAGTCGCTGAGATAGGGCGCCATGCGCTGCGGGTCGCGCAGCAGGCCGGCATCACCGAGCACGGCGTGCAGGCGCTGGAGCAGTGCGTCGTCCACGGCCGTCTCCTTCAGGTGATGGGCGCCGGGTTGAACAGCACCAGGTCATTGTGCAGGCGGTGCCGTTCGGCCCAGGTCTTGCGGCGGCCGCTGGCGACATCCAGGTAGTAGTGGAACAGTTCCCAGCCGAGTTCCTCGATGCTCGCGCGGCCGGTGGCGATGCGCCCGGCGTCGATATCGATCAGGTCAGGCCAGCGCTCGGCCAGTTCGGTGCGCGTCGCCACCTTGACCACCGGCGCCATCGCCAGGCCGTAGGGCGTGCCGCGGCCGGTGGTGAACACGTGCAGGTTCATCCCGGCGGCAAGCTGCAGCGTGCCGCAGACGAAGTCGGACGCCGGGGTGGCGCAGAAGATAAGGCCCTTTCGCTCGACGCGCTCGCCCGGCCCGACCACGCCGTTGATGGCGCCACTGCCGGATTTGACGATGGAGCCCAGGGACTTCTCGACGATGTTCGACAGCCCGCCCTTCTTGTTGCCCGGCGTGGTGTTGGCGCTGCGGTCGGCGGCGCCGCGCTCCAGGTAGCGGTCGTACCAGCCCATCTCGGCGATCAGCGCATCGGCGACCTCCGGCGTTTCGGCGCGGGCGGTGAGCATGTACACCGCATCGCGCACCTCGGTGTTCTCCGAGAACATCACCGTGGCCCCGGCACGCACCAGCAGGTCCGCCGCATAGCCCAGCGCCGGATTGGCGGTAATGCCGGAAAAGGCGTCGCTGCCGCCGCACTGCATGCCGAGGATCAGCTCGCTGGCCGGCACCGTTTCGCGGCGGCGCTGGTCGAGCTTCTTCAGCCGCGTTTCGGCCAGGGCCATGATCTGCTCGATCATCTCGCCGAAGCCGCTGTTCGACTCCTGCAGGCGGTACAGCCAGGGGTCGCGCAGGTCCACCGAGGGATCGCCCTCATGCATCACCTGCTCGGCCTGCAGCTTCTCGCAGCCGAGACTGATGACCAGCGCTTCGCCGCCGAGGTTCGGGGTGCGCGCCAGGTTGCGCACGGTGCGGATGGGGATGTATGCATCGCGGGCATTGATCGCCACGCCGCAGCCGTAGCTGTGGGTCAGGGCGACCACGTCGTCGACGTTCGGGTACTTGGGCAACAGCTCGTCGCGGATGCGCTTGACCGCATGCTCCAGCACGCCGGTGACGCACTGCACCGTGGTGCTGATACCGAGGATGTTGCGCGTGCCGACGGTGCCGTCGGTGTTGCGGTAGCCCTCGAAGGTGTAGCCCTCGAGCGGGTCGAGCGCAGCCGGCACAGCGGTGGCACGCGGCAGGCTGTCCAGCGGTGGTGCGCTGGGCATCTTTAGCTGGGTTTCCTTGACCCAGCTGCCGCGGCGCAGGGGCTCGAGGGCATAACCGATGATCTGTCCGTAGCGGCGTACCGGCTCGCCTTCACCGATGTCCATCAGCGCGACCTTGTGGCTCTGCGGAACGGCCTCGACCGTGACCAGCCCGCCCTCGAACTGCGCACCGACCGGCACGCCGCCGTCATTGACCACCACGGCGACGTTGTCCGCCTCGTTCAGGCGGATGCAGCGCGGAGAATCCTGGTGGGGAATCAGTTGCACGGTTTCGCTCATGTCTGCTCCGGTTGGTCCGGTTGTTGTTCTGTTCGGCGATCACCGAGGATGCCATGCATGGCCGACCTCGGACGGCGGACGGCCGAAGCCGTCCACCTGAGCCCGCCTGGCGAGCGCGCCTCAGCGCACCATGCAGGGCTTCTTGTTGTTGAAGGTCCAGTTGGGGATCAGGTACTGCATGGCGATGGCGTCATCGCGGGCACCCAGGCCTTTCTCCTGGTAGTGGGCATGCGCCTGCTCCAGGGCATCCCAGTCCAGCTCGACGCCCAGCCCCGGCTTCTGCGGCACCGCGACCTTGCCGCCGACGATCTTCAGCGGCTCGCGGGTCAGGTGCTGGCCGTCCTGCCAGATCCAGTGGGTGTCGATGGCGGTGACGCGACCCGGCGCGGCGGCCGCCACGTGGGTGAACATCGCCAGGGAGATGTCGAAGTGGTTGTTCGAGTGCGAGCCCCAGGTCAGGCCGAAGTCGGCGCACATCTGCGCCACGCGCACCGAGCCGGCCATGGTCCAGAAGTGCGGGTCGGCCAGCGGGATGTCCACCGAGTGCAGGCACACCGCGTGGCTCATCTGCCGCCAGTCGGTGGCGATCATGTTGGTCGCGGTGGGCAGACCGGTGGCGCGGCGGAACTCGGCCATCACCTCGCGGCCGGAATAGCCGTTCTCGGCACCGCAGGGGTCTTCGGCATAGGCCAGCACGCCGTGCAGGTCGCGACACAGGCCGATGGCTTCGTCCAACGACCAGGCGCCGTTGGGGTCCAGAGTCACGCGGGCGTCGGGGAAGCGCTGGGCCAGGGCGCGGATCGCCTCGACTTCCTCTTCGCCGCGCAGCACGCCGCCCTTGAGCTTGAAGTCCTTGAAGCCGTAGCGCTCGTAGGCCGCCTCGGCCTGGCGGACGATGCGCTCCGGCGTCATGGCCTCCTCGTTGCGCACGCGAAACCAGGCGTCGTCGGCGCTGGATTCGTCGCGGTAGCCGAGGTCGGTCCTGTTGCGATCACCGACGAAGAACAGGTAGCCGAGCATTTCCACTTCGTCACGCTGCTGGCCTTCGCCGAGCAGGGCGGCGACCGGCACGTCAAGGTGCTGGCCGAGCAGGTCGAGCAGCGCCGACTCCAGCGCGGTGACGGCGTGAATGGCGATGCGCAGGTCGAAGGTCTGCAGGCCGCGGCCGCCGGCGTCACGGTCGGCGAAGGCGCGGCGCACCTTGCCGAGCAGCGCGTTGTACTGGCCGATCGGTTCGCCGACCAGCAGGGCGCGGGCATCGTCGAGGGTCTGGCGGATGGCTTCGCCGCCCGGCACTTCGCCGACGCCGACGTGGCCGGCGCTGTCCTTGAGGATGAGGATGTTGCGGGTGAACCAGGGCCCATGGGCGCCGCTGAGGTTCATCAGCATGCTGTCCTGCCCGGCGACGGGCACGACGGTGAGTTCGGTGATGCGGGGCGTGCCCGACATGGCGGTGGTCATGGGTGTCCCTCTGTTGTTCTTGTGGGGATGCGGCGCCCACCGGGGGCGCCGTGACGCAGTCTTGCTGCCGGACCTTTCGGCCGGCTTTCAACATCAGCCGATATAGGTGGTCTTCACCGTGGTGTAGAACTCCTGGGCGTAGCGACCCTGTTCGCGCGGGCCATAGGACGAGCCTTTGCGGCCGCCGAACGGCACGTGGTAATCCACCCCGGCGGTGGGCAGGTTGATCATCACCATGCCGGCCTGGGCGTGGCGCTTGAAGTGGTTGGCGTATTTCAGCGAGGTGGTGCAGATACCGGCGGACAGGCCGAACTCGGTGTCGTTGGCCATGGCCAGCGCCTCGTCGTAATCCTTGACCTTCACCACGTTGGCCACCGGGCCGAAGATTTCCTCGCGGCTGATGCGCATGTTCGGGTTGCTGTCGACGAACAGCGTCGGCGCCAGGAAGTAGCCGTCGGTGCCGCAGGTCACCTGCTCACCGCCACAGGCCAGGCGCGCGCCCTCCTGCTTGCCGATCTCGATGTAGCGCAGGTCCTGCTCCAGCTGGGCCTGGGACACCACCGGGCCGACGTCGACGCCCTGCTCCAGCGCCGGGCCAACCTTGATCTTGCTGATGCGCTCGATCATCGCCTCGACGAAACGGTCGTAGATGCCTTCGGTGACGATGATGCGGCTGGAAGCCGTGCAGCGCTGGCCGGTGGAGTAGAAGGCGCTCTGGGTGCACAGCTCGACGGCGACCTTGAGGTCGGCGTCGTCCAGCACGATCTGCGGGTTCTTGCCGCCCATTTCCAGCTGCACCTTGGCGCCACGCGCCACGCAGGCCTGGGCGATGCCGCGACCGACGCCCACCGAACCGGTGAAGCTCACGGCATCGACCTCCCTGGCGTTGACGATGGCCTCGCCGACCTCACGACCGCGGCCCATCACCAGGTTGAACACGCCGGCCGGGAAGCCCGCCCGGGAGATGATCTCGGCGATGGCCCAGGCGCAGCCCGGCACCAGGTCGGCCGGCTTGATCACCACGCAGTTGCCGAAGGCCAGCGCCGGGGCGATCTTCCAGGCAGGGATGGCGATGGGGAAGTTCCAGGGGGTGATCAGGCCGACCACGCCCAGCGGCTCGCGGGTGACCTCGACGCCGACCCCGGGGCGGACCGACTGCAGCGTCTCGCCAGCCTGGCGCAGGCATTCGCCGGCGAAGAACTTGAAGATGTTGCCGGCACGGGCGACTTCGCCGATGGCTTCCGGCAGGGTCTTGCCCTCCTCGCGGGCCAGCAGCGTGCCGAGCTCTTCGCGGCGGGCGAGGATTTCCAGGCCGACCTTTTCCAGCGCATCGGCGCGCGCCTGGATGCCGAAGCTGGCCCAGGCCGGGAAGGCGCGGCGGGCGGCGGCGATGGCCTGCTCGACCTGCGCGGCATCGGCCTGGGCGTATTCGCCGATCACGTCCGACAGGTCGGAGGGGTTGACGTTGGCCTGGTAGCGATCCGAGGCGACCCACTGGCCGTCGATGTAGTTGTCGTAGCGTTGTACGTCAGCCATGCAAACTGTCCTCTGGTGATGCCCGGCGCGACCGTGCGGCACAGCGGCGCCAGGAGGTCGGAAAAGGCCGCGCTTACTGCGCGCCCTGCTGTTCGATCAGCACCGCCAGGCGCTGGTACTCGTCTGGCTTCAGCTCGGTCAACGGTGCGCGGACCGGGCCGGCGTCGAAGCCGGAGATGCGGGCGCCGGCCTTGACGATGCTGACCGCATAGCCCTTGCAGCGGTTGCGGATCTCCAGATACGGCAGGAAGAAGTCATCGATCAGCTTGCCGACGGTTTCATGATCCTCACGGGCGATGGCCTGATAGAAATCCATGGCGGTCTTCGGAATGAAGTTGAACACCGCCGAGGAATACACCGGCACGCCCAGGGCCTTGTAGGCCGCGGCATAGACTTCCGCGGTCGGCAGGCCGCCGAGGTAGCTGAAGCGGTCGCCGAGGCGGCGACGGATCGACACCATCAGCTCGATATCTCCCAGGCCGTCCTTGTAGCCGATCAGGTTCGGGCAGCGCTCGGCCAGCTGCTCCAGGTGCGTCGCGGTCAGGCGGCAGACGTTGCGGTTGTACACCACCACGCCGATGTTGACCGACTTGCAGACCTGCTCGACGTGGGCGGCCACGCCTTCCTGGCTGGCTTCGGTGAGGTAGTGCGGCAGCAGCAGCAGCCCCTTGGCGCCCAGGCGCTCGGCCTCCTGAGCCATCTGAATGGCCAGCCGGGTGGGACCACCGACGCCGGCGAGGATCGGTACGGTGCCGGCGCAGGTATCGACGGCGGTCTTGATGATCTCGCTGTACTCGCGTGGCTCCAGCGAGAAGAACTCACCGGTGCCGCCGGCAGCGAACAGCGCCGAGGCGCCGTACGGCCCGAGCCACTCCAGGCGCTTGACGTAGCCGGCGCGGTTGAAGTCGCCCTGCGCATCGAAATCGGTGACCGGGAACGACAGCAGGCCGGAGGAAAGGATGGCCTTCAATTCTTGTGGATTCATTATTCGACATCCTGAATGCGTGTTGTGGAGGTACAAGGGCATCAGCCTTGAGATACGTTATCGTACAACTACAAATAGTCCAACCGTTTTTTCTTCGCATTTTTTCAAGCCCTGAAAGCTGACCGAAAGCTTGCTCCGCTCCACTGCCAGAGCCTTCGCATTGGCTGCGCATTAACTGTAGAGCGTATCCCTCCACGCGACATGACCTGCCAGTCAGCTGCCCCCGCGAGCGATGACGATTTCGTTTGACAGGCGCCAGAGCGGGCTGTAAAAAATCCCACATGTCGTACGACGACCTATGACCACAATAACAATAGCGAGGCCCCGGACATGTGCCGAAACCGCCCGATCCCTGCGCAGCCATCGGCTGCCGACGCCACCCGCCGCCGTACCGCCGCACCCGCACGGCAAGCCGCCGCAGGCCTGCTGACCGGCAGCCTCGGCCACGGAGGTCGTGCACGATGAACCTGCAGGCCCGTGCAACGCCCCGCGTCCAGAGCATGCAGGTCATTCCGGTGGCCGGCCACGACAGCATGTTGCTCAACCTCTGCGGCGCTCACGCCCCCTACTTCACCCGCAACCTGGTGCTGCTTACCGACGATTCCGGTAACACCGGCATCGGCGAAGTACCGGGTGGCGAAGGCATCCGCCAGGCGCTGGAGCGCTGCCGGCCGCTGGTCATCGACCAGCCGATCGGCCTCTACAACCGCACGCTCAACAGCCTGCGCAGCGCCATTGCCGGCAACGCCGCCGGCACCCCGCAGGCGACCCGCCACGAGGTGACCTCCGAAGCCGAGGCCGCCATGCTGCGCCAGCCGCACGAGATCAACCTGCGCCTGGACAACGTCATCACCGCGGTCGAGGCCGCGCTGCTCGACCTGCTCGGCCAGCACCTGCAGGTGCCGGTGGCAGAGTTGCTGGGCAGCGGTCAGCAACGTGACGCGGTGCCGATGCTGGCCTACCTCTTCTATATAGGCGATCGCCAGCGCACCGACCTGCCCTATCTGGCCAGCACCGGTGAGGATTGGTATCACCTGCGCCATCAGCAGGCGCTGACCCCTGATGCGATCGCCCGTCTGGCCGAGGCCGCCGCAGCGCGCTACGGCTTCGCCGACTTCAAGCTCAAGGGCGGCGTGATGCGGGGCGCGGAGGAGATGCAGGCGATCGCCGCGATCAAGGCGCGCTTCCCCGATGCCCGCGTCACCCTCGACCCCAACGGCGCCTGGTCGCTGGACGAGGCCATCGCCCTGTGCAAAGGCCAGGGTCACCTGCTGGCCTACGCCGAGGACCCCTGCGGCCCGGAAAACGGCTACTCCGGCCGCGAGATCATGGCCGAGTTCAAGCGCGCCACCGGCATTCCCACCGCCACCAACATGGTCGCCACCGACTGGCGGCAGATGGGCCACTCGCTGCGCCTGGAGTCGGTGGACATCCCGCTGGCCGACCCGCATTTCTGGACCATGCAGGGCTCGGTGCGCCTGGCACAGATGTGCGAGCAGTTCGGCCTGACCTGGGGCTCGCACTCGAACAACCACTTCGATGTTTCGCTGGCCATGTTCACCCACGCCGCAGCGGCCGCGTCGGGGCGCATCACCGCCATCGACACCCACTGGATCTGGCAGGAGGGCCAGGAGCGCCTGACCCGCGAGCCACTGCAGATCGTCGGCGGCCAGGTCCGCGTGCCCGACCGCCCGGGCCTGGGCATCGAGCCGGACATGGATCGGATCATGGCCGCCCACGAGTTGTACAAGAAGGTCGCCAGCGGCGCCCGCGACGACGCCATGGCGATGCGCTACCTGGTGCCTGGCTGGACCTACGACCCGAAGAAGCCCAGCCTCGGCCGCAATACCTGAACCCGCTGCCCAAACCCGGAGAACTCCAATGAAAACAATATTCCGCGCCTCCCTCCTTTCCGCCCTCGTCGGCATCGCCGGTCTCGCCGCTGCAACCACCACCATGGCCGCCGAGGTGAAATGGCCGACCCGCCCCGTGCAGGTGGTGGTGATCGCCAACCCCGGTGGCGACACCGACTTCAATGCCCGCACCATGGCCAAGTACTTCAACCAGATCACCGGCAAGAGCATGGTGGTGACCAACATCGCCGGCGGCGGCGGCACCCTTGCAGCCGAGCAGGTCAAAGGCGCGGCGGCGGATGGCAACACCATCCTCTTCACCCACCCGGGCCAGCTGATCGTCAACGAGGTTGCCGGCCTCACCGAGGACAGCTACGAGACCTTCGACGTGTCCTGCATCGCCGGCGTCGACAAGAGCACGGTGTTCGTCGCCTCCAAGCAGTCCGGCGTGACCAGCATGCAGGACCTGATCGACAAGTCGAAGGCCAAGCCGGGCAGCATCACCTACGGCACCGAGATGGGCAGCTTCTCCCACGTGCAGGGGCTGATGCTGGAGAAGCTGACCGACATCAAGCTGAAGATGGTCGACGGCGGCACTGTGTCCGACCGCGTGGTGGGCATGCTCGGCGGCCGCCTGGACCTGGGCGCGATCACCTACGGATCGGTGCAGGACTACGTCAGCGGCGGGCAGATGGTCGCCCTCGGCCAGCCCAACGACGAGCGCAACCCGCTGCTCGGCGACGTGCCGACGCTCAAGGAGCAAGGCCTGGACATCACCATGGACAAGCCCTACGTGGTGGCCTTCCCGAAGGGCACCGACCCGGCCATCGTGAAGAAGATGGCCGACGTCATGAAGCAGATCACCGAAATCCCCGAGTACGCCGAGGACCTGAAGAAGTTCAAGCAGCCGGTGGCCTACTACGGCACCGACGAGGCCAAGCAAATCCTGGCCAAGACCCGCGAAGACTTCATGCAGTTCAAGGACGAGCTGCGTCAGGCCAAGAAATAAACCCGACGCAGCGCCAGCCGGTCGTATGGGCCGGCTGGCCGCTCCTCTTCGCGTACGGAGGTTTGCCATGACCACTGCGAACAAGAAAGAACTGATCATCGGCGTGGCCATGCTCGGCGTCAGCGCCACCTACATGGTGATGGCCTATCGGCTGCCCGGCCACGAAGGCATCGATGCCGCCACGGTCCCCTTCCTGCTGGCCGCCCTGCTCTCCCTGCTCGGCGTCTTCCAGGTCGTCAGCGCGTTCGCCAGCAGAACCCAGCCGGCGAGTGATAGCAGCGCCGCCACGCAGGACGAACCCGCGCCCACCGTGATCGAGCCCGCCACGGTACTCAAGACCCTCGGTCTGATCCTGCTCTACGTGGTGCTGCTGGGACCGGTGGGCTTTCCCATCATGACCACGCTCTACCTGTACCTGCAGTTCATCGTGCTGACGCCGGTGGATCGCAAGGTCCGTCATCTGCCCTATGCCGGCATCGCGCTGGTCACGTCCATCGTCATCTATCTGCTGTTCCGCGAGGCCTTCGATCTGTTGCTGCCCGCCGGCCTGCTGAATTTCCTCTGAGGAATCGACCATGCTCGAATTACTGCAGCAAGGCTTCGGTGCCGTCTTCTCGCTCAACATCCTGATCCTGATGTTTCTCGGCGTCGCCGTCGGCATCGTGTTCGGCGCCGTGCCCGGTCTGTCCGCGACCATGGCGGTCGCCCTGTGCCTGCCGCTGACCTTCACCATGGGTCCGCAGGCCGGCCTGTCGTTGCTGGTCGCCCTGTTCATCGGCGCCACATCCGGCGGCCTGATCTCGGCGATCCTGCTGAAGATTCCCGGCACACCATCGTCCATCGCCACGGTGTTCGACGGCGGCCCGCTGATGGAGCAGGGCCTGGGCGTGAAGGCGCTCGGCGTCGGCATCGTGTTCTCCTTTCTCGGCACCATCTTCAGCATCATCGCGCTGATGTTCATCGCCCCGCAGCTGGCCAAGGTGGCGCTGAGCTTCGGCCCGCACGAATACTTCGCCATCGCGGTGTTCTCCCTGACGCTGATCGCCACCCTGTCGGCCGGCTCGATGGTCAAGGGGCTGTTCGCCGGCACCCTCGGCATCGCCGTGTCCACCGTCGGCATCGCGCCGGTGGAGGCGGTGCGCCGCTTCACCTTCGGCCTCAGCGAACTGAACGGCGGCTTCTCCATGCTCACGGTGATGATCGGCATGTTCGCCGTCGCCGAGGTCTTCAAGCTCGCCGAAACGGGACGGCACGCCGCGCGCAGCAAGGTCGGCTCGGTGAGCATGAAGCACATCAAGGGCTTCGGCTTCTCGCTCAGGGAGTTCCGCCAGGAGCTGCCCAACGCCAGCCGCTCGGGCCTGATCGGCCTGGCGGTGGGCATCCTGCCGGGCATCGGCGCCGGCACCTCCAACCTGCTCTCCTACATCGTCGCGAAGAAGCGCGCCAAGCAGCCGGAAACCTATGGCAAGGGCAACATCGGCGGCGTAGTCGCCAGCGAGACCGCCAACAACGCCGGCATCGGCGGTGCCATGATGCCGCTGATGACCCTGGGCATCCCCGGCGACACCACCACGGCGATCCTGCTTGGCGGCTTCCTGATCCACGGCATCCAGCCCGGGCCGCTGCTGTTCGTCAGCCAGGGCCCGCTGGTCTACACCATCTTCGCTGCGCTGCTGGTGGCCTCGGTGATGATGCTGTTCATGGAGTTCTACGGCCTGCGCCTGTTCATCAAGCTGCTCGACGTGCCCAAGCACATCCTCCTGCCGATCATCCTGGTGCTCTGTGTGGTCGGCGCGTTCGGCCTCTCCAGCCGGCTGTTCGACGTCTGGTCGATCCTGCTGTTCGGGCTGCTCGGCTACGGCTTCGTCAAGGCGGGGATGCCGGTCGCGCCCTTCATCATCGGCTTCATCCTCGGGCCGATGGCCGAAACCAACCTGCGCCGCGGCCTGATGCTGTCCGATGGCAACTTCGCCGCCTTCGTCAGCAACCCCATCGCCGCGACCTTCCTCGGCCTGGCCCTGGCCTTCGTGCTCTGGCAGCTGTACAGCGCCGTGCGGCCACGCAGCGGTGCCATCGCCCAGGCCCTGCGTACCTGAACCGACGCCCCTCTTCCGGCCGGCGGAGGGGCTTGGCTCAGCCGCGCCGACCGAACGCATCGCTTGCCAGCGTCCAGCCCGCCACCCGCTCGCTGAGGCTCAGCCCCAGTCCGAGCCGGGTCGGCACCTGGATGCAGCCCCCACTGATCTCGAGCCGCTCCTCGAACAGCGGCTCCAGCCATTCGAAGTGTTCGACCCAGGCCACGTGTTCGTAGGCGGCCGCAAGGTGGATATGCAACTCCATGACGAAATGCGGCGCCAGCACCAGCCCGCGTCGCCGCGCCGCCTCGGCCACCTGCAGGAACGGGGTGATGCCGCCGATACGCGGGGCGTCGTGCATGATCACATCCACCGCGCCGCGCTCGACGAAGGCACAGGCGTCGGCCGCACTGGCGAGCATCTCGCCACTACCGACCGGGGTGACCAGCTGCGCGGCCAGGGCGGCATGGCCGTCCAGATCGTGGGCATCCAGTGGTTCCTCGATCCACGCCAGCTCCAGCTCCTCCAGCGCGCGCCCCATGCGCAGCGCGGTGGTGCGGTCCCATTGCTGGTTGACGTCGACCATCAGTGCCACATCCGCCCCCAGCGCCTCGCGCAGCGCCCGCACGCGGCGCAGGTCCTCGCGCCGGTTCGGCTGGCCGACCTTGAGCTTGATGCCACCGATGCCGCGCGCCAGCGAAGCCTCTGCGCGCTCGATGACCTCCTCGATGGGCGCCTGCAGATAGCCACCGGAGGTGTTGTAGCAGGGCACCGCATCGCGCTGGGCGCCGAGCAGCTTGGCCAGCGGCAACCCGGCGCGGCGCGCCTTGAGGTCCCACAGTGCGGTGTCGAAGGCGGCGATGCTCTGCAGTGCCAGGCCGCAGCGGCCGATCGAGGCGCTGGCCCAGCCCAGCCGGCCGCACAGACGGGCAATGTCGTTGGGGTCTTCGCCGAGCAGCAGCGGCGCCAGCTCGCGGGCATGAATGTATTGCGCCGGTCCGCCGGTACGCAGGCTGTAGCTGAACCCCAGCCCCGCGTGGCCCTGTTGCGTCTGCAGCTCGACGATGAGCAGGCTGACCGCATCCAATGGCTGCTGGCGACCGGTGACAACCTTGGCATCGCTGACCGCCCGGGCCAGCGGCAGCTCTACCGCGCGCAGGCCGATCCAGCTGATGAGGTCCGCTTCATAGAAGTCGCTCATTCGTGCCGCCATTCCGCCAATCTGGGGATGCGCTGGATAATCCCTCTGGGGATTGATACGGTCCAATTCATTAACACACTCGATTGATACCAGGAACGGATCAATGTTCGAACTCGCCCAGCTGCGCTGCTTCACCACCCTGGCCAGCGAACTGAATTTCCGCCGTGCCGCCGAGCGCCTGAACATGACGCAGCCGCCGCTGAGCCGGCAGATCCAGTTGCTGGAGCATCAGCTCGGCGTCGCGCTGTTCACCCGCAGCACGCGCTCGGTGGCGCTCACTGCCGCCGGTCGCGCCTTCTTCGTCGAGGCGCAGGCGCTGCTCGACCAGGCCCACCGCGCGGCGCAAGGCGCGCGGCTGGCTGCACTGGGCGAGAGCGGCTCGCTGACCATCAGCTTCGTGGCCAGCGCGGTCTACGACTTCCTGCCGCGCGCGATCACCCGGATACGCCGGGAGCGGCCGGGCGTGGCCATCAACCTGCTGGAAACCACCACCTTCGAACAGCTGCAGGCTCTGCGCGGGCGCCGGGTCGACCTGGCGGTGGTGCGCGAGCCGTTGCAGCAGCCGGGGCTGGTCAGCGAATGCCTGCTGCGCGAGCCCTTCGTGCTGGCCGCGCCGGTCGGACATCCGCTGGCGCAGCATCCGGCGCCGACCTTGGCGATGCTCCACGGCGAGCCGTTCATCCTCTATGCCCACGGCGCCTGGCAGCCGTTCAACGAGCTGCACACCGGGCTGTTCCGGGCCAGCGGCATCCAGCCCGACTACGTGCAGTCGCTGGGCTCGACGCTGACCATCCTCTCGCTGGTGAACGCTGGCCTCGGCCTGGCGCTGGTGCCGCGCGGGGCCAGCGCGATCCGCTTCCAGCAGGTGTGCTTTCGCGAACTGCCGCTGCCGGCGGGCATCTGCGCCGAGCTGCACCTGGCCTGGCGCGATGACAACGACAACCCGGCGCTGGAGGCCGCGCGCGATGCCGTGCGCCAGGCGGCCGGCGACATTGCTCAGGGCCCGCCGCCGATCCAGCGCCAGGACCTGCCACCGGCGTCACCGCAGGACGGATCGGCAGCCATGCCTAAGCGCGCTGGCCGACCTCGGCCTGCTGCACCGTCCAGCCCGCGACCCGCTCGCTGAGGGTAAGCCCCAACCCCGGCCGGTTCGGCACCAGCATGCGCCCGTCGCGGATCTCCAGGCGCTCCTCGAAGAGCGGCTCGAGCCACTCGAAATGCTCGACCCAGGGCTCGCGGCTGTGGGTCGCGGCGAGGTGCACATGCAACTCCATGGCGAAGTGCGGCGCCAGGGTCATGCCGGCCTGCTCGGCGAGGGTTTGCACGCGCAGGTACGGCGTGATGCCGCCGACCCTTGGCGCATCGGGCATGAGGAAATCGGCGGCGCGCTGGCGGATGAACTCCCAATGCTCGGCCGGGCTGGTGAGCATCTCGCCGGTGGCGATCGGCGTATCGAACTGGCGCACCAGCTCGGCATGCCCCTCGGCGTCGTAGCAGTCCAGCGGCTCCTCGATCCAGACCAGGTCGAAGGGCTCCAGGCGCCTGCACATGCGCCGCGCCATCGGCCGGTCCCACTGCTGGTTGGCATCGACCATCAGCGGGAAAGCCTCGCCCAGGTGCTGGCGCACCGTGCCGACGCGGTGCAGGTCCAGCGCCCAGTCGGGCTGGCCGACCTTGAGCTTGATGCCGCCGATGCCCTTGTCCCGGGAAATCTCGGTGTTCTTCAGCAGCTGCTCGAGCGGCGTATGCAGAAAGCCGCCGGAGGTGTTGTAGCAGCGCACCGAGTCGCGCTGGGCACCGAGCAGACGCGCCAGCGACAGCCCGGCCCGGCGCGCCTTGATATCCCACAACGCCACGTCGAAGGCACCGATGGCCTGGGTCGCCAGCCCGCTGCGCCCCACCGATGCGCCGGCCCAGCACAGCTTGTCCCATAGCCGGGCGATATCGCTGGGGTTCTCGCCGAGCAGGTTCGGCGCCACCTCCAGCGCGTGGGCGAACTGGCCGGGGCCACCGGCGCGCTTGGAATAGCTGAACCCCAGGCCGCGCTGGCCGTCACGGGTCTCGATTTCGGCGATCAGGATGGCGATCTCGGTCATCGGCTTCTGCCGGCCGGTGAGCACCTTGGCATCGCTGATCGGGTTGGCCAGCGGCAGGGCCACCGAGCGCAGGCGCAGCCAGGCGATGCGGTCGTCGTCGGCAGTGGTAATGACGGGTTGGTCGGTCATGGAGCCTCCTCGGTATGAAAACCGACGGCTCGCAGGACCGCCGGAAATGGACAGTCCGAGTCAGGCTACGATGATTGCGCAATCATTCAAGCAGGGCTGACGCAGGTGAACGCGGCTGGCGTATGCCCGTCGCCCGGCCACTGCGAAGCCGACCTGCAGGGGGCTCAGCCAGACGGCCGCTGCGCCTGCACATCCTCCACTTCGCGCAGCTGAATGCTGAGCCCATCGCAGCTCGCCGACCACTCGCGCAGCCATTGGGGCAAGGGCGGCGACTGCTCGTCCAAGCCAAGTTCCCGGGCGAACTCGCCAGGCGCAACGACACCCTTGCGCCCCCTGAACAGCCCGCGCATCACCACCACGGCGATTACCCGCTGGTCCTTGACGAAGCGGTGCTCGACGAAACTCCATTTGGCGTCCCAGCCGAGCATCCGCGTGTGGATCTCGAAGCGCTCGAACAGCTTCAGTTCGCGGCGGAACTTGCCGCACACGTCACCCACGATCGGCAATGCGCGATGCCGAAGGGCCACACGATAAGCGCCGCTGCGAAGCACGTAGTCCATGCGACCGACATCGGCCAGGGTGAAATAGCGGCCATTGGTGACATGCCGGTTGAAATCCAGATCCAGAGGCCAGACACGCAGCCGAACGACGGTGGTGGCGAGGCCCGGTACCGGCTTTCGCCAGGGGCGGCGCAACAACATCAGCAGAAGACGAAACCACAGGTTCATGTGAGCAGATCCGGTTGGCATGACAGATGCCGCACTCTAGGTGGCGCGCTCGGGGTAAGGTAGATGCAGAAATGACCAATACCATGCGATTTACGCAACCACGTGCCATGCACATTACGCTTTTGCTTGCCGAGCACAGCTCCCAGGCCTCCGCCACGCTGGCGCTTGAAGTACTGGATGCAGCAAACCGCCTGGCCGCGCCCTCTGCGGTGCCGTTTGCGGTTGTTGTCGCGTCACTCGATGGGCTGCCGGTGAAAAACGCCCTGGGCCGTACGATGTCCGTGGACGTCGCCCTCGACGCGCTCGATCACACCGATCTGGTACTCGTTCCCGGTTTTCTGTTCAGCCTGCGCGAGGCGCTGCCCGCCTTCGGCCGATATCGCGACTGGCTGTGCCGCCAGCATCGGCAGGGCGCCTTCATCGCGTCGATGTGCACTGCCACCTTCATGCTCGCCGAAGCGGGGCTGCTCGACGGCGTGCAGGCCACCACCCACTGGGCCTTCGCCGACCTCATGCGCCGGCGCTATCCGGCGGTACGCCTGGACGAACGACGCATCCTCTGCGAGGACGGCCGGCTGATCAGCAGCGCGGGCGCGAGCGCAGCCATGGATCTGCTGCTGCACCTGATCCGCCGCTTCGCCTCACGCGAACTGGCACAGCAGTGCAGCCGCTACCTGCTGGTGGACGGGGTCCGCAGCGAGCAGTCGGTGTACATCAAGTGGTCGATGCCCCGCGATCATGCCGACGAGGCAGTAGCACGGGTCCAGGACTGGCTGGAGTCCAACTTCACCGCCCCCGTCGGCATCGACGAACTGGCTGAGCGCTTCGGTTTCGGTGCGCGCAACTTCAAGCGGCGATTCAAGGATGCCACCGGCTACACACCCCTCGCCTACCTTGCCCTGCGCCTGGAAAGGGCCAAGCACCTGTTGGAAACCACGCGACTGGGGTTCGACGCGATCACCATCCGCGTCGGTTACGAGGACGGCAACTCGTTCCGACGCCTGTTTTGCCAGCGGGTCGGCATCTCGCCGGCCGCTTTTCGCAAGCGGTTCCTGCGCCTCCCGGCCGCCCAGCCCGAGCCGAGCCGCTGACACCCCATCGCCCCCTGTTCCGGGGGCGCAACGGCCCGGCCAGGGGCGTCGCGCGAATCTGTACCGCACGATCAGGCGCCAACTGCGCTGTTCCGTCGCAGCAACACCCCCTAATCTGGCTGGCTGGACGTTGATTGACGTCGTCGATCCGGCGCTGCCACCTGGAGGACTCGTGCATGACTGACGCGGATAACGAGCTGCATCATTTCGACCGGCGCATGGTCTGGGCCGGTTTTCGCCAGCTCGCGCCGATTTCCATCTTCGTCACCCTGTTCGGTGCCGCCTTCGGCCTCGCCGCGGTGCAGACCGGGCTGGACGACTCGGTGATCCTGGCGATGAGCGCGCTGGTGTTCGCCGGCGCCTCGCAGTTCGCCGCGCTGGAACTGTGGGGCCCGCAGGTGCCTCTGTTCACCCTGATGGTCACGGTGTTCGCCATCAACGCTCGCCATCTGCTGATGGGCGCCACGCTATACCCCTGGCTGCGCCAGTTGCCACCCGGCCGGCGCTACGGGGTGATGCTGATCGCCTCGGACGCCAATTGGGCGATGGCCATGCAGGCGTTCAACCGCAACTGCCCCGGCTTCGGCCTGCTGCTCGGTGGCGGCCTGGCGCTCTGGTCGTTCTGGGTGCTCGGCAGCTGGCTGGGCATCCATTTCGGCAGTGCCGTCAGCGATCCGAAGCGCCTGGGGCTGGACATGGTGATGGGCTGTTTTCTGCTGGCGATGGTGGTGGGCGGCGAGAAAAACCTGCGCATGCTGGTGATCTGGAGCGTTGCAGCCGCTGCCTCGCTGCTCGCCTTCCGCTACCTGCCGGAGAACAGCCATGTGGTGGTGGGTGCCCTGGCCGGCGGCGCGACGGGGCTGCTGTGGAAGGAGCACGCACGTGAATCTTGATGCGACGGGCGCCGGCGCGCTGGCCGTGGTGCTGGTCATGGCACTGGTGACCCTGGCGACGCGCTGGGGCGGCGTGTTCGTCATGGCCTTCGTGCCCATCAGCGACCGCGTCCGGCAGTTCATCACCGCCATGTCCGGCTCGGTGCTGGTCGCGATCGTCGCGCCGATGGCATGGCAGGGCGACGCCGGCGCCCGACTTGCGCTGCTGGCCACGGCCGCGACCATGCTGGTGCTGAAGAAACCGCTCCCGGCGATCGCTGCCGGTATCGCGGTGGCGGCGCTGGCCAGGCAGTTCTGAGCGCGACGGCTCAGGCACTGCCGCGCTCGACCACCTCGAATCCCACATCCAGCCGCAACGGCGTGCGCGCCAGGGCGGGCTCGGCGATGCGTGCCAGCAGAGCTTCGGCGACGGCGTTGCCGATGCGCGGACCGTCGATGCGCACCGTGGACAGCGGCGGATGGCAATGCGCGGCGCAGGACAGATCGCCAAAGCCCATCACCGCGAGGTCGTCCGGCACGCGCACGCCGCGGCTGGCGGCTTCGGCCAGCACGCCCTGGGCCAGGGTGTCGGAGCTGCACACCACTACCTCGCCGGCCGCGCCCGCATCGAGCAAGCGGGCAAGACCTTCACGACCGACGGCGAGAGTCGCCGGTGCCGGCAGGAGCGCCGTGGCCAGCGGCGCCACGCCGTGCCCTGCCAGTGTCGCGATCAAGCTGTTGCAGCGGCGCAGGCCACGGGGATCGTCAAGGCTGACCAGCGATACGCGGCGGTAGCCCTTGCCCAGCAGATACTGCGCAACGGCTGCGCCAACCGCTTCATGGGAAAAGCCCACCAGCATGTCCAGCGGCTTGGCGCAGAGGTCCCTGACTTCCACCAGCGGAATGCCGACACGCGCCAGGCGTTCGCGGCTGACCTGGCTATGCTCGGTACCGGTGAGCACGATGCCGTCCGGCCGGCGTCCGAGCACGGCCTCGAGCAGGTGTTCCTCCTGTTCGGCGCTGTAGCCGGTCAGCCCCAGCAGGGTCTGGTAGCCGGCGACGGCCAGCCGCTCGGTCAATGCCTGAACGGTATCGGCGAAGATGGAATTGGCGATGGTCGGCAGAAAGATCGCAACCAGTCGGCTGCGGCTGGACGCCAGCGAGCCGGCTGCCAGATTGGGCACGTAAGCGGTGGCGCGCACCGCCTCCAGTACCCGCCGGCGCGTCGCCGGTGCCACTGCCTCGGGCCGACCGAGGGTGCGCGACACGGTGATCGGCGAAACACCGGCAACCCTGGCCACGTCGATCAGTGTCGGCGTGGTCCCTGCACGGGAACTGCTGCAGCGTTTGGCCATCAATGCTATCTCCGCCGGGGTGCGGCTAGCGCAACGAACAGGGACAGGTTCTTTTTTGCATGGTCATCATACAACCTCATGATGCGGCGCGGTGCCTCGCCGTGTCATCCGCCCGCTGCCAGCGTTTGCGCCAAGAACGCCGTGCCATCGCGCTTTACACGTGCGAGCGCCTGGCATTTGCAGCAATGAGCGTGCACAAGGCGATAAATACGACTTTAAGCCTGTTGACATCCGCCGAGGCAGATGCTGATATTTCGCAACATGTCATATGACAACAGATGACTCCAAGAACAATAACGACAGGCACTCCGATGACAACCACTCCGACACCCCCATTCGGCCGCCTTCTGCTCACCGGCGCAGCCGGCGGCCTCGGCAAGGAGCTGCGTGCACGCCTGCAGCCCTACGCCCGCATCATCCGACTGTCCGATATCGCGCCGATGGCCCCGGCAGTCGGCGAACACGAGGAGGTCGTGCCTTGCGACCTCGCCGACAAGGCGGCCGTGCATGCCCTGTGCGAAGGCGTAGATGCCATCGCCCATTTCGGCGGCGTCTCCGTCGAGCGGCCGTTCGAGGAAATCCTCGACGCCAATATCCGCGGCACCTTTCACATCTATGAAGCAGCCCGCCTGCATGGCATCAAGCGTGTGGTCTTCGCCAGCTCCAACCATGTGATCGGCTTCTACCCGCAGACCGAAACCCTGGACGCCCACACACCACGGCGCCCGGACGGCTACTACGGCCTGTCCAAGTCCTATGGCGAGGACATGGCGAGCTTCTACCACGATCGCTACGGCATCGAGACCGTCAGCATCCGCATCGGCTCCTCATTCCCCGAGCCGGCCAACCGCCGAATGATGAGCACCTGGCTCAGTTTTCGTGACCTCACCGAGCTGATGCGCTGCGCGCTGTTCACGCCAGCGGTCGGCCATACGGTGGTCTACGGCATGTCCGCCAACCGTGATGTGTGGTGGGACAACCATCTCGCCGCGCACCTGGGCTTCCAGGCGCAGGACAGCTCCGAAGCGTTCCGCGACAAGGTCGAGCAGCAACCACCTTACAGCGCCGACGACCCGGCCGGTATCTATCAGGGCGGCGCCTTCGTCGCGGCCGGCCCCTTCGACTGATCGCCCCCCTTCGCCCGCGTACAACAACAAAGAGAAACGCAATGGCCAGTGAAGCTGAACTCATCGCCGACCTGCGCTGCGCCACCGGTGAAAGCCCGGTCTGGGTCGCCGCCGAACAGGCGCTGTACTGGGTCGACATCCCCAACCGCGAGCTGCTGCGCTGGAGCGCTGCCGACGGCCAGCTTTCCCGCTGGCAGGGCGAGCAGATGCTGGCCTGCATCGCCCGCCACGGCGACGGCTGGGTGGCCGGCATGGAGAGCGGCTTCTTCGCCCTGCAGACAGCCCCGGACGGTCGGCTCGACAGCCGCCCGCTGGCGACCATCGATCACCAGCTGCCCGCGATGCGCATGAACGATGGCCGCTGCGATCGCCAGGGCCGCTTCTGGGCCGGCAGCATGGCGCTGGACATGGCCGCCGGGCATCCGGTCGGCGCGCTGTACCGGCTCGATGACCAGGCCGCGCGCGGACCGCTGGTGCCGCAGCTGGACGGCTTTATCGTGCCCAACGGCCTGGCCTTCAGCCCGGACGGGCGAACCATGTACCTGTCCGATTCGCATCCCGGCGTGCAGAAGATCTGGGCCTTCGATTACGACACCGACAGCGGCACGCCGAGCCGTCGCCGCCTGTTCGTCGACATGCTCGAGCACCCCGGCCGCCCCGACGGCGCCGCTGTGGATGCCGAGGGCTGCTACTGGATCTGCGGCAACGACGCCGGGCTGATCCACCGCTTCACCCCGGACGGCCGGCTGGATCGCTCCCTCGCCGTGCCGGTGAAGAAACCGACCATGTGCGCCTTCGGCGGGCCACGGTTGGACACGCTGTACGTCACCTCGATCCGACCAGGCGGCGACCTCGCCGATCAGCCGCTGGCCGGCGGCCTGTTCGCGCTCAACCCCGGCGTCACCGGCATCGAGGAGCCCGCCTTCACCCGGAACTGATCCACCCCGGGCCGCTCGCGGCGCCGGTCAAGCACTGCTGTTCACCTACAACAACAAAACGGAGTTTTCCATGAACCTCAAACGCAAGCTGCTTCTGGCCACACTTCCGCTAGCCCTCGGCCTGTCTTCGCTGGCACAGGCCGAGATGACCCTGAAGATCGCCGAGATCCACCCCGCCGGCTACCCCACCGTGGTCGCCATGGAAAACCTGGGCAAGAAACTGGAAGCCGCCACCAACGGCGAGATCAAGTCACGCATGTTCGCCGGCGGCGTGCTCGGCTCGGAGAAGGAAGTGATCGAGCAGACCCAGATCGGCGCCGTCCAGCTGACCCGCGTCAGCCTCGGCTCGGTGGGCCCGGTGGTGCCGGCCACCAACGTGTTCAACATGCCCTTCGTGTTCCGCGACGTCGACCATATGCGCAAGGTGGTCGACGGCGAGATCGGCCAGGAAATCCTCGACGCCATCACCAACTCGGACTTCAACATGGTCGGCCTGGCCTGGATGGAAGCCGGCAGCCGCAGCCTCTACACCAAGAAGCCGGTGCGCAGCCTGGATGACCTCAAGGGCATGAAGATCCGCGTGATCGGCAACCCGCTGTTCATCGACACCCTCAACGCCATGGGCGCCAACGGCATCGCCATGGACACCGGCGAGATCTTCAGCGCCCTGCAGAGCGGCGTGATCGATGGCGCCGAGAACAACCCGCCGACCCTGCTCGAGCACAACCACTTCCGCGCCGCCAAGTACTACACCCAGACCCATCACCTGATCCTCCCCGAGCCGCTGCTGATGTCCAAGACCACCTGGAACAAGCTCAGCCCCGAGCAGCAGGAGCTGGTCAAGAAGCTGGCCAAGGAAGCCCAGCTGGAAGAACGCGAGCTGTGGGTAGCCAAGGAAAACGCCAGCAACGAGAAGCTCAAGGCCGAGGGCGTCGAGTACATCGAAGTCGATACCAAGCCCTTCTACGACGCCACCGCCCCGGTCCGTGAGAAGTACGGCGCGCAGTTCGCCGAGCTGATCCAGCGCATCGAAGCCGTTCAGTAACCCTCGCGCAAGCGCGCGGCGCCGGCCACCCGCCTGCGCCGCGCAACCGGTGAAGTCTCATGAAAAACCTGGTTCTGGGCGTCAACGACGCCATATACCGCGCCTGCGTCATCGTCGCCGCCCTGGCGATCGTGGTCATGGCGACGATCATTCCCTGGGGTGTGTTCAGCCGCTATGCACTGGGCCAGGGCCTCGGCTGGCCCGAGCCGATCGCCATCCTGTGGTGCTGTTCACCTTCGTCGGCGCCGCCGCCAGCTACCGCGCCGGCGCGCACATGGCGGTCCAGGTGCTCAGCGAGCGCCTGCCGGCCGCGGCCCAGCCCTTTGTCACCCTGTTCGTGCGCCTGGCCATGGCCGCCATCGCCCTGTTCATGCTGATCTGGGGCTACAAGCTGTGCGTCGCCACCTGGAATCAGTACCTCAGCACCCTGACCTGGATGCGGGTCGGCATCAGCTATGCGCCGATTCCCCTGGGCGGCCTGATCACCCTGCTGTTCGTCATCGAGCAGCTGCTGTACGGCGACCAGAGCAAGCGCCGGGTCGTCGATTACGAAGCCCGCGAAGAGTCCAAGGAGTCCGTGTAATGGATGCCGTCATCCTGCTGGGCAGCTTCATCGTCCTCATTCTGCTGCGCGTTCCGGTCGCCTATGCCCTCGGCCTGGCCACCCTGGTCGGCGCCTGGTACATCGACATCCCGCTGCACGCCGTGATGATCCAGATCGCCGGTGGCGTGAACAAATTCTCCCTTCTGGCCATCCCCTTCTTCGTCCTGGCCGGCGCGATCATGGCCGAAGGTGGCATGGCGCGGCGCCTGGTGGCCTTCGCCGGTGTGCTGGTGGGCTTCGTTCGTGGCGGCCTGTCGCTGGTCAACATCACCGCGTCGACCTTCTTCGGCGCCATCTCCGGCTCCTCTCTGGCCGATACCGCCTCGGTGGGTTCCGTGCTGATCCCGGAGATGGAAAAGAAAGGCTATCCACGCGAGTTCTCCACCGCCGTGACCGTCAGCGGCTCGGTGCAGGCGCTGCTCACCCCGCCCAGCCACAATTCGGTGATCTACTCGCTGGCCGCCGGCGGCACCGTCTCCATCGCCGCGCTGTTCGTCGCCGGGATCGGCCCGGGGCTGCTGCTCAGCGCCACCATGGCCACGCTGTGCCTGCTCTTCGCGCGCAAGCGCAACTACCCCAAGGGCGAGGTGATCCCGCTGCGTCAGGCGCTGAAGATCTGCGTCGAGGCGCTGTGGGGGCTGATGACCATGGTGATCATCCTCGGCGGCATTCTCTCCGGCGTGTTCACCGCCACCGAGTCGGCCGCCGTGGCCGTGGTCTGGGCCTTCTTCGTGACCATGTTCATCTACCGCGACTACAAGTGGCGCGAGCTACCGAAGATGCTGCACCGCACGGTGCGCACGCTTTCCATCGTGATGATCCTGATCGCCTTCGCCGCGAGCTTCGGCTACATCATGACCCTGATGCAGATACCGGCGAAGATCACCACGGCATTCCTGACCCTGTCGGACAACCGCTACGTGATCCTGCTGTGCATCAACTTCATGCTGCTGGTGCTGGGCACGCTGATGGATATGGCACCGCTGATCCTGATTCTCACGCCGATCCTGCTGCCGGTGGTGACCTCGTTCGGCGTCGATCCGGTGCACTTCGGCATGATCATGCTGGTCAACCTCGGCATCGGCCTGATCACCCCGCCGGTAGGTGCGGTACTCTTCGTCGGTGCCGCCATCGGCAAGGTCAGTATCGAAAGCACCGTCAAGGCGCTGCTGCCGTTCTACGCTGCGCTGTTCGCCGTGCTGATGGCCGTGACCTATATCCCGATGATCTCGCTGTGGCTGCCGAGCGTAGTGCTCTGAAGGCAGACAAGGGACGAGGACGCCGCCCACCCGGGCGGCGTTTTACTTTGCACACTGACGCAGACACAGCCCTGATCAGGCCGCCTGACCCAAGGTCGTCGTGCAATCGAACGCGTAGAACTCTGTACAGGCACTAGAAGGACTGGATTTCATGCAAGCTGCCGCGCCGTTTCCCCGCCATATCGCCGTGCTGATCCTGGCGACCCTGGCCTGCTCGTTCGCCGGCAACCACATCGCCGCCCGCATCGCCTTCGATCACGACACCGGCCTGCTGCTGGCCATGCTCTGCCGCGCCGGCGTGACGCTGGTGGTACTGGCGGCGCTGGTATTCTGGCGGCGCGAGTCACTGCGCCTGAGCCCGGCCACCTGGCGCTGGCAGCTTCTGCTCGGCCTGCTGATCGCGGTGCAGAGCTTCTGCATCTATTCGGCTGTGGCGCGCATCCCGGTGGCGCTGGCGTTGCTGGTGGTGAACCTCTCGCCGATCCTGCTGGCGCTGCTCACCTGGGTCCTAGGCGGCCCGCGGCCGACCCGTCAGGCGCTGGCGATCATGGGCCTGATCCTGTTCGGCCTGGTGCTGGTGCTGGATGTGCCGGCGCGCCTGCTGAGCACCGAGGCACCGGATGGCCAATGGGTCGCCGGCATCCTGTTCAGCCTGACGGCCGCCGCGGTGTTCGCGGCGGCGCTGTGGGTGACCGAGCACAAGCTGTCGAACATGGCCGGTTCGGTGCGCAGCATGCTGACCCTGATCGTGGTGTTTCTCGCCTCGGCCCTGCTCGGCAGCAGCGGCCTGATTCCCGGCGGGCTCGACCTGCCCAGCGCCACTGCCGGCTGGATTGCCCTCGCCTGCCTGGTGCTGCTCTATGGTGCGGCCTTCTCGACGCTGTTCATCTGCATGCCGCGCCTGAACATCGCGCGCAACGCGCCGGTGATGAACATGGAGCCGGTCGCCGGCATGCTGCTTGGCTGGCTGGTGCTCGGCCAGCTGCTCGGCCCCTCGCAGGTGCTCGGCGGGCTGATCGTGGTCGGCGGCATCGTGCTGCTGGCCTACCGCCGCTAGGCCTCGCAGAAGCGCTGTCCGCCGCAGGATCTGGCGGCGGGCTGACGAGGCGCGGCGGTCAGCCGACCTTGCTCGCTTCCGCCTCCTCATGGGCCTGGCGCAGCCGCTCGCGGCTGTTGGTCAGATGCAGGCGCATGGCAGCACGCGCCGATTCCGGGTCCTGCCGGGCGATGGCCTCGTAGATCTGCTCGTGCTCGCGGCCCAGACGGGCCTGATAGTGCTGCTGGTCGTCATGGGCCAGGCGCGCCGAGTTGACCCGGCTGCGTGGAATCAGGGTGGTGCCCAGGTGGCTCATGATGTCGGTGAAGTAGCGGTTGCCGGTGGCCTCGGCGATCTGCAGATGGAACTGGAAGTCCGACGCCACCGCATCGCTGGAGTGGGCCGCGCTCTGGTTCAGCTGATCGAGAAAGGCGCGCATGGCCGCCAGCTGCTCGGGCGAGCGGCGCTGCGCGGCGAGACCGGCCGACTCCACTTCCAGGCTGATGCGCAATTCGAGAATCGCCAGCAGATCGCGCAAGGTGCCGATGGTCGCCGGGTCGATGCGCAGTCCGGTGGTACTGGGGGTGTCCAGCACGAAGGTGCCGATACCGTGCCGCGTTTCCACCAGCCCCGAGGCCTGCAGCCGCGAGATCGCCTCGCGCACCACGGTGCGGCTGACACCCTGGGCCTGCATGATGGCCGACTCGGTAGGCAGCTTGTCGCCCCGCTTGATCACGCCATCGCGAATCTGCTGCGACAGTTCGGCGACCAGTTCCTGGGCAAGACTGCGATGTTTGCGGCGGGCGCGCGGTTGTGCGCTCTGGTTTTCCATGGATGGCGATCTCTGAAAGCGGAAGCGACGCTCATCATAGCCCAGCAGTTGTACGATAACTATTGATCCATGGTATCCGTGTGGAAATACCCCTCCGCGCCGGCGGCGACGCCTAGGACGGCACGCTCCGGCAATGCCCAGCACGACAGCGGTTGGCCTCGTGATTGGGGTCTTCCTGCATCAACTTGCGGGTGACGCCGTTGGTCCAGCCGAAGCCGTCCTGCAACGGATATTCGCCGCCGCCGGCGTGCTCGGTACAGGGTCGCAGCACGTACTTCTCCACCAGCTTGTTCTCGCGCTCGAACAGGTGGCTGACGATGGTCAGCCAGCGCTCCTCGATGTCGAGCGCCAGCGCATCGTGGCCGTAGTGCTGCAGCCCACGAATGCCAATCCACTGCAGCGGTGCCCAGCCATTGGGCCGATCCCACTGCTCGCCGCTGCCACCGATCTCAGTGGTGGCCAGGCCGCCTGGCGCCAGCAGGCGCTCCTGCACCGTCGCCGCCACCGCCGCGGCCTGCTCGGCGCTGGCCATGCGCACGAACAGCGGGGCCAGCGTCGCGGCAGTGAGATTGTCGCGCTGCCGGCCGCGCTGCCAGTCGTAGTCGAAATAGGCGCCAGCGCGGGAATTCCACAGGTACTGATCGATTGCTGCCAGGCGCGCTTCGGCACGGCGGGCGAAGGCCTCGGCACAGGCGTGCTGGTTCTTCACCGCAGACAGCTCGGCGATCTGCCGCTCCAGCTTGTAGAGCAGCGCGTTGAGGTCGACCGGCAGGATGCTGGTGGTGCGGATGGTCGCCAGCCGGTGGGCATCGTCGAGCCAGCGCGAGCTGAAATCCCAGCCCGACTCGGCACCGGCGCGCAGGTCGCGATAGACCTCGTGCCGCGGCCGGCAGCTGGAGCGCGCGGTTTCCACATCCTCGCGGTAGGACTCCTCGCGCGGCGTTGCGCGCTCGTCCCAGTAGCGGTTGAGCACCATTCCATCGGCCAGACACACGCAGCGTCGATGCGCCTCGCCTGGGCGCAACACGTCGGCACCCTCCATCCAGAAGGCGTATTCCTTGTGCAGTTGCGGCAGGTAGTCGCTGGCGCGGTGGACGCCGGTTTCCTCGAAGAGCTCGGTCATCAGGGCGAACACCGGCGGCTGCGAACGGCCCAGATAGTAGGTGCGGTTGCCGTTCGGCACGTGGCCGTAGGTGTCGATCAGGTAGGCGAAGTTGTCCGCCATGGCCCGCAGCAGGTCGCAATGCCCGCTCTCGTCCAGGCCGAGCATGGTGAAATAGGAATCCCAGTAGTACAGCTCGGTGAAGCGCCCGCCCGGCACCACGTAATCGTGCGGCAGCGGTAGCAGCGAGGAGTGCTCGGGGTGGTCCTGAGGGTGGCGGGTGAGGATCGGCCAGAGTCGGTCGATATGCTCGGCCAGGCTGTCGTCGGGGTTGGCGACGAACGCCTTGACCGGCATTTCGTACAGGCTGAAATGCTCATGGACGAAGGCCTCCAGGTCGAAGCCCGGCTCGCCGCAGCGGGCGCGATAGTCCTCGAGGATGGCTTCGGGGTGCCGACGCGGCGCACAGTCGACGAAGGTCTTGCTGTCGGGAAATACCCGCTGCATCTGCACCGCGACGAAGAGTTCCTGATAGCGCTCAGCAGGCGTGAGCGTGTCGGCCCGCGAGATGGCGCTGGTGTCGTGGCTGAACGGCTGGCACGGCGGGATATCGGTCATTGCTCGCTGTAGTTCCATAGCAGGCCGCCATCGACCACCAGTGTAGTCCCGGTGATGTACTCGGCGTCGGGTGAGGCCAGAAAGGCAACGACGCCGGCAACGTCGTGCGGGCGGCCGAGACGGCCGGCAGGGATGTTCTGCAGCAGGTTGGCGAGCTTGTCCGGCTGATTCATCAGCTCGCGGTTGATCGGCGTTTCCACCGCGCCGGGCGCCACGTTGTTCACCGTGATGCCCAGCGGCGCCAGCTCGATGGCGATGTTGCGCATCAGCATCTTCAGTCCGCCCTTGCTCGCGCAGTAGGCGGTGAAGTTGGGATGCGGCAGCTCTTCGTGCACCGAGCTGTTGTTGATGATGCGTCCGCCGCGGCCCTGCTCGCGCAAATGGCGGGCAAACGCCTGGGCGAGGAAGAACGGCCCACGCAGGTTGACGTTCAGCACCTGATCATAATCGTCCGCCTGCGCGTCGAGGAACGCCGCGTGCCGCTGCACACCGGCATTGTTGACCAGGATGTCCAGCTGCCCCATCTGCGCGATGCTCTCGCGCACCAGCCGATGGCACTGCTCGACGTCACCGACATCGGCGGCGATGAAGCACACCCTCCGGCCCAGGGCGCGGACCTGCTCGAGGCTCTCGCGGGCCTGTTCGTCGTTCTCGCGGCCGTTGATGACAATGTCGGCGCCCTCTTCAGCCAGGCGCACGGCAATGCCGCGGCCGATGCCCTGGGTGCTGCCGGTGACCAGAGCCACCTGATTCTGCAAGCGCATTGCCACCCTCCGCACGCGCCGATCCGCGTGCTGCCGTTTCGATTAGCGATGCAGATGAGACGAGCACAAGCCGCCGAGCGTTCCCCCCCGTTTCTGACCAATTGGGCAGCCCGTCGCGCGGCGCCGCTCTGTTAGCTGACTAACCTTTCTCTCCTCTGGCCAAAGGCGCAAAATGGCCGGCTCTCCGCTGCTCGTCGAAGGACGTCATGGCTACCGCCAATCTGCGCAAGGGTTATCTGCTGGGGCTGGCCACCTTCAGCATCTGGGGCATGTTCCCGCTCTACTTCAAGGCACTCGAACAATACGGGGCGCTCGAGATCGTCACTCAGCGGGTGATCTGGTCGGCCGTGTTCGGCTCGCTGGTGCTGCTGGTCTGGCGTCATCCGGGCTGGTGGCGCGAACTGCTGGCGCATCCACGTCGCCTCGGCGTGCTCGGCATCTCCAGCGTGCTGATCGCGGCCAACTGGCTGATCTACGTCTGGGCGGTGAACCACGACCGAATGGTCGAGGCGAGCCTTGGCTACTACATCAATCCGCTGGTCAACGTGCTGCTCGGCATGCTCGTGCTACGCGAGCGGCTGCGTCCGCTGCAGTGGCTGGCCGTGGCCATGGCCACCGTCGGCGTCAGCCTGCAGCTGCTGATGCTCGGTGAATTTCCCTGGATCTCCCTGGTGCTGGCGCTGAGCTTCGGCACCTACGGCCTGCTGCGCAAGCAGGCACCGGTGGCCGCGCTGCCGGGGTTGGTAGTGGAAACCTGGCTGCTGCTACCGGTGGCGCTGATCTGGCTGTTCTGGTTCGGCAACGGCGCGAGCACGGAACCGGCGTTCTGGACCAGCACCGACGCGCTCTGGCTGATGGCGGCAGGCCCGGTGACCCTGATCCCGCTGCTCGGCTTCAACGCCGCCGCGCGCCACCTGCCCTATTCGACACTGGGCTTCCTGCAATACCTGACGCCGACGCTGCTGCTGATCCTCGCCGTGCAGCTGTTCGGCGAGCCATTCCCGGTCGATCGCCAGCTGGCCTTCTTCTGCATCTGGGCCGGCCTCGCGGTATACAGCCTGGACGCCTGGCGGGTGATGCGCAAAAGCACCGGCTGAGTGCTACGCCTGCTCGGCCGGCTGCAGCTTGAGCTCCACCATCAGGTCGTCGGCGAGGGTTTCCAGGCGCTCCTGCAGCCGCTCCAGCGACAGGTCGCTGGGCACCGCCAGCCGTACTTCGGCACGAAACAGCAGCTCGCTGCTCATCGGCGCCGGCAGCACCTCGGTATCCAGGCTCTCCAGATTGACGCCGTGCTCGGCGAGCAGGTGGGTGATGTCGCGGACGATGCCCGGCCGGTCGTTGCCCACCAGCTCAAGCTGGATTTCCTGCCAGCTCGCCGTCGGTTCCGCGCCGCTGTGAGCCAGCAGCACGCGTATGCCCTGCGCCTGCAGGCCTTCCAGCGCGGCGGTCAGCTCGGCATGGGCGTCCGCTGGCACCGCCACCCGCAGGATACCGGCGAACTGCCCAGCCATGCGCGACATGCGGCTCTCCAGCCAGTTGCCGCCGTGATCGGCGATGCACTTGGCCAGTCGTTCGACCAGACCGGGCTGATCGTCGGCGATGACGGTGAGAACGAGGTGATCCATGGACGGGCTCCTGTAGTGAAGAAAGCGCCTGCGCAGGCGACAGCCCATTAGGTATAGCAGGCGGGCCGGGCAACGGCAGGCCGCGGCACTGGCGGGCCGCTTCGCACGGCCGAGGCAACCGGCCCTTTCAGCGGACTGATTTTCCCCGACGCTTCATGTAGTATCCGGCGACCTCGGACTACAAAAAGCGAAACCGTCCGGCGAATTAGAAGAACCAAGTGAGGCGAGTAATGACTGAGCGCGTTCAAGTCGGTGGCCTGCAGGTCGCCAAAGTCCTGTACGACTTCGTGAACAACGAGGCGATTCCTGGTACCGGCGTCGATGCCGCCGCCTTCTGGGCTGGCGCCGACAGCGTGATCCACGACCTGGCGCCGAAGAACCGCGCCCTGCTGGCCAAGCGCGACGAGCTGCAGGCCAAGATCGACGCCTGGCACCAGGCCCGCGCCGGCCAGGCCCATGACGCCGTGGCGTACAAGGCCTTCCTTCAGGAAATCGGCTACCTGCTGCCGGAAGCCGAAGACTTCCAGGCCACCACCGAGAACGTCGACGAAGAAATCGCCCGCATGGCCGGCCCGCAGCTGGTGGTGCCGATCATGAACGCGCGCTTCGCCCTGAACGCCGCCAACGCCCGCTGGGGCTCGCTGTATGACGCGCTCTACGGCACCGACGCCATCTCCGAGGCGGACGGCGCCACCAAGGGGCCGGGCTACAACGAGATCCGCGGCAACAAGGTCATCGCCTATGCGCGCAATTTCCTCAACGAAGCTGCACCGCTGGAAACCGGCTCGCACGTCGATTCCACCGGCTATCGCATCGAAGGCGGCAAGCTGGTCGTTTCGCTGAAGGATGGCAGCACCACCGGCCTGAAGAACCCGGCCCAGCTGCAGGGCTTTCAGGGCGACGCCAGCGCACCGATCGCCGTGCTGCTGAAGAACAACGGCATCCACTTCGAGATCCAGATCGACCCGGCCAGCCCGATCGGCCAGACCGATGCCGCCGGCGTGAAGGACATCCTGATGGAATCGGCACTGACCACCATCATGGACTGTGAAGACTCCATCGCCGCCGTCGACGCCGACGACAAGACAATCGTCTACCGCAACTGGCTCGGCCTGATGAAGGGCGATCTGGTCGAGGAGCTGGACAAGGGCGGCAAGCGCATCACCCGCGCCATGAACCCGGACCGCGTCTACACCAAGGCCGACGGCAACGGCGAGCTGACCCTGCACGGACGCTCGCTGCTGTTCATCCGCAACGTCGGTCACCTGATGACCAACGACGCCATCCTCGACAAGGCAGGCAACGAAGTGCCGGAAGGCATCATGGACGGCCTGTTCACCAGCCTGATCGCCATCCACAACCTCAAGGGCAACACCACCCGCGCCAACAGCCGCACCGGCTCGATGTACATCGTCAAGCCGAAGATGCACGGCCCGGAAGAAGTCGCCTTCGCCACCGAGCTGTTCGGCCGCGTCGAGGACGTTCTCGGCCTGCCGCGCAACACCCTCAAGGTCGGCATCATGGATGAGGAGCGTCGTACCACGATCAACCTCAAGGCCTGCATCAAGGAAGCGCGCGAGCGCGTGGTGTTCATCAACACCGGCTTCCTCGACCGCACCGGCGACGAAATCCATACCTCCATGGAAGCCGGCCCGATGGTGCGCAAGGCGGCCATGAAGTCCGAGAAATGGATCAGCGCCTACGAGAACAACAACGTGGACGTGGGCCTGGCCTGCGGCCTGCAGGGCAAGGCGCAGATCGGCAAGGGCATGTGGGCCATGCCTGACCTGATGGCCGCCATGCTTGAGCAGAAGGTCGGCCATCCGCTGGCCGGCGCCAACACCGCGTGGGTACCGTCGCCGACCGCAGCCACCCTGCACGCGATGCACTACCACAAGATCGACGTGCAGGCGCGCCAGGCCGAACTGGCCAAGCGCGAGAAGGCTTCGATCGATGACATCCTCACCATCCCGCTGGCACAGAACACCAACTGGAGCGAGGAAGAGAAGCGCAACGAGCTGGACAACAACTCGCAGGGCATCCTCGGCTACATGGTGCGCTGGGTCGAACAGGGCGTTGGTTGCTCCAAGGTGCCGGACATCAACGACATCGCGCTGATGGAAGACCGTGCCACCCTGCGCATCTCCAGCCAGCACGTGGCCAACTGGATGCGCCACGGCGTGGTAACCAAGGACCAGGTGATCGAGAGCCTCAAGCGCATGGCCCCGGTGGTCGACCGCCAGAACCAGGGTGACCCGCTGTACCGCCCGATGGCGCCTGACTTCGACAACAGCGTGGCCTTCCAGGCTGCGCTGGAGCTGGTCCTCGAAGGCACCAAGCAGCCCAACGGCTACACCGAGCCGGTCCTGCACCGTCGCCGTCGCGAGTTCAAGGCCAAGAACGGCCTGTAACCGCCAGCCGCGACAGAAGAACCGCCCTTCGGGGCGGTTTTTTTATGCCTGCGCCCTCGCAACAGCCCGAAACACCGGGCTGACCCTGATCAGCTTCCGCAGCGCCCGGCCTGACTAGACTTACGTCCAATTGGGTCCGACCGACCCGCAGCCCACCATGAACAAAAAATGGAAGCCGACCATGAGCACACCTGACGCCTTCGCCCAAGCTGGGAAGACGGCCGTACTGCAGAATATCCACGGCACCATGGAGTTTCTGCGCAAGTACGCCCCCTTCAACCAGATGGAGCCGGCCCACCTGGCCTATCTGGTGGAGAACTGTGAGCTGCGCTTCTATGCCGAAGGCGACTGCATCATTTCTCCCGAAGACGGCGTGGTGCAGCACTTCTATATCGTCAAGCAGGGCCGCGTGCACGGTCAGCGCCCGCACACCGCCAAGCGCGGCACCGATACCACCTTCGAGGTCATCGTCGGCGAGTGCTTTCCGATGGCGGCGCTGATGGGCGAGCGGGCGACCCGTACCGCACACCTGGCTGCCGAGGACACCTTCTGCTTCCTGCTCAACAAACCGGCCTTCGTCAACCTGGTGTCCAACTCGCCGGTGTTTCGCGACTTCGCCATGCGCGGCGTGAGCAGCCTGCTGGATCTGGTCAATCAGCAGGCGCAGATGCGCGCGGTGGAGAGCCTCGGCGAGAACTTCTCGCTGGAAACCAGCATCGGCGAGCTGGCCCTGCATCATCCCGTCTCCTGCCTGCCGTCCCGCCCGCTCAACGAAGCGGTGGCGATGATGCAGGAGGAGAACGTCGGCAGCATCGTCATCGTCGACGAAGCGCTGCATCCGCAGGGCATCTTTACCCTGCGTGACCTGCGACGAGCCATCGGTACGGGCACCACGGACCTGAGTCAGCCGATCGCCCAGTTCATGACCCACGATCCGTTCTACCTGCCGCCGGACGCCACCGCGTTCGATGCGGCCATCGCCATGACCGAGCGGCATATCGCTCATGTCTGCGTGGTGGACAACGGCCTGCTGCGCGGTGTGATCTCCGAGCGCGACCTGTTTTCCCTGCAGCGCGTGGACCTCGTGCATCTGGCCCAGACCATCCGCCATGCCGATCGCGTCGACGCCCTGGTGGTCATCCGCAACCGCATCAAGCAGCTGGTCGACAACATGCTGGCCCACGGTGCCTCGTCGACGCAGATCACCCGCATCGTCACCCTGCTCAACGATCACACGGTGTGTCGGGTCATCGAACTGGCCATCGCGCATATGGGCGATCCAGGCGTGCCGTTCACCTGGCTGTGCTTCGGCAGCGAAGGGCGCCAGGAGCAGACCCTGCACACCGACCAGGACAACGGCATTCTCTTCGAGGCCGCCGATGCCGCCGAGGCCGCGCACATCCGCGGTCGCCTGCTGCCGCTGGCCGAGCGTATCAACCGTGACCTCGACACCTGCGGCTTCACCCTGTGCAAGGGCAACATCATGGCCAGCAATCCGCAGCTGTGCCTGTCGCGGCAGGAATGGAGCCGCCGCTTCAGCTCCTTTGTCCGTGAGGCGACGCCGGAAAACCTGCTCGGCAGCACCATCTATTTCGACCTGCGCAGCATCTGGGGCCCGGCCGAAGGTTGCGAGCAGCTGCGCCAGGATCTGCTCGACGAGATCAAGGACAACAGCCTGTTCCAGCGCATGATGGCGGACAACGCCCTGCGCCATCGCCCCCCGGTCGGCCGCTTCCGCGACTTCGTGGTGGCACGCAAGGGCGAAGGCAAAGACACCCTGGACCTGAAGGTGCAGGGACTGACTCCGTTCGTCGACGGCGCACGCCTGCTGGCGCTGAGCAACGACATCGGCACCTGCAACACCCTCGAGCGCCTGCGCAAGCTGGTGGAAAAGGGCGTGATAGAACCCAAGGATGGCGCGGCCTACGAAGAGGCCTACCACTTCATCCAGCAGACCCGCATGCAGCAGCATCAGCAGCAGGCACGCGATGGACTGCCCTATTCCAATCGCCTGGATCCGGATACGCTCAATGTGTTGGATCGACGCATCCTGCGCGAGTCCTTTCGCCAGGCCCAGCGTCTCCAGGCCAGCCTCGCGGTGCGCTATCAACTATGAGCATGTTCTGGTTCAACCCACGCGGTCCGAAGTTGCCTCCCGAGCAGCAGCAACGCGTTGCCGAGCTGCCGCGCCCGGAACTGCCGCAGCCCGTTCCGCTACGCCAGCAACGACTGGTGGTGCTGGATCTGGAAACGACCGGGCTGCACCTCAAGCGCGACCTGGTCATCGCCATCGGCGCGGTGGTCATCGAGGACGGCGCGATCGATTATTCGCAGCAGTTCGAATGCACGCTGTGCCGTCAGGTCAAGGTCAATGAAAGCGTGCTGATCCATGGCATCGCGCCTAGCGAACTGGCCAACGGGCTGCCGCCGGCCGAAGCGCTGCTCAGCTTCATGGAGTTTGCCGCGGGCAGCATCGTCCTGGCCTTTCACGCCCCCTTCGACCAACGCATGCTGGGCCGCGCGCTGAAGAACGAGCTGGGCTATTCGCTGGAGAACAGCTTCCTCGACGTGGCCGACCTGGCCCCGATGCTGTTCCCCGAAGCGATGATCCACCGCGGCAGCCTGGACCACTGGCTCGACTACTTCAACATCCATATCCCGCAGCGTCACAATGCGTCCGCCGACGCCATGGCGACAGCCGAGATCGCGCTGATCCTGCTCAATCGTGCCCAGCGCATCGGCCTGACCACCTTCGACGAGCTGGCGCAGCGCCTCAGGTGCTGGCAGCGCGCCCGCAAGGCCGCATTCAATTCGATCTGAACCTGACGACACGACCGCGGCCGTTCGGGCCGCGATGACGGACACAGATGCAGCCATGCCCGAAAGGACAGGACGACCCAAATCTCGGGCCGCCCACGCATGAAGTGACGGTGCGCATCAGATCACGCTGATGCGCGTACGGAATCAGCGCCCGCTTTCGCAGATGGACCGATACAGCGGCGAATCCTGCTGGAGCTGGGTCAGTGTCTCGACCTTCGCCTCGCCGGCTTCATTCAACCGGAACATCGCCTTCTCTCTGCACAGCAACTGATAGCGTCCACTTTGCACGGTGGACATCAGGCTGGTCTTTTCGAAGCGATACAGCACGAAGCGGGCAACGCGACCCTGCTCGGTGTCCTGAATCTGCGCATTGGCTTCATCCAGCACGGTGTAGGCCAGCGGCATCGGGAACGCCAGGGTCCAGGGTCGCCAGAGCATGTTGCCTTTCTCGCTCGATACCACCACCGAACCCTCCGGCAGACGGGCCTGGGTGCTCTCGAACCAGGTGTATTCGTAGTGGATGGTGTACGCCAGCATGCCCAGGCCAGCACCTACCGGAATGATCCACTTCGGCAGGCGCTTGCGCATCAAGGAGCGCAGCGCCAGTGCAATCCCCGCACCCGCCGTACCGGCGACAATTGCAGCAATCAGATGCCAGAACATATACAACTCCCCTAAAAAAATCGGGCTTCCAATTGGAAGCCCGACTTCTACCTCAACCTTGTTTCAGACAGGGTCTGATGTCTGGTTGCATTATCGATCAGTGATCAAGCGCAGCGCCAGCACCTTTCGGGGTACGCACGCTCTCGACCAGATCCTGGATTTCCTGCGGCGGAGCCTGAGTCGCCAGGGACACGGCATAGGCCACGATGAAGTTCAGGATCGCACCCACGGCACCGAAGGCCTGCGGGGAGATACCCATCCACCACTGATCAGGCGTGTTGGCCAGGCTGTTGGTGCCAGGGATGAAGAACCAGCCCAGGTACAGGAAGATGTACACCGCGGTGGACACCACACCTACCAGCATACCGGCCACAGCACCTGCGCTGTTCACGCGCTTGGAGAAGATACCCATCATCAGCGCCGGGAACAGGCTCGCTGCAGCGAGACCGAACGCCAGTGCCACTACCTGAGCCGCGAAGCCCGGCGGGTTCAGACCCAGATAGGTCGCCAGGAGAATGGCTGCCGTCATGGACAGACGAGCGGCCAGCATCTCGTTCTTCTCGCTGATCTTCGGATTGATGAGCGTCTTGATCAGGTCATGACTGATTGCCGAGGAGATCGCCAGCAGCAGACCAGCCGCAGTGGACAGCGCCGCCGCGATGGCACCCGCCGCGATCAGACCGATGACCCAGCCTGGCAGGTTGGCGATTTCCGGGTTGGCCAGAACGATGATGTCGTTGTTCACGGTCAGCTCGTTGCCGTTCCAGCCACGCTCCTGCGCAGTCGGAGTGAAGGCAGCGCTGGCGTCGTTGTACATCTGTACGCGACCGTCGCCGTTCTTGTCTTCCCACTTGATCAGACCGGTACGTTCCCAGGTCTGCACCCACTCAGGACGATCTTCGTAGCGGATTGCTTCAGCCTGCGGGCCTTCCGGATAGATGGTCTGAACCAGGTTCAGACGAGCCATGGAGGCAACAGCCGGAGCGGTGAGGTACAGCAGGGCGATGAACACCAGAGTCCAGCCAGCGGACCAGCGAGCGTCAGCTACCTTCGGTACGGTGAAGAAGCGGATGATCACGTGCGGCAGACCAGCGGTACCGATCATCAGCGACAGGGTGAACAGGAACATGTTCAGCTTGTTGTCGATGTCGGCGGTGTAGGCAGCGAAGCCCAGGTCGGTTACGACCTGATCCAGCTTGTCCAACAGCGGCACGCCGGAGTCGACGTGAGTGCCGAACATGCCGAGCATCGGGATCGGGTTGCCAGTCAGCTGCATGGCAATGAACACGGCCGGAATGGTGTAGGCGATGATCAGAACGATGTACTGAGCCACCTGGGTGTAGGTGATGCCCTTCATGCCGCCGAATACCGCGTAGGCGAACACGATCGCGGCAGCGATCCAGATACCAGCGGAGTTGCTCACTTCCAGGAAGCGGGAGAACGCCACACCAGCACCGGCCATCTGACCGATTACGTAAGTAACGGAGATGAGGATGAGGCAGATGACGGCTACCAGGCGCGCACCACGGCTGTAGAACCGGTCACCGATGAAGTCCGGTACGGTGAACTTGCCGAATTTGCGCAGATAGGGGGCCAGCAGCATGGCCAGCAGCACGTAGCCACCGGTCCAGCCCATCAGGTACACGGAGGTGGCATAACCGCCGGAGGCGATGATACCGGCCATGGAGATGAAGGATGCCGCAGACATCCAGTCTGCCGCAGTCGCCATACCGTTGGTTACAGGGTGAACGCCACCGCCGGCGACGTAGAATTCCTTAGTCGACCCGGCGCGAGCCCAGACCGCGATCCCGATATAGAGCAGGAACGAGGCGCCCACGAACAACATGTTGATCCAATATTGGCTCATGGTGGTTACTCCTCAACCCCGAATTCCTTGTCCAGTTTGTTCAGCCGCCACGCGTAGTGGAAGATGATCGCAATGAACACGATGATGGAACCCTGTTGAGCGAACCAGAAGCCAAGATCCGTTCCCCCTACAGGGATACCGGATACCAGCGGACGCAGGAGGATACCGAAACCATATGAGACAAGAGCCCAGACCACTAAGCTCCAAGTGATAAGGCGAACATTCGCCTTCCAGTACGCAGCAGCATTTTCTTTATCGTTGTCGGCCATTGACGTTCTCCGCCTTATTTTTATTGCGTGTGAAGGGAACCCACATGCTGAATTTAACAGGGCAGGGTTTATGAATGAAAGCCCCGACTTTAGTCTGACAAACAACCCGCAAAGACCAATCCAGATGCCGAAAAGCGCCGCCGCAAAGCGTCCCAGGCTGGCGATTTGCCATGAATCGACCTGCTCGCCGTAACCTTTGTGGCAGACGGTTTTGACGCATGCAGGTGCGGCGGGCTGACGCGGCGCTCCTCCCACCTTCGGGCAGTCGCCTCGGACGCATATCGAGACCGACCGGTCACGAAATTAAATTCACCGCGTAATTATCATCCCCAAGTTCGAAAAGTATAACTTGGAAATTGAACTCTTAATGAAATATAAATATTTAAAAACCAAGAGCAATGAAGTTAAGAAAACGATGTAATTAACTTATCGTCAGTTCATTGCCTTTTGATGGCAAACGAAGCGGCCGCCACACTCCATCGAGGCAGCCTCCTTCAAGCAGGTTTTCAGAGGTCGTGGCGCGCGGATAGACGGACGTCGAGCCGCACGTCGACGCCCACATGCCAGCAGCGCCCTGCAGGCACCCTCGAGCCTGGCTCGGAGCCGAACAGGGCTGGCTACGGCAGGCCTTGCGGCCTATCGGCAGGCGCGAAGCGGAGAGACGACCTGGCCGGACAGATGCCGTTCGGCGCAGGTCGCGTGCAGTTGGTGACCTGCGTCTAGCAGGTAGGCTGACCCGCCGTGTATTTCTCGGTCGGGTAGATCGCCGCGTTGAGATCACGAATGGTCTCTGCGCCGATCAGCAAGGGGTAACTGAAGTGCGTCCGGTCGGTTAGGTTGACCTGCACCTCACGCAGCTGATCGCCGATGCACAGCTGCATGCCCACGACGGGGCGCTCGGCCCGCGGCGGCTCGCTGTCGGGATCGACGTTTCCGGCCTCCTCGGCGCGGGTCTTGATACGACTGATACCGAGCAGCCGCTGCTCATAAAGGGTGTCATCGGCACCATCGACGGCCAGACGGAAGCGCACCCAGTCCTCGCCATCGCGCTTGAACTGTTCGATGTCGCGGGCCGACAGCGATGCGGTCATGGCACCGGTATCCATCTTGGCGGGCAGGATCTTGCCGATCTCTTCGACCTTGATGTGCTCGTAGCGGCCATAAAGGGTGGGTTCGGCCGCGAACGCCGGTAGCGCCAACAGCCCGGCAAGGAAAAGAACGCGAGACAAAACAACCTCCTGGGAGCGAATGATGGACAGTTTTCGATCAGCCGCCCCCCGCTGGGTTCAGTCTTCGCGCCTTTCAAAACGTTTCACCAGGCAGGCAGATAGCCATGCCGACCGCGCCGAACGCTCCTGCCGGCAGCCTGATAGACTGCAGACCGATTTCCATCCGAAGGCTCCAACCGTGTCCAGTCCCGCCTTTTCCACCCTGCCCCTTTCCGCCGCCATGCTGGCCAACCTCGAAGCCCTCGGCTACGCGACGATGACGCCGATCCAGGCGCAGAGCCTGCCGCTGATGCTCAAGGGGCACGACCTGATCGCCCAGGCCAAGACCGGTAGCGGCAAGACCGCAGCCTTCGGCATCGCCCTGCTCGACCCGCTCAATCCACGCTATTTCGGCTGCCAGGCGCTGGTACTTTGCCCGACCCGCGAGCTGGCCGATCAGGTCGCCAAGGAGCTGCGCCGACTGGCGCGGGCAGCGGACAACATCAAGATCCTCACGCTGTGCGGCGGCGTCTCCATCGGCCCGCAGATCGCATCGCTGGAGCATGGCGCCCATGTGATCGTCGGTACGCCGGGGCGGGTGCAGGAGCACCTGAAGAAAGGCACCCTCAAGCTCGACGGCCTCAACACCCTGGTGCTCGATGAAGCCGACCGCATGCTGGACATGGGCTTCTACGACGCCATCGCCGAGATCATCGGCCAGACCCCAGCCAAGCGGCAGACGCTGCTGTTCTCGGCCACCTACCCCGCCAGCATCGAGCAGCTTGCCGCCAGTTTCATGCGTGCGCCGCAGCAGGTGCGGGTCGAGTCACTGCACACGGACTCGCAGATCGAGCAGCGCTTCTACGAGATCGACCCCGAGCAGCGTCTGGATGCGGTGGCGCGCCTGTTGGCCAGCTTCCGCCCGGAAAGCTGCGTGGCCTTCTGCTTCACCAAGCAGCAATGCCAGGAGCTGGTCGAGTACCTCAACGCCAATGGCATCTCGGCAGCGGCACTCAATGGCGATCTGGAGCAGCGTGATCGGGATCAGGTCCTGGCGATGTTCGCCAACCGCAGCCTGTCGGTGCTGGTGGCTACCGATGTCGCCGCCCGCGGGCTGGATATCGACGCACTGGACATGGTGATCAACGTCGAGCTGGCCCGCGATCCGGAAATCCACGTCCACCGCATCGGCCGGACCGGACGCGCCGGCAACCAGGGCCTGGCCGCGAGCCTGGTGGCCCCGGCCGAAGCCCATCGTGCCCAGGCCATCGAGAAGTTGCAGAAGTCGCCGCTCAACTGGCATTCCCTGGACGAGCTGAAAGCCGGCGCGGGTGCGCCGCTGCAACCGCCGATGGTGACGCTGTGCATCGCCGCCGGGCGCAAGGACAAGCTGCGCCCGGGCGACATACTGGGCGCCCTGACCGGCGACGCCGGCCTGCCGGGCAGCCAGGTCGGCAAGATCGCCATCTTCGACTTCCAGGCGTTCGTGGCGGTCGAACGCGATGCGGCCAAACAGGCCCTCAAGCGCCTGAACGAAGGTAAGATCAAGGGCCGCTCGCTGAAGGTCCGCGTGCTGCGCTGAAGCCAGCCGCCGCCAAGCCGATAGCAAGCAGGCCAGCATCAGGCGGCCGGAGGGTTGAGCCCCGGCCGCGGCCGTGACAGCGTATGCGCTGGCGCTGCCCTATCTGCCCGTCCCCAACCGGATCGCTCCATGCCGCAACCCTCGCTCAGCCAGTACTTACGCCGCCTCTGGGCGCTGGAGAAGTTCGGCTACAGCCTGCGCGTGCTGATCGCCATGGCCGGCAGCATGGGCCTGGCCTGGTACCTCGGGCAGCCATCGCTGATCATTCCGTTGTTCCTCGGCATCATCGCCAGCGCCCTGGCGGAGACCGACGACAGCTGGCTGGGCCGGCTCAGCGCCCTGCTGGTGACCTTGCTGTGCTTCAGCATCGCCGCGGTAGCCGTCGAGTTGCTGTTTCCCTATCCGTGGCTGTTCGTTGCCGGCCTGGCGTTGTCCACCTTCGCCCTGGTCATGCTCGGCGCGCTCGGCGAACGCTACGGCGCGATCGCCCAGGCCACGCTGATCCTCGCCATCTACAGCATGATCGCCGCCGACCAGCGCAACGGCGAGCTGCAGCAGTTCTGGCGCGACCCACTGCTGCTGGTGGCCGGCGCCGCCTGGTATGGCCTGCTGTCGGTATGCTGGAACGCGCTGTTCGCGCACCAGCCGGTGCAGCAGAGCCTGGCGCGGTTGTATCGCGAGCTGGGCCTGTACTTCCGCTACAAGGCAGCGCTGTTCGAACCGGTGCGCCAGCTGGACGTCGAACAGCGCCGGCTCGAGCTGGCGCAGCAGAACGGCCGGGTGGTCAGCGCCCTGAATGCGGCCAAGGAAACCCTGCTGCACCGCCTGGGCAGTGGCCGCCCCGGCAGCAAGATCAATCACTACCTGAAGCTTTACTTCCTCGCCCAGGACCTGCACGAGCGTGTCAGCTCTTCGCACTACCCTTACCAGGCCCTCGCCGAAGCCTTCTTCCACAGCGACGTGCTGTTTCGCTGCCAGCGCCTGCTGCGTCTGCAGGCCAGCGCCTGCGCCGAACTCGGCGAGGCCATCCAGCTGCGCCAGACGTTTCGCTACAGCGATGCCAATGCCCAGGCACTGGAGGACCTGCAGGCGTCGCTGGAGCACCTGCGCGAGCAGAACAACCCGGCCTGGCGCGGCCTGCTGCGCTCGCTGCGGGCGCTGTCGAGCAACCTCTCCACCCTGCAGCGCCAGCTCGCCAGTGCCAGCGACCCCGCCGCGCTGGAAGGCACGCAGGACAGCAGCCTGCTGGATCGCCAGCCGCAGACGCTGCGCGAGGCATTCAACCGCATCCGCCTGCAGCTGACGCCGACGTCCCTGCTGTTCCGCCACGCCTTGCGCATGGCCATCGCCCTGGTCGCGGGTTACGCCGCGCTGCACGCCATCCACCCCGAGCAGGGCTACTGGGTGCTGCTGACCACCGTATTCGTCTGCCAACCCAACTATGGCGCCACCCGGATCAAGCTGGTGCAGCGGATCAGCGGCACCGTGCTGGGCCTGGTGGTCGGCTGGGCGCTGTTCGATCTGTTCCCCAGCCAGCCGGTGCAGGCACTGTTCGCCGTGGTCGCCGGAGTGGTGTTCTTCGCCACCCGCAGCACGCGCTACACCCTGGCCACGGCCGCGATCACGCTGATGGTGCTGTTCTGCTTCAACCAGGTCGGCGATGGCTACGGGCTGATCTGGCCGCGCCTGTTCGATACCCTGCTCGGCAGCCTGATCGCCGCCGCCGCGGTGTTCCTGATCCTGCCGGACTGGCAGGGCCGGCGTCTGAACCAGGTGGTCGCCAACACCCTCAGCTGCAACAGCGACTACCTGCGCCAGATCATGCGCCAGTACGACAGTGGCAAGCACGACGACCTGGCCTACCGCCTGGCCCGGCGCAACGCTCACAACGCCGATGCCGCGCTGTCGACCACCCTCTCGAACATGCTTCTGGAGCCCGGCCACTTCCGCAAGGATGCCGAGACCGGCTTTCGCTTTCTGATCCTCTCGCACACCCTGCTGAACTACCTGTCCGGCCTCGGCGCCCATCGCGAAAGCCTGCCTGACGATGCCAGCGATGCGCTGCTCGAGCGCGCCGCGGAGCAGCTGGCGGCGAGCCTCGACGATCTGGCCACGGCGCTGGCACAGAACAAGCCGGTGGCCATCTACAGCGAAGAGGAAGAAGCGCTGGCGCAGCAGCTCGAACAGATTCCGGAGGAGATGGACGATGCCCATCGCCTGGTGCAGACCCAGCTCGGGTTGATCTGCCGTCAGCTGGCACCGCTGCGCAGCATGGCCGCGCACCTGATCAAGCAGCAGCCGGCCCAGCGCTAGTACTGGGGCAACGCGTCCGGGGCGGGCATGGCGTGGCGGCGAAAGATCGCCGCGTAGCTGCCGTCCTCGAGCATCGCGGCGATCTCGCGCTCGAAGGTCGCCACGATGTCGGTCGCCTGCGGGTGGTCGCTGCGCACCACCAAGGACAGCCCGGCCCGCCTGAACTCACCGGGGACGAAGGAAAGCTCATCCCGCTCATGGCCCAGCTCGCGCTCGAGATGGAACAGTACGGTGCGCTCATCCTCCAGCGTCAGGTCCACACGTCCGGCGAGCACCATCGCCGCCGCCTGGACGAAACTCGCAGCGTAGCCCTTCTGCAACCGTGCGTTGTCGTCCAGTTCGTCGCTGTACATGTAGCCCCGGCTCAAGGCAATCGGGTGGCCGATCAGGCTATCGAGGCCGTCATAGCGAAAGTCGTTTCCGCGTCGCTGGACCCAGCGCATCCGGTTGACCAGAAACGGGCGAGAGCTCAGCGTGTAGTCGACGCGCTTGAGCGTAGGCCAGCCATTGACCATGTCGTAGCTGCCGTTGCGCAGGCCGAACAGAGCGCGCTCCCAGGGCACCTCGATGTACTCGACCCGGTAGCCCCCGCGCTCCAGCGCGGTGCGGATCAGCTCGACGGACAGCCCCTCGCCGGGCAGGCTCTTGTCCGTATAGGGCGGCCAGATGTTGCCGGCCAGCCGAAGCACTTCGGCGGGCAGCGCAGCGCTCGCCAACAGCAGCATCAGTCCGAACAATCGTCGCATGGCCATCACGTCCACCCGCCCCTCTGGCAAAGCGCTATCAGCCCATCAGAACACAATGCAGGTCGATTGACGTCGGCGCCTCGTCGGATGCCTGGCTGCAGCGAAACCGCGAGCGGAGTACCATCGCGCGTTTTCGAACGAGGTATGCATTGGTGCAGACTGACGTGGTGGTAATCGGCGCCGGTGCCGCCGGCCTGATGTGTGCATTCACCGCCGCCGCGCGCGGCCGCCAGGTGCTGCTGCTGGACCACGCCAACAAGGCGGGCAAGAAGATCCTCATGTCCGGCGGCGGGCGCTGCAACTTCACCAACCTCTATACCGAGCCGGCCAACTTCCTTTCCAGCAACCCGCACTTCTGCAAGTCTGCCCTGGCGCGCTACACCCAATGGGACTTCATCGAGATGGTCAGCCGCCACGGCGTGTCCTATCACGAGAAGAAGCTCGGCCAGCTGTTCTGCGATAACAAATCCAGCGACATCCTGGAGATGCTGCTGGACGAATGCATGCGGGCCGGAGCCGATCTGCGCCTGGACACCGCCGTGACGGCGATCGAGCGGCTCGATCAGGGGTATGCGCTGCAGACCGGCATCGGCGCGGTGCGCTGCCAGTCGCTGGTGATCGCCACTGGCGGGCTGTCGATCCCGACCCTGGGCGCCAGCGGCTTCGGCTACCAGATTGCCCGTCAGTTCGGCCACAACGTGCTGCCGACCCGCGCGGGCCTGGTGCCATTCACCATTACCGAACCGCAGCTCAAGACCCTGTGCAGCGAATTGTCCGGCACCTCGGTGGAGGATTGCCTGGTCAGCTGCAACGGGCAGAGCTTCCGCGAGAACATCCTCTTCACCCATCGCGGGCTATCCGGCCCGGCGATCCTGCAGATTTCATCCTACTGGCACCCGGGCGACGTGGTGCATATCGACCTGCTGCCGCACCTGGATCTGGTGGAATGGCTGACGGCGCAGCGACAGGAACGCCCCAACATCGAGCTCAAGACGCTGCTGGGTGAGGTTTTCACGCGCAAGATGGCCGGCCTTCTGTGCGAGCAGTGGTTCAGCTCACGGCCGCTGAAGCAGTACGGGCCCAGCGAGCTGGAAGCGATCGCGAACAAGCTGGCGGACTGGCAGGTGGTACCCGCCGGAACCGAGGGTTACCGGACGGCGGAGGTCACGCTGGGCGGTGTGGATACGCGCGAAGTGTCGTCCAAGACCATGGAGTCGCAGAAGGCGCCAGGGCTGTACTTCGTCGGCGAGGTGCTCGACGTCACCGGCCATCTGGGCGGCTTCAACTTCCAATGGGCCTGGGCGTCGGGCTACGCGGCCGGACAGTTCGTCTAGCCGGCGCAGCGCCGGAACCGCTACTCGTTGGTCCGGTTGGACGGCGGCGAGATTTCCCGCGGGCCGGCGGGATCGGTAGCGGTGTTCTGGTATTCCTGCTGGTTGCGGCTGTTGTTATCCAGCGCAGACTCCTCGTCGTCCGGCGAGCAACCCACCAGCGCCAGGGCAGCCAGTGCACCAGCCAAGATAAAACTCGACTTCATCGCTTTTCTCCTGCGCATGACACCCTGAGCCCGCGGCCCAGGGTGCCGGGCCGCGCTTACTGCGAAGTGCCGGTGCCGATTCCAGTGCCAGTGCCAGTGCTCGGCGCGGTACCGGAGCCGGACTCGGTGCCCATGCCGCTGCCATTGTCGGCAGGCGGAGTGGCCATGTCGCCCGAAGTACCGGTGCCAGTGCCCGTTCCGGTGCTCGGTGCAGCGCCGGTACCGGTGCCGGTTCCAGTGCCTGCAGGCGGCGTGGTGGTGTCAGTGGAGGGTGCGGCCGGCTGCTCGGTGGTGGCCGGCGGCGGGGTCGGCTCGCGGTCGCGGTCTTCGTCCGGGCCGCAACCGACCAGCAGAAGTCCGAGTACGGGGGGCAGCAGATAGGTAAGACGCATGGTTAACCTCCTTCAGAGTGATCCGGCGGGTGGCCGGAGAATTCTTGAATCGTCAGATTCACAGAAGGTTGACCTTGTTAAGGCGCAAGAGTGCCCCAGCCGTCTCATTCCTGGCGGCGCGCAGATGCCGGTCAGCCAGGCAGACAGGCCGGGAGCGGGTCGTTCAGCGTCGTCCCGGGCGTGACCGGATGCAATGCCCAGAGCTCGTCGAAACGATGCTCGCGATCGAACATCCGCTGCAGTTCTGCCGCCGAGCGCGGAGGACTGAACCAGTAACCCTGCACCAGCTGACAACCCTCGGCGCCGAGAAAGGCCACCTGTTCGGGACGCTCCACGCCTTCGGCGACGACCGCCAGGCCGAGGCTCTGGCCGAGCCCGATGACGGCGCGACTGATGGCCACCGAGTCGGGATCATCCGGCGCTGCGGCGATGAAGCTGCGATCGACCTTGAGCACGTGCAGCGGATAGCGTTTGAGGTAGCCGAGCGAACAGTAGCCGGTGCCGAAATCATCCAGTGCCAGGCGCACGCCGAGCGCCGCGATCTCGTGCAGGCTGCTCATGGTCGCCTCGCTATCCTGCATCAGCAGCGTCTCGGTGATCTCCAGCAGCAGGCTGTCCGGTCGCAGCCCGGTCTCCCGCAGCACGCGCGCCAGCAGATCGGTGAAACCGGGCTGCTGCAGCTGACGTATCGACAGGTTGACCGCGCAGTACAGTTGCGTCTGACCGGCCTGCTGCCAGCGACGGACCTGGCAGCAGGCCTCGCGCAGCACCCACTCGCCGACGCGGACGATCTCGCGCGACTCCTCCAGCACCGGAATGAACTCGTGCGGCGCCACTGGCTTGTCGTTGAAGCGCCAGCGCAGCAGCGCCTCGACGCCGACGACATAGGGTCGGCCCTGCTCGACGCGGCAGATCGGCTGATAATGCAGGGCGAATTCCCGCCGCGTCAGCGCCTGGGCCAGCGCGCTCTCCAGTTCCAGCTGACGGGCCGCCTTGGAATGCAGGCCGTCGCAGAACAGGGCGAACTGGTCCTTGCCCGCACTCTTGGCGCGATACAGGGCCAGGTCGGCCGCCTGCAGCGCATTCAGCGCCTGACCATCACGCTGCAGCGGCGCGATACCGATGCTGGCGCTGACCGACAGTGTGCGCTCGCCCAGCTGCAGCGGTTGGCGCAGGGCCACCAGCATGCGCTGGGCGACGCGCTCGGCATCGGCTTCGCAGGCCAGATCGCCAAGCAGGGCGACGAATTCGTCGCCGCCGAAACGGGCCAGGTGGTCACCCGGCCGCAGACATCTCAGCAACCGCTGCGCCACTTCCACCAGCACCTGGTCGCCAGCGCCGTGGCCGAGGCTGTCGTTGATCAGCTTGAAGCGGTCCAGATCGACGAAGAGCAAGGCCGTGGCCCGACCGTGCGGTCGCTGCTGCACCTCCTTGAGCAGTTCGTCCAAGTGCAGACGGTTGGCCAGGCCGGTCAGGGCATCGTGGCGTGCCGCATGGCGCAGGCACTCCTCGGCGGCCTTGCGTGCGCTGATGTCGGTCTGCGAACCGGCCATGCGCAGGGTTCCCTGCTCGCAGCGCTCGGCGACGCCGCGCACCAGCACCCACAGGTAGCCACCGCCCTCGATGCGCACGCGGTATTCATGGGCCAGCGACGGCGTTCGCCCGTTCAGGTGATCGGCGATCGCCTCGCGCAGCCCAGGCAGGTCGTCCGGATGTACCCGCTCGAACCAGCTGCGGCTGGTATAGCTCGGCTGCGCAGGCATGCCCAGCATGGCGGTCCAGCGCTCGGACAGGTGCAGCTGGTCGTGCTCCACGTTCCATTCCCAGATGCCGTCCTCCGAGCCGCGCAGCGCGCGCGTCAGCCGCGCCTCGCTGTCCTCCAGGGCGTGCCGCTGAGCGGCGCTGTAGGTGTCGATGGCGAGGATCATGTCGAAGAAGACGATCTTCAGCAGGCTGTCGTACAGCCTGTGCTGCTCGTTGTCGCCGAGCAGCGTGCGCAGCATTTCCGACAGGTAGAAGCGATAGGCACCGAGGTACCATTCCAGGTCGACGCCGACCCGCTGATGGACCAGCCCCACCAGCAGGCGGTCACGCACGTAGTCGCGCTCGTAGGGACCGTTCCACAGGCGCCGGTAGTATTCCTGCTGGCGCTGCTTGAGCCGCATCAGCCCGGCGCAGTCACTGTGCAGGGTGGCTGGCTGGCCGAAGTCGGCAAGGTGTTCGTAGAGCTTGTCGATGAAGGCGCGATGAGCCGCGTCCAGCTCGGCCGCGGCGCGGTTCAGGCGCAACGCGTCGCCGGTCTGCCACTGCAGGAAGCGCTTGCGGGTCAGGATCTGTTCGAGGCCCAGTCCCACTCGTTGCAGCAACGCCTTCAGCTCGTCTTCCATCCACGCCCCTTGCTTCCCTGCCGCACCCATGCGCCTGAGAACATCATCCAGGCCTGAGCAACGGAAGTTGATACTAGAAAGCCATCAAGGGTCGCAGCGACGCCTGGTCGCACTATTGATGCACGTCAGCAAAGATGCAGGTGCCGCGGGGCGGAAGCAGAGCGGACCGGGGCAGGGAGCCCCGGTGGCCGGTAGGCGAGGTTCAGGCTGCCTGCTTGGCAGTGAACTCCTTCTTCAGACGATTGCGCAGCTCGATCATCTGCGCACCCATTTCCTCGAGGCGCTTGGCGTCGAACAGTTCGCGCGCCTGCGGGAACATTTCCGATTCCTCTTCCTCGATGTGGTGCTCCAGCAGCTCCTTGCAGACCTTGGCCCGTCCGGAGAACTGGACGCTGCCCGGATCGGTGGCCTTCAGATCCGGCAGCACCAGCGAATCCACGGCTCGGTGCTCTTCCTTGGCCTCGTGATACATCTTCAGCTCTTCCTTGCCGCCGGCTTCCTTGTAGGCGGGGTAGAGAATCTGCTCTTCCAGCTGGGTATGGATGGTCACTTCCATTTCCAGCTTGCTGAGCAGCTCGGTGCGCGTCTTCACGGCGCGCTCGGTGGATTCGGTCAGGCGCGTCAGCAGGTCCTTTACGCGCTCATGATCCTCGATCAGCAGGTCGATGGCGTTCATGTGGCTGTCCTCTTCGGCTTCACGGGCTTGATGACCGGGCTCTGGCGGCCCGGTTTGCTACGGCTGCGGCATGGGCCGCAGCCGTAGGGCTCAGGCGTACTCGTAGGTCGGCAGTGCGGTACGGCTCTGGCTCTGCAGATGGGCGATGGAAGGCGACATGCCGGCTTCCAGTGCCAGATCACGGCGAACCGAGCTGACGACCCATTCCAGCTGAATCCGCGTCTGAGTCTGGCCTTTCGACAGCGCGCGCTTTACCAGCGTGCGGTCGTCGTTGCGCAGGGTCAGCAGCAGGCCGCCATCGGGACGGGGCTCGGTGAGCACTTCGAACTCAGGGAATGCGGCAGTAAGAAATTGTTGTGCAGCGGTCATTGTTCTGTACTCCAAGAAAGTTCCAGCGAACATTAAAGGAGCAGCGTTCGTGCCAACCCGCAAAACAATTAATTTTCTTTTAATAACAAATACTTAACTAAATCCAGCCAGGAATTAGACCGTGCAAAACGCAATACAAAGCGTGACGCAGGTTGCATTCTGCGGCCTGCGTCAGCCGCGAGATGCCTTGCGCCAGACACTGGCGAGCCAGGGTTGCTGGGCCCGAGGCAGCCCGGCAGGACGATAGTAGTGCTCCAGTTCGACGAAGCCCGCGGCCAGCAACCGCGCCCGCCAGCTTGGCCAGCTATACCAGACACCGTAGCGGTCACCGCTCCAGCCCTCCTCGTCCTGACCGCGGGGATTGGAGCAGAACAGCACGCCGCCCGCCTTCAGCGCCTCGTGCAGACGGGCCAGCACGCCGGGCAGCTCCGCGCTCGGAACATGGAACAGCACGGCGTTAGCGAAGATGCCGTCGAAGCTCTCCGTCGGCAGCTGCAGCTGCAACAGGTCCTGCTGCCAGACCTCGCAGCCGCTGTCCGCTCGCGCCATCTCGACGAATGCCTCGGTGCCGTCGAGGCCCACCGCGACGTGCCCTCGTGCGGTCAACGCCTTGAGATCGCGTCCGGGCCCACAGCCGAGATCGAGAATACGCAGCGGCGCCGGCGCCTGAATGTGACGCAGAAGGGCATCGATGTTCTGGCTGACGTCGTGGTCGCGGGTGCCGTCGCGAAAAGCCTCGGCATTGAGGCGGTAATAGTCGAGGGTGCGCTGTGCCGCGCGGTCCGGATCGCTCATGGCATTCATCTCCTGCAGGGCATCGCCCACCCTAGCGTGCATGCGCGCCAGCTGCCAGCCCATGGCCCCGGCGAAGGTCGGCATTGAGTCGCGCGCCGGAAGCGGCGAGGATAGCGGCGACAAAACCGTGCGTTACTGCACAGCAGTGGACGGAAAACGACGACCGTCCGGCCGCAGGACTGAAACTTGCAGCGTGCAACCTGTCGAAATCCTGTCCGGCCCCATGACGGCGGGCTGGATATGCAGCACGTAACGCAACATCGAGATCCATCATGAACCACGCACTGCCAAAAATCGTTCTGCTCGTCGAAGACGAGCCGCATATCCTCAGCCTGCTCTCGGACTATCTGGCCAGCGAGGGCTATCAGGTGCTGGAAGCGGACAGTGCGCCCAAGGCTTTCGAGATCCTGGCGACCAAACCGCATCTGGATCTGCTGGTCACCGACTTCCGCCTGCCGGGCAATGTCTCCGGAGTGATGATCGCCGAGCCCGCACTCAAACTGCGGCCAGAGCTGAAGGTGATCTTCATCAGCGGCTATCCCATCGAGATCTACGAATCCGGTAGCCCCATCGCCCGCTCGGCACCGGTGCTGGCCAAGCCCTTCGCGCTGGACACCTTGCGCTGCCAGATCCAGGAACTGCTCGCCAGCTGAGCACGCATGCAGCGCAGAAACGAAAAAGCCCGCAAACGCGGGCTTTTTCATGTCCGATCGATCAGTTGATCTTCGGATCCAGCTCGCCGTTGGCGTAACGCTGGAACATGCCTTCCAGCGAGATCGGCTTGATCTTGCTGGCATTGCCGGCGGTGCCGAAGGCTTCGTAGCGGGCGATGCAGATGTCGCGCATGGCGGCGACGGTCTTGGACAGGTACTTGCGCGGGTCGAACTCGCTGGGGTTCTTCGCCATGAACTCGCGGATCGCGCCGGTGGAGGCCAGACGCAGGTCGGTGTCGATGTTGACCTTGCGTACGCCGTACTTGATGCCCTCGACGATCTCCTCGACCGGCACGCCGTAGGTTTCGCCGATCTCGCCGCCGTACTCGTTGATGATCTTCAACCACTCCTGCGGCACCGAGGAGGAACCGTGCATTACCAGGTGGGTATCCGGGATGCGCGCGTGGATTTCCTTGATGCGCTGGATCGACAGCGTGTCGCCGGTCGGCGGCTTGGTGAACTTGTAGGCGCCGTGGCTGGTGCCGATGGCGATCGCCAGGGCGTCGACCTTGGTCTTGGCGACGAAGTCGGCGGCTTCTTCCGGATCGGTCAGCAGCTGGCTGTGATCGAGCACGCCCTCGGCGCCGACGCCGTCTTCCTCGCCGGCCATGCCGGTTTCAAGGCTGCCCAGGCAACCCAGCTCGCCTTCCACGGAGACGCCACAGGCATGGGCGAAGGCCACGGTCTGCTGGGTCACGCGCACGTTGTACTCGTAATCGGCGGGGGTCTTGCCGTCTTCGCGCAGCGAGCCGTCCATCATCACCGAGGAGAAGCCGAGCTGGATCGAACGCTGGCAGACGTCCGGGCTGGTGCCGTGGTCCTGGTGCATGCACACCGGGATGTGCGGGAATTCTTCGATCGCCGCCAGGATCAGATGACGCAGGAACGGCGCACCGGCGTATTTGCGCGCACCGGCGGAAGCCTGGACGATCACCGGGGAATCGGTCTTGTCGGCCGCTTCCATGATGGCGCGCATCTGCTCGAGGTTGTTGACGTTGAAGGCCGGCACGCCGTAGCCGAACTCGGCGGCGTGGTCGAGCATCTGGCGCATGCTGATGAGTGCCATGTTTTCCTTTCTCCCGGTCTGGGTCGTTTGATCGTGTAGAGCCTGCCGCAGTGGCCGACGCTGTTCAAGCGCCGCACGCTGGGCGCGGCATTGTAGAGGCGGGAGCGACAAATGCCAGCGTCCCGCCAGCGCTTTAAAAAACGTAGCCTCGCATCGCGAGGCCGCAGTAACCGATGGTCCGCTAGATACTGATGAGCGATGCGCTGCAGCCGTGGGCCAGCACCTTGTCATCGGCGACGCGATACACCAGCGCCTCGTTGCCCTTGTCATGGAAGGCAACTACGCCATCGCTATAGAAAGTGCCATGCGTTGCAGGTTCCTTGCGCAACGTATGAACCTGCTCGCTGTTGCCGATCTTCAGGTCGATGGCGTTGCGCTGATCATCGGCGTAGCGCCAGGCGATGTGCTGCTGGCTCTGGCACTTCCAGCGCACGAACGGCGCGTCCGGGCCGGACTGCCAGTGGCCGCAGCCGCCGAGCAGCAGCGCGGCGAGCAGCATGGGCAAGCCTTTGTTCATTCCATCTCCTCGAGGCGAATCAGTCCGGACAGTCTTGCAGTCCGCCCTGGGTAACGACGGTCGGATCGCCAGTGGCCTGCATCTGCATGCGCTGATCATGCTCGGCGGTCGGGCTGAGCACCGGCGGCGGGTCGAGCACCTGACAGGCGGTATCCGGTGAATTGCCGGCACAACCGGCCAGGCCCAGGCAACAAACGGCAACAGCGATGTAGCGCATGGGGAATCCCCTTTCCTCGTTCCGATAAGAACAAAGACCACGGCGAGCCGCCGGGGTTGCCGTCTGCAACAGCGGGCTGCCAGCGCCGAGGGCGCCGCCGGCAGCCCGCCCGGTCATCAGCTGGCGCGTTGCTCCAGTACCTCGACCGCCGGCAGCACCTTGCCCTCGACGAACTCGAGGAAGGCGCCACCACCGGTGGAGATGTAGGAGATCTGTTCGGCCACGCCGTATTTGTCGATGGCCGCCAGGGTGTCGCCACCGCCGGCGATGGAGAACGCCGGGCTCTGGGCGATGGCCTGGGCCAGCACCTTGGTGCCGTTGCCGAACTGGTCGAATTCGAACACGCCCACCGGACCGTTCCAGAGAATGGTCTGCGAAGCCTTGAGCATCTCGCCGAACATGGCTGCGGTCTTCGGCCCGATGTCCAGGATCATGTCGTCGTCGGCGACGTCGGCGATGGCCTTGACCGTGGCCTCGGCGCTCTCGGCGAATTCCTTGGCGACCACCACATCCACCGGCAGCGGCACGGCGACCTTGGCCGCGATGGCCTTGGCGGTGTCGATCAGATCGGCCTCGTGCAGCGACTTGCCGACCTTGTAGCCGGCCGCGGCGAGGAAGGTGTTGGCGATGCCGCCGCCGACGATCAGCTGGTCGCAGATGTCGGCCAGCGAGGTCAGCACGTCGAGCTTGGTCGATACCTTGGAGCCGGCGACGATGGCCACCATCGGCCGCTGCGGCTTGTCCAGCGCCTTGCCCAGCGCGTCCAGCTCGGCCGCCAGCAGCGGGCCGGCGCAGGCGACCTTGGCGAACTTGGCCACGCCATGAGTCGAGCCCTGGGCACGGTGGGCGGTGCCGAAGGCGTCCATGACGAAGACGTCGCAGAGGGCAGCGTACTTCTGCGCCAGCTCGTCGGTGTTCTTCTTCTCGCCCTTGTTGAAGCGCACGTTCTCCAGCAGCACCAGCTCACCCGGCTTGACCTCGACACCGTCCAGGTAGTCCTTGACCAGCGGCACCTCACGGCCGAGGGCCTTGGACAGGTAATCGGCGACCGGCTTGAGGCTGTCTTCCTCGCTGTAGACGCCCTCTTCCGGACGGCCCAGGTGCGAGCAGACCAGCACCGCGGCGCCTTTTTCCAGCGCCAGCTTGATGGTCGGCAACGAGGCCAGGATGCGTGCATCGCTCTTCACCGCACCATCCTTCACCGGCACGTTGAGGTCCTCGCGGATCAGCACGCGCTTACCCTGGAGGTCGAGATCGGTCATCTTCAAAACGGTCATGTTGGTCTTCCTTAAGGTCGAGAAGCAGCGATGTTCCAAGCGCGTGCCACTACGGGCGATGGGCCACGCGCAGGTAATGGTCGGTGACGTCAAGCATGCGGTTGGCGAACCCCCATTCGTTGTCGAACCAGGCCAGCAGATTCACCAGGCGCGGGCCGGAGGCACGGGTCAGGCTGCCGTCGACGATCGCCGAATGCGGGTCGTGGTTGAAGTCGCAACTGGCATGCGGCAACTCCGTGTAGGCCAGCAACCCTTGCAAGGGGCCGCTTTCGGCGGCCTCGCGCAGCACCTTGTTGATGGTCTGCGCATCGGTATCGCGCGCCGTCTGCAGCGTGATGTCCAGGCAGGAGACGTTCACCGTCGGCACCCGCACGGCTTTGGCCTGAATCCGCCCGGAGAGTTCCGGCAGCAGGCGCTCGATGCCCCGGGCGAGCCCCGTGGATACAGGAATCACCGACTGGAAGGCCGAGCGGGTGCGGCGCAGGTCGTCATGGTGGTAGGCGTCGATCACGGGCTGGTCGTTCATCGCCGAGTGAATGGTCGTGATGGAGGCGAACTCGATGCCCACCGCGTCATTGAGCAGCTTGAGCAGCGGCACGCCGCAGTTGGTGGTGCAGGAGGCGTTGGACACCAGCCGCTCGGTGCCGCTCAGCTGCCCCTGATTGATGCCCATCACCACGGTGGCGTCGACATCCGCCGCACTGGCCATCGGCTGGGAAAACAGTACCCGCGGCACACCCGCCGCAAGGAAACGCTCGCCATCGCCACGGCTGGTGTAGGCGCCGGAACATTCCAGCACCAGATCGACGTCGAGTGCCCGCCAGTCGATGGCTTCCGGCGTCGATGCACGCAGCACCTTCACACAGTCGCCGTTCAGGTGCAGGCAGTCGCCCTCCACGCCCACGTCGCCTGGAAAGCGGCCGTGAGTGGAGTCGAAGCGGGTGAGGTATTCCAGGCTGGCCATGTCGGCCAGGTCGTTGAGCGCAACGAACTGAAAATCGAAGGCGGCGCCGCGCTCATAGAATGCACGCAGCACGCAACGGCCGATGCGGCCGTAGCCGTTGAGAGCGACGCGATAGGGACGGGCGTTGGCCATGGGTTCTCGTCGGTCCTGCAGGTGGAAAGCGGCAGTTGGCTCTCCACCCTACGCGGATGGGGCTTGATGGGATGGATGACCGCAGCCATCCACCCATCGTCGCGATCAGTCCTCCAGCAGCTCTTCGGCGACCGCGAGGATGTTGTCGACGGTGAAGCCGAATTCCTCGAACAGCTGGCCGGCCGGAGCCGACTCGCCGTAGGTGGTCATGCCGATGATGCGGCCGTCGAGGCCGACGTACTTGTACCAGTAGTCCGCATGCGCCGCCTCGATGGCGATGCGCGCACCGACTTCAACCGGCAGTACCAGCTGCTTGTAGGCCGCGTCCTGGGCGTCGAACACGCTGGTGCAGGGCATGGAGACGACGCGCACCTTGCGGCCCTGCTCGGCCAGCTTGTCGGCGGCCTGTACCGCCAGGCTGACTTCCGAACCGGTGGCGATCAGGATCAGCTCCGGCTCGCCAGCGCAGTTCTTCAGGATGTAACCGCCGCGGGCGATGGCCGCTTCGGTTTCGTTGTCACGCACATGGAACGGCAGGTTCTGCCGCGAGAAGATCAGCGCGCTCGGACCGTCCTTGCGCTCGACCGCATGCTTCCAGGCCACCGCGGACTCGACCGTGTCGGCCGGACGCCAGGTATCCAGGTTCGGCGTGGTGCGCAGGGCGACCAGCTGCTCGACCGGCTGGTGGGTCGGGCCGTCTTCGCCGAGGCCGATGGAGTCGTGGGTGAACACGTAGATCACCCGCTGCTTCATCAGTGCCGACATGCGCACGGCGTTGCGTGCGTATTCCATGAACATCAGGAAGGTCGCGCCGTAGGGAATCAGGCCGCCGTGCAGGGCGACACCGTTCATGATCGCGGCCATGCCGAACTCGCGCACGCCGTAATACATGTAGTTGCCCGAGGCATCCTCGGCCACCACCGGCTTGCAGCCCTTCCACAGGGTCAGGTTGGAGCCGGCCAGGTCCGCCGAGCCGCCGAGCAGCTCCGGCAGCAGCGGGCCGAAGGCGTTCAGGCAGTTCTGACTGGCCTTGCGGCTGGCGATGGTTTCGCCCTTGGTGGCGACTTCACGGATGAACTCGCTGGCCTTTTCGGCGAAGTCCGCCGGCAGCTCGCCGGCCATGCGTCGCTTGAACTCGGCAGCCAGCGCCGGGAATTCGGCCTCGTAGGCGGCGAAGCGCTTGTTCCACTCGTTCTCGGCGTCGGCGCCCTTCTGCTTGGCGTCCCACTCGGCGTAGATCTCGGCCGGGATTTCGAAGGGGCCGTGCTTCCAGCCCAGCGCCTCGCGGGTCAGGGCGATTTCGGCCTCACCCAGGGCAGCGCCGTGGGATTCTTCCTTGCCCTGCTTGTTCGGCGAGCCGAAGCCAATGATGGTCTTGCAGCAGATCAGCGTCGGCCGGTCGCTCTTGCGCGCGGTCTCGATAGCCATCTGGATTTCGTCGGCATCATGGCCGTCGACATTGCGGATCACCTGCCAGCCATAAGCCTCGAAGCGGCGCGGGGTGTCATCGGTGAACCAGCCGTGCACCTCGCCATCGATGGAGATGCCATTGTCATCGTAGAAGGCGATCAGCTTGTTCAGGCCCAGGGTACCAGCCAGCGAGCAGACTTCGTGGCTGATGCCTTCCATCATGCAGCCGTCGCCGAGGAACACGTAGGTGTTGTGATCGACGATGTTGTGGCCGGGGCGGTTGAACTGCGCCGCCATGACCTTCTCGGCCAGGGCGAAGCCCACCGCGTTGGCCAGGCCCTGGCCCAGTGGCCCGGTGGTGGTCTCGACACCGGCGGTGTAGCCGAACTCCGGGTGGCCCGGGGTCTTGCTGTGCAGCTGGCGGAAGTTCTTCAGGTCATCGATGGACAGGTCGTAGCCGGTCAGGTGCAGTAGCGAGTAGATCAGCATCGAGCCGTGGCCGTTGGACAGCACGAAGCGATCGCGGTCGGCCCACTGCGGGTTGGTCGGACTGTGCTTCAGGTGGTCGCGCCAGAGCACTTCGGCGATGTCCGCCATGCCCATGGGGGCACCCGGGTGGCCGCTGTTGGCTTTCTGCACGGCATCCATGCTGAGGGCGCGGATGGCATTGGCTCGCTCACGACGGCTGGGCATCGCTGAATCTCCTGCGGGGGTGTACGTAGAAAAAGGCGGCCATTTTCCCCTACCGAGGGTGGCCGGGGCAATGACTGAATCGGCCGTCAATCCAACAGTTCGACGCCCTGGCGGGTCACATCCGGCAGGTGTTCGAGCAGGTAGTCGCGCATGCGCGCAAGCGTCGCCGACTCGCTGCCACCGCCTGGCCACACCAGGTAATAGCTGTCGCCGGAGCGCACCGCCTGACGCAGTGGCAGCACCAGGCTGCCGCGCTGCAGTTCGGCACCGACCAGGGCCAGATCGCCGATCGACACGCCATGGCCCTGGGCGGCGGCGGAGATGCCCAGTTCGAGGGTGTCGAACAGTTTGCCCTGCTGCCAGGCGACCTCATCCACGCGTCCGGTGCGCTGCAGCCAGCGCCGCCAGTCACGGCAGTCACGCGATGGGTGAATCAGCTCGGCCGCCGCCAGCTGCTCGGTGCTCCAGGGCGCCGCGCCGAGCAGTTCCGGCGCGCAGACCGGCACCAGCCATTCGTCGAACAGCTTGACCCGGCGCCAGTCGGCCGGAAAACCGCCATTGCCCAGCAGGATCGCGCAGTCGAACGGCTCGCTGTGGAAATCCACCGCGTCCAGATCCATCCAGGCGCTGGTGAGCTGCACACGATTCTGCGGATGCGCCAGCTGAAAGGCGTTCAGCGCGCCGAGCAGCCAGCGCATGGTCAGCGTCGAAGGCGCCTTGAGGCGAAGCGCGCCGCGCTGGCGCGTCACCGCGACGCAGGCGTTCTCGATGGTACGGAAACCGATCTTCAGCTCCTGCGCCAGCAGGCGGCCGGCATCGGTCAGCACCAGCCGCGAGCCATGTCGCTCGAACAGCTGGCAATCCAGATGCTCCTCCAGCGTCTTCACGTGCCGGCTTACCGCACTCTGGGTGATGAACAGGCTCTGCGCCGCCTGGGTGAACGAGCCGAAGCGCGCCGCCACCTCGAACGCACGTAGCGCATACAGAGGCGGCATGCGCGGTACTGCCATAACGGATTCCGGCATGACTAAAACTCATCCTTAGCGGCTGTTTTTTCCATTTTTCAATCCTCATGCACCTCCCAATACTGCGCCAGCTAAGGGTCGTAGGCCAACCCCGCCAAAACACCCATCACGCCAGCACATACAAAAGTCAGGGACGGATGTATGCACAACGATCATTACGAGACGCTTCTGGCCCGCGCCGTGACCAAGGGCGCGCTGCAGCATGAGCAGATCGGCGATATCCTCAATTTCAGGCTGTTCGGCAACAAGCGCGGCTACCTGACACTGGAAAACCTGCCGGTCGGCGATATCCCGCCCACCCCGCCCAGCCGCGAACAGCTGAACAAGCCCGACGAGAGCAGCGAACGCCTGTTGCTGCAGGCGACGGCGCTGCTGGGCGAGCCGATCGGCTACCTGCAGGAGTCCGATGGCTGCATCGTCAACAACTTCTTCCCGCTGCAGACGCAGTCCCGAGCGGCGAACTCCGACAGCTTCGACACCGAACTGGATCTGCACACCGAAAACGCCTTCCACGCCGTGGTACCGGACTATCTGGTGCTGCTCTGCCTGCGCCAGGACCCCGCCGCCGAAGCGGTGACCTACATCGCCTCCATCGAGCGCATCCTCGAGCGTCTGACCTTCGAAGAGCAGGCCTTCTTCCTCACCGAGCCGTACAACTTCCTGTCCGACTACGGCCCCACCGGCAAGAACCAGCGCATCGACATCAACCGCCACCAGACCATCCTCTATGGCGATCCGGACGCGCCCTTCTTTCGTTTCGACCCGCAGTTCATGCTGGCTTTCAGCAGCCGCGCCCAGCAGCTGATGGACAAGCTGCGCAACATCGCCTGGGAAGTGGTCGAGCCCGTGCGCCTGAACCGCGGCGACATGCTGATCATCGACAACCGCCGCACCGCCCACGCGCGCAGCCCCTTCAGCGCGCGCTTCGATGGCAGCGACCGCTGGATCCAGCGCGCCTTCGCCATCACCAATCCCAACTTCTACGCCGAGCGGCTGGGCAAGCGCAGCCGCGTATTCGGCCTGGTGACCGAACTATGAACGCCACCTACCTCGCCTTCGCCGCCGCGGTCGCACTGCTGATCGCCTCCCCCGGACCGGTGGTCGCCCTGGTGGTGGCCGACGCCCGCCGCCGCTGGCCGCTGTGGACCATCCTCGGCGGCGCCGTGTCGGCGCAGATTTTGATGATCGCCGCGCTGGTGATGATCTACCTCGCACTGGACCTCGACCCGCTGGTGCTCGAGGCCGGGCAGATCCTCGGCGGGCTCTACCTGATCTGGCTGGGCTGCGACGGCCTCTGCGGCGGCGGCGGCGAAACCACCACGCCGCGCCGCAGCGAGGCGCACTACTTCTGGCGAGCCATGGCGGTGGGCCTGTCCAATCCAAAGGACATCCTGTTCTTCCTCGCCTTCCTGCCCGGCTTCATCCTGCCGGCGCAGCCGTTCGCTCCGCAGGCCACGGTCCTTATCGTGATCTGGCTGGTGATCGATCTGAGCATCCTGCTCGCCTACAGCCTGCTGTCGCGCCGCCTGGCCGGCGAGGGGCTGGTTCAGCGGTTGCTGGATATCCTGCCCAACTACTTCCTCATCGGCCTGGGCCTGGTGTCCTGCACCCTGGGGCTGTCCCGCCTGCTGCAGTAACCCTGCACCCGCAAGGGCAATATCAAAACTTTTTGATACTGCCCTTGCTGTACGAAAAGTGACCGACTAGACTGCGCGGCCTATGAGCCTGCGCTTTCCTCAGATCCGTTACGACGCCAGCGACCAGCTCGCCGCCCTGTGCAAGGCCGGCGGCGATGCGCTGCGCCTGAACGTGCTGCGCGTGCTGGCCAGCGACTCCTTCGGCGTGCTCGAGCTGGCGCAGATCTTTGCCATCGGCCAGTCGGGGATGAGCCATCATCTCAAGGTACTCACCCAGGCCGGCCTGCTGGCCACCCGGCGCGAAGGCAACGCGGTGTTCTACCGACGCAGCCTGGCGCAGCTCGACAGCCCTGGCGGCCGGCTGCACGCGGCATTGCTGGAGGAAGCGGACCGACTGGAACTGCCACGCGAGATCGACGCCCGCATCGCCGCCGTACATGCCCAGCGCAGCGCCGCCAGCGAGGATTTCTTCGCGCGCATGGCCGACAGTTTCCAGGCCCGCCAGGACCTGATCGCCGGCCTGCCACAGTACCGCGACAGCGTGGTGGCCCTGCTCGACGCGCTGAACTTCGACGCCGAAGCCACGGCGCTGGAAGTCGGCCCCGGCGACGGCAGCTTCCTGCCGGAACTGGCCCGGCGCTTCGCCCGGGTGGTGGCGCTGGACAACAGCCCGGCGATGCTCGACCTGGCCCGCGCCCATTGCGAACAGACCGGGCTCGGCAACGTCGAACTCAGGCTGGCCGACGCCTTGCACGATGACTGCCCGGCGGCCGACTGCGTGGTACTGAACATGGTCCTGCATCACCTGGCTGCGCCGGGTGAGGCAATGAAACAACTGGCGCGGCTGGTAAAGGCGGGCGGCAGCCTGCTGATCACCGAGCTGTGCAGCCACAACCAGAGTTGGGCCAGGGAGGCCTGCGGCGATCTCTGGTTGGGCTTCGAACAGGACGATCTGGCCCGTTGGGCCGATGCCGCGGGGCTCACGCCCGGCGAGAGCCTCTACATTGGCTTGAAGAACGGTTTTCAGATCCAGGCCCGGCACTTTTCCCGGCCCGCTCCTGACGACCGACTCACCCACCGGTAATAGGAAACCGATAGATGAGCGAATACTCGATTTTCACCTCCGAGTCCGTGTCCGAAGGGCATCCGGACAAGATCGCCGATCAGATCTCCGATGCGGTGCTCGACGCCATCATCGCCGAGGACAAGCACGCCCGCGTGGCCTGCGAAACCCTGGTCAAGACCGGTGTAGCCATCGTCGCCGGTGAAGTGACCACCAGCGCCTGGGTCGATCTGGAGCAGCTGGTCCGCGACGTCATCGTCGACATCGGCTACAACAGCTCGGAAGTCGGTTTCGACGGCGCCACCTGCGGCATCATCAACATCATCGGCAAGCAGTCGGTGGACATCGCCCAGGGCGTCGACCGCACCAAGCCGGAAGACCAGGGTGCCGGCGACCAGGGCCTGATGTTCGGCTATGCCAGCAACGAGACCGACGTACTGATGCCGGCGCCGATCCGTTTCTCCCACGCCCTGGTCGAGCGCCAGGCCGAGGCGCGCAAGAACGGCCTGCTTCCGTGGCTGCGTCCGGACGCCAAGAGCCAGGTCACCTGCCGCTACGAGAACGGCCAGGTGGTCGGCATCGACGCCGTGGTGCTGTCGACCCAGCACAACCCCGACGTCAAGCAGAGCGATCTGCGCGAAGCGGTGATGGAGCTGATCATCAAGCACAGCCTGCCGGCCGAGCTGCTGCACAAGGACACCCAGTACCACATCAACCCGACCGGCCAGTTCGTCATCGGCGGCCCGGTAGGCGACTGCGGCCTGACCGGACGCAAGATCATCGTCGACACCTACGGCGGCATGGCCCGTCACGGCGGCGGCGCCTTCTCCGGCAAGGACCCGTCCAAGGTCGACCGCAGCGCTGCCTACGCCGGACGCTACGTCGCCAAGAACATCGTTGCCGCCGGTCTCGCCGATCGCTGCGAGATCCAGGTGTCCTATGCCATCGGCGTGGCGCAGCCGACGTCCATCTCGCTGAACACCTTCGGCACCGGCAAGCTCGGCGATGACAAGATCATCGCCCTGGTGCGCGAGCACTTCGATCTGCGCCCCTATGCGATCACCCGCATGCTCGACCTGCTGCACCCGATGTATCGCGCCACCGCCGCCTACGGCCACTTCGGCCGCACCCCCTACGAGATGACGGTGGGTGCCGACACCTTCACCGCCTTCACCTGGGAGAAGACCGACAAGGCCGACGCCCTGCGCGCCGCCGCCGGGCTGTAAGCAGCCTCCGGTCAACGGAAAACCCCGCCAGCCTGAGCCGTGCGGGGTTTTCTGCTTTCTGGACCGGATACATCCAGCGTCACGCAATCCGCACCAGGTCACGAAACCTGCATGCCAGCGCCTTTGCGCACCAGAAGCAAAACGCTATCATCGCCGCCCTTTTCGAACGGACTCGATCGATCACCTGTCGTGATCGACATTACAAGGAGCTTATCCATGCGTATTTCCCACCTCTTCGGCTGCGCCCTGCTCGCCCTCTCGAGCGCCTCGCTGCAGGCGGCTACCAGCGATGTGCAGGCCAAATGCGAACAACAGCTGAACGCCCAGCAAGGCAACCTGGAAACCGGCAAGCTGCTCGGCCAGATGCTCGGCAACGAGAAGCTCAGCAACGCCATCGCTCAGGTGGAGGGTGGTTGCGCACAACTGAACGGCGAAGAACTGGCGGCCAATGCCAACGCCACCGAACAGGGCGCGGCGATCGACGAGAAGGTCCAGGCCGTGACCCAGGCCAAGGATGCCGTGCTCGGCCTCGGCAAGATGTTCGGCAAGTAAGCTTGAAGTGCTGTAATTGAAAACGCCCGCATCTGCGGGCGTTTTCGTGTGCGGCTCAGTTCTTCAACCGATAGCCGGTCTTGAAGATCCACCACACCGCCAGCAGGCAGGCGGCGAGAAAGCCGAGGATCATCGCCAGGCTGATGCCGACACTGATGTCCGAGACGCCGTAGAAGCTCCAGCGGAAGCCGCTGATCAGGTACACCACCGGGTTGAACAGCGTGATCTTCTGCCACAGCGGCGGCAGCATCTCGATGGAGTAGAAGCTCCCGCCGAGAAAAGCCAAAGGCGTGACGATCAGCGCCGGGACGATCTGCAGCTTCTCCCAGCCGTCGGCCCAGATGCCGATGATGAACCCGAACAGGCAGAAAGTAACCGCCGTCAGCACCAGGAACAGCGCCATCATCAGCGGATGCTGGATCTCATAATCGACGAACAGGCGCGCGGTAAGCAGGATGATCACGCCGAGAATCAGCGATTTGGTCGCTGCTGCGCCAACGTAGCCGATGACGATCTCGACATAGGACACCGGCGCCGACAGCACCTCGTAGATGGTCCCCGAGTAGCGCGGCATGTAGATGCCGAACGAGGCGTTGGAGATGCTCTCGGAAAGCAGCGCCATCATGATCAGGCCGGGAATGATGAAGGCGCCGTAGGGGATGCCGTGCATGGCCTCCATGCGCGCGCCGATGGCCGAGCCGAACACCACGAAGTACAGCGAGGTGGAGATCACCGGGGTGGCGATGCTCTGCAGCAGGGTGCGCCAGGTGCGCGCCAGTTCGAACAGGTAGATCGCGCGGATCGCGTAAACATTCATGCAGTTGTTCCTTCAGCGACCGTGAACGAGGTTGACGAAGATTTCCTCCAGCGAGCTCTGGCTCGACTGCAGGTCCTTGAAGTCGATGCCGTGGGCGGCCAGGCGCTTGAGCAGCTCGGCGATGCCGGTGTCCTCGTGCTGGGCATCGAAGGTGAACACCAGCTGGTTGCCGGCATCGGTCAGCTCCAGCGGATAGCCGGCCAGCTCTTCCGGGATCGCCGTCAACGGGCGCTGCAGGTGCAGGGTCAGCTGCTTCTTGCCGAGCTTGTGCATCAGCACATGCTTGTCCTCGACGAGGATGATCTCGCCCTTGCTGATCACCCCGATGCGGTCGGCCATCTCTTCGGCCTCCTCGATGTAGTGGGTGGTGAGGATGATGGTCACGCCCCGTTCGCGCAGGCCGCGGACCATCTCCCACATGTCCCGGCGCAGCTCGACATCGACGCCAGCGGTGGGCTCGTCGAGGAACAGGATTGATGGCTCGTGGGACAGTGCCTTGGCGATCATCACGCGGCGCTTCATGCCACCGGAGAGTTCCAGAATCCGGGCATTGCGCTTGTCCCACAGGGACAAATCGCGCAACAGTTTCTCGAGGAACGAATCGTCCGGCGCCTTGCCAAACAGCCCGCGCGAAAAACGCACCGTCGCCCAGACGCTCTCGAACCCCTCGTTGAACAGCTCCTGCGGCACCAGGCCGATCTTCGAGCGGGCTGCGCGGTAGTCCTGGACGATGTCGTGGCCGTCGACCACTACGCGGCCGCCGCCGGGGTTGACGATGCCGCAGATGATGCTGATCAGCGTGGTCTTGCCGGCGCCGTTGGGTCCGAGCAGGGCGAAGATCTCGCCCTTGCGGATCTCGAGGTCGATGCGTTTGAGCGCGGGATGTCCGGACGCGTAGGTCTTGGTGAGCTGCTCGATGGCGATCACTGGGTACACGGGCTCGTCTCTTCGAGGAATTGAGGGGCGAATTGTAGATAAAAAGCGCGTCCTCCCGTGTCGCCGATTTCGGCCGACCGCTGCGCTACTGACCACGGTCATGGCAGTGGCATGGCAGCGGGGGGATGCTCAAGGAAGCTCGAAATAGGGATGTCAGCTGGGAGGCTTGCCCAAGATGAGACAGATAAAACTCACCTACGTCGCGCTGTTCGTCGGACTGACGCTGCTCTGGCTGCTGGTCGACAGCTTCGTCATGGCGCATTACCAGATCTGGCCGCTGCGCAAGGTGATGGTGCACTACAGCGGTGTGCTCGGCATTGCCGCGATGAGCGTGGCGGTGATACTGGCGGCGCGGCCACGGCGCTTCGAACGCTTCTTCGACGGCCTGGACAAGACCTATCGGCTGCACAAGTGGCTGGGCATCAGCGCCCTGGTGATCGCCATCTTCCACTGGGGCTGGGGCCAGATTCCGAAATGGCTGGTGGGTTTCGGCTGGCTGGAGCGACCGGCTCGGCGCGCCGGCGAGGGCCAGGTTCACGAAGGCATCTTCGCCCTGCTGCAACGCTTTCGCGGCATCGCGGAGACCATCGGCGAGTGGGCCTTCTATGCCGCGGTCATCCTCATCGTGCTGGCACTGGTCAAGCGCTTCCCCTACCGCTGGTTCTTCCGCACCCACCGCTGGCTGGCATTGGTCTACCTGGCGTTGGTGGTGCACGCGGTGGTGCTGACGCCGCCGGATTACTGGACGTCGCCGCTGGGCCTGGTGCTGGCCGTGCTCATGGCCGCCGGCTCGCTGGCCGCCTGCATCTCGCTGCTGCGCCGCATCGGCCGCAAGCATCAGGTGGTAGGCCGCATCGAAAGCCTGACCCATCACCGCGACAACCGCGTGCTGCGTGTCGACATCAAGCTCGATGGCGCCTGGCCGGGACACAAGGCCGGGCAGTTCGCCTTCGTCACCTTCGACGACAAGGAAGGGCCGCACCCCTTCAGCCTCTCCTCGGCCTGGTGCAACGATGGCCGGCTGGCCTTCTCCATCAAGGGCCTCGGCGACTACACCCGCACCCTGCCCCAGACGCTCAAGGTGGGCGACCCGGTGAAGGTGGAAGGTCCCTATGGCTGCTTCGATTTCCACAGCCGCAAGCCGCGGCAGATCTGGGTCGCCGGCGGCATCGGTATCGCGCCGTTCATCGGCCGCCTGCAAGCGCTGGCCGACAGCGGTAACGGGGACAACGTCGACTTCTTCTATTGCACCAGCGCGCCCGACCAGGGCTTCATCGAGCGCATCCGCGAGCTGGCCGAGCGCGCCCGGGTGCGCCTGCATGTGCTGGTCGCCAGCGAAGGCGGGCGGCTGACGCCCGAACGCCTGCGCCAGCTGGCGCCGCAGTGGCAGGACAGTGACGTCTGGTTCTGCGGCCCTGCCGGTTTCGGTCTGGACCTCAGCCGTGACCTGCAGCGGCGCGGCCTGCCGGCGCGGGATTTCCATCAGGAACTGTTCAACATGCGCTGACGCACGGTCGGCTCGCGCCTGGCAGGCGACAATCCGGCATCGGTCCGCCGGCGTCGGCGGGCCGCGCCCCCGTCACCAGAGCAAGGATGCTCGCCATGCCACGCCTGATCGCGCTATCGCTGTGCCTGTTCGCCCCTGCCTGCCTCGCCACCTGTCCGAACTGGGACGACGCGCGGGCACGCCAGGAAATCCACCAGCTGCAGGCGCAGCTCGCCCAGTGGGACGATGCCTATCACCGGCGCGGTCAGTCGCTGGTGGACGACGAGATCTATGACCAGAGCCGGGCGCAGCTGGACGGCTGGCGGCGCTGCTTCGTCGGCACCGGCGCGGCACCTGATCCGCTGCAGGATGCCGGCGGTCCGCTGCGCCATCCGATCAGACAGACCGGCCTGGTCAAGCTCGCCGACGAGCAGGCGGTTGCGACCTGGATCGCGCGACGCCGCGACCTGTGGATTCAGCCCAAGATCGACGGTGTCGCGGTCACCCTGGTCTATCGTCACGGCGCCCTGCAGCAGGCCATCAGCCGTGGCGATGGCCTTACCGGACAGGACTGGACAGCCAATGCCCGCAGACTGGCGGCGATCCCTGCGCGCCTGGCGGTACCCGACGAGGTCATCCTGCAGGGCGAGCTCTACTGGCGACTGGACCGGCATGTCCAGGCATCGCATGGCAGCGCGGGGGCTCGCGGGCGCGTGGCCGGCGCCATGGCCAGCAACGGCCTGGACAGGGACACTGCCGCGCGGATCGGCCTGTTCGTCTGGGACTGGCCGAACGGCCCGGACAGCATGAACGCCCGACTCGGGCAGCTGGCGGCACTCGGCTTCCCCGATACGCAGGCGTTCAGCCAGCCCGTGGAGACACTGGAACACGCCCGCCACTGGCGCGAGCACTGGTATCGCCAAGCGTTGCCGTTCGCCACCGATGGCGTGGTGCTGCGCCAGGAGCAACGTCCGCCGGCCGAGCGCTGGCAGGCCGAGCCCCACTGGGCCGCAGCCTGGAAGTACCCGCTGCGCAAGGCGCTGACCGAGGTGCGCGACGTCGAATTTCGCATCGGCCGCACCGGGCGGATCACACCGCTGCTGCAGCTCGCTCCGGTCCAGCTGGATGATCGACGCGTGCGCACGCTGAGCCTCGGTTCGCTGGATCGTTGGCAGGCGCTGGACGTGCGCCCCGGTGACCGGGTCGCGGTTGCGCTGGCCGGGCATAGCATTCCGCAGCTGGACAGCGTGGTCTGGCGTCACACGGAGCGGGCTCCGGTCGCCGCGCCCGATCCGCGGCGCTATCACCCCGACAGCTGCTGGCGACCAGCGCCCGGCTGCGACCAGCAGTTCCTCGCCCGTCTGGTCTGGCTGGGCGGCAGGCAAGGCCTGGCGCTCGAGGGCGTCGGCGCCGGCAGCTGGCAGGCATTGCTGGAGGCCGGCCTGCTACCCGACCTGCTCGCCTGGCTGGAATTGGATGCCGCCGCACTCGAGCAGGTGCCCGGCATTGGCAAGGCCCGCGCCAACAAGCTCGCCGCGAGCTTCGCCCGAGCTCGACAGAGGCCGCTGGCGCAATGGCTGAAGGCGCTCGGCCTGCCGGCCAAGCAGCTGCCGCCCGCAGCGGACTGGGACGCGCTCGCCGCACGCGACCTGGCGCAGTGGCAAGCCGAAGCGGGAGTCGGTCCGGCGCGGGCGAAACAGCTGCAGGCGTTCTTCGGCGCGGCGGAGCTGCCCGCGCTACGCGAACGACTACGCGCCGTCGGGGTTCCGGGCACCTGAGGGACTTTCGCCCGAACCCTGCGGTCGATAGAAGCTGGATAACAACTATGGAGGCGTGGCATGCCTTTGCGACATCTGCCCATTGCCCTGCTGACCGCCTGCGCTGTCGTCAGCCCGCTGCTTGCCGCCGCCCCGCAGGCAGACCCTCAGTGCCATGCACAGCGCCAGGCGCTGCGCGAGCAGCTGCAGCAGGCACGCCTGCAAGGCGACAAGCTGCAGCAGACCCAGCTCAATGCCGAGCTGCAGACCCTGACCAAGCAGTGCCAGGGCCTGGTCGCGCTGCACCCGCGCCAGGTGGAATACGAGCACGTAAACCGCCAGGTGGAGCGTCGCGAAACCCTGCTCCGTGAAGCACTGGGCACCGGCAATGCGCAGCTGATCGAGCTGCGCCGCGATCAGCTGGCCAAATCCCGGGAAAAACTGGAAACCCTGCGCCGCTGAGCCGCCTCAGTAGGCGCGGAACTCCTTGTGGCAGGCCTCGCAGGCATCCTCGACACGCTGGAAGGCCGGGGCGACACGCTCAGCGGTCACCGGACCCGCGGTCGTCACCTCCACCAGCGCAGCCGTGTCGGCCTCCAGCGCGCGGGCCAGTTCCTGGAAGCGCTCCTGGCGCTGCCAGACATCGTCACGCGCGTCGCTCTGCTTTTCCTTGACCTCCGGGTAGTGCTGCCAGGGTTGGCGCGACAGCTCGTCGAGCTTGGCGGCGCCGCTGGTAAACGCCGTGCCGTCGAATGGGATGCGCCCGCGCAGCATGCCGCCGAGGTCTTCCTTGGTATCGAGCATCGCCTGATAGATCGCCTTGCGCTTGCCCAGCGGCGAGTCAGGGTCGACACGATCACAGCCTGCCAGCAGCAGCGCGGCGAACAGGGGAAGGCACAGCAATCTCAACGTCATGGTTCGGCCACTCACGGATACGAAGCGCGGGATTATCCCCGCCCGTGGGCGGTTGAACAAATCAGTCGGGCTTGGACTTCGTCAGCAAAGATTGCGCACCGCCTTTATTGCGACCAGCTGCCGCCGGCACTTTCGCAGTCGATCTTGGCCTGGGCGCGATCGCTGGCGTGATAGTGATACGTGACGATGGTTGCGTCCTCGCTGATCTGGGTCGGCAAGGTACCGTTCTTCGCCTGGGACCCGGTGGCGCGCTCGTTGGCGAGGGTCTCCGGGGTCATCGGCGCGGTACAGATGCCGAAGTGCCCGTCCGGACAGCTGTCACGGATCTCGCGGCGGGAGTTCTTCACCGCCTCGTTGTCCTGACAGACCCAGTTGATGGCGTCGTCCTTGTCCACGCCGTGGAACTCGAAGCACTGTTCGGTCACCACCGGCGCCGGTACCGCACCGGAGGTTTCGCTGTGGACATAGCAGGACTGCGCTGCGGCCGGCAGGCTGATCGCACCCACCAGCAGGAAGGGCGCAAGGCGAAGCATGGGGTTCATGGCGGTCTCCTGAAACGGTTTCGCCCGGCAAGGGTCACCGAACCTTCAACTTCGACCGTCCGGTCATCCGTGGAGTTCGCCGAGCAGCGGGCTTGGGATTGCCGGACGGCGCGGCTATAATCGCCGGGTTTCACCCGATCGACTCCGCTTCGATCGTGCCCGCCACCCACCCGAGGGGCGCTGCAGCAGGTTCCAGAACCTGTCAGGCTCGGATGGGGCGTTTCCTCGAACGCATCAACGGCGCCCATTCGCAACCATACGAATGGAGAACTCTTCGATGAGTGCTGTCATGACGCCTGCCGGTTTCACCGACTTCAAGGTCGCCGACATTTCCCTGGCCGCCTGGGGCCGCCGCGAGATCATCATCGCCGAATCGGAAATGCCCGCCTTGATGGGCCTGCGCCGCAAGTACGCCGCCGAGCAACCGCTCAAGGGCGCGAAGATCCTGGGCTGTATCCACATGACCATCCAGACCGCGGTGCTGATCGAGACGCTGATCGCCCTCGGCGCCGAGGTACGCTGGTCCTCCTGCAACATCTTCTCCACCCAGGACCAGGCCGCTGCCGCCATCGCCGCTGCCGGCATCCCGGTATTCGCCTGGAAGGGCGAAACCGAGGAAGAATACGAGTGGTGCATCGAGCAGACCATCCTCAAGGACGGCCAGCCGTGGGACGCCAACATGGTGCTGGACGACGGCGGTGACCTGACCCAGATCCTGCACGACAAGTATCCGCAGGTGCTCGAGCGCGTGCACGGCATCACCGAGGAAACCACCACCGGTGTGCACCGCCTGCTCGACATGCTCAAGGGCGGCACCCTGAAAGTGCCGGCGATCAACGTCAACGACTCGGTCACCAAGAGCAAGAACGACAACAAGTACGGCTGCCGCCACAGCCTGAACGACGCCATCAAGCGCGCCACCGATCACCTGCTCTCCGGCAAGCAGGCGCTGGTCATCGGCTACGGCGACGTAGGCAAGGGCTCGGCACAGTCGCTGCGCCAGGAAGGCATGATCGTCAAGGTCTCCGAGGTCGATCCGATCTGCGCCATGCAGGCCTGCATGGACGGCTTCGAGCTGGTTTCCCCCTACAAGAACGGCATCAACGACGGCACCGAAGCCAGCGTCGACGCCGCGCTGCTGGGCAAGATCGACCTGATCGTCACCACGACCGGTAACGTCAATGTGTGCGACGCCGGCATGCTCAAGGCGCTGAAGAAGCGCGCCGTGGTGTGCAACATCGGTCACTTCGACAACGAGATCGACACCGCCTTCATGCGCCAGAACTGGGGCTGGGAAGAGGTCAAGCCGCAGGTGCACAAGATCCACCGCACCGGCAAGACCGTCGACCCGACCAACGATGACTACCTGATTCTCCTGGCCGAAGGCCGCTTGGTGAACCTAGGCAACGCCACCGGCCACCCGAGCCGGATCATGGACGGCTCCTTCGCCAACCAGGTGCTGGCGCAGATCCACCTCTACAACGAGAAGTTCGCCGACCTGCCGGTGGCCGAGAAGACCCAGAACGTCACCGTCATGGTGCTGCCGAAGAAGCTCGACGAAGAAGTGGCGCTGGAGATGGTCAAGGGCTTCGGTGGCGTGGTCACCCAGCTGACCGCCAAGCAGGCCGAGTACATCGGCGTTGCCGTCGAAGGTCCGTTCAAGCCGGACAGCTACCGCTACTAAGCAGGTCACGTCACAGGCTGCGAGGCGCCAGGTGCGCTCGCGGCCTGCGGCTTGCAGCTCAAGGAATTTCTGTATGACCTCTTCAAATCGCCCTTCCATCAGCTTCGAGTTCTTCCCCACCAAGACCGAAGCCGGGCATGAAAAACTGCTGAACGTGGCGCGCCAGCTGGCGGGCTACCAGCCCGATTTCTTCTCCTGCCCCTACGGTGCCGGTGGCTCGACGCGCGACCGCACGCTCAACACCGTGCTGCAACTCGACGGTGAGGTGAAGATCCCCACCGCACCGCACCTGTCCTGCGTTGGCGACACCAAGGCCGAGCTGCGCGAGCTGCTGAACCTCTACAAGAGTGCCGGCATCCAGCGCATCGTCGCCCTGCGCGGCGACCTGCCGTCGGGTATGGGCATGGCCAGCGGCGAGCTGCGCTACGCCAACGAACTGGTGGAGTTCATCCGCGCCGAGACCGGTGACCACTTTCATATCGAGATCGCCGCCTACCCGGAAATGCATCCCCAGGCGCGCAACTTCGAGGACGACCTGGCGAACTTCGTGCGCAAGGCCAAGGCCGGCGCCGACAGTGCGATTACCCAGTACTTCTTCAATGCCGACTGCTACTTCTACTTCGTCGAGCGCGTGCGCAAGCTCGGGGTTCAGACGCCGGTGGTGCCGGGCATCATGCCGATCACCAATTACAGCAAGCTGGCCCGCTTCTCCGATGCCTGTGGCGCGGAGATCCCACGCTGGGTGCGCAAGCAGCTCGAAGCCTATGGCGACGACATGCAGAGCATCCAGGCCTTCGGCGAGCAGGTGATCACCGAAATGTGCCAGAAGCTGCTGGCCGGCGGTGCGCCGGGCCTGCACTTCTACACGCTGAACCAGGCCGAACCGAGCCTGGCGATCTGGAACAACCTCGGGCTGTCGCGCTGAGTTCCGGCCAGCTCCGGGGAAATACGGAGCTGGCTAATGAACCCGTGACCTGCGACACTGTCAGAGCAATGCGGCGTTAACAGCCTCTGTTATACTCCGCGCTTCCGCCAGGCTTACGCCCGGATGCCGCCATCACCATTCGCGACAGGACCGGACGGGATCGCACGCCAGTCGCGATTCGAGCCAGGCATGACCATCCCAGGGCCTCGCCCCTAACAAGACAGGATTACTCATGTCCTTTGCTTCCCTCGGTCTCTCCGAGGCTTTGGCCGGTGCCGTCGAGGCCGCCGGTTACACCCAGCCTACTCCCGTGCAACAGCGGGCCATTCCCGCCGTGTTGCAAGGCCGTGACCTGATGGTCGCCGCCCAGACCGGAACCGGCAAGACAGGCGGCTTCGCCCTGCCGGTACTCGAATTGCTGTTTCCGGGTGGTCACCCGGATCGTGAACACCGCTACGGCCCGAAACAGCCGCGCGTGCTGGTGCTGACACCGACCCGCGAGCTCGCCGCCCAGGTTCACGACAGCTTCAAGGTCTACGCCCGCGATCTGCCGCTGAAAAGCGCGGTGATCTTCGGCGGCGTCGGCATGAACCCGCAGATCCAGGCCGTGGCCAAGGGTATCGACGTGCTGGTCGCCTGCCCCGGTCGCCTGCTCGACCTGGCCAACCAGAAGGCCATCGACCTGTCGCACGTGGAAATCCTCGTCCTCGACGAAGCCGACCGCATGCTCGACATGGGCTTCATCCATGACGTCAAGAAGGTCCTGGCCAAGCTGCCGGCCAAGCGCCAGAACCTGCTGTTCTCGGCCACCTTCTCCAAGGACATCACCGACCTCGCCGCCAAGCTGCTGCAAAACCCGGAGCGCATCGAGGTCACCCCGCCGAACACCACCGTCGAGCGCATCGAGCAGCGCGTGTTCCGCGTCGCCTCCAGCCACAAGCGGGCCCTGCTCGCCCACCTGATCACCCAGGGTGCCTGGGAGCAGGTGCTGGTCTTCACCCGTACCAAGCACGGCGCCAACCGCCTGGCCGAGTACCTGGAGAAGCATGGCCTGCCGGCTGCCGCGATCCATGGCAACAAGAGCCAGAATGCCCGCACCAAGGCCCTGGCCGACTTCAAGGCCAACCAGGTGCGCATCCTGGTGGCCACCGATATCGCCGCCCGCGGCCTGGACATCGACCAGCTGCCGCATGTGGTCAACTTCGAGCTGCCCAACGTCGAGGAAGACTATGTGCACCGCATCGGCCGCACCGGCCGCGCCGGACGCAGTGGTGAAGCCATTTCGCTGGTAGCGCCGGACGAGGAGAAGCTGCTCAAGGGCATCGAGCGCATGACCAAGCAGCGCATTCCCGATGGCGATCTGCAGGGCTTCGACGCCAGCAGCATCGAGGCGGAGAAGCCGGAAGTCCGTGAGCCCCGCCAACCGCGCCCGCAGCGTGGCGAGCGCAAGGCACGTGGCGAGCGCGACAAGCCGGCGGAAAAGGGTGCCGAGCAGAAGGAGCGCAATCGCCGCAGCAAGAGCAAGACGCGCAAGCCGGCCCGCGATGGCGTGGCCAGCGAAGCTCAGGGCGTCGCCCGGCCGCCGCAACTGCCACCGGATCGTGCTCCGGACGAGTTCCTCGATGACGAAGTGGACAACTTCGGCAATCGCGTCGATTACGTCAGCCCCTATCAGAACAAGCAGAACCGCGGACGCCGTACCAGCGGTCAGGCCCAGCCGGGCTCCGCACTGCGTGCAGCTGGAGCTGGAGCTGGAGCTGCCCGCAACGGCGGTGGCGGCGCAGCGGGAAGCAAGGGCAAGCGTCCCGCCGCTGGCCAGGGCCAGGCTGCGCGCAACGGCCAGCCACGCAATGGTCAGCCGCGGCGCAAGAACGAGGGTCGCCGCATCGATGAGCCGGTCGTCACGCGTCAGGAAATGGCCAAGCCGCGCGAGAAGCAGCCGGTGATCATTCACAAGGAATCGAAGATCGATCGTCTGCCCAGCCTGGAGCAGCTCGAGCAGTTGCCGTCCCGCCCGCGTGGCGAGAAACCGGCCCTGCTGACGCGCAATCGCGAAGCCTGACCCGCGCCGGAACGAAAACGCCGCCCATTGGGCGGCGTTTTCGCATCTGCAGCACGGCGACGGCCTTTTCAGGGCTGCGTCGCCATGATCCTCAGCCCTCGGGGGTGGCCTGCATGGTCTCCTGCCAGCCGCCACCCAGCGCCTTGAACAGGTTCACCTCGCTGGTCAGCTGCGCCAGACGGTCGCTGATCAGCTGCTGCTGCACGCTGAACAGCTGACGCTGCGCGTCGAGCACGGTCAGGTAGCTGTCGACACCGGTGCGATAGCGACGCTCGGCGAGGTTGTAATAATCCTCGCTGGTCTGCAGCAGATCACGCTGTGCCTGCACCTGCCGCGTGTAGGTAGCCTGAGCCGCCAGTCCGTCGGCCACTTCGCGGAAGGCGGTCTGGATCGCCTTCTCGTATTGCGCGACCTGGATGTTCTTGCTGATCTGGGCGTAGTCCAGATTCGCCCGCAGCTGGCCGGCATTGAAGATCGGCACGCTGATGCTCGGCGAGAAGCTCCAGTAACCGGAGCCGCCATCGAACAGCCCGGACAGCTCGCTGCTCGCCGAACCCGCAGCGCCGGTCAGGCTGATGCGCGGAAAGAACGCCGCCCGCGCCGCGCCGATGCTGGCGTTGATCGCGCGCAGCTGATACTCGGCCTGAAGAATATCCGGGCGTTGCTGCAGCAGGTCCGAGGGCAACCCGACCGGCAACGTCGCCAGCTGGGTGCGCTCGAGACCTTCGCCGCTCGGCAGACCGGCCGGCAGGCTCTGGCCCAGTAGCAGGGTCAGGGCATTGCGGTCCTGCGCCACCAGGCGGGTGTACTGCTCGATACTCACCCGCGCACTGTCCACCGCACTGCGTGCCTGGCGCAGTTCCAGCGCCGAGGCGACGCCGACATCGAAGCTGCGCTGGGTCAGGCCCAGGCTTTCCTCGTAGGTCTTGAGCGTGTCACGGGTGACCTGCAGCAGCGCCTGATCGGCCTGCAGCGTCAGCCAGGCGTTGGCGACGCTGGCGATCAGGCTGATCTGCGTGCTGCGCTGAGCGGCCTCGCTGGCGAAGTACTGCTCCAGCGCCTGGTCGCGCAGGCTGCGCAGGCGGCCGAACAGGTCCAGCTCCCAGGACACGCCGAAGGTGGCGCTGTACTGGCTGCTGATGGCCGGCTCGCCGCTCATGTTCAGGTCGCCCGGAGTACGGCTGCGCGTGCCCGCCGCATCGGCGCTCACCGCCGGCAGCACATCGGCGCGCTGCACGCGGTACAGCGCACGGTAGGCATCGACGTTCAGCGCGGCGACGCGCAAGTCGCGGTTGTTCTCCAGCGCGACCTCGATCAGCTGCTGCAGCGCCGGATCACGGAAGAACTCGCGCCAGCCAAGCGCCTGCGCCCGAGCCTCGGGGGATGCCTTCGAATAGGCTTCGCCCTGCGGCCAGTCGGCCGGTACCGGCGCATCCGGGCGCTGGTACTCGGGGATCAGCGAGCAGCCGCTCAGCGCCGCCACGAGCGCGAGACTCAACAGAGACTTGTTCACAGCGACTCCTCCTTGGCTGCCTGATTGGCGGACGTCGTGCGGTCGAAGAACGTACAGATCATCACGTAGAACAACGGAATCCAGAAGATTGCCAGCACCGCCGCGGTGAGCATCCCGCCAATCACGCCGGTACCGATGGCGTGCTTGCTGCCGGCACCGGCGCCGGAGGCGATCGCCAGCGGAACCACACCGAGGATGAACGCCAGCGAGGTCATGATGATCGGGCGAAGACGCATACGGCAGGCCTGCAGCGCTGCATCGGCATAGCTCATGCCCTGCTCGTGCAAGGCCTTGGCGAACTCGACGATGAGAATGGCGTTACGCGCGGACAGGCCGATGGTGGTGACCAGGCCCACCTGGAAGAACACCTCGTTGGACAACCCACGCAGCAACGTAAAGGCGAGCGCGCCGACGATCCCCAGCGGTACGACCAGCATGACCGAGAACGGAATCGACCAGCTCTCGTAAAGCGCAGCCAGGCAGAGGAACACTACCAGCAGCGACAAGGCGTAGAGCGCCAGCGTCTGCGAGCCGGCCAGCCGCTCCTCGTAGGATTGCCCGGTCCACGAATAGCCCACGCCTGGCGGCAGCTGAGCGGCAATGCGCTCCACCTCGGCCATGGCATCACCGGAACTGTAGCCGGGTGCCGGCTCGCCGAGCATCTCGATCGCGCTAACGCCGTTGTAACGGGACAGCTTCGGCGAACCGTACGTCCACTCGCCCGTGGCGAAGGCGCTGAACGGCACCATCTCGCCGTCGGCGTTGCGCACGTACCACTTCTGCAGGTCCTCGGGGTTCATCCGCGCACTGGAAACACCCTGCAGATAGACCTTTTTCACCCGTCCACGATCGATGAAGTCGTTGACGTAGCGCCCACCCCAGGCGATCGACAGCGTGCTGTTGATGTCGGCCAGCGAAACGCCCAGCACCCGGGCCTTCTCGTCATCGATCAGCACCTGATACTGCGGCTCGTCACGCAGGGTATTGGGGCGAACCCGGGTCAGCACCGGGCTCTGGCTGGCCAGCTGCAGGAACTTGTCCCGCGCCTGCTGCAGCACCTCCTGGCCCACGCCTGCGCGGTCCTGCAGGAAGAAGTTGAAGCCTGTGGCGTTACCCAGCTCCATTACCGCCGGCGGCGCGAAGGCGAATACCTGGGCGTCGCGGAAGCTGGCGAAATGCTGCTGCGCGCGCTGGGCCAGGGCGAACACGCTGTCGTCCTTGTTGGTCCGCTCGCTCCACGGCTTGAGACCGATGAACGCGATGCCCGAACTCTGCCCACGGCCGGCGAAGCTGAAGCCGGTCACGGTGAACACCGAGCGGACGATGTCGCCTTCCTCTTCCAGCAGATAGCTGCGCATGGCATCGATGCTCTGCTGGGTGCGTTCGGCGGTGGAACCCGACGGCGTCATCACCTGGGCGAACAGCACGCCCTGGTCCTCCTCCGGCAGGAAGGCGGTGGGGATACGGTTGAAGAGCACCACCATCACCGCGACGATCAGCACATACAGCAGCAGGAACGGTGCCTTGCGCTTGAGTACGGCCTTCACGCCACGCTCGTAGCCGTTGACACTGCGCTCGAAGGTACGGTTGAACCAGCCGAAGAAGCCGCGTTTTTCGTGATGGTCGTCCTTGTCGATGGGCTTGAGCAGTGTCGCGCAGAGTGCCGGGGTGAAGATCAGCGCCATCAGCACCGAGAGCACCATGGCCGAGACGATGGTGATCGAGAACTGCCGGTAGATGACCCCGGTCGAGCCACCGAAGAAGGCCATCGGCAGCAGCACCGCCGACAGCACCACGCCGATACCGATCAGCGCACCCTGGATCTGCCCCATGGACTTTCGCGTGGCTTCCAGCGGCGAAAGCCCTTCTTCGCGCATCACCCGCTCGACGTTTTCCACCACCACGATGGCGTCGTCCACCAGCAGGCCGATGGCCAGGATCATCGCGAACATGGTCAGCGTGTTGATGCTGAAGCCGAACACCGCCAGCACGCCGAAGGTGCCCAGCAGCACCACCGGCACCGCCAGCGTCGGCACCAAAGTCGCGCGGAAGTTCTGCAGGAACAGGTACATCACCAGGAACACCAGCACGAACGCCTCGAGCAGCGTGTGCATGACCCCGGTGATGGAGGCGGAAATGACCGGCGTGGTGTCGTACGGGTAGACCACCTCGACACCCGGCGGGAAGAACGGCTTGAGTTCGTCGATGGTCTTGCGCACGCCCTCTACGGTGTCCAGCGCGTTGGCGCCGGTGGCCAGCTTCAGGGCCAGACCAGCGGCCGGCTTGCCGTTGAAATGCGCGCTGACGGCGTAGGTTTCACCACCCAGTTCGACCTTGGCGACATCGCCCAGGCGCACCTGGGAGCCGTCGCTGTTGACCTTGAGCAGGATGTTGCGGAACTGCTCGGGGGTCTGCAGGCGGGTCTTGCCTATCACCGTGGCGTTGAGCTGCTGCCCGGGCAGTGCCGGCAGTCCGCCGAGCTGGCCGGAAGACACCTGGACGTTCTGCGCCTGGATCGCCGAGCTGACATCCACCGGTGTCAAGCTGAAGTTGTTCAGCTTGGCCGGGTCAAGCCAGATGCGCATCGCGTACTGGGCGCCGAACACCTGAAAGTCGCCCACGCCCTTGGTCCGCGAGATCGGGTCCTGCATGTTGGCGACGATGTAGTTCGCCAGGTCACGCTGGTCCAGGCTGCCATCGGTGGACACCAGACCGATGACGATAAGGAAGTTGCGCACCGCCTTGGTGACGCGAATGCCCTGCTGTTGAACCTCTTGCGGCAGCAGCGGCGTGGCCAGCTGCAGCTTGTTCTGCACCTGCACCTGGGCGATATCCGGGTTGGTGCCCTGGTCGAAGGTCACGGTGATCGTCATGCTGCCGTCGGAGTTGCTTTCCGAGGAGATGTAGCGCAGCCCGTCGATGCCGTTGAGCTGCTGTTCGATGACCTGCACCACGGTGTCCTGCACCGTCTGCGCCGAGGCGCCGGGATAGCTCACGGAAATGCCAACGGCAGGCGCGGCGATGCTCGGATACTGGTTGACCGGCAGCTTGAGGATGGACAGACCGCCGGCGAGCATGATCACCAGGGCGATTACCCAGGCGAAGATCGGTCGGTCGATGAAGAATCTGGACATGAGCTAGGAACCCCTCAGCCTTCTTGGCCTTGGGGCTGTGCAGACGCCCCACCGCGGTTATCGACATTGCCCGCCGGAGCCACGTCGACCTCGACGCCCGGCTGGATGAACTGCAAGCCTTCGGTGATCACCCGATCACCCGGTTGCAGCCCTTCGCCCACCAGCCAGCGATTGCCCACCGCGCGCTCGGTCTTGATCGGGCGCAGCTCGACCTTGTTCTCTGCATTGACCACCATGGCGGTCGGCTCGCCCTTGGTATTGCGCGTCACGCCCTGTTGCGGCACCAGGATCGCCTCGCTCTTGAGACCGGCGACCAGCTGCGCATGGACGAACATGCCCGGCAGCAACACCTTGTCCGGGTTGGGGAACACGGCACGCAGGGTCACAGAGCCGGTACCGGGGTCCACTGTCACTTCGCTGAACTCCAGTTTGCCTTCGTGGCCGTAGTCGCTGCCGTCCTCGAGCTTCAGGGTGACCTTGGCCGCGTTCTCGCCGGCCTTCTGCAGGCGGCCATCGGCCAGGTCACGGCGCAGCGCCAGCAGGTCGCGGGCCGGCTGGGTCACGTCGACATAGATCGGATCGAGCTGCTGGATGGTCGCCAGTTCCTGGGCCTGGCCATTGCTGACCAGCGCGCCTTCGGTCACTGCGGAGCGGCCGATGCGCCCGGAGATCGGCGCCAGCACCTTGGTGTAGCGCAGGTCGATGCGCGCCCGCTCCAGCTCTGCCTCGGCCTGCAGGCTGGCCGCACGCGCCTCGTCATAGGCCTGCTTGCTCACCGCCTGGTCCTTGACCAGTTCGGCGTAGCGGTCGGCCAGCGACTTGCTAGACGCCAGGCTGGCCTGGGCACTCTTCAGGGTTGCCTCGTACACCGCCGCATCGATCTGGTAGAGCTGCTGCCCGGCCTTGACCTCGCTACCCTCGGTGAACAGGCGCTTCTGGATGATGCCATTGACCTGCGGACGAACCTCGGCGATGCGGTAGGCGCGGGTACGGCCGGGCAGATCGGTGGTTACCGCAAAAGGCTCTGCCTGCAGGGTCACGACGCCCACGGTGGGCTTCTGCTGCGCCGGGGGTGCTGCTTCTTCCTGACAGCCGGCCAGGAAAACAGCCACGGCGAGAATGGACATCAGGGCAGCGTTGGCTGACTTGATTGGCATGGAAAGACCTCTTGAAGACCTGGCAGGCGGGAATGGGCAACAGCGCGGCGCAGACGCCGCGTAGAGTGGACCGAAATATACTTACATCCATGACTGTCTGTAAACCGCCAAGGAGTCATAGTATGCGCATTAAATGTTGCGAAACATTCGCAACGAACGCTCGGCGCGGATGCCCCGCGCATGATTCGCATCGCTCCAACGCAGAACGCCGGCTGGCGGCCGGCGTTCGTGCTTCACACGTCTGGGCTTACTTGCGCACGCCTTCGACCGAGATGATCAGGTCGACGGTCTGCGACGCCGGTCCCAGGTCCATCTTGATGTCGAAGTCCTTCAGGGTCAGGGTCGTGCTGCCCTCGAAACCGGCGCGGTAGCCGCCCCAGGGATCGTCGCCCTCACCGATGAACTTGGCCGCGATCACCACCGGCTTGGTCACACCGTTAAGGGTCAGATTACCGGTGATATCGGCGGTGCCTTCACCTGTGGACTTCACCGATGTCGATTCGAAGGTGGCCGTCGGGTGCTTGGCGACATTGAGGAAGTCATCGCTGCGCAGATGCTTGTCGCGCTCGGCATGATTGGTGTCGACGCTGGCGGTCTTCAGCGTGACGTTCACCTTGCTCTGCTCCGGCTTGGCCGCATCGAAGCTGAAGCTGCCGTCGAAATCCTTGAAGGTGCCCCACAGCCAGCTGTAACCAAGGTGGCTGATCTTGAAGTTGACGAAGGCGTGCTGGCCTTGCTTGTCGATGGCGTAATCGGCGGCGAATGCCTGGCCGCCGACCAGGGCGGAGCCGAGGACCAGCGCTGCGAGCGTTTTCTTGAGCATCAATGACTCTCCTATCGGGGTGATTAATCGGTGCTGCGACCGAGCATGCGCATCAGCGTCGCGTCGCGATCGATGAAATGGTGCTTGAGCGCGGCGAGGGCATGCACGACGGCGAAGATCACCAATGCCCAGGCAGCGTATTCGTGAACCAGCCCGGCACTGTCGGCCTGGTTGGGAATGGAGGTGATCAGCGCGGGCACTTCGAACAACCCGAACACGCTGATCGCGCGGCCGTCGGCCGTGGAAATCAGATAACCCGAGACCATCACCACGAACAGCCCGAGATAGAGCAGTCCATGGCCGAGCCTGGCGGCCGTTCGGGTCAGGCGGCCCTGGCTGGCCAGCGGTGCCGGTGCCGGGCTGACGAAGCGCCAGAGCACCCGCAGCAGCATGACCAGCAGCAACAGGATGCCGATACTCTTGTGCAGGTCCGGTGCGGTCCGGTACCAGCTGCTGTAGTAGTTCAGCCCGACCATCCAGAAACCCAGGGCGAACAGACCGAATACCGCCACGGCTACCAGCCAGTGCAACACAATGCTGGTCAGCCCGTAATGCGTCGGGGAATTACGCCAGTGCATCGAATCCGTCCTTCAATTTCGAGGGTTAGAAGCCTAGCCGGTTACCTATCGGAATAGAGCGCATTTTTTTGCTTTGAAACATCGAGCAAACCGATGAGTACCCCCATCGAGACGCGACCGCCAGTTCTGCTAGGCTGCGCAACTCACCGCGCAAGGAGTCACCATGAGCCTGAACGACAGCTGGATGCAACGCGACCTCGCCGTACTCTGGCACCCCTGCACCCAGATGAAGGACCACGAACAGCTACCGCTGATCCCCATCCGCCGCGGTGAAGGCGTGTGGCTGGAGGACTTCGACGGCAAGCGCTACCTGGACGCGGTGAGCTCTTGGTGGGTCAACGTTTTCGGCCATGCCAATCCGCGCATCAATCAGCGCATCAAGGACCAGGTCGACCAGCTCGAGCACGTGATGCTCGCCGGCTTCAGCCATCAACCGGTGGTGGAGCTGTCGGAGCGCCTGGTCGCCTTGACGCCGGCCGGGCTGGAGCGTGTGTTCTACACCGACAATGGCTCCACCGGCATCGAGGTGGCGCTGAAGATGAGCTTCCACTACTGGCGTAACTGCGGCCGCGAGCGCAAGCAGCGCTTCGTCACGCTGACCAACAGCTATCACGGCGAAACCGTGGCCGCCATGTCGGTGGGCGACGTGGCACTGTTCACCGACACCTACAAGCCACTGTTGCTGGACACGTTCAAGGTGCCGAGCCCGGACTGCTACCTGCGGCCCGAAGGCGTCAGCTGGGAAGAACACTCGCGGCAGATGTTTGCGCACATGGAGCAGACCCTGGCCGAGCATCACCAGGACATCGCCGCGGTCATCGTCGAGCCGCTGATCCAGGGTGCCGGCGGCATGCGCATGTACCACCCGATCTACCTCAAGCTGCTGCGCGAGGCCTGCGACCGCTACGAGGTGCACCTCATCCACGACGAGATCGCCGTCGGCTTCGGGCGCACCGGCACGATGTTCGCCTGCGAGCAGGCCGGCATCACGCCGGACTTCCTCTGCCTGTCCAAGGCCCTTACCGGCGGCTATCTGCCGATGGCCGCGGTGCTCACCACCGACCGGCTGTATCAGGCGTTCTACGACGACTACGCGACCCTGCGCGCCTTTCTTCATTCGCACACCTACACCGGAAATCCGCTGGCCTGTGCCGCCGCACTGGCGACGCTGGACATCTTCGCCGAGGACAACGTCATCGAGGCGAACAAGGCGCTGGCCGCACGCATGGCCAGCGCCACCGCGCACCTGGCCGGGCATCCACATGTGGCCGAGGTGCGCCAGACCGGCATGGCGCTGGCCATCGAGATGGTTCAGGACAAACCCAGCCGTACGGCCTACCCCTGGCAGGAACGTCGCGGGCTGAAGGTCTACCAGCATGCGCTGGAGCGCGGCGCCCTGCTGCGCCCGCTGGGCAGCGTGGTGTACTTCCTGCCGCCGTACTGCATCACCGAAGAGCAGATCGACTTCCTCGCCGCGGTTGCCAGCGAAGGGATCGATATCGCCACCCGCGGCACCGTCCAGGTGGCGATGCCGAGCGGCCTCTATCCGGGCTTCCGCGATCCGGGCTGAGCACCACGCAGCGTGCGGCGGCCTGCTGAGCGGGCTGCCGATGCTTTAGACTTGCCGTTCCATCCACCACGCCCTGCCGTTGCCCTATGCGCCTATCCCGCTTCTTCATCGACGCCCCTCTTTCCCTCGGCCAGCATGCGTTACCCGAGGCATCGGCTCATTACATCGGGCGAGTCCTGCGCCTGTCGGCCGGCAGCGCGGTGCAACTGTTCGACGGCAGCGGTGCCGAGTATCGCGGCGAACTGCTGGAGGTGGGCAAGAAGAGCGTCAGCGTGGAACTGCACGAACGCCTGGCGGGAATGCCGGAATCACCGCTGCGGATCCACCTCGGTCAGGGCCTGTCCCGTGGCGAACGCATGGACTGGGCGATCCAGAAGGCCACCGAGCTGGGCGTCAGCGAAATCACCCCGCTGATCAGCGAGCGATGCGAGGTCCGCCTCAACGATGAGCGCGCCGACAAGCGCCTGGCCCATTGGCGACAGATCGCCATCAGCGCCTGCGAGCAATGCGGTCGCTCGGTACTGCCGATCATCCATGCGCCGGTCACGCTGCGCGACTGGCTGGACGTCGAGGCCGACCTCAAGCTCGTGCTGCACCCGGTGGCCGAGCCGCTGGCAAGCCATGCCAAGCCGCAGAGCCTGGCATTTCTGATCGGCCCGGAGGGCGGCCTGAGCGATAACGAAGTCGAGCTGGCCAGCGGCCAGGGGTTTCTGCCGGCCCGGCTCGGCCCGCGCGTACTGCGCACCGAGACCGCACCGGTGGTGGCGTTGAGCGTGGCGCAGCAGCTGTGGGGCGACTTCTAGCCGCGGACCGCAGTCAGATCAGGCCGGCGTTCGCCAGCTTCTGCTCAAGGCCAACCAGGTCGGGAATACGTGCCTGCATATCACCGAGGTTGACCGCATCCAGCTCCAGCGGTGCAAGTTCCACGTCCGCCCGCGCCAGGCTCGCATCGACCTTGATCGAATGCGGAATGCCCTGCACCAGCAGGGCAATGAACTTGACGTGATCGCGCCCGCCGACAGCGTTGAGCACGGCCACCCGCGCGGCGCTGCCCACCGGCTGCGGCTCGCCGCTGGAGGCCGCCTCGAATGACAGCAATGGCAGGCTCAGGTCGCGCCACTGCACCTGGCCGAGAAACCAGGCCGGCATGCCTTGTACCGCCTGTGGCGCACGGTACGGAATCAGCTCGGCAACCGCCACGTTGGGTACCAGCAGCATGCGATCTGCAAGCGGCATCAGCAGCCCGGTAAGGCTTTCCGCGTCCTGAGAAATGACCGTCTGACTCATGAATTATCCCGTTGAAAAGACGTGGTGGGCGCCCCGGCCTGGTTCACCAGATGATTGACTAGCGCCTGCGCCAGTTCTCGTGGATCACCGCTGTAGGAGCTGTAGCCGCCCTCGCGAAGGTTGTCCGGCATGCTCGAGCAGGCGCAGGAGTCGGCGCGCTGCGTCCATACCTTGCCGCCCTGACGCAGCACGTACGCCGCCGCGGCACTGCCGTCGCTACCCATGCCGCTGAAGGCGATGACACCGCAGCGGCCGCCGAACTGCTGGGCCAGGTTCAGCATCATCTGGTCGATCGAGGGACTGTACGGCTCTGGCCAGCAGCGGCCGGTCAGGCGCGCGCTGCCATCGTCCTCGAACGCCAGCTCCTCACTGATCGGGGCGATTACCACCTCGCCGCAGCGAACCGGCTCGCCCGGGCGGACCTGCCGCACCTGCCACTGGCTATGGCGCCCCACGGCCTGGGACAGCGCCGACTCAAAACTCGCCTCGATATGCTGGGCGTAGACGAAGCCCACCGGCAACCCGCCGGGCAAGGCATCCAGAAAGGCCTTCACCGCCTCCGGTCCGCCCAGCGAGGCTGCCAGCAGCCAGACCTGATGTGCCGGCTCTCCGGCACGCAGCGCGGAATCGGCCAGCACTGCAGGCAGTGTCAGTCGCTCCGGACGCTGCCCTTCGCCCTGCAACACGTCCAGCCGTGGCCCGACGGCACGCGACGGATCGCCCACCAGGCGCTTGAGCTTGCTGAACAGGCTGCGCTCCCAGCGTGGGTAGAACTCCGAATGGCGTTCCGGCGCATGCCCTTCGCCGAACAGCACTCGCGTGGTGTCGCGTTCCAGCAAGGCATCCACCAGCGGGGAGTCTTCGGTCTGAGCCAGATCCACCAGCCACAGGTCCGCTTCGGTGCTATCCAGATCGGCAGGTTCAAGACGCGCCGGGTCGTTGTTCAGCACCACCTGATAGCCACTTCCGGTCAACGCCTGCTGCAGCACGTGACGCTGCAGCGAGGTATCGGCGAGTACCGCAATACGGGTGGAGAGCACTTCAGACATCGGCGTGGACCAGGCGCTGGATGGCCTCGAGCAGGACAGACTCCTGGTACGGCTTGCCCAGGTATTCGTTGACACCGATGCTCAACGCGCGATCCCGGTGCTTCTCGCCGGTACGCGAAGTGATCATGACGATCGGCAGGTCCTTGAGGCGCTCGTCATGGCGCACCAGCGTGGCGACCTCGAAGCCGTCCATGCGAGGCATCTCGATATCCAGCAGCATGATGTCCGGCTTGCGCTCCTGCAGCTGGGTGATCGCATCCACCCCATCCTTGGCAGTCAGCACGTTCATGCCGTTGCGCTCCAGCAGGCGGCTGGTGACCTTGCGCACAGTGACCGAGTCGTCGACCACCATGACCAGCGTCGGCCGCTCGCTTTCCACCTCGACGGATTCGGGCAGCTGATCGATCAGTCTCGGCTGTTGCTGCTGAATGATCTGATGCGCATGCAGGACACGAATGGTGGCCAGCAGATCGAGAATCACCACCACGCGACCGTCGCCGAGGATGGTCGCACCGGAGATGCCATGGACGCCGGCGAACTGCGGGCCGAGGCTCTTCACCACGATCTCGCGCGAGCCGGCCAGGCTGTCGACCTGCACCGCGACACTGTGCTCCTTGGAACGCACCAGAATCACCGGCAGCGGCAGACTCTGTCCGACCAGCTTCGGCTTCTGCCCGTTGTTCAGCAGATCGCCGAGGTAACGCAGCTCGTAGGCCTGACCGGCATATTCGAAGCGCGGCGCATCCGGCTGGTAGTAAGCCTCCAGCTCGTACGGCGAAACCCGCACGATACCTTCGATGGTGTTCAGCGGGATCGCATAGAGGTCCTCGCCCGAGTAGACCATCAGCGCCCGGTTGACCGACACCGTGAACGGCAGGCGAATCAGGAAACGCGTGCCCTGGCCCAGCGTCGATTCGATGCTCATGGAGCCACCGAGCTGCTTGACCTCCGAATGCACGACGTCCATGCCGACACCACGGCCGGAGATCTGCGTGACGCGCTCGGCGGTGGAGAAACCGGCCTCGAGGATGAATTGCAGGATCTCGTGTTCGGACAGACCGCTGTCGGCGGACATCAGGCCGCGTTCGATCGCCTTGCGCCGCACCGCCTCGAGGTTGATGCCGCCACCGTCGTCCGTCAGCGTCAGGACGATATCGCCGCCTTCACGCGCCAGATCCAGGCGGATCGTGCCCTGCTCGGATTTGCCGGCGGCACGGCGCCGTTCGACCGACTCGATACCGTGGTCCACGGCATTGCGCAGCATATGCTCCAGCGGCGCGACGATTCGCTCGAGCACGCTGCGGTCCATCTCGCCGGTGGCGTTGCCGACCAGGAACTCGACCTGCTTGCCGAGTTCACCGGCCACCTGCCGGACGATACGACGCAGACGCGGCACCAGCCGCTCGAAGGGCACCATGCGCGTACGCATGAGGCCTTCCTGAAGCTCGGTATTGACGCGTGCTTGCTGCAGCAGCAGGGTTTCGGCATCGCGGTTACGCGCAGCGAGGGTTTCCTTCAGGTCGAGCAAGTCGGAGGCCGACTCGAACAGCGCCCGGGACAGCTGCTGCAGCTGCGAATGGCGGTCCATCTCCAGCGGATCGAAATCGTCATAGCCGGCCCGCTCGGCCTCGGCCTGATAACGGCTGAGAATCTGCGCCTGGGTTTCGGTATCCAGCCGGCGCAGCTGATCGCGCACGCGCTCGATGGTCGCTTCCATTTCGCCGAGCGTGAACCCGACGTCGCTGACTTGCTGCTCCACTCGACCCCGGAAGATCGAGGTTTCACCAGCCAGGTTGACAAGCCCTTCCAGCAGTTCCGCCGGCACCTTGACCAGTTCCTGTGGTGCTCGACGCGCAGCGGCTTCCTGAGCGGCCTGCTGGGCGCGCCGAATAAACGGCAGGACCTTTGCCGGCGCAGCGCTTGGCGCCGGCTGGCTGCTCGCCGCAATGATCGGCTGCGGCAGTGTCAGCGGCTCGCTCGGCAACGACGACTCGGTCTCCTGCAGCTCCGCATGCTGTGGCTCCGAATACAGCGGCTCGGCGCTATCGCTGGCAAGGCTGTCGCGCAACTGCTCGACGTCCTTGAGCAGCGCGTCATAACCCTGTTGTACATCGAGGAACAGACTGTCCGGCCAGGGGGCGCCCTGTTGCTGCGCCTCGCTCAGGCGCTGCTCCAGATCATGGGCCATGTTGCCCAGGGCAGTCTGCCCCGCCAGGCGTGCCCCGCCCTTGAGGGTGTGCAACACGCGAAGCATGTCAGCCAGGGGAGCCGCGTCCTCGCGGCCAGCATCCCAGCGGCCCAGGGCCGACTCCATCTCTTCCAGCAGGTCGTCCGCTTCCTCGACGAAGATATCGAGGATCTCGGCCTCGGCCGATTGCTGCGCATCCTCCTGCGCAGCCTTCAGCGATACGCTGCTGGGGATGCTCAGCTGTTCCTCGGGGTTGTTGCGAAATCGGCGAATCGTCTCGATCAGCGCATCACCGCTAGGGATCGGATTGTGCGCCCGCACCGCTTCGAGCATCTCCGCCAGGCGGTCCTGGCAGGCCTGCAGGAGGCCGAACAGCTCGGAACTGGCTCGGTAGCTGCCCGCGCACAGCCCCTCATAGAGAAACTCGAGTTCATGGGCGAGATCACCGATCTCGCGGATATCCGCCATCCGTGCGCCACCCTTGAGGGTGTGCAGATCCCGCTGCAGTGCTTCGAGCTCGAAGCTGTTGTCGACGTCCGCCATCCAGCGCTGCAACCCGCCGGCCGCGCTTTCGATAAGGTCGAAGCCCTCCTCCAGGAAGATCTCCACCAGCTCGGGGTCGCGATCTACCAGCTCTGGCTGACGATCGACCGCTTCGGCTCGCGGGGCATCCGCGGCCACCTCGAACGACGCGGGCGCGTCTTCGATTTCAGGCAATTCGAGCTCGATCTCGTCCTGCGCTTCGCTGAACGAGGCCTCGGTGGCTTCGACGTCCTCCAGGGGACTGACTGCTTCACCCTCTTCGCTGGTGAATGACTCATCGATGTCAGCCAGTGGCAGATCGATGACCTCCATGACCGGAGGCTGGTCCGGCACAGCGTCAAAAGCGTACTCGCCCTCGAGTGGCTCCTCGAACGTATGGGACTCATTACCCTGATCCGGCTGCGCCTCGGCAACTACGTCCTCGGCTTCGAACGCAGGAAAAGCGCCCTGACGAAAGGCGCGCATCGACTCGATCAGAGCATCGGCGCAGCTCATCGGCAGCTGGCGTTGCAGTTGCTCGAGCTGCAGGGCCAGGTGATCGTGGCTGCGCTGCAACAGCGTCGCCAACTCGACGGAGTGGACGTAACGGCCGTCGGAGAGACCTTCATAGAGCGATTCAAGCTCGTGCGCCAGGTCACCGATCGGGCGAATGGAGGCCATCCGGGCGCCACCCTTGAGGGTATGCAGGTCGCGCAACAGCGCCGAGAGGGCCATCTGATTGGCGGGATCGGCAAGCCAGCGATCCAGCGCCTGGCCTGCGCTCTCCATGAGATCGACCGCTTCATCGAGAAATATCTCGACCATTTCATGATCGAGGTCATCCTGCGCTTCGTCCACCACAGGATCGGCCGGCCACGCTTCGGCTTCGGCTTCGGCTTCGGCTTCGGCTTCGGCTTGCAATTGTGTAACGGGCGCGGGCTCGGACGCTGCAACCTGCGGCTCGGCAAATGACTGCGCAAGATCCAGCGGGTCTATCGCCTCGGCCAGCAACGCCTCCAGACGCGCCAGCAGTTCAGACTGCTCGCTGACCTGCAGCGCTGCCGCCACCTGATCCATCATCCCGACCAGTGCTTCATGGCCGCGCTCGACATCATCGAAGAAGCGCTCGCTGACGGCGAGTCGGCCCTCTTCGACGACGGCATACAGGCGCAGCAGGACCTGACACAGGGCCTCCATCTGCGGCAGATCGGCCATCTTGGCGCCCTGCCCGAGCGTGGTCAGCTCCTGCAGCAGGGCGGACAGCTCCTGGCGCTCGGCCGGATGCTCACGCCAGCTGCGCAACAAGTCTTCTGCGTCCAGCAGAATATCCATGCCTTCGGAGAGAAACAGCGCAATCATGCTCGGATCGCGCGCCTCGCCTGCATCGTTCTGCTGGCGGGCACCCGCCTCGACCAGTCGCGCCTGATGCAACGCATGCACCTTGGCCAGGAACGCGGGGGCCCCTTCGATCGGTGCCAGCGGTTCATGGTCGAGATTGACCAGCCCCTGCCGCAGCAGCGACTCGGCCTCGTGCAGCAACTCGGCTTCCGCCAGGTCCATCTGGATCAGGTTGGTCTTGAATTCCTTGACCATCTTTTCCAACGGCGTCGCGATTTCCGCAACGGGCAGGATGCCGGCCATGTGCGCACTGCCCTTGAGGGTGTGCAGCGCGCGCTGCAATGCATCGGTCACCGGTTGGGGCAGGCGTTGCGCGCAATCTGCGAGAAAGTTGACGAGCGTGGTCAGGTGCGACTCTGCCTCGTTGCGAAAGATTTCCAGCAACTGCGGGTCAAGCGCATCGTCATCGTTTTCAGGCAGAACCGCCTGAGGCGCTTCGGCGATCGGTGCGGGCTCTGAGTCCACGTCAGGCACAAAGGCCTCGACAACCTCAGCGACGGGCTGAGGCAGCGCTACCGGCTGCCCCTTGGCCAGCGCATGTGCGGTGGCGGCCAATCGATCGACATCGTCACGCTGGCGCTGCGCCTTGGCGGCGAACTCCTCGACCAGCGCTGGCATCAGCTCGACGACGTCACGCACCACCTGCCTGACCGAATCGCCGGCGACGATGGTGCGATCCAGGACGCGATTGAGCAGGTTCTCGATGGACCATGCGAGTTCGCCGATGATCAGCGCCCGCACCATCCGTCCGCTGCCCTTGAGGGTGTGGAATGCACGGCGGACTTCACCCAGTGCATCCTTGTCATCACTGTCGGAGAACCAGCGCGGCAGGTATTCACCGATGGTTTCCAGGACTTCAGCGGCCTCTTCGATGAAGACTTCAAGCAGGTCTTCATCGACCGGCTCCTCGTCAGCAGGCGGAGGCAGGAGGCTTGGCGGAACATCCTGTGCCGGCGGATTGATGGCGGTAACCGGCGCGGCCATCACCTGCTCCAGGCTGATTGCCGGCTCGGGTTCGACAACGGGAGCTGCTTCGGGCTGCGTGAAGTCAGGCAGGGTCACTTCGGGAAGATCGAGCTCGGCAACCTGCGCCACGCTCCAGTCGTCCAGGCTCGGCTCCTCGCCCGCCGTCTTGGCAAGAGCCGGAGCAGCCGACGACTGATCATCCGGGAGACTGAAGACGATCTCATCGTCCGTGGAGGTTGAATCCCCTAGTGTCCACTCGGGCTCGAATTCCACCGCCTCGATCTCGGGTTCGGCTTCCGCGGGGTCGAGCAGCAATTGCGACTCGCTGGCGAACGCCGGCTCCGATGCGTCCAGTTGTCCTTCTTCAGAGGACTCGACAAAGGCGAACGTCTCGGGACTCACCTCCGGCTCTTCCGGAAGCACTTCGATCTCGTCCAGCGGATCCAGCATCTCGGATTCGGCGATCTGCTCTAGCGGTTGCGGCTTTTCTTGTCCCAGCGAATAACCCAGGTTCTGCAGACTCTCCTCGGCCACATCGAGAATCAGGTCGCCTTGCGTCCCGCAGTCTTCCGACAGTCGCTCCAGGTAGTACTCGACGCTGGTGATCGCATCCGCCAGGGTGTCCAGGCTCTGCCAGTCAGGCACAGCCTGGCGGGCCAACAGCTGGTCCTGAATGTAGCTGTTACAAGCCTGCAGCAGCGCTGCAGCACGCTCCAACGGAATCATGGCCAGGCCGCCACGGACCTGGGTCAGCAGATCGGGAACGCGCGCCAGGTGCTCGTGATTCCATTGCGAGGCGATGAACTCGATGATCGCATCCTTCGCCTGTTCCAGCCCGTTGCGCGCTTCGCGAATAACCAGCTGGTGAATCTGAGCCACATCGGTGGTCGGCAGATGATTCGCTTCGCTGCGCTCCTCCGCAGGGCCTCCGACCATGCCGGCGAGCGTGGCCTCGACATAGAGCAATGCACCGGCGATATCCATCAGCACGGCGTCGTCGGGCGCCTGCCGTCCCTGCGCAACGGACTGGACCAGGGCGATCTGGTCGAGAATGATCTTGCGCGGCTGCGCGAAGCCGAGCACCGCCAGGGTGTCGGCGATCTGCTTGAGCGGCACTTCGAGGCTCGCAAGCTCGGAAATGACCTTGCGATCGCTGCGCACGAACAGGTCAAGACTGTCCTTCACGCGGACCAGTTCTTCGCACAGTGCCGTGACCACCGAGCGCATCGCGCCTCGGTCCGGGCCAGCCAGCTGGGCGCGTTCCTGATCAACCACGGCGCTGTCCGGCAGCGCTTCATCGAGGCGATAGTGCTGCTTGAGCGTCTGGATACGCGGCGTCTGCCCGGGCGCCTTGGCGACATAGAAGAGCAGGTTCTTGATCAACTCATCAGGCGCAGCCTGGTTGATACCATCTGCGCCCTCCTCGACCAGCCGCTTGAGCTGCTTGTCCACCTGCCGCAGCAGGGTGCGAACCGATGTACCGTTGCTTACACCACCACTGGCCAGCCCTTCGACCAGCCCCGAAGCGATCTGCCAGAGCGCAGCCAGCGGCGCATCCTTGCAAAGCTGTTCCAGGCGGGCAAATACCCGAGCCATATAGCCCAGATTGGTCGGAAGATCCTGGTTGCGGATCACGCCCACCAGTGCGACTTGCAGCATCTGGCGCAGCTTGCGCAGCAATGCCGGCAGCTCCTCGGTGCGCAGGCGCTCGACGGACTCGCGGGAAAGCGCCGGGGTGCGCCCGGAGAGATCGGGCGAGAAAAGGCTGGTTTCCGAGAGCAGCTTTTCGCCACGGGCGGCACGCAGATCATTGAGCAACGGCAGGACGACCATCGGCAGGTCGCGACGGGCGCTCTGGATGCGATCCAGATAGACGGGAAGCTGCAGGATGGCCTGCATCATCACCTCGAGCGCTTCGCCCTGGTTGGCCACGCGGCCTTCGAGCAGCGCACGCGCGAGCTGCTCCATTTCCTCGGCGAGCAGTGCCGCGCCGAAGAACTCGACCATCTGCAGAGTGCCATGTACCTGATGCACATAGGTCAGGCAAAAGCTCATCCGAGTCGAGTCCTGTGGATTCTCGACGAACGCCTCCAGCGCCTGACGCGCCTGCTTAAGCGTTTCGGCAATCTCGCCTTTCACCCACTCCAGGGCGACATAATCGTGCCGATCACCCATAGCGACTCCGCTCATAAACTTTTCCGGGTAAAAGCCAGAACCTGATCATTGGCAACCGGAAGCAGATCCGGATGTTGCCAGCCGACCACCTCGCCTACGCCTATCACCAGCAGTCCCCCTGGGGCCAGGCACTCGGCCAGGCGATTGAGGATGTCGCGACGACGCCAGCGGCGGAAGTAGATCAACAGGTTCTGGCAAAAAATGACGTCCATGCCGGAGATCGGCGAATTCGCCAGCTCCAGCACATTGAGCCTTGCAAAGCAAACGCGTGCAGCGAGATCAGGGACGACTTGAAAACGATCATCGGGTAACGACAGGAAGTAGCGCTCACGCAATGCCGGCTCGACCTGCTCCAGCCGACGGGCGCTGTAGACCGCCGCGCGACACTTGGCCAGGGCGCTGAGGCTGATGTCGGTGCCGGTAACCCCGAAACCCACCTTGACCGAGCTATGCACCTGTGCCTCGGCAGCGGTCATCGCCAGCGAGTAGGTTTCCTCGCCACTTGCACAACCCACGCTCCATAACGTCAGTGGCCGATCACCCGCCCTTTGCTCCAGACACTGGTCCAGATGAGCCTTCAGCAGCTCGAAGGAAGCGGGATGGCGAAAGAAGCGCGTCTCCTGGACCGTCAAGCGATCCATGAGCGTGGACCATTCGACCGCACCTCGCGGACCGGACGTGACCTGACGATAGTAGGTGGCATAGTCGGGAGCCCCGACTTCGCGCATCCGTGCACTCAGGTTGGCCTGCAGGAAACTGCGCCGCTGCTCGCTGACGACCATGCCGGAACGCTCTTCGAGAAGCGTCTGCCAATCATGGAATTCCGCCGGCGACATATCGGCCAGGGGCTCCAATGCCCAGTCCAACCTCGGCTGCATGCCCTGCCCCTCGCTCGTGATCATCGGCGGCAGCCATCAATGACTGCCGCACCCATCAAGTCAGGCCTGATCCTGAGCATCCGGCAGGGTAAAACCGGAAACGGAATGGCGCATCTCGTTGGCCATCTTCGCCAGGTTACCAATGCTCTTGGCAGTAGCGGTGGTACCCGACGACGTTTGCGAGGTGATCTCCTGGATCACGTTCATGGTGTTGGAGATGTGACCAGCCGAGGAAGCCTGCTGGCGTGCCGCGTTGGAAATGTTCTGGATCAGCGCCGCCAGGGTCTTGGATACCTTCTCGATCTCTTCCAGTGCCACCCCGGCGTCCTGCGCCAGACGGGCTCCGCGCACCACCTCGGCGGTGGTCTGTTCCATCGAGATGACCGCCTCGTTGGTGTCGGTCTGAATGGTCTTAACCAGCGCCTCGATCTGCTTGGTCGCCGCCGACGAACGCTCCGCCAGACGCTGTACTTCGTCCGCTACCACCGCGAAGCCCCGGCCTGCGTCACCCGCCATGGAGGCCTGGATCGCCGCGTTGAGCGCGAGGATGTTGGTCTGGTCGGCAATGTCGTTAATCAGGCTGACGATGTCACCGATCTCCTGGGACGATTCGCCGAGACGCTTGATCCGCTTCGACGTGTCCTGGATCTGCTCGCGAATGTTGTCCATGCCGGTGATGGTGTTGTGCACCACCTCGTTGCCCTTGTTGGCGATGGCTACCGAGCGCTCCGCTACCGCCGACGACTCCGCGGCGTTGGCCGATACCTGGTCAATCGACACCGCCATCTCGTTGATTGCCGCCGACGCACCGGCGATCTCCTGCGCCTGATGCTCGGAAGCCTCGGCGAGGTGCATGGCCGTCGCCTGGGTTTCCTGGGCCGCGCCCGATACCTGCACGGCAGTCTGGTTGATGGTGGCTACCAGTTCACGCAGCTGGTCGATGGAGTAGTTGATCGAGTCGGCGATCGCACCGGTGAAATCCTCGGTTACGGTGGCGGCTACCGTCAGGTCACCGTCAGCGAGGTCGCCGATCTCGTCCAGCAGTCGCAGAATCGCTGCCTGGTTACGTTCGTTCTTCTCGGCGGTTTCGCTCAGGCGGCGACGTGCCTCCTGAACCATCACCAAGCCGATGAGAATGATCGCTGCCAGTGCAAGCGCACCCAGCACGTAGCCGATGATGGTGTTGATGTAACGCGCATCGGCGCGATTCTGCAGGCCTTGCGACAGCGCAGAGGTCTTGTCCAGCAGGGTCTGGGAAACTTCGAAGATGCTGTTCGCCGATTCGCGCACCTGGAACAGTTCCGGCGAGGTCTCGAGAATCTCGTCCACCGACCCGGATACGAACTGGAACAGTTCGGAAATTTCGGAAAGGCGATCGCGCGCCTCTTCGTCGGCAACCGCGGTGATGCCCATGGCGACGTTGCCTTCGATCATGGCGTTCAGAACCCGCCCGAACAGACTGGCATCACGACCGAACATGTCCGCCGCCTGGACCGAATCCTGGTCACCGGAAAGCACCTTGTTCACCGAACCGAGGATACGCTCCGCCAGCAACGACTGACGCTGTGCTACCGATACCTGAGCCGCAGGCGCACCGCTCTCCAGCAGGATGTCGACGACTTCCTCGTATTCGACCTGAAGCTGGGGAATGGTTTCTGCCAGGGTGCTGGCAACCTGATGCAGCGAGAGAACGGTTTGTTCACTGGAGAGGATGGCGTCGGTGTCGCGACGCAGCGTGTTCCAGTCCTGCTCTACGGCATTGACTTCCGCGCGCAGCGACTCGGGCACGGCGGGCAGGCCAATACTGTCGTTGCCCTGAGACAGATAACCCCAGCGCTGGTTGAAGTCGTTACGAGCCTGTTTCAGGGAAGCGAAAGCCTCCTGTGTTCCCGTTGCCGCTTCCACGGCGTCCTTGGCGATCTGCTGGGACAGTACGCGCAGCTCTCCAGCGTGAGCGATGTACTCGTTATCGTGATCCGCTTGCGTATTTACGTACGCGAAGTTCGCGAACAGCAATACGATCGAAACGATCAGCACGATAAACAAACCGGTGATCAGCGTATTGCTGCGCACCCCGCTCAACAAAGCATTAGCATTCATTTTGATCATTATCCGGCCCCCGCCTGGACCTCCGTGCGCTTCCATCCAAGAACCAAAAGGCCGACCTCGGTCGACCCCACCTACAACTCAATAAGCGACGTCTAGAAACGCCTGATGTGTTGCCAGAGCGTGCGGGCTGAAGACCAGCCAGGGCTGCTCGCGCTGGAACACACCATGAATGAACGGTTGAATCGATGCCTCGATCGGAGGCAGCTCCTCGGAAAAGGTCTCCACCGGGAAGTGCTGCATGCCGAAGACTTCGTCGACGGTCAATCCGGCAAACACTTCCTGATGATCAACGACCAGAACCCTGCGCTGCTTTCGAAGTGGCGAGAGCTCAAGTCCGAAATACCCACAAAGGTCCATCACCGGCAGCAATCTGCCACGGACGTTCGCTACGCCCTTGACCCAGCTCTTGACGCCGGGCAGCAACGTATATCGAGGCTCATGCAGGATTTCACCGACCTCTCCCATCGGAGCGACGAACAGTCGCCCGCCCATCCGGAAACCGATCCCTCCCCAGGTTTGTACGGCTTCCTGCTGCGAAGGCAGACCGGCCGCATAGCTGCGGCATCGTTTATCTAGCTCCAGCAACTGCTGAAACGGCGTTTGCATGTCAGGCATGCTGGCCACGTCCCTTTGTCCGAGTGTTGGCTACCCCGGCATCAGCCTGCCAGAACGGCATTCAGGGTTTTCAGCAGTGTCGCTTCGTCCACCGGTTTGGTCAGGTAATCCTTGGCCCCCTGGCGCTTGCCCCAGACCTTATCGGTTTCCTGATCCTTGGTGGTAACGATGATCACTGGAATGTGACTGGTTTCAGAATCTTTGGTCAGCTGGCGCGTAGCCTGGAAGCCGTTCAAGCCAGGCATGACGATATCCATCAGCACGGCGTCCGGTTTTTCCTGGCGAGCCAACGCTACGCCGTCGGCCCCATTCTCGGCCTTGAGCACCACATGACCATGCTTCTCCAGCATGGCGGTGAGCTTGTACATTTCGGTCGGCGAATCATCAACAATCAGAACGCGAGCCATGATTTCTCCATTAGGAAGGCTTCAGCGGCAAACAATGCCGAACTTCAGGACGCTTGCTCCACCGGCGCGAAATCAGGGACATGAGCCTTGATTGCACCGAGCAGCTCTTCTTTGCTGAACGGTTTGGTGAGGTATTGATCGGAGCCGACAATGCGCCCCTTCGCCTTGTCGAACAGGCCGTCTTTGGAAGACAGCATGATCACTGGCGTCGACTTGAAGGAACTGTTGTTCTTGATCAACGCGCAGGTCTGATAACCGTCCAGCCTGGGCATCATAATATCGACAAAGATGATGCGGGGATGAGTATCCGCAATCTTGGCGAGGGCATCGAAACCGTCCACTGCGGTGATGACATCGCAACCTACTTTCTTCAGCAGGGTTTCAGCAGTGCGACGAATCGTTTTCGAATCGTCGATCACCATGACCTTCAAGCCCTCGGAGTGCTGTTCCATTTCGCCCTACCATCGCCTCGGTGAGTCGTAGTTTATCGTTATGTCAGTGCGCCGGAGGCCCTGCCACCGATGGGCTGCACCCAATCGCCGGACCTTTTTAGCACACTCCTCCTGGCCACGCTATCAACCGGAAAAGCATCCGGATTTTCCTTGACCCAGTGCACAACCACGGCCAATCTGCAGCGACCTTTTGCGCCACCGGCGGCACGTTGCCGCCCATAGCTGGAGAAACTCTCATGACCGTTCGCGTCGGGATCATCATGGACCCTATCGCGCAGATCGCCTTCAAGAAGGACAGCTCGCTTGCCATGCTGCTGGCCGCCCAGGCGCGAAGCTGGACACTCTTCTATATGGAGCAGCGAGACCTTTATCAGCTCGGCAACCAGGCCCGCGCACGCATGCGCTCGCTGCAGGTCTTCAACGACCCGCAGCACTGGTTCGAGACAGGCGAGGAGGTCGACATGGCCCTTGCCGACCTCGATGTGATCCTCATGCGCAAGGATCCGCCATTCAACAGCGAGTACGTCTACGCAACCTATCTGCTGGAACTGGCGGAAAAGGCGGGAACGCTGGTGGTCAACCGTCCGCAGAGCCTGCGCGACTGCAACGAGAAGTTCTTCGCCACTCAGTTCCCGCAGTGCACACCGCCGACCTTGGTCAGCCGACGCTCCGACATTCTCCGCGAGTTTGCCAACGAGCACCGTGACATCATTCTCAAACCCCTGGACGAAATGGGCGGCGCCTCGATCTTCCGTCATCGCGAGGGCGACCCCAATCTGTCCGTGATCCTCGAAGTGCTGACCGAACATGGAAGCCGGCAGATCATGGCGCAGCGCTACATTCCGGCGATCAAGGATGGCGACAAGCGCATCCTGATGATCGATGGCGAGCCAATCCCCTACTGCCTGGCGCGGATTCCCGCGGCTGGCGAGACACGTGGCAACCTGGCCGCCGGCGGCCGCGGCGTGGCGCAACCGCTGTCCGATCGCGACCGCGAGATCGCGGCTATCGTTGGGCCGCAGCTGCGTGAACGTGGCCTGCTGTTCGTCGGCCTGGATGTCATCGGCGATTACCTCACCGAGATCAACATCACCAGCCCGACCTGCATCCGGGAAATCGACAATGCCTTCGATACCCGTATCGGCGAACGCCTCATGGACGCGATCGCGGCCAAGCTGCAAGCTTGAACCAGCTAACAGCTTTGAGTTCGGAGCTTGCGACGGCGAGCTCAAAGCCGGCAGACTGCGCGGCACTTCGAGCCGACCCGACACGCGATGAACGCCGCTATCCGCCATCCTGCGCCTGAAACGACCCGAGTCCGCCCCGCGGACCGGCTCGGCTTCACGCTTTTCCTGGCTGCCGCACTGCACCTGGCCCTGATCCTCGGCCTGGGCTTCACGCTGTCCGAACCGAAGCAGATCAGCAAGACGCTGGAAATCACCCTCTCGACGTTCAAGAGCGAGGAAAAGCCCAAGGACGCGGATTTCCTCGCCCAGCACAACCAGCAGGGCAGCGGCACGCTGGAGCACAAGGCGTCGCCGAAGACCACCGAGCAGGCGCCCTTTCAGGACACCGAAGTCCGCAAAGTCACTCCGCCCGCCGCACCGCCGCCCAGCACCCGGCCTGAGCCGGCCAAGACGGTCGTCACCACGCGCAGCCCGCAGCAGCAGAAGGCAGAGGTCAAGCAGCAGACGCAACCACAGCCCGAGCCGCAGTCCGCCCCGGCATTCGACAGTTCGCAGCTGAGCGCCGAGATCGCCAGCCTGGAGGCCGAACTGGCGAAGGACGTCGAGCGCTACGCCAAACGACCGCGGGTCAGCCGACAGAACAGCGCGGCCACGATGCGTGACATCAGCGCCTGGTATCGCGACGAATGGCGCAAGAAAGTCGAGCGCATCGGCAACCTCAACTACCCCGACGAAGCCCGCCGCCAGCAGATCTACGGCAGCCTGCGCATGCTCGTCACCATCAACCGCGACGGCACCGTGCAGGAACTGCGCGTGATCGAGTCGTCCGGCCAGCCAGTGCTTGATGATGCCGCACTGCGCATCGTTCGCCTGGCCGCGCCGTTCGCCCCCTTCACCGGCGAACTGGCGCAGAAGTACGATCAGGTCGAGATCATCCGCACCTGGCGCTTCGAACGCGGCGACCGGCTGTCGAGCCGCTGATACGCACGCGGGACCAACGGTCGCAGCTGTAGCCGGAATGCGGTGCAACGCTTAAGCTAACGCGCATGAAAAGCACCGCGCCCAGCTACCTCAAGCATCACTTTCTGATCGCCATGCCGCAGATGGCCGATCCGAACTTTGCCCAGACGCTGATCTACCTGATCGAGCACGGCCCGGAAGGCGCCATGGGGCTTATCGTCAACCGTCCAAGTGGCCTGAGCCTGGCCGATGTGCTAGAGCAGCTGCGCCCGGACGAACCGATTCCGGCACTGTGTCAGAGCCTGCCTATCTTCGCAGGCGGCCCGGTGCAGACCGACCGCGGCTTCGTCCTGCATTCGGCCGAGCAGCAGTTTCAGGCGACCTTGATGCTCGGCCCGCTCGGCATGAGCACGTCCCAGGATGTGCTGTTCGCCATTGCCGACGGTCAAGGCCCGCAGCGGCATTTCGTGGCGCTGGGCTACGCCGGCTGGGAAGCCGGCCAGCTGGAAGCGGAGCTGGCCGACAATACCTGGCTGAGCTGTCCGGCCGACCCACAGATCCTGTTTGACCTCCCCCACGATCAGCGCCTGCAGGCAGCCGCCGCCTCGCTGGGCGTCGACCTGCGCCTGCTCAGCACCCAGGTCGGCCACGCATGAGCATGCCGCGGCTGCTGCTCGGCTTCGACTATGGCACCAAGCAGATCGGCGTCGCCGTCGGCCAGGTCGTGACCGGCCAGGCCCGCGAGCTGTGCGTGCTCAAGGCGCAGAACGGCGTACCCGATTGGCAGCAGATCGAGGCGCTGTTGCGCGAATGGCAGCCCGACGCGCTGGTGGTCGGCCTGCCGCTTAACATGGACGGCAGTCCGAGCGAGATGAGCGCTCGCGCAGAGAAATTCGCGCGCCGCCTCAACGGCCGCTTCAACCTGCCGGTGCACACCCACGACGAACGCCTGACCACCTTCGAGGCCAAAGGCGAGCGGCTGCGCCAGGGTCAGCACGGAGGCTATCGCGAACGGCCGGTCGATGCCCTGGCCGCCGCCCTGTTACTGGAAGGCTGGCTGAACGATCACGCCGGCGCCTGATCCCGAAAGGAGACCCCATGATCCTGCCAAATCCCGAACAGCTGCTGCCCGAGATGACCGAGGCACTGGAGCGCTACCTGAACGAGCGCGACATCCGCGAGCCGCGCTTCATAGGCATTCGTACAGGCGGAGTCTGGGTCGCCCAGGCGCTGCTCGATGCACGCGGACAGAGCGAACCGCTCGGCGTGCTCGACGTGTCCTTCTATCGCGACGACTTCACCCAGAAGGGCTTGCACCCGCAGGTGCAGCCTTCGGAGCTGCCATTCGAGATCGAGGGCCAGCACCTGGTGCTGATCGACGACGTACTGATGACCGGCCGTACCATCCGCGCCGCGCTCAACGAGCTGTTCGACTACGGCCGGCCTGCCAGCGTGACCCTCGTCTGCCTGCTCGACCTCAACGCCCGCGAACTGCCGATCCGGCCTGACGTGGTCGGGGCGACGCTGTCGCTGGCGCCGGATCAGCGCATCAAGCTGCTTGGCCCGGCGCCGCTGGCGCTCGAGCCGCAGCGACTGGAAGCCAGCCAGTCCTGACGCCGGCACCCTCCATCAAACGCCTATCTCCCGCTGCCCACCGAGATCCTGCGATGACGCCCACTGACGCCAAGCGCCCGCTACAGCTGAACGACCAAGGCCAGCTGCGCCATTTTCTCTCCCTCGACGGCCTGCCCCGCGAGCTGCTCACCGAGATTCTGGACACCGCCGACTCCTTCCTCGAGGTCGGCGCGCGAGCGGTGAAGAAGGTTCCGCTGCTACGCGGCAAGACCGTTTGCAACGTCTTCTTCGAGAACTCCACCCGCACCCGTACCACCTTCGAACTGGCGGCCAAGCGCTTGTCGGCCGACGTCATCACGCTCAACGTCTCGACTTCCTCCACCAGCAAGGGCGAGACCCTCACCGACACCCTGCGCAACCTGGAAGCCATGGCGGCGGACATGTTCGTGGTGCGCCACGCGGATTCCGGAGCCGCGCATTTCATCGCCGAGCACGTCAGCCCCGACGTGGCGGTGATCAACGGCGGCGACGGCCGCCATGCGCACCCAACCCAGGGCATGCTCGACATGCTCACCATCCGCCGGCACAAGGGCAGCTTCGACAATCTGTCGGTGGCCATCGTCGGCGATATCCTGCACTCGCGGGTGGCGCGCTCGAAAATGCTGGCCCTGCGTACCCTGGGCTGCCCTGACATCCGTGTGATCGCGCCGAAAACGCTGCTGCCGGAAGGCATCGAACAGTACGGCGTGCGCGTATTCACCGACATGAACGAAGGCCTGCGCGACGTCGACGTGGTGATCATGTTGCGCCTGCAGCGCGAACGCATGCAGGGCGGTCTGCTGCCCAGCGAAGGCGAGTTCTACAAGCTCTACGGCCTGACCACACAGCGCCTGGCGCTGGCCAGGCCGGACGCCATCGTCATGCACCCGGGCCCGATCAACCGCGGCGTGGAGATCGAGTCCGCGGTGGCCGACGGCCCGCAGTCGGTCATTCTCAACCAGGTCACCTACGGCATCGCCATCCGCATGGCCGTGCTGTCCATGGCGATGAGCGGCCAGACCGCGCAGCGCCAGATCGATTCCGAACCCGTATCCGAGGAGCAGCAGTGATGGTGGCAACAAGAATCCTCGGCGCGCGCGTTATCGACCCCAACAGCGGGCGCGACGAAGTCGCCGATATCTTCCTGCAGGATGGCAGGATCACGTCCATTGGCCAGGCTCCTGCCGGCTTCGAGGCTCAGCAGACAATCGATGCGCAAGGCCTGATCGCCGCACCCGGGCTCGTCGATCTCTCGGTCGCGCTGCGCGAGCCGGGCTACAGCCGCAAGGGCACGATCGCCAGTGAAACCCTGGCTGCGGCGGCCGGCGGCATCACTAGTCTGTGCTGCCCACCGCAGACGCGTCCGGTGCTGGACACCGCCGCGGTGGCCGAGCTGATCCTCGACCGCGCCCGCGAATCCGGCCATGCCAAGGTCTTCCCGATCGGTGCCCTGACCCGCAACCTGGCCGGGGAACAGCTGTCCGAGCTGGTCGCCTTGCGCGAGGCCGGCTGCGTCGCCTTCGGCAACGGGCTCACCGAGTTCGCCAGCAACCGCAACCTGCGCCGCGCCCTGGAATACGCCGCCACCTTCGACCTGACGGTGATCTTTCATTCCCAGGACAGCGACCTGGCCGAAGGCGGCCTCGCCCATGAGGGTGCCGCCGCCAGCTTCCTGGGCCTGTCCGGCATTCCGGATACTGCGGAAACCGTGGCCCTGGCGCGCAACCTCCTGCTGGTGGAGCGCTCCGGCGTGCGCGCGCACTTCGCTCAGCTGACCAGCGCCCGCGGTGCGGAGATGATTGCCCAGGCCCAGGCGCGCGGCTTGCCGGTAACCGCCGACGTGGCCATGTATCAGCTGATCCTCACCGACGAGGCGCTGCACGGCTTCTCCAGCCTCTATCACGTGCAGCCGCCACTGCGCGGCACGGCCGATCGCGACGGCTTGCGCGAGGCGGTCAAGGCGGGCGTGATCTCGGCGATTTCCAGCCACCATCAACCGCACGAAGCCGACGCCAAGCTGGCGCCGTTCGGTGAAACCGAGCCGGGGATCAGCAGCGCGGAGATTCTTCTGCCACTGGCGATGACGCTGGTGGACGACGGTTTGCTCGACCTGCCGACCCTGCTGGCGCGCCTCACCAGCGGCCCGGCCGCCGCGCTGCAACTGTCCGCCGGCAGACTGCAGGCCGGTCAGCCCGCCGACCTGGTGCTGTTCGACCCGCACAGCTCGACCCTGGTTGGCGAAAGCTGGTACTCGAAAGGGCGCAACTGTCCGTTCATGGGCCATTGCCTGCCCGGTTCGGTGCGCTACACGCTCGTCGACGGCCACATCAGCTACCAGGCCTGAGCGCAGACGGCCGGGGCGGCTGCTCGCCCGCTCCGGCCCAAGGCTTCTCGGCCGAACTCAGACCCGCGCGCGATTGCGCTCGGATATCTGTGTGTTCAGCGTCCAGAAGTCGTAGAGCACGCCGATGAAGAACAGCCCGCCGGTGAACAGGTAGAGGATGCCGGTGATCCACTTGCCCTGATACATGCGGTGCACGCCGAAGACGCCGAGAAAGGTCAGCAGAATCCAGCCCACCGTGTAATCGATAGGCCCCGGCTGGAAGCGCAGGTCCGCTTCGCGATCCATCGAGGGGATCAGGAACAGGTCGATGATCCAGCCGATGAAGAACAGGCCGAGGGTGAAGAACCAGATGGTGCCGGTGATCGGCTTGCCGTAATAGAAGCGGTGGGAGCCGAGAAAGCCGAATATCCACAGGAGATAACCGATCAGCGTGCTGTGAGTGTTCTGCCGCATCCGAACCTCGATAGGCGGTTGAGTGAATGACGACCAGCTTATCCGATAATTCGCTCAGCCGGCGCCGCCAGACGGCCACCGAAGCCGTCGCCTGCCGTGATACTGTATATGCAAACAGTACTCATGGTTCCCGTCATGCAACTGATCGACAAACTCAGCGTGCTCGCCGACGCTGCCAAGTACGACGTTTCGTGTGCCAGCAGTGGCGCGCCGAAGCGCTCGTCCAAAGGCAAGAGCGGGCTCGGCGCCACCGATGGCATGGGCATCTGCCACAGCTTTACCCCGGATGGTCGCTGCGTGGCGCTGTTGAAGATCCTGCTCACCAATTTCTGCCTGTACGACTGCCAGTACTGCGTCAATCGGCGCTCCAGCGACGTACCCCGCGCGCGCTTCACGCCGGAGGAGGTAGTCGAGCTGACGCTGGACTTCTATCGCCGCAATTGCATCAGCGGGCTCTTCCTCAGTTCCGGCATCATCCGCTCGGCCGACTACACCATGGAGCAGCTGGTGCGGGTCGCCAGGCTGCTGCGCGAAGAGCATGAATTTCGCGGCTACATCCACCTCAAGACGATTCCCGATGCCGACCCGCTGCTGATCGCCGAAGCCGGGCGCCATGCCGACCGGCTCAGCGTGAACATCGAGCTGCCGACCGAGAGCAGCCTGATTCGCCTGGCCCCGGAAAAACAGGTGCTGACCATCAAGCAGGCCATGCACACCATCCACCAGGGCGAGGCCGAGGCCAGCGCGGAGAAGCGTGCACCGCGTTTCGCTCCTGCCGGGCAGAGCACGCAGATGATCGTTGGCGCCGATGACACCGATGACCGCACCATCCTGCATACCGCGCAGTCCCTTTACGGCGACTACCGCCTGCGGCGGGTCTACTACTCGGCGTTCAGCCCCATTCCGCACAGCCCGAAAAGCGTGCCGTTCGCCGCACCGCCACTGTTGCGCGAGCATCGGCTGTACCAGGCGGATTTTCTCATGCGCGGCTATGGTTTCTCGGCCGGCGAACTGCTCAGCGGCCCCGGTAACCTTGCCCTGGACGTAGACCCGAAACTGGCCTGGGCGCTGGCCAACCGGGAACATTTCCCGATCGACCTCAACCGTGCCGAACCGACCATGATTGCCCGCGTTCCCGGTATCGGCGTGCTCAGCGCCAAGCGACTGGTGGACCTGCGACGGCACAAGCGCATCCGCTTCGAGGACCTGACCCGCCTGCGCTGCTCGCTGGAAAAGGCCAAGCCGTTCATCGTCACCCATGACTACCGCCCCAGCCTCGCCGGGCAGGAATCGACGGTGTTGCGGCAGCACCTGCGCGACGGTTCGCCTACGCAGATGGCGCTCTGGTGATGTGCACGGTGCGCTTCGACGGAAGCTTCCAGGGCTGGCGAGACGCGGCGCGGGTGCTGCTGCAGGAGCAGATCGCACCGCATGAGGTGAACTGGGCAAGCGGCGGGGACGTCGGCTTGTTCGATGAGCCGATGCCCGCGCCAGCAGCCACCGACGGGCCGCGCATCCGCGTACCTCGGCAGCTCCTCGATGAGTTGGAGATGGCCGCACGCTTTCGCACCGAGCATCGCTGGAGCCTGCTGTATCGCGTGCTCTGGCGGGTCATACAGGGCGACGCCAGCGCCAGAATGGCGGGCGATGTCGATGGCAGCGAGCTGCATGCACGAATCAAGGCGGTTCGCCGCGAGGCGCACCATCTGCATGCCTTCCTGCGCTTCAGCCCGCTGGAAGATGGCGACGGCCCGCGGCATGTGGCCTGGTTCGAACCGGCGCACGACGTGCTGCCATGGGCCGCACACCATTTCGCCGAGCGCATGGGCGAGAACGGCTGGCTGATCGCGACACCGGACGATGGTGTCTGCTGGAACGGTCAGACCCTTCATCACGTCCGCCCCTGCCCGCCACAATGGCGGCGCCTGGCGCAGAGCGCTGCCGACCCCGGCGGCGAACTATGGAAGGCCTATTACGAGAGCACCTTCAATCCGGCCCGATTGAACCGCAGCGTGCTGCAAAGCAACCTGCCGGTACGGTTCTGGAAGAACCTGCCCGAAGGCATGCTGATTCCGCAACTGATGAGTCGCGCACGCGCCGGTGCGCAGCGTGATGGCCAGGCCGAGCGCGTTGCCGCCCGGCAGGGCAAGCGCATCGGCCGGCAGCCGGACGCGGACGCTTAACGGAAGCGCCGGCCCGGGTCCTCGTCGCTGACCTCCAGGCTCAGGCCCTGGGATACGCTGGTCAGGTGCTCACCGTCGGTTTCCGAACCCAGCTTGATCAGCAGTCGCAGGTCGTTGGCCGAGTCAGCATGCAGCAGGGCATCTTCGTAGGTGATCTCGCCCTGCACATAGAGGTTGTACAGCGCCTGGTCGAAGGTCTGCATACCCAGCTCGGTGGAGCGCTTCATCAGCGATTTCAGCTCGTGCACCTCGCCCTTGCGGATCAGGTCGGCCGCCAGCGGCGTATTGATCAGCACCTCGATCACCGCACGACGACCCTTGCCGTCCGGGGTCGGAACCAGCTGCTGGGCGACGATGGCCTTGAGGTTGAGCGACAGGTCCATCCAGACATGGTTGTGCCGGTCCGGCGGGAAGAAGTTGATGATGCGGTCCAGCGCCTGGTTGGCGTTGTTGGCGTGCAGCGTGGCCAGGCACAGGTGGCCGGTTTCGGCGAAGGCGACCGCGTAATCCATGGTTTCGCGGGTACGGATCTCGCCGATGAGGATCACGTCAGGCGCCTGGCGCAGGGTGTTCTTCAGGGCCACCTCGAAGGAGCTGGTGTCGATGCCCACTTCGCGCTGGGTGACGATGCAATTCTGGTGCTGGTGGATGAATTCGATCGGGTCTTCAATGGAGATGATGTGCCCGCTGGAGTTCTTGTTGCGGTAGCCGATCATCGAGGCCAGCGATGTCGACTTGCCGGTACCGGTGGCACCGACGAACAGCACCAGACCACGTTTGGTCATCGACAGCTTCTTCAGGACGTCCGGCAGCTTGAGCTCTTCGATGGTCGGGATGTTGGTCTCGATGCGACGCAGCACCATGCCGGCCAGGTTTCGCTGATAGAACGCGCTGACACGGAAGCGGCCGATGCCGCGGGCGCTGATGGCGAAGTTGCATTCGTGGTTCTCGGTGAACTCGCGGCGCTGCTGCTCGTTCATCACGCCGTGCACGGTTTCCCGGGTCATCTCCGGCGACATGGGCGTCTTGCTCACCGGCATGATCTTGCCGTTGACCTTCATCGACGGCGGCACGCCAGCCGTGATGAACAGATCGGAGCCGCCTTTTTCGACCATCAGGCGCAGAAGTTTCTCGAATTCCATCGTCGTACTCGCAATCGTGGCAAGCGCCGCACCGGGCGGCGTCCGGGGTTGTCAGGCGTTTAGAAATTCTCGGGCTGCTTGGCCTTTTCCCGCGCGCTGTCGCGGCTGATCAGGCCCTTGGCCAGCAGCCCCTTGAGGCACATGTCCAGGGTCTGCATGCCGAGCGAACCGCCGGTCTGGATCGCCGAGTACATCTGCGCCACCTTGTCCTCGCGGATCAGGTTACGGATCGCCGGGGTGCCGATCATGATCTCGTGGGCCGCGACGCGGCCGCCGCCGATCTTCTTCAGCAGGGTCTGCGAGATCACCGCCTGCAGCGATTCGGAGAGCATCGAGCGGACCATGGACTTTTCTTCGGCCGGGAACACGTCGACCACGCGGTCGATGGTCTTGGCGGCGGAGGTGGTGTGCAGCGTGCCGAACACGAGGTGGCCGGTTTCCGCGGCGGTCAGTGCCAGGCGAATGGTTTCCAGGTCGCGCATCTCGCCCACCAGGATGATGTCCGGGTCTTCACGCAAGGCCGAGCGCAGCGCCTCGGAGAAGCCCAGGGTGTCGCGGTGCACCTCACGCTGGTTGACCAGGCACTTCTTCGACTCGTGGACGAATTCGATGGGGTCTTCGATGGTGAGGATGTGGTGGTATTTGGTGTTGTTCAGGTAATCGAGCATCGCCGCCAGGGTGGTCGACTTACCCGAGCCGGTCGGCCCGGTGACCAGCACCAGCCCGCGCGGCACGTCGGTGATCTTGCGGAAGACCTCACCCATGTTGAGGTCCTCCATGGTCAGCACCTTGGAGGGAATGGTCCGGAACACGGCGCCGGCGCCGCGGTTCTGGTTGAAGGCGTTGACGCGGAAGCGCGCCACTCCCGGCACCTCGAACGAGAAGTCGGTTTCGAGGAATTCCTCGTAATCCTTGCGCTGCTTGTCGTTCATGATGTCGTAGATCAGCGCATGCACCTGCTTGTGGTCCATGGCCGGCAGATTGATGCGCCGCACGTCACCATCGACGCGGATCATCGGCGGCAGGCCGGCGGAAAGGTGCAAATCCGACGCACCCTGCTTGGCGCTGAAGGCCAGCAGTTCAGTGATATCCATGGGACTCCCCAATTACAAGCGAGCAGGTAGAATGCCGCGCAGACCCCAAGGCGGCGGGCGCAAGTAATGTCCACGATAGAGAAGAATATTGCAAAGGTCGGAGCACGCATCCGTGAGGCGGCGCAAGCTGTGGGTCGTGAGCCCGCCACGGTGGGCCTGCTGGCCGTCAGCAAGACCCAGCCAGCCGCTGCCATTCGCGACGCATTCGCCGCCGGCCTGCGCGATTTCGGCGAGAACTATCTGCAGGAGGCGCTGGACAAGCAGGCCGAGCTGGACGACCTGCCGCTGACCTGGCATTTCATCGGCCCCATCCAGTCGAACAAGACCAAGGCCATCGCCGAACACTTCGACTGGGTGCACTCGGTGGACCGCCTGAAGATCGCCCAGCGCCTCTCCGATCAGCGCCCCGCGGCGCTGCCGCCGTTGAACATCTGCCTGCAGGTGAATGTCAGTGGCGAGGCCAGCAAGTCCGGCTGTGCACCGCAGGAGGTGCAGCAGCTGGCGCGGGCGATCACCGCGCTGCCACGACTGCGCCTGCGCGGTCTGATGTGCATCCCGGCCCCCAGCGAGGATCCGGCCGAGCAACGCGCCGCCTTCGCCCGTCTGCGGCAGCTTCGCGACGAGCTGGCCCTTGATCTGGATACGCTGTCCATGGGCATGAGTCAGGATCTGGAAGCTGCCATTGCCGAAGGTGCGACCTGGGTTCGCATCGGCACTGCTCTCTTCGGCGCCCGTGACTACGGCCGCCCTCAATAAAGGAATCGCTATGACCTCTCCCCGCATCGCCTTCATCGGCGCCGGCAACATGGCCGCCAGCCTGATCGGCGGGCTGCGTGCCCAGGGCATCGCCGCTGATGCCATCCGCGCCAGCGACCCGGGTGCCGAACAGCGCGCGAAAATCAGCGCCGAACACGGCATCCAGACCTTCGCCCAGAATGCCGAGGCACTGGCTGACGCCGATGTGGTGGTGCTGTCGGTTAAGCCGCAGGTGATGCAGGCCGTCTGCCGCGACTTGGCCGCCCACCTCGAACATGGGCCGCTGATTGTGTCCATCGCTGCCGGCATCAGCTGCGACAGCCTGCAGCGCTGGCTCGGCCCGCGGCCGCAGGCGATCGTGCGCTGCATGCCCAACACACCGGCGCTGCTGCGCCAGGGCGTCAGCGGCTTGTTCGCCAACGCCCAGGTCAGTGCCGAGCAGAAGGCCCAGGCCGAACAGCTGCTGTCAGCCGTCGGTATGGCGCTGTGGCTCGACGAGGAGCACCTGATCGATGCGGTGACCGCCGTTTCCGGCAGTGGTCCGGCCTATTTCTTCCTGCTCATCGAGGCGATGACCGCTGCCGGCCAGCAGCTCGGCCTGCCTCGCGAAATCGCCGCCCAGCTGACCCTGCAGACCGCGCTGGGAGCAGCCCGCATGGCCTGCGAGAGCGATGTCGAGGCGGCCGAACTGCGACGCCGCGTCACCTCGCCGAACGGAACCACCGAAGCGGCGATCAAAGCCTTCCAGGCTGGCGGCTTCGAGCAGCTGGTGCAGCAGGCATTGAACGCCGCTGCACAGCGCTCGGCCGAACTGGCCGAACAACTGGGCCAATAAGGAGCATTCATGTCCCAACTCTCGCAAGCCCTGATCCTCGTCATCCAGACCCTGGGCAGCCTTTACCTGCTGATCGTGCTGCTGCGCTTCATCCTCCAGCTGGTACGTGCCGACTTCTACAACCCGCTCAGCCAGTTCATCGTCAAGGCCACCCACCCGCTGCTACGCCCGATGCGCCGCGTCATCCCGAGCATGGGCTCGCTGGACCTGTCCTCGCTGGTACTCGCGATCATCGTGCAGATGGTGCTGATGGCGCTGATCCTGCTGATCGCCTACGGCACCACCGGCAATCCGCTGCTGCTCCTTGTCTGGGCGCTGGTCGGCATCACCGGTCTGTTCCTCAACATCTTCTTCTGGGCGCTGATCATCAGCGTGATCCTCTCCTGGGTCGCACCGGGCAGCCACAACCCGGGCGCTCAGCTGGTCAGCCAGATCTGCGAGCCGGTGCTGATGCCCTTCCGCCGCCTGCTGCCGAACCTCGGCGGGCTGGATATCTCGCCGATCTTCGCCTTCCTCGCGATCAAGCTGCTGGACATGCTGGTGGTGAACAACCTGGCCACCATGACCCACATGCCGAACATCCTGCGCATGCTTATCTGAGACGCCGTTCATGCTTTGCAGTCAAAGCGGCGGGCCGACGCGAAAAGCGCCTCGGCTTGCCGCCTGGCAGCACGTAGACTGCATTTTCTCGGCTGTTTCCATCCTACCTCGCGGCATGACCGCGGGGATGTGAACGAGGACATCGACTCGACCCGAGCCGGCGATGACCGTCCATGCCACCGGCAGGCCCGTTCGGTCGCGTCAGGCCTGGACTGAATTGACCGCGCATCGGCGGGTCCGATAATTCGCCGAATCACACCGGGAGCTGGATGAGCATGGAACGACTCGATCGACACGTGGACGCCTACGTCACCTGGAAGCGCGATCTGATTCGTGAGATCACCCGCTATCGCAGCTGGCTGGCGCACAACCGATTGAGCAGCGAGGCCGTCGACGCGCGCCTGGAACGTGCGCTACGGGTGCTGCGCACCGATCACATCACCCTGGCGTTCGTCGGCGAATACTCCCGCGGCAAGACCGAGCTGATCAACAGCCTGTTCTTCTCCAGCTATGGCCAGCGCATCCTGCCGTCCCGCGCCGGTCGCACCACCATGTGCCCCACCGAGCTGCTCTTCGACCCGCGTTCGGAACGATCCTATATTCGCCTGCTGCCCATCGAGTCGCGCCTGGAAGACACCAGCATCGCCCAGCTCAAGCGCACCTCGCGACTGTGGCTGAACCTGCCGCTGGACCCACGTGACCCGCAGAGCATGGCCGAGGCTTTCGCCCAGGTCGCGCAAACCAAGACCGTGCCGGTGGAACAGGCGATCGCCCTCGGCTTCGATCCCGCCACGCTGGAGAGCGTGGGCGGCGGCGACGATGTACTGGTGCCCGCCTGGCGTCACGCCATGGTCAACTTCGACCATCCGCTGCTGCGGCAGGGTCTGCGCATCCTCGACACGCCCGGTCTGAACGCGCTGGGCAGCGAACCCGAACTGACCCTGTCGATGCTGCCCAACGCCCAGGCCATCGTCTTCCTGCTGTCCGCCGACACCGGCGTCACCGCCAGCGACATGCAGATCTGGCAGCAACACATCCGCCAGCTCGACGAAGACACGCAGAACAGCCTGTTCGCCGTGCTGAACAAGATCGACGTGCTCTGGGACGATGTCGCCGGCGAGGCATTCGTGCACAACGCCATCGAGCAGATCCGCGAGACTACCGCGCAACAGCTGGGCATCGATGCGGCCGACGTCCTGCCGCTTTCGGCCAAACAGGCGCTGATGGCGAAGATCCGTGGCGACCAGGCGCTGCTCGAACGCAGTCAGCTGGCCGAACTGGAGCAGCTGCTCAGCCAGCGCATCCTGGCGCAGAAGGAGCGCCTGCTCGAAGATCAGGTGGTGCTCCAGGTAATGGCGCTGATCCAGAACAGCCAGCACGCCCTGCGGTTGCGCCTGGAAAAGGTCATCGAGCAACGCGACCTGCTCGCCAGTCACCAGCAGGGCAGCGGCCAGATGCTGCTTGAGCTCACCGCGCGCACGCGCCACGAGCACAACCGCCACCACAAGCGTCTGCTCGACCTGAAGACCAACCAGCGCCTGCTGCAGCGCCAAGGCGAGCTGCTGCGCGCGGCGATCCGCGCGGAGCGGCTGGAAGAGCACCTGACCCGCCTGCGCCGCAGCCTGACCGGCAGCCTGACCACGCTGGGAATCAACCTGGCGATCCTGCATTTCTTCCGCTCGGTGGAGCAGGACCTAGGCATCCTCGAACAGGAAGCCGAACGGGCCAACAAGATGGTGTCGGCGATCTATCGCCGGCATAGCGAAGAGAACCCGCTGCACGGCATCGACCCGCCACTGTTCCAGCTGCAGCCCTACCAGCGCGAACTGCGTGCCCTGCAGGGCAAGGCCGACCAGTTCCGCCTGCAGCTCAAGACGCTGCTGACCGAGCAGCGCACGCTGACCCGGCGCTTCTTCGCCACCCTGGTGCAGGAGGTCATCGGCCTGCATCAGCGCCTGCGCCAGGAAGCCGAGCGCTGGTCCGGCGATGCCCTGACGCCGCTGCTGCAGTTTTCGCTGGAGCACAAGCAGCAGCTGGAAACCCACATGCTGCGCCTGAAGAGCCTGGCCAAGGAAAGCCAGCAGAACAGCCAGCGCGGTCAGCTGCTGACCCGCTACAGCGGCGAACTGGAACAGCAACTGACGCAGGCCGCGGAGATGCTGCGCGCGCTGCGCCGCCCTGCACCGCTTCGCCGCCAGAGCAAGGTGGTCAGCCTGAGCAGCGTCCAGATCAGCTAGCTTCGCTGCCATTTGCCGCCATCGTGGATGGCGAAATGGCAACGCGCCCGCCCGCCGCTGTATTTCAGGATGAATTGCAGCGCGCTTACCTTTAGACTTTGCCGCCTTCTCCAAGCAAGAGCCAGGGTCGATGCCCACTGCAATTCCCGCCGATTCCGTTGGCCTGGTGAGTCCGCAGGTCGCGCATTTTGCCGAACCACTGACACTCGCCTGCGGCCGCACGCTGGCCGATTACCAGCTGATCTACGAAACCTACGGCGAACTCAACGCCGCGCGCAGCAATGCCGTGCTGATCTGCCATGCCCTGTCCGGCCATCACCATGCTGCCGGCTACCACAGCGAGGACGATCGCAAGCCCGGCTGGTGGGATTCCTGCATCGGCCCGGGCAAGGCCATCGATACCGATCGTTTCTTTGTCGTCAGCCTGAACAACCTCGGCGGCTGCAACGGCTCCACCGGCCCCAGCAGCACCAACCCGGCCACCGGCAAACCCTACGGCGCGGACTTCCCGGTCGTCACCGTGGAGGACTGGGTGCACAGCCAGGCACGCCTGGCCGATCGGCTCGGCATCAACCAGTGGGCCGCAGTGGTCGGCGGCAGCCTGGGCGGCATGCAGGCCCTGCAGTGGACCATCAGCTATCCCGAGCGGGTGCGTCACTGCCTGGCGATTGCTTCGGCGCCCAAGCTGTCGGCGCAGAACATCGCCTTCAACGAAGTGGCACGCCAGGCGATCCTCTCCGATCCCGAGTTCCACGGCGGGCATTTCCAGGAAATGGGGGTCATCCCCAAGCGCGGCCTGATGCTGGCACGCATGGTCGGCCACATCACCTACCTGTCCGATGATGCCATGGGCACCAAGTTCGGCCGCGGGTTGAAGAGCGAAAAGCTCAACTACGACTTCAACAGCGTCGAGTTCCAGGTCGAGAGCTACCTGCGCTACCAGGGCGAGGAGTTCTCCGGGCGCTTCGACGCCAACACCTATCTGCTGATGACCAAGGCGCTGGATTACTTCGACCCGGCCGCGGCCAACGATGACGACCTGGCCCGGACCTTCGAGGTCGCTCAGGCGGACTTCTGCGTGATGTCCTTCACCACCGACTGGCGCTTCTCGCCGGAACGCTCGCGGGAAATCGTCGACGCCCTGCTCGCGGCGCGCAAGAACGTCTGCTACCTGGAGATCGACGCGCCGCAGGGTCACGACGCCTTCCTGATTCCCAACCCCCGCTACCTGCAAGCCTTCCGCGGTTACATGAACCGCATAGCCGTATAAGGAACGAAGATGCGCGCCGATCTGGACATCATCCAAGACTGGATCCCGGCCGGCAGCCGAGTCCTCGACCTCGGCTGCGGCAACGGCGAGCTGCTCGCCTGGCTGCGCGACCACAAGCAGGTCAGCGGCTACGGCCTGGAGATCGACCCGGACAACATCGCCGCCTGCATCGACAAGGGCGTCAACGTCATCGAACAGAACCTCGACCTCGGCCTCGGCAACTTCGCCAGCGACAGCTTCGACATGGTGGTGATGACCCAGGCGCTGCAGGCGGTGCACTACCCCGACAAGCTGCTCAAGGAAATGCTGCGAGTCGGCCGCGAGTGCATCATCACCTTCCCCAACTTCGGCCACTGGCGCTGCCGCTGGTACCTGGCGAGCAAGGGCCGCATGCCGGTATCGGAGTTCCTCCCCTACACTTGGTACAACACGCCGAACATCCACTTCTGTACCTTCGAGGATTTCGAGCGACTGTGTCAGGAAAGCGGTGCCAGGGTGCGCGAGCGTCTGGCCGTGGACCGCGACCACAAGCACGGCTGGGCGAGCCGTCTCTGGCCCAATCTGCTGGGCGAAATCGGCATCTATCGTGTCACCGGGCCGTCCCGCTGACCCATCAACGCAGGAGGTAGACCCATGAAACGCATGCTGATCGGACTGCTGGCCGCACTGCTCACCTTGCCGGCACTGGCCGAGCGCAAGCACAGCGTCGGCGAGTACGACATCCATTACATCGCCTTCAATTCCGGCTTCCTGCAGCCGGACATCGCCGCAGCCGCCGGCCTGGTGCGCAGCAAGACCCAGGGCGTGGTCAACGTGTCGGTGGTCAAGGATGGCAAGCCGGTCGCCGCCCAGGTCAGCGGCCAGGTGAAGAACCTGCTCGGCCAGGATCGCCAGCTTACCTTCAAGCAGCTCAAGGAAGGCGACGAGGCGATCTACTACCTGGCGCAGTTCCCCTTCGACTCCCAGGAAACCCTGCGCTTCCGCCTCACCGTGCAGCCGACCGGCGCGCAGCCGTTCAGTTTCGAGTTCAACCAGGAATTCTTCCCCGACCGATGATGCCTTTTTCCGAACTGGTGCTGGCCAGTCACAACGCCGGCAAACTCAAGGAACTCCAGGCCATGCTCGGCGACGCCGTGCGCGTCCGCTCGGTGGCCGAGTTCAGCACCGTGGAGCCGGAAGAAACCGGCCTGTCCTTCATCGAGAACGCCATTCTCAAGGCGCGCAATGCGGCACGGATCTCCGGCCTGCCGGCCTTGGCCGATGACTCGGGCCTGGCGGTCGACGCCCTGGGCGGCGCACCGGGCATCTACTCGGCGCGCTACGCCGATGGTCAGGGCGACGCAGCCAACAACGCCAAGCTGCTGCAGGTGCTGCGCGACGTGCCGGACGCCGAGCGCGGCGCGCAGTTCGTCTGTGCGCTGGCCCTGGTGCGGCACGCCGACGATCCGCTACCGATCATCTGCGAAGGCCTCTGGCATGGGCGCATCCTGCATGCGCCGCGCGGCGAGCACGGCTTCGGCTACGACCCGCTGTTCTGGGTACCGGAGTGCGACTGCTCCAGCGCCGAGCTGCCCGCCGCGCAGAAGAACCAGCTCAGCCACCGCGCACGCGCCATGGCCCTGCTCAAGCAGCGGCTGGGGATATGATCGCCGCAAGCCCCGCGCCGGCAACCGGCCAGGGCCGCTTCGAACTGCCGCCTCTGGCGGCGTACGTCCATATCCCCTGGTGCGTGCGCAAGTGCCCGTACTGTGACTTCAACTCCCACACGGCCGGCCCTGAGCTGCCGGAAGAGGCCTATGTGGCCGCGCTGCTGGCGGATCTGCGGGCCGACCTCGAGCACGTCCAGGGCCGCCGGCTGAGCTCGATCTTCTTCGGTGGCGGCACGCCAAGCCTGTTCTCTGCCCGGGCGCTGGCCGCCATCGTCGAGGGCCTGGAGCATCTGGTCGGGTTCGCCGACGACATCGAGATCACCCTGGAAGCCAACCCCGGGACCTTCGAGCAGGCCAAGTTCCGCGATTACCGCCAGCTCGGCATCGATCGGTTGTCCATCGGCGTGCAGAGTTTCCAGGCCGCCAAGCTCAAGGCGCTCGGGCGCATCCACGACGGCGACGAAGCCATCCGCGCAGCGGACATGGCCCGTGCCGCAGGCTTCGAAAACTTCAACCTCGACCTCATGCATGGCCTGCCGGACCAGAGCCTGGAGGATGCGCTGAGCGACCTGCGCACCGCCATCGCCCAGCAGCCGACGCACCTGTCCTGGTACCAGCTGACCCTGGAGCCGAACACCCTGTTCTGGAGCCAGCCACCGCAGCTGCCGGAAGACGACATCCTCTGGGACATCCAGGAAGCCGGCCAGGCACTGCTCGGCGAGCACGGCTATCGCCAGTACGAGACCTCCGCCTATGCCCAGCCGGGCCGACAGGCGAGGCACAACCTGAACTACTGGACCTTCGGCGACTTCCTCGGCATCGGTGCCGGCGCCCATGCCAAGCTCAGCCATGCCGACGGCCGCATCCTGCGCAGCTGGAAGACCCGCCTGCCGAAGGACTATCTGGATCCGGGCAAGGCCTTCCGCGCAGGCGAAAAACAGTTGACAGCGGACGAGCTGCCCTTCGAATTCCTGATGAATGTGCTGCGCCTCACCGACGGCGTGCCGGCCGTGCTGTTCACTCAACGCACAGGGCTGGCGCTGGATGCGATCGCCAAGCCACGGCGCAACGCCGAGGCTCGGGGTCTGCTGTCCAACGATCCCGCCCGGCTGGTGGCGACGCCCAAGGGCCAGCTGTTTCTCAACGACCTGCTACAGAGCTTCCTGCCTTAAGGACCCTGCATGGATTTGCTACTCGACCTGATCGTCACGCTGTCGCGCTGGAGCCGCAGTCACCTGTCCGATATCTCCCTGGCGCTGATGGCAACGCTCTTCGTGCTGTTCGGCCCGGCGTTGAACGCCTGGGTCAAGAACACGGTGAGCAGCCTCAACTTCTTCCTGCGTACGCTGATCTTCGTGCTCGTCTGCGCGGTGGGCTACGGCCTGGCCATCGTCTTTCTCACACCTTGGATGACCCAGGGCCTGGCGCACCTGAACAACTACAGCCTGGCGCCGGTGCTGCTGCTGATCTTCTTCCTCATCGGCGTGATCGCCGACCGCAACTGACGCCACTCAGCCTTCGCGCAGGAAGCGGTCGAGATCGACCGCCTCGCCGGGCTGCAGGTGCAGCTGCTCGCGCAGATCCGCATACAGCGGGTCATACAGACCATGAAAGCCGAACAGGATGTCCTGCCTGACCTGTACGCCGTGCGCGCGCAGGCACTGCCTTACCCGTTGCAGGAAGTTGCAGGCGACATCCCGATGTATCCGGAAGCGCTCGTCGATATGCATCTGGCCGGCTTCGACGCAGAGATGAAAGCAGGCCCACTCCGGTCTCGGCTCAGCGCCTTCGACGTGATAGTCAAGAGTCAGGCGATAGCCGGGCCGCACATCGGTCGGCAGCCGGCTGATTTCCACATGTCCGGGTCTGAACACCGTTTCCCCCTCGCTCGAAGCTGACTGCGCAATGGCTGTGCCGGTCCGGCTGCGTTCATCGCACCGCAACCGGCCAAAGGCATCCTTGCACCATCACTCCCACACTTTCTTGACGTCTGTCATGACCGCAACGCACTGGCAGGCATTCAATGGTCCCGCTACGCACGGTCTTCGCAGGAGACAGGGTTATGGCCACGACCTCAAAGCAACTGAAACTCAGCGCGCTGGTGGCGCTGGTGATGGGTTCGATGATAGGCGGCGGAATCTTCTCCCTGCCGCAGAACATGGCGGCCAGTGCCAGCGCCGGCGCCATCCTGATCGGCTGGGCGATCACCGCGGTGGGCATGCTGACCCTGGCGTTCGTCTTCCAGAGCCTGGCCAACCGCAAGCCGGAACTCGACGCCGGTGTCTACGCCTATGCCAAGGCCGGTTTCGGCGACTACATGGGCTTCTCCTCAGCCTGGGGCTACTGGATCAGCGCCTGGATCGGCAACGTCAGCTACTTCGTACTGCTGTTCAGCACGCTGGGCTACTTCGTTCCGATGTTCGGCGAGGGCAATACCCTGCCGGCGGTGATCGGCGCCTCGCTGGTGCTCTGGGGCGTGCATTTCCTCGTTCTGCGCGGTATCCGCGAGGCGGCGTTCGTCAACCTGGTCACCACCATCGCCAAGATCGTGCCGTTGATCCTGTTCATCGTGATCACCGCGGTGGCCTTCCGCCTGGACGTGTTCACTGCCGACTTCTGGGGCCGTGGCAACCCGGAGCTGGGCAGCGTGATGCAGCAGGTGCGCAACATGATGCTGGTGACGGTGTGGGTGTTCATCGGTATCGAGGGCGCCAACGTGTTCTCGGCGCGCGCCGAGCGCCGTAGCGACGTCGGCCGCGCCACGGTCATCGGCTTCTATAGCGTGCTCGCGCTGCTGGTGCTGGTGAACATCCTGTCGATGGGCATCATGAGCCAGGCCGAGCTGGCGGGCCTGAAGAACCCGTCCATGGCGGGCGTGCTGGAGCAGGTGGTCGGTCGCTGGGGCGCGGTGCTGATCAGCGTCGGCCTGGTGGTTTCGCTGGCCGGTGCCCTGTTGTCCTGGACCCTTCTGTGTGCCGAGATTCTCTTCGCCGCCGCCCGTGACCACACCATGCCGAGCTTCCTGCGCAAGGAAAATGCCCGCCACGTTCCGGTCAATGCGCTGTGGCTGTCCAACGGGCTGATCCAGCTGTTCCTGATCATCACCCTGTTCAACGCCTCCACCTATCTCAGCCTGCTCTACCTCGCCACCTCGATGATCCTGGTGCCGTACTTCTGGTCGGCGGCCTATGCGTTGCTGCTCGGGGTTCGCGGCGAGGGATACGCGAACGCCGCGGGTGAACGGCGCAAGGACACGCTGATCGCCGCCGTCGCTACGCTATATGCCGTGTGGCTGGTCTATGCCGGTGGCATCCAGTATCTGCTGTTGTCGGCGCTGCTCTATGCGCCGGGGGCACTGTTCTTCGCCAAGGCCAAGCGCGAACTGGGGCAGCCGGTATTCAGCGGCGTCGAGAAGCTGATCTTCGCCGCCGTGCTCATCGGGGCGGCGATCGCGGCCTACGGCCTCTACGACGGTTTCCTGTCCCTCTGACCGGCGCCCCGGCGCCCTCTCTCGCCAAGGCCACAAGCGTTGGCGAGCCACTCTGCACCTACCGGTGCAATGACTGACGGAGGCAAATGCCATGACTCAGCAACTAACGAAACTGGGTGTCCATTCCGAGGCGGGCAAGCTGCGCAAGGTGATGGTCTGCTCGCCCGGCCTCGCCCACCAGCGCCTGACGCCGAGCAACTGCGACGAGCTGCTGTTCGACGATGTGCTCTGGGTCAACCAGGCCAAGCGTGATCATTTCGACTTCGTCACCAAGATGCGCGAGCGCGGCGTCGAGGTGCTGGAAATGCACAACCTGCTGACCGAGACGGTGAGCAATCCGGTGGCGCTGAAGTGGATTCTCGACCGCAAGATCACCGCCAACCAGGTCGGCATCGGCCTGCAGGACGAGGTGCGTAGCTGGCTCGAAGAACAGCAACCCCGGCAACTTGCCGAATTCCTGATCGGCGGGGTGTCCGGCAGCGACATTCCGGGCACCCGCAGCGGCGAAGTCGTCAGCCTGTTCCGCGACTATCTGGGCCACTCGAGCTTCATCCTGCCGCCGCTGCCCAACACCCTGTTCACCCGCGACACCAGCTGCTGGATCTACGGCGGTGTATCGCTCAACCCGATGCACTGGACCGCGCGCCGCCAGGAAACCCTGCTCGCGGCCGCGATCTACCGCTTCCATCCGCAGTTCGCCGGCCAGGACTTCAAGGTCTGGTACGGCGACCCCGAGCTCGACCACGGTCTGGCCACGCTCGAAGGCGGCGACGTGATGCCGCTCGGCAAGGGCGTGGTGCTGGTCGGCATGGGCGAACGCAGCTCGCGGCAGGCCATCGGCCAGTTGGCGCAGTCGCTGTTCCGCCACGGCGCGGCCGAGCGCGTGATCGTCGCCGGCCTGCCGCGTTCCCGCTCGGCGATGCACCTGGATACGGTGTTCAGCTTCTGCGATCGCGACCTGGTGACCATCTACCCCGACGTGGTGCACGGCATCGTCGCGTTCAGCCTGCGCCCCGACGAAAGCAAACCCGGCGGCATCGACCTGCGCCGGGAAAAGGCCAGCTTCCTCCAGGTGGTCGCCGAAGCTCTCGGCCTGCCCGCCCTGCGGGTGGTGGAAACCGGCGGCGACAGCTACGAGGTGGAGCGTGAGCAGTGGGACGACGGCAACAACGTGGTCGCCCTTGAACCCGGGGTGGTCATCGGCTACGACCGCAACACCTTCACCAACACACAGCTGCGCAAGGCCGGGGTGGAAGTCATCACCATCAGCGCCAGCGAACTGGGCCGTGGTCGCGGCGGCGGCCACTGCATGACCTGCCCGATCGCGCGCGACGCGCTCGACTACTGATCACCGCGCCGGGCCCACCCCGGCAAACCGACATTGCGGAGGACTCACCCCATGGCCTTCAACATTCACAACCGCAGCCTGCTCAGCCTGATGCACCACAGCGAGCGCGAACTGCAGTACCTGCTCGATCTCTCCCGCGACCTCAAGCGCGCCAAGTACAGCGGTACCGAGCGCCAGCATCTCAAGGGCAAGAACATCGCGCTGATCTTCGAGAAGACCTCCACGCGAACCCGCTGCGCCTTCGAGGTGGCCGCCTACGATCAGGGCGCCAACGTCACCTACATCGACCCCAACTCCTCGCAGATCGGCCACAAGGAAAGCATGAAGGACACCGCGCGGGTGCTCGGACGGCTGTACGACGCCATCGAATACCGTGGTTTCAAGCAGGAGATCGTCGAGGAGCTGGCGCGCTACGCCGGCGTGCCGGTCTACAACGGCCTGACCGACGAATACCATCCGACGCAGATGATCGCCGACGTCATGACCATGCGCGAGCACAGCGACAAGCCGCTGCACCAGATCAGCTACGCCTATCTGGGCGATGCGCGCAACAACATGGGCAACTCCCTGCTGCTGATCGGCGCCAAGCTGGGCATGGATGTACGCATCGCCGCGCCGCGCGCCCTCTGGCCCAGCGAGCAACACGTCAAGGCCTGCGAGGAATTCGCCGCGCAGAGCGGTGCGCGCCTGCTGCTCACCGAGGATACGCAGGCGGCGGTGCAAGGCGTCGACTTCATCCACACCGACGTCTGGGTCTCGATGGGCGAGCCGATGGACGCCTGGGCCGAGCGCATCCAGCAGCTGCTGCCCTACCAAGTGAACGCGGCGCTGATGCAGGCGAGCAACAACCCGCGGGTGAAGTTCATGCATTGCCTGCCGGCGTTCCACAACAGCGAGACCAAGGTCGGCAAGGAGATCGCCACGCGCTATCCGCACCTGGCCAACGGTATCGAGGTCACCGAGGAGGTGTTCGAATCCCCGGCCTGCATTGCCTTCGAGCAGGCGGAGAACCGCATGCACACCATCAAGGCGATCCTGGTCTCCACCCTCGCCGACATCTGACGTGACCGGCGCCCGTGATGGGCGCCCTGGAGGAACCGACATGCGCATCGTCATTGCGCTGGGCGGCAATGCCCTGCTTCGCCGAGGGGAGCCGCTGAGCGCCGAGAATCAGCGAGAGAACATCCGCCGGGCCTGCGCACAGATCGCGCAGATCGCACCGGGCAACCAACTGGTGGTGGCCCACGGCAACGGCCCGCAGGTCGGGCTACTGGCCCTCCAGGGGGCCGCCTACAAGGACGTACCCAGCTATCCGCTGGACGTCTTGGGGGCCGAAACCGAGGGCATGATCGGCTACATCATCGAGCAGGAGCTGGGCAATGTGCTGCCATTCGAGGTGCCCTTCGCCACCCTGCTGACCCAGGTCGAAGTGGATCCGCAGGATCCGGCCTTCCAGGCGCCGAGCAAACCGATCGGCCCGGTCTACGGACGCGAAGAGGCACAGCGTCTGGCCGAACAACGGGGCTGGAGCATTGCGCCGGACGGCGACCATTTCCGCCGCGTGGTGCCCAGCCCGCGGCCGAAGCGGATCTTCGAGATCAGGCCGATCAGCTGGCTGCTGGAGAAGGGCAGCGTGGTGATCTGTGCCGGCGGCGGTGGCATTCCGACCGTCTACGACCAGCACGGACGGCTGCAAGGGGTCGAGGCGGTGATCGACAAGGACCTGTGTTCAGCGCTGCTGGCCGAGCAGCTCGCCGCCGACCTGCTGGTGATCGCGACCGATGTCGACGGCGCCTACCTGGACTGGGGCACCCCGCAGCAGCGGCGGATCGCCGAAGCCCACCCAGACCGACTGCAAGGCCTGGGTTTCGCTGCCGGCTCCATGGGACCGAAGATCGAAGCGGCCTGCCAGTTCGCACGTAATACCGGCAAGGTCGCGGTGATCGGCTCGCTCGAACAGATCGAGGCCATTGTCCGCGGCGCAGCCGGTACCCGCGTCAGCCTGGCGGCCGCAGGCCTGTGCCAGGCGTGAAAAAAAGGGCGCCAGTGGCGCCCTTCTTTTATCCCGGTGATCCTCAGTTGCCGCGACGCAGCGCCTGCGGCGAGAAATCGCGTGGGCCGAGCTTCACGTTGAAATCGTACATCGGCTCGTTGTTGTCCAGGCCGTCGACGAAGTAGTTGCCATCCTTGAGATGGTAGAGCGTCTCCAGCGTGCTGTTGAACATCGGCACGTCGTAATAGCTGATCGGATGGCTTTCCTGCAGGCCGATCAGCTGCCCCTTCTCGTCATACAGATCGACTGCCAGGATCGCCCAGCTGTCCTCGTCGATATAGAAGCGGCGCTTGTCGTAGAGATGGCTGAAGCCCTTGCGCAGCGTGGCTTCGACCACCCAGACGCGGTGCAGCTCGTAGCGCAGCAGGTCGGGGTTGAGGGTGCGCGGCTGGACGATGGTGTCGTAGGAAATGCCCTTCTGATGCACGGCGTAGCTGTTGTAGGGCATGAGCATTTCGCGCTTGCCGAGCAGTTCCCAGTCGTAGCGATCCGGGGCGCCGTTGAACGAGTCCACCACATCGGCCGTGGCCAGGCCACTGGTGTCAGGCTGCAGGGAGTCGTAGGCCAGCGAAGGCAGGCGGCGCACACGACGATCGTCCGGGCTGTAGCGCCACGCCTTGCGGGTGGTCAGTACCTGGTCGATCGGGTCCTGCACGACCAGCGCGGTGCCGGAGAGCTTGGCCGGCGCGGTGACGCGGTACTTGTAGTACAGCACGGTGTTGTCCAGATCGGCGTAGGTCATCCCCTCGCGGTTGTAGACGTAGTACACGTGCCGGTCGCGCTTGATGTAATTGGCCCGACCACCGATCACCACCGCCTGGTTGTTGATCATGTGGCTCTGGTCACCCTTGTAATGCAGGATGTGGTTCCAGATGACCTCGATGCCGCTCTGCGGGATCGGGAAGGGAATCCCGGCCGCCGCACCCTGGATGCCGTTGCCGTTGGCGATCAGCTCGGCACTGACGGCATTGAAACGAGTGGCATCGTAGATCCGCTGCGGTACCGCAGCGCTGCGGCGGGTCGGGAATACGCGCAGGTGGTAGTCCGGATAGCGCTCCAGCAGCGCCTTCATGCCTTCGGGAAGCTGGTTTTCATGTTCCTTCAGATTGTTGCGATCGACCCGGTACAGCAGCGAATCTCCGGCGAACGGGTCGGGATGATGCATGCCCGGCTCGTAGCCGGCCGGTGCCTGGACGCCACCGGTCCAGGCCGGAATGGTGCCGGCGGCATTGCCCGCCCGCTCCGCGCCCAGCGGCGTCAGGTCCTGTCCCAACCGCGCGGCCTGGGTGCTGTCCACCTTGGCCTGTGCCTGCACAGCGGCACAGGCCGCCAACAACAGAATTCCAATCTTTCCGTACATCGTCTACTCCCCCAATTATGCGCGACGCAGGGCATGGCCATGCCCGGCTGACGGCATTGCATTTGTTGTCTGGTATGGGCAGGCATGCCGTCCTGGCAGGCACTCTTCCCTGGCCGCTGTTGCGGCTCTTCGATTGGATCCGGCGAGCGATCGCGTAGGCTGGCAGGCAGGCCAGGCGGCGGCGCGGCGTCTCGGGTGTCGCTTGTCTGGCCTCGCTCAGTCGATGCGCTGGAACTTCAGGTCCCAGACGCCATGGCCGAGCCGCTCGCCGCGGCGTTCGAACTTGGTCACCGGGCGCTCCGTCGGGCGTGGCACGCAGCGTCCGTCTTGCGCCAGATTGCGGTAGCCCGGGGCGACATTCATCACCTCGAGCATGTGTTCGGCATAGGGTTCCCAGTCGGTGGCCATGTGCAGCACGCCGCCGACCTTCAGCTTGCGCCGCACCAGCTCGGCGAAGGCCGGCTGCACGATGCGGCGCTTGTGGTGACGGCTCTTGTGCCAGGGGTCCGGGAAGAACAGCAGCACGCGGTCCAGGCTGGCGTCGGCCACGCAGTCACGCAGCACCTCCAGGGCGTCGCAACTGTAGACCCGGACGTTAGTCAGTTTCTGTGACACAAGTCCGCTCAGCAACGCGCCGACGCCCGGTTTATGCACTTCCACGCCGATGAAATCCTGCTCCGGCGCCGCGGCGGCCATTTCCAGCGTCGAGTGGCCCATGCCGAAGCCGATCTCGAAGGTCCGCGGCGCGCTGCGGCCGAACACCTCATCGAAATCGCGCAGGCCATCGGCAAGCTCCAGGCCATACTTCGGCCAGCCCTGCTCCAGGCCGCGCTGCTGGCCTTCGGTCATGCGCCCGGCGCGCATCACGAAACTCTTGATGGTGCGGCGGTGCTCGGTTTGCTGCTCTTCGGCCGCGGGGTTCTGCTCAGTCATGGTCTGCCTGCAAGGTATAAAAAAGCCGGCCCCGACGAAGCGTCGAGGCCGGCCACGAAAGGTGTCAGCGAATCAGCCCTTCCAGCGGCGAGGAGGCACTGGCATAGAGCTTCTTCGGCATGCGACCGGCCAGGTAGGCCAGGCGCCCGGCCTCGATGGCGTATTTCATCGCCTCGGCCATCAGCACCGGATTCTGCGCATGGGCGATGGCGCTGTTCATCAGCACCGCCTCGCAGCCGAGCTCCATGGCGATGGTGGCGTCGGAAGCGGTGCCGACACCGGCGTCGACCAGCACGGGGACGGTCGCCTCCTCGAGGATGATGCGCAGGTTGTATGGGTTGCAGATGCCCAGACCGGTGCCGATCAGGCCGGCCAGCGGCATCACCGCGATGCAGCCCATCTCGGCCAGCTGGCGCGCGATGATCGGGTCGTCGCTGGTGTAGACCATCACGTCGAAGCCGTCCTTGACCAGCACGTCGGCGGCCTTGAGGGTCTCGATCACGTTCGGGAACAGGGTCTTCTGGTCGGCCAGCACTTCCAGCTTGACCAGCTTGTGGCCGTCGAGCAGCTCCCTGGCCAGGCGGCAGGTGCGTACCGCATCCTCGGCGGTAAAGCAGCCGGCGGTGTTCGGCAGGATGGTGTAACGCTCCGGGCTGATCACGTCGAGCAGGTTCGGCTCACCCGGGTTCTGGCCGATGTTGGTGCGGCGTACCGCGACGGTGACGATCTCGGCACCCGAGGCCTCGATGGCCGCACGCGTCTCTTCGAGGTCCTTGTACTTGCCGGTGCCGACCAGCAGGCGCGATTGATAGGTGCGACCGGCCAGGGTGAAAGGCTTGTCGTTCGGAACTGGGCGCATGGGAAATCCTCGTTCGGACGTGTTGCTGCGGGCTGTGGGCGCCGCAGAGGCGGCGTCATTCGGATGAGTGGGTGCGGTTAACCGCCGCCGATGGCGTGCACCACTTCGACCTGGTCACCTTCGCTGAGCGCGGTGCTGGCGTGCGCGCTGCGCGGCACGATATCGCGATTGAGCTCGACGGCCAGGCGGCGACCGGTCAGTTCCAGGCGCGCCAGCAGGTCGGCCACCGTCTGGCCGGCTGGCAGCTCGTAGGGTTCGCCGTTGAGTTGAATCTGCATGCTGTTCGCTGCCATTGCGAAAGGGGACGGCATTCTAGCCCGAACCACCCGGTGCACCAAGGCGCACCCCGCGGCCGTTCGTCCCGCTCAGCCGCGGATGCGCCAGCCCGCCAGCGCCAGACACAGCCAGCCCGCGAGAAAGGCGGTGCCGCCTATGGGCGTGATCATGCCGAGCTTGCCGACCCCGGTCAGCGTGAGCAGATAGAGGCTGCCGGAGAACAGCAGGATGCCGACCACGAACAGGCCGCCCGCCGCGCTCAGCAGGCGGCCGGGGCGTTGCAGCGCGAGCAGCGCGACGCCGAGCAGCGCCAGGGCATGGATCAGCTGGTACTGCACGCCGATCTGGAATACCGCGAGATGGGCGGCGCTCAGTTGGCTGCGCAAGCCGTGGGAGGCGAAGGCGCCGAGGGCGACGCCGGTCAAACCGAACAGGGCGGCAAGCACGAGATAGCTACGAATCATTGCTTTTCCGGTCGATGGCCTGAGCGGCCGCTATAATGCCCGCTCTTTTCGCCCACGACCACGTGCCATGTTGCGAAACCTGCTGCTGCGCCTGTCCAAACTGCTGCTCTGGCTTATCGTCCTTTCGGTGCTGCTGGTCCTGCTGCTGCGCTGGGTGCCGCCGCCCTTCACCGCGTTGATGATCGAGCGCAAGATCGAATCCTGGCGCACCGGCGAGGCGATCGACCTGACCCGCGAGTGGCGGCCATGGCGCGAGCTGCCCGACGACCTGAAAATGGCCGTGATTGCCGCCGAGGACCAGAAATTCGCCGACCACTGGGGCTTCGACGTCGCTGCAATCCGCGCTGCCCTCAGCCACAATGAGCGAGGCGGATCACTGCGCGGCGCCAGCACGCTGAGCCAGCAGGTGGCCAAGAACCTGTTTCTCTGGTCCGGGCGCAGCTGGCCGCGCAAGGGACTGGAGGCCTGGTTCACTGCGCTGATCGAATTGCTGTGGCCCAAGCAACGCATTCTCGAGGTCTACCTCAACAGCGTCGAATGGGGCGACGGCATCTTCGGTGCGCAGGCGGCGGCGCAGCATCACTTCGGTACCGGTGCGCCCTATCTGTCGACCCACCAGGCCAGCCTGCTGGCCGCGGTGCTGCCCAACCCGCGACAATGGAGCGCTGGTAAACCGAGCCGCTATGTGAACAATCGCGCGGCCTGGATTCGACAGCAGATGCGCCAGCTCGGTGGCAGCCATTACTTGCAGCGAATCAAACCGAACCACCCGGAATGGTGGCCGAGCTGGCTGTGAGCCGGCATGCAGCACGACCGGCGCAGCAGGACGCAGCACTACCGGTGCCTGATGACCTAGCGCCCGCTCGCCATGGTGCGATGGGGTTTGACTGTGCAGTATTCGATCGGACCCAAGAGCAACGATGAACACCTCTCTCGTCCGGCTGAGCCTGGGCTACTTCTGCCTGGCGATGCTGTGGATCCTTCTCGGCGACACCCTGCTCGGCCAACTGGTGAGCGGTGACGGCCAGGCCTGGCAGATGGGCAAGGGCGCCCTGTTCGTGACGCTCACCAGCGCCCTGCTGTTCGTGCTCGGTCGCCGGCACGTCCGTCGCTTCGATGAGCAGCAGCGCGCCCAGCATCTGCAGGAAACCAGCCTGAAGCAGGCCGCCGCGGTTTTCGACAGCACCCAGGAAGGCGTGCTGGTCACCGACCCGCAACAGCACATCGTGCACGTCAACCCGGCGTTCTCGCGGATCACCGGTTACAGCACCGAGGAAGTGCTTGGCCAGACACCGAAGCTCTTCGCCTCCGGCAAGCATGACGCCGCCTTCTACCGACAGATGTGGCAGGCGCTGCAGGAAGATGGCGTCTGGAGCGGAGAGATCTGGAACCGGCGCAAGAATGGCGAGGTGTACCCGCAATGGCAGAATCTGCGCTGCATCTACGACAACGAGGGGCAGCTCAGCCACTACGTGGCGGTTTTCTCCGATCTGTCGGCCCTCAAGCGCTCGCGCGAGGAACTTGACCAGCTCGCGCATTTCGATCCGCTGGTCAACCTGCCGAACCGTCTGCTCTTCACCGAGCGCGCCAAGCAGGACCTTGAACGCGCCCGGGCGAACAAGCGCAGCGGCGCGCTGCTGCTGATCGACCTCGACCACTTCAAGGACATCAACGAAAGCCTCGGTCACAACCTCGGCGACACCCTGCTGCAGGCCGTCAGCGCGCGCCTGAGCGAGCAGCTGGAGAGCGGCATGACCCTCGGCCGCCTGGGCGGCGACGAGTTCGCCCTGCTCTGCGAGGACTACGGCGCGGAAAAGGCAACCGCCCTGGCGCTACGCATCCTCGATCGCCTGAACGAGCCTTTCCGGCTCGGCGAGCGGGAGCTGTTCAGCAGCGCCAGCATCGGCATCGTGCTCTACCCCTACCCCACCGACGTGCAGAACGTCGAGCAGCTGATGCGCAATGCCGATTCGGCGCTGTTCAAGGCCAAGAGCAGCGGCCGCTCCACCTACGCTTTCTACTCTCAGGAGCTGACCAGCCAGGCGCGCCAGCGCGTGGAGCTGGTCACCGCATTGCGCCAGGCATTGGAGCAGGGGCAACTGCGCATGGACTACCAGCCGATCTACGACCTGCGCCAGGGCAGCATCAGCGGGTTCGAGGCGCTGGTGCGCTGGCAGCACCCGGAGAAGGGCCTGATCTCGCCCGCCGTGTTCATCCCCATCGCCGAGGAGACCGGGCTGATCAGCGCCATCGACCACTGGGTTCTCCAGCAGGCCTGCCACCAGGCCCGGGAATGGCTCGGCCAGGGTCGCCCACTCGGCTTCATCGCGGTGAACATCTCCAGCCGGCTGTTCGGCAACGGCGACCTCGACCTGCAGATTGCCACTGTCCTGGCCAGCAGCGGGCTGGCAGCACGCCATCTGGAGCTGGAAATCACCGAAAGCGCCGTCATGCAGGACCCGGACGGTGCGCTGGAACTGCTGCAACGGCTGCGCGCCCTCGGCGTTCAGCTGGCCATCGACGACTTCGGCACCGGTTATTCCTCGCTACAGCGTCTCAAGCGCATGAACGTGCACAAGCTCAAGATCGACCAGGGCTTCGTCCGCGGCTTGCCGGCGGACCGCGAAGACGCCGCCATCACCCGCTCGGTGATCGGCCTGGCACATAACCTCGGCCTGAAAGTGGTTGCCGAGGGGATCGAGATTGCGGACCAGGCGGCGTTCCTTCTGGAGCAGAACTGCGACTATGGCCAGGGCTACGGTTTCGCCCGACCGAGACCGGCCGACGAGATCGACTGGCAACCCACCGCGCTCGACTACGGACAGCGCTGCCGCTCGTCGAGACCCTGACGAAGCGCTTATATCAATAGGCCATCACCGGGGGTAAGCTGACAGAACGGTCAAGGACCGCATTCCGAAAGCCCAGGTCGAAACCGGCAGGCGTTGCGCCGCCCGGCCCGATCGACCAGCGACCCGCCCGTCGGCCGAAGGTCGGCAGATCGGGTAAACACGCGTACCACAGCGAACATGATGAGCGACCCATCGATTCACCACAGTCCCCCTGGCGGCTTGCGCCAGTTCTTCACCCGGCGAAACGGTATCGCCTGGGGCATGCTGGTGTTCACGCTGCTGGTGCAGCTGGTCGTCTGGCAGAGCCTGCGCGCCAATGAGGACCGGGCCGCCCAGGAGCAGTTCCAGATGCTGGGCGAGAAGGTCACCGAGGCGATCCGCAAGCGCCTGCGCGACCATGAACAGATCCTGCTCGGCGGCGCCGGCCTGTTCGACGCGGTGGAGCAGGTCAGCCGCGAACAATGGCGGCTGTACGTCGAACGACTGGCCCTGGCCGAGCGTTATCCGGGCATCCAGGGCGTCGGCTTCACCCAGGCCATCCGTCCAGCTGAGCGAGCCGCCCATGTGGCGCGCATCCGCTCCCAGGGCTTTGCCGATTACGACATCCACCCAGCTGGCGAGCGCGAGCTGTACACCTCGATCATCTTTCTGGAACCGTTCAGCGGGCGCAACCTGGCGGCCTTCGGCTACGACATGTACGCCGAACCGATACGTCAGCAGGCCATGCAGCGCGCGGCGCAGCTCGGCGAGACCAGCATCACCGGCAAGGTGACGCTGGTACAGGAGACCCATGGCACGGTCCAGGCCGGGGTGCTGCTCTATGTGCCCGTGTATCGCCCGCACCTGCCGACAAGCACGCCGGACGAGCGCATGCAGGCGCTGCTCGGCTTCGTCTACAGCCCCTATCGGGTCGACGACCTGATGCGCGGTATCCTGCGCGCCGCCGACCTGCCGCTGGCGCTGCACATCTACGCCAGCGCCGACGAGGCACCCGAGCATCTGCTGCACGCCTCGCGCGAGGCACCTGCTCCCGGCAGCGCGCGCTACAGCGCGCTGCAGCGACTCGAACTGTACGGCCAGACCTGGACGCTGCGCATGGACAGTCGCCCCGAGTTCGAGGATCGCTTCCATGCCAACGAGGCGCTGGTATTCGGCCTCGGCCTCGGCCTCAGCCTGCTGGTGTTCTTTCTCACCTCGTCACTGGCGCTGCGTCACGGCCGCGCCCAGGCCCTGGCCGAGGAAATGACGCGGCATATCCGGCAGAGCCGGCACGACCTGCGGCTGAGCGAGGAACGTCTGTCGCTGGCGCTCAAGGGCAGCAACGACGGGCTCTGGGACCTGGACCTGGAAGCCGGCAGCATGTACGCCTCGCCCCGCGCGTGGGAAATGCTCGGCTATCGCCCCAACGAGCTGCCCTGCGACCTCAAGCTGTGGGAGCGGGTGATCGTCGCCGAGGATCTTGCCCAGCAGAAAGCCAGACTGGCGCAGACGATGCTCGCCAACGTCGACCACTTCACCACCGAGTTGCGCCTGCAGCACAAGCACGGCCATGTCGTGCCGGTGCTGCTGCGCGGCTACATCCAGCGCGACCCGCAGGGCATGGCCCAGCGCATCAGCGGCACGCTGATGGACCTGACCGAACGCAAGCGCATCGAGCAGATGAAGAACGACTTCGTCTCCACCGTCAGCCACGAGCTACGCACACCGCTGACCTCGATCAGCGGGGCGCTGGGGCTGATCGTCGGTGGCGCGCTCGGCAAGGCGCCGCCGTCCATGCAGCAGATGCTGGAAATCGCCTACAGCAACAGCCTGCGCCTGGGCCATCTGATCAACGACTTGCTGGACATGGAGAAGATCGCCGCCGGCAAGATGAGCTTCGAACTGCGCGAACACTCGCTCGGCGAGCTGCTCAAGGAATCCCTGGCGAGCAATCAGGCGCTATGCGATCAGCACGGCGTGCGCTGCAGCCTGGAGCACGCCACTGACGTGCGGGTCTGGGTGGATGGCATGCGCCTGCAGCAGGTGCTCGGCAATTTCCTGTCCAACGCCTTCAAATTCACTCCGGCGGGTGGTCACATCCGCGTCCACAGCAGCCTGCGCGGCCAGCGCGTGCGCATCAGCGTCACCGATCAGGGACCGGGTATTCCCGAAGCGTTCCGCTCGCGGGTGTTCGAGAAATTCGCCCAGGCCGATGCCTCCGACAGCCGGCAGAAATCCGGCACCGGCCTGGGCCTGGCCATTACCAAGGAGCTGATCGAGCGCATGGGCGGCACGGTCGGCTTCGATTGCGAGCCGGGCCAGGGCACGACCTTCTGGTGCGAACTGCCGATCCAGCTGCCCTCCACCGAGACCGACGGCGGCGAAGATCTGCCACGCATCCTGGTGGTCGAGGACGAGCCGGACACCGGCCGCCTGTTGCACCTGATGCTGCGCGAAGGCGGTTACGCCGCGGACCGCGTGCAGAGCCTACACCAGGCCAGGGAAAAGCTCGCCAGCGAGCATTACGAAGCCATGACCCTCGACCTGCACCTGCCTGATGGCAGCGGCATGCAGTTGATCGCCGAACTGCGAGATAAGCCCGTGCTGCAGGATCTGCCCATCGTGGTCATCTCCGCCGCCCACCAGTTCGACCGCGCGCAGTTCCCGGAAGAGATCGTCTGGCTGCACAAGCCGATCACCAATGCGCAATTGCTGGCCGCGGTCGAGAAAGCGCGTGGGCACCGCCGTCCCGGCAGCCCGTGATCACAGACAGAATATGACAGGCAAAAAAAATCGCGGGAGCCGTCGGCATCCCGCGATTCATTCCTGCTGAAGGGCGTCAGGCCTGGATCGAGCCCTTGAGCTTGTTCATCGCGTTCTTTTCCAGCTGACGAATGCGCTCGGCCGACACGTTGTACTTGGCCGCCAGGTCGTGCAGGGTCGCCTTGTCCTCGTTCAGCCAGCGCTGCTGCAGGATGTCGCGGCTACGCTCGTCCAGCCCCTCGAGCGCGGCGTGCAGGCTGGAGGTGGAGCTGTCACTCCAGTCGGCATCTTCCAGCTGACGCGCCGGATCGTAGCGATGGTCTTCCAGGTAGTGAGCCGGCGACTGATAGGCGCTGTCGTCATCGGCATCGGCTGCCGGATCGAAGGCCATGTCATGGCCGGTCAGGCGGCTTTCCATCTCGCGCACTTCATGCGGCTCGACGCCAAGGCTGTCGGCCACCGCAGTCACTTCATCGTTGTTCAGCCAGGCCAGACGCTTCTTCTGGCTGCGCAGGTTGAAGAACAGCTTGCGCTGCGCCTTGGTGGTGGCGACCTTGACGATGCGCCAGTTGCGCAGGATGAACTCGTGGATTTCGGCGCGAATCCAGTGCACGGCGAAGGACACCAGCCGTACACCCATTTCCGGGTTGAAGCGCTTGACCGCCTTCATCAGACCGACGTTGCCTTCCTGGATCAGGTCGGCCTGGGCCAGCCCGTAGCCGGAATAGCTGCGAGCGATGTGAACGACGAAACGCAGGTGCGCCAGCACCATCTGCCGAGCCGCTTCGAGATCCTGATGATAGAAAAGGCGCTCGGCCAGCTCGCGCTCCTGCTCGACGGTGAGCAGCGGGAGGCTGTTCACGGTCTGCACGTAGGCCTCGAGATTCGCTCCCGGGACTAGCGCTTGAACAGGTTGCAGAGTAGTTGTCATGCAGTACCTCCAATGACGAAGCTGCAGCAGTTTAGCATTGCCGCATGAGACTGCAAGCCTGTGGAAAAGTTCCCCCGCACACCCGCTAAGCGATTGTATTAAAAGGACTTTTACCTTGGCGCAAGCTCGCTGAGGTGCCGTGCGACAGCCAGCCAGGCGCCGATGTAACCAAGGAGCACCGCACCGATCACCAGCGACAGCGCATCGCCGGCCGGCACGCCCTCCAGGCCGAAATCGCTGCCGTACAGGCCGGCCAGATTGACCACCGCCTCGTTCAGCCAGCCGAGGCCGTATGCCAGCAGCAGCCAGGCGATCAGCCCCGCACCGAGGCCGTAGATGGCCCCCATGTAGAGGAATGGGCGGCGCACGTAGCCGTCGGTACCGCCGACCAGCTTGACCACCTCGATCTCGGTGCGGCGGTTCTCGATGTGCAGGCGAATGGTGTTGCCGATCACCAGCAGCAGGGTGGCCACCAGCAACAGTGTGAGGCCGAAGACGAAGCGGTCGCCGAGCTTGAGGATCGCCGTCAGCCGCTCGACCCAGAGCAGGTCCAGCTGCGCCTGCTGCACGCCGGGCAACTCGGCCAGCTGCTGGCGCAGCGCCTCGAGCTTGTCCTTGTCCACCTCGTCCGGGGTTACCAGGATGACGCCGGGCAGCGGGTTCTCCGGCAGCTCCTTGAGCGCCTCGCCGAGGCCGGATAGCTGCTGGAACTCTTCCAGCGCCTGCTCGCGACTGATCCAGTCGGCTTCGGCCACGTCCGGCATTCCGGCCACCTGGTCGCGCAGCCGCTCGCCGGTGGCCGCGTCGACGTCCAGCTGCATGAACAGCGAGATCTGCGCAGCGCGCTGCCAGGAACCGCCGAGCCGCTCGACGTTGTCCAGCAGCAGCGCCAGCCCCATGGGCAGGCTCAGCGCCACGGCCATCACCAGACAGGTGAAGAAGCTGCCGATCGGCTGCTTGAGCAGGCGCCCGACGCTGTCCACCAGGCTCGCCCGATGGCTCTCCAGCCAGGCGTGGAACAGCGTCTTGAAATCGGGCTCGTCGCCACGCGGCTGCTCCGGCTTCTTCACCGAACCACCGACGCGCTCGGCCGTGCTTGGATTGGTTTTGGCGTTGCGTTCGTTACTCATCAGCTGGCCTCTCCGTCACCGATCAGGCGACCACGCTGCAGGGTCAGCATGCGATGGCGCATCCGTGCAATCAGCGCCAGGTCGTGGCTGGCGATCAGCACGGTGGTGCCCAGACGGTTGATGTCTTCGAACACGCCCATGATCTCCGCGGCCAGGCGCGGATCGAGGTTGCCGGTGGGCTCGTCCGCCAGCAGCAGGGCCGGACGGTGCACCACGGCACGGGCGATGCCGACACGCTGCTGCTGACCGGTGGAAAGGTCCGCCGGATACTGCAGCGCCTTGTCCTTGAGGCTGACCCGCTCCAGCGCCGTCATCACCCGTTGGCCGATCTCGCGCTTGTTCAGCCCGAGGATCTGCAACGGCAGGGCGACGTTGTCGAATACGGTGCGATCGAACAGCAACTGGTGGTTCTGGAACACCACGCCGATCTGTCGGCGCAGAAAGGGAATCTGCGCATTGGTGATGCGCGACAGGTCCTGCCCGGCCAGCAGCAGCTTGCCGCTGGTGGGCCGCTCCATCGCCAGCAACAGGCGCAGCAGTGTGCTCTTGCCAGCGCCGGAATGGCCGGTGACGAAGAGGAACTCGCCACGCCTGACCTGGAAGGACAGCTCGTGCAGCCCGACGTGACCGTTGGGGTAGCGTTTGCCGACCTGTTCGAAACGGATCATGCGTCTTCCCGCTGAGCGAACAGCGCCTTGACGAAGGCATCGGCCTCGAAGGTGCGCAGATCGTCGATACCTTCGCCTACGCCGATGTAGCGGATCGGCGTGCCGAACTGCTTGGCCAGGGCGAAGATCACGCCGCCCTTGGCGGTGCCGTCGAGCTTGGTCAGCGCAAGCCCGGTCAGCTCGACCGCCTGGTTGAACTGGCGGGTCTGGTTGATGGCGTTCTGTCCGGTACCGGCATCGAGCACCAGCAGCACCTCATGTGGCGCCGACTCGTCGAGCTTGCCCATCACCCGGCGGACCTTCTTCAACTCTTCCATCAGGTTGTCCTTGGTGTGCAGGCGGCCGGCGGTGTCGGCGATCAGCACGTCGATGCCGCGTGCCTTGGCGGCCTGCACGGCATCGAAGATCACCGAGGCGGAATCCGCGCCGGTGTGCTGGGCGATCACCGGGATGCCGTTGCGCTCGCCCCAGACCTGCAGCTGCTCCACCGCTGCGGCGCGGAAGGTGTCACCGGCGGCGAGCATGACCTTCTTGCCGTCGAGTTGCAGTTTCTTGGCCAGCTTGCCGATGGTGGTGGTCTTGCCGACGCCGTTCACGCCGACCACCAGGATCACGTAGGGACGCTTGCTGGCATCGACCGCCAGCGGCTGCTCGACCGGCTTGAGCAGGCCGACGAGCTCCTCCTGCAGCGCGGTATAGAGCGCGCCGCTGTCGGCCAGCTCCTTGCGCGAGACGCGCCGGGTGAGGTTCTGCATGATCGCGGTGGTCGCCTCGACGCCAACGTCGGCGGTCAGCAGGCGGGTTTCCAGTTCGTCGAGCAGATCGTCGTCGATGGCCTTCTTGCCGAGGAACAGGCTGGCCATGCCTTCGCCGATGCTGGCGCTGGTCTTCGACAGACCCTGGCGCAGGCGAGCGAAGAAGCCGAGCTTGGCCGGCGCTTCCGACGTGGCCGCAACGACCGGGGCAGATACCGGCTCTGGCTCTGGTTCGGGTTCGGGTTCGGGTACAGGGTCTGGCAGCGGCGACTCGATCACCTCGGTCGGCTGCAGATCGGCCTCGACGGCGTGAGGCTCCTCGTACTGCGGCGTTGCGGCAGGCGTTTCGAGATTCGCCACGGTCTGCTCGACCGGTTCGCTGTCCGCTTGAGGCTCGGTGGCGGGCTGCTCTGCCGAAGCGGGCTGAGCCTTCTTGCGCAGCCAGCCGAACAGGCCTTTCTTCTCGCCGGGCTCGGCCGGCGTCTTCTTGTCGTCGTTGGAACCAAACATGGAGAAGGTATTCTCAAGGATGCGAAACGCCGGCAGCCAGGCTGCCGGCCTCAAAATGGGTCCTATCCTAGCACCTCGCCAAGCAGGTGCGCTAAGCGCGGCACTGCGACCGAGCCGGCTGTACGGATACCCCGGCTTTGCCTGACCCGCGCCGGCCATTACCATGGCTGCCGTGTCGCCGCCCTGCCATCCACCGTGGCGGGCACCAACCTGGACGAGTCCCGACTATGCCTCTGACGTTACGCCGCGCCGCCGCCCTGCTGCTCGGAGCGCTCTATCTGCCGCTAGTGGCTGCAGCAGACAACCAGCCGACCCACGAGTTCTTCCTCGACAATGGCCTGAAGGTGATCGTTCGCGAGGATCACCGCGCCCCGGTGGTGGTTTCCCAGCTCTGGTACAAGGTCGGCTCCAGCTACGAGACCGCCGGCCAGACAGGCCTGTCCCATGCCCTCGAACACATGATGTTCAAGGGCAGCCGCAAGCTCGACGCCGGCGAAGCCTCGCGCATCCTGCGTGAGCTGGGCGCCGAGGAAAACGCCTTCACCAGCGACGACTACACCGCCTACTACCAGGTGCTGGCCCGCGACCGTCTGGCCGTGGCCTTCGAACTCGAAGCCGATCGCCTGGCCAGCCTCAAGCTGCCGCCAGAAGAGTTCGCCCGCGAGATCGAAGTGATCAAGGAAGAACGCCGCCTGCGCACCGACGACAAGCCCAGCTCGCTGGCCTATGAGCGCTTCAAGACCATCACCTATCCCGCCAGCGGCTACCGCAACCCAACCATCGGCTGGATGGCCGATCTCAACCGCATGCAGGCCGACGAGCTGCGTGCCTGGTACGAGCAATGGTACGCGCCGAACAACGCCACCCTGGTGGTGGTCGGCGACGTGACCGTCGACGAGGTCCGCGGGCTGGCCGAACGCTTCTTCGGCGGCATCGAGAAACGCGAGGTGCCGGCGGCCAAGCGGCCGCTTGAGCTGGACGAACCGGGCGAGCGCCGCCTCAGGCTGCACGTGAGGACGCAGTTGCCGACATTGCTGATGGCGTTCAACGCCCCCAGTCTCGCGACCGAGGAGAATGCCCGCCAGGTGCACGCGCTGCGGTTGATCTCCGCCCTGCTCGACGGTGGCTACAGCGCGCGTCTGCCGGAGCGGCTGGAACGTGGCGAGGAGCTGGTGACCAGCGCCTCGGCCTGGTACGACGCCTACGCCCGCGGCGACAGCCTGTTTGTCCTGAGCGCCGCGCCGAACATGCAGAAGGGCCGCACCCTGGAAGAAGTCGAAGCCGGTCTCTGGCGGGAACTGGACGCGCTCAAGGAGGCGCCACCCTCGGCGGACGAACTCGAGCGGGTTCGCGCCCAGGTCATCGCCGGGCTGGTGTACGAGCGCGATTCCATCACCCAGCAGGCCACCACCATCGGCAAGCTGGAAACCGTCGGCCTGTCCTGGCGGCTGATGGACGAGGAGCTGGCGGCGCTCGAGGCCGTCACGCCCGAAGACATCCAGCAGGCTGCGCGCAGCTATTTCACCCGCTCGCGCCTGAGCGTCGCCCATGTTCTGCCCGAGGAAGCCCGAGATGAGTGATTGCAAAGCCCTGCGCAACGGCCTGCTCGGCCTGCTGCTGGCGGCCAGCTTCGGCCTGGCGGGCTGCGATGAAGGCTCCACCGCCCTGCCGCGCCCCGGCGAACCAGTGAAACAGGACGTGGCCCGCGAGGCCGCCCAACCCGCCGTAGCGAGCGAAGCGGCCACGGCAGCGGAGAAACCCCGCCTCGAGTCCCTCAGCGAACTGAGCGACCAGCCGCTGGCCCGACGCAAACTGGACATCCAGAGCTGGCAGACCGCCGAAGGTGCCAAGGTGCTGTTCGTCGAGGCTCGCGAGCTGCCGATGTTCGACCTGCGCCTGACCTTCTCCGCCGGCAGCAGCCAGGACGGTGACGTACCCGGCCTGGCGCTGCTGACCAATGCCATGCTCAACGAGGGCGTCGAAGGCAAGGACGTCAGCGCCATCGCCCGTGGTTTCGAAGGCCTCGGCGCAGACTTCGGCAACGGCTCCTACCGCGACATGGCGGTGGTCAGCCTGCGCAGCCTGAGCGCGCCGGACAAGCGCGAGCCGGCGCTGGCGCTGTTCAACCAGGTCATCGGCCAGCCGACCTTCCCCGAGGACTCGCTGCAGCGGATCAAGAACCAGCTGCTGGCCGGCTTCGAATTCCAGAAGCAGAACCCCGGCAAGCTGGCCAGCCTTGAGCTGTTCGCCCAGCTGTATGGCAATCATCCCTACGCCCACCCCAGCGAAGGCACGCCCGAGTCGATTCCGGCGATCGGCGTCGAGCAGCTGCGCGACTTCCATGCCCATGCCTACGCGGCTGGAAATGCGGTGATCGCGCTGGTCGGCGACCTTTCCCGCGAGGAAGCCGAAGCACTCGCCGCCCAGGTTTCCGCCGCGCTGCCACAAGGCCCGGCACTGCCGACGACGCCCTCGCCCCAACCACCCGCGGCCGGCAAGCACCACATCGACTTCCCCTCCAACCAGACCCACCTGATGCTGGCCCAGCTCGGCATCCCTCGTGGCCATCCGGACTATGCGGCGCTTTATCTGGGCAATCAGATCCTCGGTGGTGGCGGTTTCGGTACGCGACTGATGGAAGAAGTGCGGGAGAAGCGCGGCCTGACCTACGGCATCTATTCCGGCTTCAGCCCGATGCGCGCCGAAGGGCCGTTCATGATCAGCATGCAGACCCGCGCCGAACTCACCGATGGGGCATTGGAACTGGTGCAGCAGCTGGTACGCGATTACCTCGCCGAAGGCCCGACCGAGGCCGAGCTGGAGCGCAGCAAGCGCGAGATCGCCGGCAGTTTCCCGCTGTCCACCGCCAGTAACGCCGATATCGTCGGCCAGCTCGGCAGCATCGGCTTCTACGGCCTGCCGCTGACCTACCTGGAAGACTTCATGGGCGAAATCCAGGCGCTGACGGTCGAACAGGTCAAGAACGCGATGAACAAGCACCTGCAGGAAGATGCCTTCGTCATCGTCACCGCCGGGCCCAGCGTCGAGCAGCAACCGCTGCCGCCGCCCAGCGAAAAACCAATCGAACAGCCCAGCGGCGTTCCGGAGCATTGATGGCCAATCCACCCATTCGCCCCAGCGCCCATGGCGGCCAGGGCCAGTTGCGCATCATCGGCGGCGAATGGCGCTCGCGCCGCTTCAGCTTCCCCGATGCCGAAGGCCTGCGGCCGACGCCGGACCGGGTCCGCGAAACCCTGTTCAACTGGCTGGCGCCCTACCTTTCGGGCGCGCGGGTACTCGACCCGTTCACCGGCAGCGGCGCGCTCTATCTGGAGGCGCTGTCGCGTGGTGCCAGCATGGCCCTGGCGCTGGACGTGAACGCCAACGCCATCGCCAGCCTGCGCAGGCACCTGGACACCCTCAACTGCGGCCACGGCCAGCTGTTGCAGAGCGATGCCCTGCGCTATCTGGACAGCCAGACGCCAGCGCCCTTCGACCTGGTCTTTCTCGACCCGCCGTTCAACAGGAACCTGCTGCAACCGGCCTGCGAGCTGCTCGAAGGCAAGGGTTGGCTGGCTGCGCACGCCTGGGTCTACACCGAAAGCGAAGCGCCGCCTTCCAGCCTCGGCCTGCCCGGCAACTGGCGACTGCATCGGGAGAAGAAGGCCGGCAAGGTGTTCTACGCCCTGTGGGAACGCCAGGCCCCCAGCGAGCCAACCGCCACTCAGTAGAAGTCGACGGTCTGCCCGTGGCGATCGAAGGCGAGAAAGCGCCCGATATTGCCGGTCTCGATCGAGCCGACCATCATCTTCAACGGCTGCTCGGCCTCGTCGGAGCTGGGCGTGATGCCGGCATGGCCGGGCAGCGCAGCGGCGAACAGCAGGTCCCAGGCCACGCCGGTACGTGCGGACTCATCGCGCAGGGCAGCGAAATCGCGCAGTTCCTCGGGCAGCTTGTCGACGCAGAGCACCGGTTTTAGCGAGCCGCCGCCGTTTTCCTCGAAGCGCTGCCGCTCGGCCTCGGTGGCATCGGCAGGCAGTTCGGCGCTGACGAAGACGAACAGCAGGCGCTGCGGTTCACGCTCCTGGCGCGCAGCCGCCAGCAGTTGGTCGAAGGGGGTCAGGGTCATGGCTTGGTCCAGATGGGTATACCGGCGCCCACTGTCCACCGCTCGCGTGGCGCTGACCATATCTCCAAAGGCATACGCCGCCGCCCGGCCAGCACCATTCAGCCCCTGCATGGCGCTTTTCTTCCGCCGGGCAGCGCTCTAACGTCGCGCTTAAACAGAGGAATCCGAGCGAACGTGTCCGACCCTTTCCAACCGGCGTGGTGGCTGCCAGGCCCGCACCTGCAGACCCTGTGGAACCCGTTCTTTCGCCGCGCGCCGCGCCTGGCCCGCCAGCGCGAACGGCTGTGGCTGGCCGACGGCGATTTCATCGATCTGGACTGGCACGGCCCGCACGAGGCTTCGGCGCCGCTGGTGCTGGTGTTGCACGGGCTGACCGGCTCGTCCAGCTCGCTCTACGTGCTCGGCCTGCAGCAGCAACTGGCCGCGCGCGGCTGGGCCAGCGTCGCCATCAACTGGCGCGGCTGCTCGGGCGAGCCGAACCTGTTGCCGCGCGCCTATCACTCCGGCGCCAGCGACGACCTTGCCGAAGTCATCGACCATCTGCAGGCCAAGCGCCCGCTGGCACCGCTGTATGCGGTCGGCTACTCGCTGGGTGGCAACGTGCTGCTCAAGTACCTGGGCGAAAGCGGCATCGGCAGCCCACTGCGCAAGGCGGTCGCGGTGTCGGTGCCGTTTCGCCTGGACCAGTGCGCCGATCGCATCGGCCTGGGTTTCTCACGCGTCTACCAGGCGCACTTCATGAAGGCCATGGTCGCCTATGTGAAGGACAAGCAGCAGCGTTTCCAGCATGAAGGCCTGACCGAGCATCTGGGCGCCCTGCAGCGCCTGGGTCCGCTGCAGGGCATGCGCACCTTCTGGGACTTCGACGGCCGCTTCACCGCACCGCTGCACGGCTACAGCGACGCCCACGACTACTATCGCCGCGCCTCCAGCCGCTACTACCTGCCGACGATCACCACGCCGACCCTGCTGATCCAGGCCGAGGACGACCCTTTCGTATTCCGCCACAGCGTGCCGGAACCGGCCGAACTGTCCTCGAGCACCTCCCTGGAGTTGCACCGCCGCGGCGGTCACGTCGGCTTCGTCGAAGGCACGCCACGCCGCCCTCGCTACTACCTGGAGCGGCGCATTCCGCAATGGCTGGGCGAGCCCTGAGAGGCGTCAGGCATCCGCCGTCGGCAGCAGCGACTCCAGCGCAACGAAGTACTGACCCCGCAATGCAGCCACCGCCTCGCGCGCTTCGGTCGCGACGAAGCCGCTCTCCAGCGCCAGCACTTGATAGATGCCACGCCGCATCTGCACAGGATCGAGCTGGCCCGCCCCGGCGCCAACCGTGCCGAGGAAGCGAATCCAGGACGTAACGATGATCCAGGCGTTGAGCGCCAGCGCCTCGGTTTGTTCATCGTCCATCTCCAGAATCCCGACTTCGACGAAACCCCGGTAGATCGCCCGAGCATGCTGCAGGCAACGCGCGGCAAAGCCTTCGTAGCGCCGCGCCAGCTCAACATCGGCGTCGAGCAACCCCTCCAGATCCCGGTGCAGAAAACGGTAATCCCACATCGCGCCGAGCAGTGCTTCCAGGTAGATCGCCTTGTCCTCTACCTGCATCGCGCGCGCCAGCGGCAGGCGCAGAAAGGCATCGACCCGCGCCTCATACCGGCCGAACAGCTCGGCGACGATCGCCTGCTTGTTGGCGAAGTGGTAGTAGAGGTTGCCCGGCGAGATACCCAGGTGCGCGGCGATGTGGTTGGTGGTGACGGTGCGTTCGCCCTGGGCATTGAACAGCGCCAGGCTGGCTTCGATGATGCGATCGCGGGTCTTGGCTCGGGGTGCCATGGGTGGCGGGGTCTCGGCGATGGAGCGAAGGGGCAACGGTACACGCCAGCGGCCGGGCAAGCACGTCTCGTTGACAGATTAGAGCAATTACTCTAGAAATCTCCCAGCCATCTTTCTTGAGGAGCCTCCATGTCCGCCGACATCCCGCAGGCGCTTGCCGCCATGGAGGCTCTGTTTCAGCGTCAACGCTCGGCCTTTCTCGCTGCGCCCATGCCTTCGGAGGAAGACCGCGTGCGCTGGCTGGACGCGCTGCGCGATGTGCTGGCAACCCACCAGCCGGCACTGATCGAGGCCATCAGCACGGATTTCGGCCATCGCTCGGCCGACGAAACCCTGCTGGCGGACATCATGCCCAGCCTGCATGGCATCCGTTACGCCTGCCGCCATCTGCGGCGCTGGATGAAACCGTCGCGGCGTCGGGTCGGCCTGGCTTTCCAGCCGGCCAGCGCGCGGGTGGTCTACCAACCGCTGGGGGTGGTGGGGATCATCGTGCCGTGGAACTACCCGCTCTACCTGGCCATCGGCCCGCTGATCGGCGCGCTCGCGGCCGGCAACCGCGTGATGCTGAAGATGAGCGAGTCGACACCGGCCACCGGTCAGCTGCTGAAAACGCTGCTCGCGCAGGTGTTCCCCGAGGATCAGGTGGCGGTGGTGCTCGGCGACGTGGAGGTCGGCCGAGCCTTTGCCCGCCTGCCTTTCGACCATCTGCTGTTCACCGGCGCGACCTCTGTCGGCCGTGACGTGATGCGTGCCGCTGCCGACAACCTCACCCCGGTTACCCTCGAGCTGGGCGGCAAGTCGCCCGCCATCGTCTCGGCCACGGTGCCGCTGGCCGATGCCGCAGAGCGCATCGCCTTCGGCAAATGCATGAACGCCGGGCAGACCTGCGTTGCGCCGGATTACGTGCTGGTGCCGCGCGCGCGCCTCGAGGGCTTCGTCAGCGCCTACCGTGAAGCCGTGCTGCGCCTGTATCCGCGCCTGGCCGACAACCCCGACTACAGCGCAATCATCAATGCCCGACAGCTGAAGCGGCTGCAGGACTACCTGGATGACGCCCGGGCCAAGGGCGCACGGGTCATGCCGCTGTTCGACGCGCCACAGCAGCGGCGCATGCCGCACTGCCTGCTGCTGGAAGTCAACGAGCAGATGCGGGTGATGCAGGAGGAGATCTTCGGCCCGCTGCTGCCGATCGTGCCCTACGGCGAGCTGGACGAGGCGCTGGCCTATGTCAACGCCCGGCCACGACCGCTGGCGCTGTACTACTTCGGCTACGATCGCGGCGAGCAGCAGCGCGTCCTCGAGGGCACGCATTCCGGCGGCGTATGCCTGAACGACACCCTGCTGCATGTCGCGCAGGACGATCTGCCCTTTGGCGGCATCGGCCCTTCCGGCATGGGCCATTACCACGGGCACGAAGGCTTCCTAACCTTCAGCAAGGCCAGGGCGGTATTCGCCAAGCAGCGCTTCAACGCCGCACGGCTGATCTATCCGCCCTACGGCAAGTGGTGGCAGAAGCTGATCTACGCTCTGTTCATCCGCTGAAGCGCGACGAACCCATGCACGACCTCGCCATGAACCGCCGCACCCTGCTCAAGGTCGGGCTGCTCGGCGGCGCCATCCTGGCCGCTGGCGGGCTGCTCGGCCGCTGCGCCGGGGCGACCGCCGCCGGCCCCGCCAGCGGCTTCGCCGTGCTGCGTGAGGCCGACCTGCCGCTGCTGCACCGGCTGGTCCCGCTGCTGCTGGACGGCGCGGTAGCTGCCGAGCACATGCCGCAGGCCGTGCAGGCCACGCTGAGCAGCCTCGATCAGGGCCTGGACCACCTCTCGCCCGCCCTGGCGGCCCAGGTGCGCCAGCTGTTCGACGTGCTCGGCCAGCCGCTGACCCGCGGCCCGCTCACCGGCATCTGGGGCGACTGGAGCCAGGCCTCGGACGACCAGCTGCGCACGTTCCTTCTGCGCTGGCAGAACAGCTCGCTGGCGCTGCTGCGCCAGGGGCACGCCTCGCTGCTGCAGATGATCCTCATGGCCTGGTACGCCTGCCCCGCTTCCTGGGCGCACTGCGGCTATCCCGGGCCACCGGCCATCTGACCAAGGAGGGCGCCGTGCCCGTTCCCGATCTCTTCGCCGAAGGCCTCGCCCGTGGCTGGACCACCCATGACGGCTCGCGCCTGCAGCAGGACCTGACGCTGGAAGCCGATATCGCCATCGTCGGCAGCGGCGCGGGCGGCGCCACCAGCGCGGAAATCCTCAGCGCCGCCGGTTTCAAGGTGCTGCTGATCGAGGAAGGCCCACTGCGCACCAGCCGCGACTTCGACATGCAGGAAGCCCGGGCCTACCGCTCGCTCTATCAGGAAGCAATCGGCCGCACCAGCAAGGACGGCGCCATCACGATCCTGCAAGGCCGTGCGGTGGGCGGTACCACGCTGGTGAACTGGACCTCGAGTTTCCGCACCCCAGCGCAGACCCTGCAGCACTGGGCCCGCGAGCACGGCGTCAGCGGGCTTTCGGCCGAAGCGCTGCAACCCTGGTTCGAACGCATGGAGCAGCGCCTGGGCGTGGCACCCTGGGCAGTGCCGCCGAACGCCAACAACCAGGTGCTCAGGCGCGGCTGCGAACGGCTCGACTATCACTGGGCGGTGATCCCGCGCAACGTGCGCGGCTGCTGGAACCTGGGCTACTGCGGCATGGGCTGCCCGACCAATGCCAAGCAGTCGATGCTGGTCACCAGCATTCCGGCGCTGCTGGACAAGGGCGGCGTGCTGCTCTATCTCACACGGGCCGAGCGCCTGCAGGTGCGTGGCGAGCAGGTGATCGGGCTCGACTGCCTGGGCATGGACGAGCGCTGCGTGGCGCCCACCGGCCGGCGCATCCGGGTCATCGCCCGACACTACATCCTCGCCGGCGGCGGCATCAACACGCCGGGGTTGCTGCTGCGCTCGGAGGTGCCCGACCCACACCAGCGCGTCGGCAAGCGCACCTTCCTGCACCTGACCAACTTCTGCGCGGCGCAATTCGATGAGCGCATCGACGCCTTCAGCGGCGCACCGCAATCGATCTATTCGGATCACTTCCAGTGGCGCGACGGGACTGCCGGGCCGGCGGGCTACAAGCTCGAAGTGCCGCCCATCCATCCCGCGCTCGCGGCCACACTGCTCGGCGATTTCGGCTCGGAGAACGCTCAGCGCATGGCCGCGCTGCCGCATACCCACGCCATGATCGCCCTGCAGCGCGACGGCTTTCATCCGGACAGTGCCGAGGGCAGCGTCGAGCTGCGCGACGATGGCAGCCCTGTACTCGACTACCGCATGACCGCCTACGCCTGGGACGGCATCCGCCGCGCCTTTCTCAGCATGGCCGAGATCCAGTTCGCCGCCGGTGCCCGCGCGGTGCTGCCGCTGCATGCCGATGCCCGTTACGTGAAGACGGCCCGTGCGGCACGCGAACTGATCGAGCGCCTCGACCTCGCGCCGTACCGCACCCGCCTCGGCAGCGCCCACGTCATGGGCGGTTGCGCCATGGGCGAAGACCCGCGCCAGGCGGTGACCGACAGCCTCGGCCGGCACCATCAGCTGGGCAATCTGTCCATTCACGACGGCTCGCTGTTTCCCACCAGCGTCGGCGCCAACCCGCAGCTGTCGATCTACGCCCTGTGCGCGAAGCTGGCCACGCAGTTGGGTGATCGCCTGCACAAGTCCTGAGATTGCCTCGCATTCGCGGCAGATCGCCGCATGGCCATTCAGACTTTACGCTGCCGATACCGAGCCGCTACCATCCACACCCCCACGCATGCGTCAGGACGCCGCGATGAATCGAGTGTTGTATCCGGGAACCTTCGATCCCATCACCATGGGCCACGCCGATCTGGTGGAACGTGCCTCGCGGCTGTTCGATGAGGTCATCATCGCCGTGGCGGCCAACCCGAAGAAGAACCCGCTGTTCCCGCTGGAGCAACGCGTGGAGCTGGCCCGTGAAGTGACCAAGCACCTGCCGAACGTGAAGGTCATCGGCTTCTCGACCCTGCTTGCCCACTTCGTCAAGGAACAGCAGGCCAACATCCTGCTGCGCGGCCTGCGCGCGGTGTCCGACTTCGAATACGAATTCCAGCTGGCCAACATGAACCGGCAGCTGGCCCCGGACGTCGAAAGCCTGTTCCTCACGCCGTCGGAAAAGTACTCCTACATTTCCTCGACCCTGGTGCGCGAGATCGCCTCGCTCCAGGGCGACGTTTCGAAGTTCGTGCATCCGGCCGTGATGCAGGCGCTCAAGACGCGCTTCGGCCAGAACTGAGGGCCGCCGTCGGCCCTGCGTCGAGTGCACGCCGAGCGTCGATGCGGCACAATTGGCCGTCGTAATTTAGCTGTGCCGTGGTTCGAGCCACGGCAGGAGTTCGCTGGATGTCCCTGAAAATCACCGATGACTGCATCAACTGCGATGTCTGCGAGCCGGAGTGCCCGAACAGCGCCATCTCCCAGGGCGAGGAGATCTACGTCATCGACCCCAACCTCTGCACCGAGTGCGTCGGCCACTATGACGAGCCGCAGTGCCAGCAGGTCTGCCCGGTAGACTGCATCCCGCTCGACGAGAACAACGTCGAGAGCAAGGACGAACTGATGCAGAAGTACTTGATCATCACCGGCAAGGCGTGATGCGCTGGCGGCGACCGACCCGGCGGAGGCTCCTGTTCAGGGTGCTCCACGGCTGGTTCGCCGCCCTGCTGTTGCTGGCCTGCAGCGTCCAGGCCAACCCGCTCGACAATGGTGCCGTCGCCACCGCCCATCCCCTGGCCAGCGAAGTCGGCCGCCAGATCCTTGAAGCAGGCGGCAACGCCTTCGACGCCACCGTCGCGGTGAGCGCCGCGCTGGCCGTGGTCGAGCCCTATGGCTCGGGGCTCGGCGGTGGTGGCTTCTTTCTGCTGCGCGAGGCCGCCGAACCGGCCCGTCACGTATTTCTCGACGCCCGCGAGCGTGCGCCGCGCGCCGCCACGCCAGACATGTATCTGCGCGACGGGCAGTTCCAGCGCGAACTGTCGCTGAACGGCCCGCTGGCGGCGGCGATTCCCGGCACGCCAGCGGCGCTGGTCGAGCTCGCCGAACAACGTGGTCGCCTGCCACTCGAGGCAACCCTGGCGCCGGCCATCGCCCTGGCCCGCGACGGCTTCGAGGTGGATGCGGTGTACCGCCAGCGCGCCAGCTGGCGCCTGGCCGCACTGCGTGACGATCCCGAGAGTGCGCGGCTGTTTCTCGACGAAGGCGATCTTCCGGCCGAAGGTCATCTGCTGCGCCAGCCGGAACTGGCGCAAACCCTGGAGCGACTCGCCAGCAACGGCCGTGACGGCTTCTATCGCGGCGAACTGGCACAGAAGCTGGTCCAGGGCGTACGTGCGGCCGGCGGCATCTGGTCGCTGGACGACCTGGCCGACTACCGCACCGTGGAGCGCGAGCCCCTGCGGTTCGCCCTGGCCGATGGCCGCGAGCTGATCGGTGCGCCGCCGCCCTCGGCCGGCGGGGTGATCCTCGCGCAGAGCCTGGGCATCCTCGAACGCCTCGCCTGGCGTGAGGCCGAACCGCTGCAGCGCAGCCACCTGGTGGTCGAGGCATTGCGTCGCGCGTACCGTGACCGCGGGCAGCTGGGCGATCCCGATTTCGTCGCCGCACCGATCGAGCGGCTTTTGTCCGCGCGCTACCTGGACCAGCTGGCCGCCGCCATCGACCGCGAGCACGCCACCCCGAGCAGCGACCTGCCACCGGCACCACGCTGGCGCGAGGGCGAGCACACCACGCATTTCGCCGTGATCGATGCCGAAGGCAATGCGGTGGCGGCGACGCTGTCGCTGAACATGATGTTTGGCGCCGCCTTCACCGTGCCCGGCACCGGGGTACTGCTCAACGACGAGATGGACGATTTCGCCGCCGACATCGACGGCAGCAACGCCTACGGTCTGGAAGGCAGCAGCACCAACGCCATCGCCGGGGGCAAGCGGCCGTTGTCGAGCATGAGCCCGACCTTTATCGAGAGCCGCGAGGAATTCACCGCTTTCGGCACCCCCGGCGGCAGTCGCATTCCCAGCATGGTGCTGCTCTCGGCCCTGTCCTATCTGGACGGCGAGCCGGTGCAGGCCTGGCCGGCGGCGCCACGCTACCACCATCAGTACCTGCCGGACGTGCTGCAGTACGAGGCCGATGCCTTCAGCGCGGCCCAGCTGGACGCGCTACGTGCCCGCGGCCACCAGCCCAGGCTGATCGAGCGGGACTACGGCAACCAGCAGGTGCTCTACTGGCACAAGCCGAGCGGCAAGGTCGAAGCGGCCAGCGACCCGCGCGGCATCGGCCGCGCGCTGAAGGTACCCGCACGGCGCCAGCCGATCACGGCTGCACAATGACCGGGCCGTCGTCCGCCGCCAGCTGCCGCAGCTGACGCGTCAGCTCGTGGCCCTCACCCAGCAGCAGGGCGTTGCGCAGGCTCTGGATGATGCGGCTGGCATAGCCCAGGTCGTTCATCAGCGAGCTGGTCTGCAGGCCGTCCAGCTTGTGATTGCGAATTGACTCGAACAGCCGCCGGCGAAACTCGGCGTCGAAGTGTGCGGCACGTTCGTCCAGCCAGTTCAGCCGCTCGCGCCAGAGCTCATCGGGCAGTTCGGAGTGATTCAGCGCGCGAATTTCCCGTAGCGATTCCAGCAGCTGCCGGCGCAGTTCGACATAGGCCTGGCGCGCGGCGGAATCGTCCTGGCGCAGGTACAGGCCAAGGTTCTTCTGCAGGTGCTTGGCATCCTTGACCGCATCCACCAGCTGCAGCGCGGCGACCTGACAGTTCACCCAGAACGCCTGATGGCTCTCGTCCAGCGGCAGCTCCAGGCGGCCCATGAAGGTCAGCAGATCGGAATACACGCCCTTGATATGGCGCTGGTACAGATGTTCGGCGTCCAGCGCCTGGGCTTCGGGACGGGCATGCAGCAGCGCTTCGTCGACCCGGCCCTGCTGACGCAGCTGCTCGACCGGCAGGTAGAGGGCATGACAGATCACCTCCAGGCTCAGGCGTGCCAGGTGCTGCAGCTCCTGAGCCACTGCGCTGGCCGCGGCGTCGGCCGAATCCAGCGCCCGCTCATTGAGATAGCGCGCATGGGTCACGCCATCCGCCGGCGTTGGCGTCAGCTCGGTGATCAGCACCGTCGGCTCGGCCCGCTCCGGCAGCACGCGCAGCAGGACGTTTGCCAGCTGCGTCTGCCAAGGCCAGAAGAGCAGCACGCCCATGCCGTTGAACAGGCTGTGGAACAGCGCCAGCTGAATCAGCCGGTTCTCGCCCAACCCCAGCGGCGCGACCAGCCACTGCACCAGCCAGGCCAGGGGCACCAGCAGTGCGATCGCCAGGATGGCGGTCGTGACGTTGAACAGCACATGCGCCAGGGCCAGGCGCTGGCCGCTGCGGTTACCGCCCAGCGAGCCGACAAAGGCGGTGGTGACGCTGGTGCCGACGTTCGCACCGATGGCGGTGGCCAGCGCCTGGGTCAGATCCAGCTGACCGGCGGCCAACGCGGTCAGGGTCAGCATCAGCGTTGCGTGGCTCGATTGCAGGACCACGGTGGCGAGCAGGCCGATGCCGACGAACAGCAGCTGGCCGGTCAACCCGCCGGCGTGATACTGCGACAGGTCCATGCCACCGAAGCTGGAAAAGCCGGTCTTGATCTGATCGATACCGAGAAAGATGAAGGCGATACCGAGCACGATGCGCCCGGCCGCCTTGCCCTTGTCGCCGCTGAAACTGGCCAGCACCCCGAAGACCAGCAGCGGCAAGGCCAGCGGACTCAGGCTGACGTTCTGCCCGGCCAGCGCCAGTAGCCAGATGCCGGTGGTGGACCCCAGGTTGGCGCCGAACAGGATGGCGATACCGCCGGCGAGCTTGATCAGCCCGGTACTGATGAAGGCGATGGTGAGCAGCGATACCAGCGTGCTGGACTGCAGCAGCATGGTGCCGCTGACGCCGAACATCAGCCCCTTGAACGGGGTCGCGGTACTGCGGGCGAGCAGTTGCTCGAGTGTGCTGCCGGCCAGCTGACGCAGGCCCTCCTCGAGGCACTGCATGCCGAACAGGAACAGCGCCAGCCCCGCGCAGAGTTCGAGCCAGCCGCTGCTGGCCCAGAACGACCAGGACAGCAGCAATACGCCCGCGAGGGGCAGGAGGATCTTGAAGAAGGAAGGTTTCAAGATGGCTTCGCGCGGATAGATGAACTGGGGAGGCGAAGCCTACTGCAGCGGCACCGCGATCGGAAGGCTCAGCGCCTGCCAGTCGCGGTGCGGATGATGCCGGTCAATTCTGTGCGTTGTAGCCGCTGGTGGTGCAGCCCAGGCAGCGTACGAAGGCTGCCTTGCCCGGCTCGACCACCAGCGCCTTGCCCGCCTCACCGACATTGCCGCCCAGCGCGGTGAACGGCAGGCTGACGACGAAAGCGGCGGCGCCCAGCACGGTCGCGCCGATCAGCAGCGGGCGGGCGATGACCAGGTCACCGATCATGGAGTAGGCCTTCGGAGCCTCGACGGTGTACATCGGATCGCCGCTGGCGTTCTGCGGGACCGATTCCGCGTGCGCCGGCATTGCCAGCAGGCCAGTGGTCAGAGCCAAGACAGCAGCGGTGGAGCGGAACAGATTCATGGTGTGGTCCTTCAGCTGTGCGAAACGCGGCAATTTTAGTTGTGGCGGCCACTATAGCAGCGGCCAGGGCCCGCGGGGCGTGAACGCCGTCAACGCGCGCGCAGTTGCGCCGCCTCAGCGTTGGCAGCGACCGCAGTAGACACTGGCGCGCTGACCGAGGCGAATCTCGCGCAATGTGCCACCGCAGTTCCTGCAGAACTCTCCGCCGCGGCCATAGACGAACAGCTCCTGCTGGAAGTAACCGGGCTTGCCATCGCCACCGACGAAATCGCGCAGCGTGGTGCCGCCGCGCTCGATGGCCATGGCCAGGATGCGGCGGATCTCCTCGCCGAGCTTCAAATAGCGCGCCCGCGAGATGCTGCCGGCCGGCCGCCGCGGATCGATCCCGGCGGCGAACAGCGCCTCGCTCGCATAGATGTTGCCGACGCCCACCACCACCGCGTTGTCCATGATGAACGGCTTGACCGCCATGCTGCGCCCGCGCGACAGCCGATACAGCCGGTCGCCATCGAAGTCCTCGCCCAGCGGCTCGGGCCCGAGGCTGGCCAGCAGTACATGGGCCAGCGGCTCGTTGCTCCAGAGCATCGCGCCGAAGCGCCGCGGATCGGTGTAGCGCAGGGCCTGACCGGACTCCAGCAGGATGTCGACGTGCTCATGCTTGGCCGCGGGCGATGCCGCATCCACCAGACGCAGGCTGCCGGACATGCCGAGATGGACGATCAGCGTGCCGCTCTCGGCGCGGATCAGCAGGTACTTGGCGCGCCGCTCGACGGCCTCGATGCGCTGGCCGGACAGACGCACGTCGAGATCCTCCGGAATCGGCCAGCGCAGGCGACGATCACGCACCAGCACGCGGCTGACGCGCTGGCCGACCAAATGCGGCTCGATGCCACGGCGGGTGGTTTCGACTTCGGGAAGTTCGGGCATGGCGAGATACGGTTACAGCGAAGGGATGCCGACCTTAGCAGGCCGGCGCCGGAGCGTCAGCCCACGCCCAGTTCGCGAATGCTTTCCTTCAGGCAGACGAAGTCGTAATCCGACAGGCCGACATAGTCGAGCACCAGGCGCGAGACGCTGTCCCACTCGTGGTCCTCGGGCTGACCGCCCAGCACGCGATGACAGGCACAGATGTGTTCGGCCATCTTGAGGATCGCCAGCAGCGTCTTGATCGGCGCGTCACGCCCGGAGTCGTCGGAGAACAAGGACAACGCGTTGTGGTGATTGGCGATGGCATCGCACAGGTACAGCGGCAGGTTCCACGACCTAGCGGTGAAGTAACCGACCACCGCGTGGTTGGTGCTGAGCACGCGGTTCTCGATGTCGACGATGCGCTGGCCCTCGCCGGTACTGGCGTAGGCTTCCTCCAGCACCGCCATGTAACCGGGGAAGCGCTTGAGCATCAGCGGAATGCCGCAGTTGTGGAACAGCCCCAGTGCGTAGGCCTCGTCCGGCGCCTGGTAGCCGATGCGCTTGGCCAGGGTCAGGCAGGCCATGGCCACGTCCTGCGCGCTGTCCCAGAAGCGATTGAGGGTGACGATGGTCTCGTCGCTCATCTCGCCCTTGATCGACTGGGCGTTGATCAGGTTGATCACCGAGTCGCAGCCGAGCAGGTTGACCGCCTGCTGGATGGAGGCGATGCGGTTGGTCAGGCCGAAGTACGGCGAATTGACGATCTTCAGCAGCGCGCCGGAGAGCCCCGGGTCCTGGCTGATCAACCGGGCGATGGCCTTGAGGTCGGGCACCGGCATGACCTGCTCCATCTGCAGATCGACCATGATCTGCGGCTGCGGCGGCACGCTGATGCCTTGCAGCACCCGGCGGATTTGATCGGCGGACAGTTCAACGGCCATGGCGAGACGCTCGGACAGGTGAGGCAAAGTGCTATCGGCAGGAAAGGGCGAACTTTGGCTGAGATGTGGGTCCCATTTCAAGTGACTCGCATTCGGCGAGTGTTACCGACAGACAGACGGAGGTAAGCCCATGTCCCAATCCCTCAACGGCAAACGCGTGGCCATTCTGGTGACCGACGGTTTCGAGCAGGTCGAGCTGACCGGGCCCAAGGAGGCGCTGGAAAAGGCCGGCGCAACCGCCGAGATCATCTCCGCCAAGAACGGCGAGGTGACCGGCTGGAACCACACCACCCCGGCCTCCAAGTTCCATGTCGACAACACCTTCGACAGCATCCGCATGGAGGACTACGACGCCGTGCTGCTGCCCGGCGGCGTGGTCAATTCCGACACCATCCGCACCGACAAAACCGCGCAGAAGCTGGTCCGGGCGGCGGCCGATGCGAACAAGACCATCGCGGTGATCTGCCATGGCGGCTGGCTGCTGATCTCCGCCGACCTGGTCAAAGGCAAGCGCATGACCAGCTGGCCCTCGCTCACCGACGACCTGAAGAACGCCGGTGCCGAGTGGGTCGACGAGCAGGTGGTGGTGGACGGCCAGCTCATCAGCAGCCGCAAACCCGATGACATCCCGGCATTCAGCCAGGCGCTGATCGACGCCCTGTCCGCCTGAGCGAGACAGTGGCAGCAAGCGGCGAGCGTTTTTCCGCCGACCCGGCGCGCGCCGCCTGCCGCTCGTTTAGAATGCCCGTCTTTTTTCCGGAGCCCTGCCGATGACCCTGCCCAGCCTGCGCCTCAAAGCCAATGCCGACCGCCGCCTGCGCGCGGGCCATCTGTGGGTCTACAGCAACGAGGTCGACACCGCGGCCACGCCCCTGGCCGGCTTCGCCGCTGGCGACCAAGCCATCCTCGAGGCCGCCGGAGGCAAGCCGCTGGGCATCGTCGGGGTGTCGCCGAACAACCTGATCTGCGCACGGCTGCTGTCGCGCGATCTCAAGCACAGCCTGGACAAGTCGCTGCTGGTGCATCGCATCCAGGTCGCGCTGTCGCTGCGCGAGCGCCTGTTCGATCAGCCGTGCTACCGCCTGATCTACGGAGATTCCGACCTGCTGCCGGGCCTGGTGGTGGACCGCTTCCACGACCACCTGGTGGTGCAGCTGGCTTCGGCCACCATGGAGCGCAACAAGGATGCCGTGCTGGAAGCGCTGGTGCAGGTGCTCAAGCCGCGCGGCGTGCTGTGGAAGAACGACTCCAGCGCCCGCGATGCCGAAGGCCTTGAACGCTACGTCGATACCGCCTTCGGCGTGGTACCGGAGTGGGTCGCGCTGGAAGAGAACGGCGTGAAGTTCGAGGCGCCGGTGCTGCAGGGCCAGAAGACCGGCTGGTTCTACGATCACCGTATGAACCGCGCGCGCCTGGCGCCCTATGTCAAGGGCAAGCGCGTGCTCGACCTGTTCAGCTACATCGGTGGCTGGGGCGTGCAGGCCGCCGCCTTCGGCGCCAGCGAAGTGTTCTGTGTCGACGCCTCGGCCTTTGCCCTGGATGGCGTGGAGCGCAACGCTGCGCTCAATGGTGTGGCCGAGAAGATGACCTGCGTCGAAGGCGATGCCTTCGAGGCGATGAAGGAACTGAAGAATGCCGAAGAGCGCTTCGACGTGGTGATCACCGATCCGCCGGCGTTCATCAAGCGCAAGAAGGATCTGAAGAACGGCGAGGCCGCCTACCGCCGCCTCAACGAAACCGCCATGCGGCTGCTGAACAAGGACGGCATCCTGGTCAGCGCCAGCTGTTCGATGCACCTGCCTGAGGACGACCTGCAGAACATCCTGCTCGGCAGCGCGCGCCATCTGGATCGCAACATCCAGCTGCTCGAGCGCGGCGCCCAGGGTCCGGATCACCCGGTGCATCCGGCGATCCCGGAGACCCGCTACATCAAGAGCCTGACCTGCCGCATCCTGCCCAACAGCTGATCGGCCATCCGGTTGCGCAGGGCGGCGGACCGCCCTGCGCTTCCCCTACCTTACTCGATGCCCTTGCGCTCCACACTCCACAGCAGGCTGGTACAGAGCCGGCAGAGCCGGCCATAGAAGGTGCTGCGCGCCGACTGGTCGTCCATCAGCTGGTAGCGGAACCAGGCCGTGCTCGGGCCGCGATACTCGCCGCCATTGCCAACCGGCTCGAAATGGCTGACATAGCGCCGCTCGCCCCAGAAGATCGGCACGTTGGCCCGGCTGTAGACCGGCTGCGCATTGAGGTAGGGCACGGCGATGGTGTCCGCCCCGCCGGACATGAGGAACATCGGCCCGCGCTGGTTGCGCTGCGAGGACGAGTCATGGCCGAGGCCGATGGTGTACGGCTGGATCGGCGCGGTGGCCCGGACGCGGTCGTCCCGGCCGGCCATGATCGAACCGCCGCCGCCCTGAGAGTGCCCCGATGTCCCCACCCGCCCGGTATTGAGCACACCGACATAGGTGCCATAGGTGCGGTTGCTCTCCTGCACCAGGTAATCCAGACAGGCGAGCATCTCCCGTCCGGTCCCGGCGTTGGAAGTTTCCGCCGCCGCGACGACGAACCCATGGCTGGCCCAGTGGGTCAGCAGTCCGGAATAGGTCGTCGGCCCGGTACCGGTGCCGTTACCCCAGAGGATGATCGGGTGCCGGACCCCGCCCTGGCCGAGCGTGCGTGGCCGATAGACACGGCAACTGGGCCCCTCGCTCTGGCTGGTGACCGCGTACGGACCGGAATTGTCGAAGCTCGAAACCGCCGGGAACGGCGCGCCGGGCGTATCGGGCAGCGGAGCGGCGATGGCGGAAACGGACAGGGCGACCAGCGCCGTGGCACTCAGGCATCCAAGTGTGAACTTGTGCATCTGCATTCCTCGTTCTTGTCATTGGTATAAGGATTCATCGCCGGTCGAACGCTGCCCTACCGCCGCGAAACGGACACCTACCGGCGACCGACCACCCGCGGGCAGCGCGCATCTGCAGAGGCGCGACAGCCAGCGAAACGGTCGGGAATGGACTGTAGCGAGCGATAATCGACCCGCCAGTCGCACGCAGGCAGAAGCGGACCAGCGGTCAAAGCGGCGAATTTCGGCGGATGCGCACCCCGGACGGCCGTTCAGGCGGCCCCGCGCGGCTAGCTCGCGGCATGCCGGCGTACCGGCAATCGTCCCGCCTGGCCCGGCTGCCGGAACGTGCGTAGAATCGGTGATATCTCGCCATTCACCACACGGCGGACCCAGAGCCCAGGCCCCACGAGCGATTACCCCGCCTCGACCCGGCCCCTTCCGAACGCGCGGTCACCCTCCGTTGCATCCGGCACAGGCGTTGCTCACCATACGCATACCTCCGATTACCTGATTAGCCGCAGGAACCGTCATGCCTGATTACCGTTCGAAAACCTCCACGCACGGCCGCAACATGGCCGGTGCCCGGGCGCTGTGGCGCGCCACCGGCATGAAGGATGAAGACTTCAAGAAGCCGATCATCGCCATCGCCAACTCCTTCACCCAGTTCGTCCCCGGCCACGTGCACCTCAAGGACATGGGCCAGCTGGTCGCCCGCGAGATCGAGAAGCACGGCGGCGTGGCCAAGGAATTCAACACCATCGCGGTCGACGACGGCATCGCCATGGGTCACGACGGCATGCTCTATTCGCTGCCGTCGCGCGAGATCATCGCCGACTCCGTGGAGTACATGGTCAATGCGCATTGCGCCGACGCCATCGTCTGCATCAGCAACTGCGACAAGATCACCCCCGGCATGCTGATGGCCGCCCTGCGCCTGAACATCCCGGTGGTGTTCGTCTCCGGCGGCCCGATGGAAGCCGGCAAGACCAAGCTGGCCAATCACGGCCTGGACCTGGTCGACGCCATGGTGGTGGCCGCCGACGATTCCTGCTCCGACGAGAAGGTCGCCGAATACGAGCGCAGCGCCTGCCCCACCTGCGGCAGCTGCTCGGGCATGTTCACCGCCAACTCGATGAACTGCCTGACCGAAGCCCTCGGCCTGTCCCTGCCGGGCAACGGCACCACGCTGGCCACCCACGCCGACCGCGAGCAGCTGTTCCTGCGCGCCGGGCGTATCGCCGTCGAGCTGTGCAAGCGTTACTACCAGGACGGCGACGAGTCCGTACTGCCGCGCAACGTGGCCAGCCGCAAGGCCTTCGAGAATGCCATGACCCTGGACATCGCCATGGGCGGTTCGACCAACACCATCCTGCACCTCCTGGCCGCCGCCCAGGAAGCCGAGGTCGACTTCGACCTGCGCGACATCGACGCGCTGTCGCGCAAGGTGCCGCAGCTGTGCAAGGTGGCACCGAACATCCAGAAGTACCACATGGAAGACGTGCACCGCGCCGGCGGCATCTTCTCCATCCTCGGCGAGCTGGCCCGCGGCGGCCTGCTGCACACCGATGTTTCCACGGTGCACAGCCCGAGCATGGCCGATGCCATCGCCGAATGGGACATCACCCAGACCCAGGACGAAGCGGTACATACCTTCTTCAAGGCCGGCCCGGCGGGCATCCCGACCCAGATCGCCTTCAGCCAGGCCACCCGTTGGCCGAGCCTGGACCTGGACCGTGCCGAAGGCTGCATCCGCAGCGTCGAGCACGCCTATTCCCAGGAAGGCGGCCTCGCCGTGCTCTACGGCAACATCGCCCTGGACGGCTGCGTGGTGAAGACTGCCGGCGTGGACGAGTCCATTCACGTGTTCGAAGGCACGGCGAAGATCTACGAAAGCCAGGACAGCGCCGTGAAAGGCATCCTCGCCGACGAGGTGAAGCCAGGCGACATCGTCATCATCCGCTACGAAGGTCCGAAGGGCGGCCCGGGCATGCAGGAAATGCTCTACCCGACCTCGTATCTGAAGTCCAAGGGCCTCGGCAAGGAATGCGCGCTGCTCACCGACGGTCGCTTCTCCGGCGGCACCTCGGGCCTGTCCATCGGCCATGCTTCGCCGGAAGCGGCCGCAGGCGGCGCCATCGGTCTGGTGCAGGACGGCGACAAGGTACTGATCGACATTCCCAACCGCAGCATCCAGCTGCAGGTGTCGGATGAAGAGCTGGCCCACCGCCGCATCGAGCAGGACAAGAAGGGCTGGAAGCCGGCGCAGCCGCGCGCGCGCAAGGTCTCGACCGCGCTCAAGGCCTACGCCCTGCTGGCCACCAGCGCCGACAAGGGCGCGGTGCGCGACAAGGCGATGCTGGACGGCTGATCGCTGCGACAAGAAAAAGCCCGGCCCTGTGCCGGGTTTTTTATGCGCGCGGCTCGTGCAGCCGGGCGGTCACGTAATCCGCGATCGCCAGGCAGGCGGTCAGCCCCGGCGACTCGATGCCGAACAGGTTCACCAGCCCGGCGACGCCGTGCTGCGCCGGGCCATCGATGCGAAAGTCCGCGGCCGCCTCGGCGGGGCCGCTGATCTTCGGGCGGATGCCGGTGTAGGCCGGTTGCAACGAAGCGTCCGGCAGCGCCGGCCAATAACGGCGGATCGCGGCATAGAAGCCCTCGGCCCGTTCCGGCTCGATGCGATAGTCGAGCGCCTCGACCCACTGCACGTCCGGGCCGAAACGCGCCTGGCCGGCCAGATCCAGGGTCAGGTGCACACCGAGGCCGCCGGGCTCAGGCAGCGGATAGACCAGATGGCGAAACGGCGTGCGCCCGCTCAGGCTGAAGTAGCTGCCCTTGGCAAAGAACTGCCGCGGCCGCGCGGCCGGGTCCAACCCGGCGGTGTGCGCGGCGAGGATGGGCGCGCCATGCCCGGCGCAATTCACCACGGTGCGGGCCAGCAACTGCAGCGGGTCGGCGCCGCCCACCTCGACCTGCAAGCCTGCGCTGCCAACCGTGATCGCCGTTACCGGCGCGTTCAGTGCCAGCACCGCGCCGTGGCGCTCGGCATCGCCCAGCAGTGCCAGCATCAGCGCGTGGCTGTTGATGATGCCGGTACTCGGTGAGAGCAGCCCTGCCACCGCCTGTACTTCCGGCTCCAGCGCCAGCACCTCGCGCCCATCGAGGTACTGCAGGTCGTCGACCCCATTGGCCAGCGCGTGCCGCCGCAGTTGTTCCAGCGCAGCGATCTGGGCCTCATCGGTGGCGACGATCAGCTTGCCGCAACGTCGATGGGCCACGCCGTGGCTGTTGCAGAAATCGTAGAGCTGGCGACGCCCGGCCACGCACAACCGGCCCTTGAGCGAGCCCTTGGGGTAGTAGATGCCGGCGTGGATGACTTCGCTGTTGCGCGCGCTGGTGGCGGTGCCAAAGGCCGCCTCGGCTTCCAGTATCAGCACCTCGCGACCGGCCAGCGCCAGCGCACGCGCCACCGCCAGCCCGACCACTCCCGCACCCACCACCACGCAATCCACCCGATCCATGCCAGACTCCTCGACCCGAACAGCCCAAGCCTGCCGCAACCACAGCGGTCGGCCAAGGGTCGGATGACCTGACGAAGCAGTTAAAGGGAACACCGGCATGCGCATCGGCCTGATCTCCGACACCCACGGCCTGCTCCGCCCCGAGGCGGTGGCGGCACTGCAGGGCTGCGCACAGATCATTCACGCCGGCGATATCGGCAAACCGCAGGTGCTCGACGGGCTGCGCGCCATCGCGCCGCTGGAGGCGATCCGCGGCAATATCGATACGGCCGACTGGGCGCAGGTGCTGCCCGAACGGCTCGACCTGCGCATCGGGGGTCTCACCCTGCACGTGCTGCACGACCTCAAGCAGCTGGATATCGACCCGCTTGCCGCCGGCGTCGACGTGGTGATCGCCGGCCACTCGCACAAACCGAAGGTCGAGCGGCGCGATGGCGTGCTCTACGTGAACCCGGGCAGCGCCGGTCCGCGACGCTTCAGCCTGCCGATCAGCCTGGCGCTGCTGGAGCTGAACGACGGCCAGGCGCAGGTGGAGCTGATCAGCCTCAGCTGACGCCCATGTAGCGATCGGCGCGGTGATTGATCGCCAGCACCAGATTCAGCGCCACGGCGCCGAGCACCGACAGCAGGACCTTGTCCACCGGTACGACGAACACCGCGGCCATGACGATCAGCGCGTCGATGCCCATCTGGAAGGTACCGGCGCGCAGGCCGAAACGCTCCTGCAGAAACAACGCGAGGATGTTCACCCCGCCAAGACTGGCGCGATGGCGGAACAGGATCAGCAGGCCGATGCCGATGGCGAAACCACCGAACACTGCGGCGTAAACCACGTTCAGCTCGGCGAAGCGTACCCACTGCGGGGTCAGCTCGGCGAACAGCGAGACCAGCCCTACTGCGCAGACGGTGCGCAGCGTGAACTTCCAGCCCATGCGCCAGATCGCCAGTGCATAGAACGGCAGGTTGAGCAGGAAGAACACCGGGCCGAACGACCAGCCGGCCAGGTACTTGAGCAGAAAGGCCAGCCCAACGGTGCCGCCGGTGAGCAGCCCGGCGTGGCTGTAGAAGGCGATACCAAGGGCGACCAGCGCGGTGCCGGTGAGCAGCGCCAGAGCGTCCTCCCACAGCGGGTGACGAACGAAGATCGCCGATACGCGCTCGGCTTGCGGCACGTCGGATTCGCGGGTTTGCATCGGCTGGGTCTCGAAAACGGTTGTTGCGAAGGATAGAAGCTGGGCAGGCGGAAGGACTTGGCGCCGATCAAGCGAAGACGGCGCCGATCAGCGCCGTTGCCAGGTCTCGAACCGATACGCAGGCGCCTCGCCCTCGGCCGGATGCGGCTGGCTGTCGATGCACTGCCATTCGTGCTCGTCGAATACCGGGAAGAAGGCATCGCCCTCGGGCTGCGCGTCGATCCGTGTCAGGTAAAGCCGCTGCGCCTGCCCCAACGCCTGAGCGTACAGCTGCGCACCGCCGATCAGCATCAGCTCGTCGACGCCCTGCTCGCGCGCCCACTGCTCGGCACGCACCAGCGCGGCATCCAGATCGGTGAAGGTTTCCGCGCCGTCGAGCTGCAGATCGGCCTGGCGACTGACCACCAGGTTGAGCCGCCCCGGCAGCGGGCGGCCGAGCGAGTCCCAGGTCTTGCGACCCATGATGATCGGCTTGCCAAGGGTCATGGCCTTGAAATGCTTGAGATCGGCTGGCAGGTGCCAGGGCATGCGGTTGTCGAGGCCGATCACGCGGTTCTGCGCGAGGGCGGCGATCATGGCGAGGGGAAGGCGGGTCTGATTCATGGCGGCGAGAATAGCAGAGCGATACAGCTTGCCGAAGCGTCAGCCGTTCGTCGGCTTCATCGCTTTGCAATACAAGCGGCAACGCAGCGTCAACGTCCGGTCATGCAAGTGGCGCAGGCTGGGATATCCAAACCGAGGAGATGCCGAAATGGCCCGCAAGACCACCGCTTCCCTTCGCCGCTGGCTGACCGCCTGCACCCTGTTGCTACCGCTCGCCGGCTTCGCTGCGCCGGATGAACACGCCGCGAAACACCAGGCTGCGCGGGGCGAGCCGACCCCGCTGGTGATCGCCCATCGCGGCGCCAGCGGCTATGTACCGGAGCACACCCTGGCCGCCTATGCCCTGGCCGTTTTCCAGGGCGCCGACTACATCGAGCCGGACCTGGTGATGACCCGTGACGGCCATATCGTCGCCCGCCACGACAACGAGCTGGGCCTGACCACCGATGTCGCCCAGCGCCCCGAGTTTGCCGATCGCAAGCGCACCCAGCAGGTCGACGGCGTCACCCTCACCGGCTGGTTCAGCGAAGACTTCACCCTCGCCGAGCTGAAGACCCTGCGCGCCATCGAGCGCATCCCGGATATCCGCCCGGGCAATGCCCGCATGGACGGCAGCCTGGAAATCCCGACCCTGCAGGAGATCATCGACCTGGTGAAAACACTGCAGCTCAGCCAGGGCCGGCGCATCGGTCTGTACCCGGAAACCAAGCATCCGACGCATTTCCAGCAGCTCGGCCTGGCCATGGAGAAGCCGCTGGTGCGCATCCTCACCCGCAACGGCTACGTCGGGCGCCACGCGCCGGTGTATATCCAGTCGTTCGAGGTGGACAACCTCAAGACCCTCAGCCGCCTGACCCAGCTGCGCCTGGTGCAGCTGTTCAGCTCCGGCCAGCCGTATGACCAGCAGGTGCGCGGGACCAAGCTGACCTACGCGCAGATGGCCACCCCCGCCGGGCTCAAGGCCATCTCCCGCTACGCCGCCGGCGTCGGCCCGGAGAAGAGCTACATCATTCCGCGTGACGGCAACGGCAATCTGGGCACGCCGACCGGCTTCGTCGCCGCCGCCCATGCGGTCGGGCTCAAGGTCCACCCGTACACCTTCCGCGCAGAAAACGCCTTCCTCCCGGCCAACCTGCGCAGCAGCGACAAGCGCCACGAGCGCGGCGACAGCGAAGCGGAGATCCGCGCCTTCCTCGATGCCGGCATCGATGGCCTGTTCATCGACCAGCCGGATATCGCCGTGCGCCTGCGCAACGCCGACTGACGACCACAGCGGGGAGCCGCAACGGCTCCCCGTTTCCCCGTTCCGCGCGGCAGCGGTTATCCTCAGGGCTCGACCCGCCAGCGAGAAGCCGCGTGACCGTCCGCCCCTCTCCCGATCTCACTCCGCTCGACCGAATCTGGCTGACCGAAGCCGTGCGCCTGCGCGAAGAGCATGCCGGGCCGCTGGACGACGACGAGGCCAACCGCCAGGCCCGTACCCAGGGCGGCGATCTGCCGGCGCTGATCGAGCGCCGCGCGCTCTGGCTGGCGCACCGTGACGGGCTCATCGAGGCGCTCCGGCACTGGCGTCAGGGCGCCCGCCTGGGCGCGCTTGCGCTGATCCTGCTGGCGCTCTTCACCGGTGCCGGGCTGGCCTTCGCCGCGCTCGGCGACGGGCAGCGACCGGTCAACGTGTTCTGGGCGCTGGGCAGCCTGCTCGGGCTGAACCTGCTGACCCTGCTCGGCTGGCTGCTCGGCCTGCTGCTGACCGGTGACAGCAGCGGCGCGCTGGGGCGGCTGTGGCTCTGGCTGAGCGAAAAGCTCGCCCGTGATGCCCGCGCCGCACAGCTGGCCCCAGCCCTGCTGAGCGTGCTGCATCAACGCCGACTCGGCCGCTGGTTGCTGGGAACAGGCGTGCACGCCCTAGGGCTGCTGGCGATGGCCAGCGCCCTGCTCACCCTCCTCGCCCTGCTGGCGACCCGCCGCTACGGCTTCGCCTGGGAAACCACCATCCTCGGCGAGAACGCCTTTGTCGGCCTGACCCAGGCCTTCGGCGCGCTGCCGGCCCTGCTCGGCTTCAGCGTGCCGGATGTCGAGCAGATCCGCGCCAGCGGCGCACTCGCCGGCGATCTGGACGGCGCCCGACAACGCTGGGCCGGCTGGCTGGTCGGCGTGCTGCTGGTCTACGGCCTGCTGCCGCGTCTGCTGCTGGCGAGCCTCTGCCTGTGGCGCTGGCGGCGTGGGCGGGCTGCGCTGGCCCTCGATCTGAACCTGCCGGCCTACCGCCTGCTGCGCGAACGCCTGCAGCCACCCAGCGAGCGCCTCGGCATCCGTGATGCGGCGCCCGCCCAACTGCACGCACCGACTGCCGGCGCTCAGCTCGATGGCAGCGCTGGCGCCGTGCTGGTGGCCATCGAGCTGGACGGCAGCCGCCCGTGGCCGCCGGCTCTGTCCAAGGGTATCGCCGATGCCGGCATCCTCGACGACCGCGAGGGGCGCCGACGGCTGCTCGATCAACTCACCCGCTTTCCGCCGACACGCCTGGCCGTCGCCTGTGATCCGCGACGCTCACCCGACCGCGGCACCCTGGCGCTGATCGGCGAGCTGTCGCGCTGCGCGGCAGCGACTCGCGTCTGGCTGTTGCAGGCACCCCCGGGGGAGGCCCTGGACAGCGCGCGCCTGGAAGACTGGCATCAGGCGCTGGATACCCTGGGGCTGACGCATTCGAGCTGCGCCCCGCTGCGCTGGCTGGAGACAGGCCATGACTGAAGCGCTGAAACTGGCCGTGGTCGGCCATACCAATGTCGGCAAGACCTCGCTGCTGCGCACCCTGACCCGCGACATCGGCTTCGGTGAGGTCTCGCACCGGCCGAGCACCACCCGCCACGTCGAGGGTGCGCGGCTGTCGGTGGACGGCGAGCCGCTGCTGGAGCTCTACGACACCCCCGGCCTCGAAGATGCCATCGCCCTGCTCGACTACCTCGAACGGCTGGAGCGCCCCGGTGAGCGCCTCGACGGCCCGGCACGCACCGCGCGCTTTCTCGACGGCAGCGAGGCACGCCAGCGCTTCGAGCAGGAAGCCAAGGTGCTGCGTCAGCTGCTGGCCAGCGACGCCGGGCTCTACGTGATCGACGCCCGTGAGCCGGTGCTGGCCAAGTACAAGGACGAGCTGGCGGTACTCGCCGGCTGCGGCAAGCCGCTGCTGCCGGTGCTCAACTTCGTCGCCCAGCCCGGCCATCGCGAGGAAGAATGGCGCCAGGCGCTGGCCCGCCTCGGCTTGCATGCGCTGGTGCGCTTCGACAGCGTGGCGCCACCCGTGGACGGTGAGCGCCGGCTGTACGAAAGCCTGGCGCTGCTGCTGGAACAGGCGCGACCCAAGCTGCAGCGACTGATCGAGGACCACGAGGCCCAGGCTGCTGCACGTCTGGCCAGCGGCCAGCGACTGATCGCCGAACTGCTGGTGGATGTCGCCGCCTGCCGACGCAGCGTGGCCGCACAGCCGGAACTGGAGCGCGGCGCCATTGGCGAACTGCACGATGCGGTGCGCGTCCGCGAACAGCGCTGCGTCGAGGCGCTGCTGCGGCTGTACGCCTTCCGCCGGGAGGATGCCGAGGCCCGTGACCTGCCGCTGCTCGACGGGCGCTGGGGCGACGACCTGTTCAACCCGGAAACCCTCAAGCAGCTGGGCGTGAAAATCGGTGGCGGCATGGCCGCCGGGGCGGCTGCCGGTGCCGGTGTCGATCTGATGGTCGGCGGCATCACCCTCGGCGCCGCGGCATTGTTTGGCGCCCTCGCCGGCGGCGGCGCGCAGACCGCACGGCACTATGGCAACCGTCTGCTCGGCAAGCTCAAGGGCCAGCGCGAACTGACCGTCGACGACGCCGTGCTGCGCCTGCTCGCCCTGCGCCAACGCCAGTTGCTCGCGGCCCTGGCCACCCGCGGGCACGCCGCGGTCGAGGCGATCCGCCTGAACACGCCGCAGGACCAGACCTGGCGCGAGGGCAAGCTGCCGGAAGCCCTGCAGCGTGCCCGCGCGCACCCCGAATGGTCATCACTGAACCCCGCCGCCCGCCTGCAGGACGGCGAACGCCAGATGGCGCTCGACGCGCTGCAGGCGGAACTGCGCGATTCGGTTACGTAGGGCGGGTGCAACCCACCGATCGTGCGGGATGCCAGCTCCATATCGGCGGGCTTCACCCGCCCTACACCTGCAAACCGTAGGGTGGGCTTCAGCCCACCATTTCACCCGATCGCCGCGCCGCGCTGCCGTCCGCCACCGGCGAGCGGCCGATGCGCAAGGTGCACAGCGTCGCCGCCACGATCAACAAGCCGCCGACCCAGCCCATCGGCTCGAGCCGCTCGCCCAGCCAGAGCCCGGCGATGATCGCGCCGAACAGCGGCTCGGAGCCCATCAGCAGCGATACCCGCGTCGCGCTCGTGCGCCCGAGGGCGAGGTTCTGCGCATAGAAGGCGAACAGAGTGGCGAACAGCACCAGATACAAAGCCGCGGACCAGAACGCCGTGCTTTGTGGCAATGCCGGCAGGCCGTCCGGCATGGCCAGCCCGAGCAGCAGGCAGCTCGTGCCGACCACCCCGCTCTGCACAGCCGTCAGCGCCAGCGGCGGAATCGCCCGATCGGCGGTGAGCCGACGGGTCAGGCAGACCAGCAGGGCCCGCAACAGCGCCGCCAGCAACATCAGGCCATCGCCGAGGTTGAGCGCCAGCTCGGGGCCCCCGGTCAGAAACCAGACGCCCGTCAGCGACAGGCCGCTCGCGAGCCACAACCCGCCGCCGGGACGCTGGCGCAGCAGCGCCCACTCCACGAACGGCGTGAACACCACGCACAGGCTGATCAGGAAGGCCGCGTTGCTGGCGCTGGTCAGCAGCACGCCGTACATCTCGCAGAGGAAGATCGCCAGCATTACCAGCCCCAGCGGCACGCCCGGACGCAGCGCGCGACGCCCGGCGCCGCGCAGCTGCGGCAGCAGGATCAGGAACGTCAGGCCGAAACGGATCGCCAGGAAACCCAGCACCGGATAGAACAGCAGCGCCTGCTTGGCCACCGCATAGCTGCTGCCCCAGATCAGCGCCACCATCAGCAGCATACCGTCGGCCAGCCACAGCCCCCGCTTCATTGCGCCTTTCATCATCCGCCCCCGGCTCAATGATCAGACGCTGATTGTCGGACCTGCCGCAGCGATCGATAATCCGACGAAACAGCACAGGACCTGTTCCGCATGGGAACGAATGACAGCACAGCCCTGCTGCCCTACATGGCGGTGTTCGTGCGGGTGGTCGAGGCCGGCAGCTTCTCCGGTGCCGCGCGCTCGCTCGGCAGTACCCCTTCGGCCGTGAGCCGCCAGGTGGCGCGGCTGGAGCAGGCATTGGCGCTGCGCCTACTGGAACGCACGACCCGCCAGCTGCGCCTGAACGAGGCCGGAGCGGAGTTCTATCAGCATTGCCGGACCATGCTGGAAGCGGCGGAGGCCGCCGTGGCCATCGGAGAGCGACTGATGAGCAGCCCGCGCGGGCTGGTGCGCCTCAGCGTGCCGAAGGCCTACGGCAAGTTCGTCGTCAGCCCGCTGATGCCGGGGTTCCTGCAGCGCTACCCGGACGTCGACGTGCAGTTGCGGATCGACGACCGCAGCCCGGACCTGATCGAGGACGGCTTCGACCTGCTGGTACAGGTCACCGACAACCCACCCGAGGGCCTGGCCGGCAAACCGCTCGGGCCGGTGCGCCAGCTGCTCTGCGCCAGTCCCGAATACCTGCAGCGCCACGGCGAGCCGCAGCACCCGCAGGACCTGCTGCGCCACAGCTGTCTATATCTGGGAGAAACGGCCGGAGACAATCGCTGGCACCTGCGCCGCGGCGACCAGCAGGAAACGATCACGGTGCATGGCCGCTATATCAGCAACCACAGCGAAGCCCGGCTGCAGGTGGCGCTGGCGCATCTGGGCATCACCTGCCTGCCACACTTCACCGCCGCCGCCGCGCTGGCCGACGGCCGTCTGCGCGAGGTGTTGCCCGAATGGCGCTACACCGGCTCGTACCAGGGCGCGGCCTGGCTGCTGTGGCGGCAGAACCGCCACCTACCGCCGAAACTGCGCGTGCTGATCGACTACCTGAGCGAGGCGCTGGCGCCGGCTTGAGCGGCAATCGAAACGGTTCGGAAGGCCCGGCCTATGCGGGCGTGCCTATTGCTGCTCCGGTGGGCACCCGCTGCCTTTGTGGAAGACCCGGCCCGGGGCGATGCTCTTGAAGCCGTAGGGTGGGCTTCAGCCCACCGCGCGGGGTGGCATGCTCCAAAGGGGGGGGCTGGTGGGCTGAAGCCCACCCTACATGCTGAAGAGGCGCCGCCCTAGGCACGCGCGCCTCAGCGCTCCTTGCTGCCCTCGACTTCCTCGGCCATGCGCGCCAGGCCCAGGTGGCGCACGTCGGTGCCGCGCACCAGGTAGATCACCAGTTCGGCGATGTTGCGCGCATGGTCGCCGATGCGCTCCAGCGAGCGTAGCGCCCAGATCACGCTGAGCACCCGGGAGATCGAGCGCGGGTCTTCCATCATGTAGGTGACCAGTTCGCGCAGGGCGGTCTTGTATTCGCGGTCCACGGTCTTGTCGTACTGCGCCACCGACAGCGCCAGTTCGGCATCGAAGCGGGCGAAGGCGTCCAGCGACTCCTGCACCATCCTGCGCACCTGGTCGCCGATGTGGCGCACCTCGACGTAACCCTTGGGCGACTCGCCCTCCTCGCACAGCTGGATGGCGCGGCGGGCGATCTTGGTCGCCTCGTCGCCGATGCGTTCGAGATCGATCACCGACTTGGAGATGCTGATGATCAGGCGCAGGTCGGAAGCCGCCGGCTGGCGGCGGGCGAGGATGCGTACGCATTCCTCGTCGATGTTGCGCTCCATCTGGTTGATCTGGTCGTCGATCTCGCGCACCTGCTGGGCCAGGCCGGAGTCGGCCTCGATCAGCGCGGTGACCGCGTCGTTGACCTGCTTTTCCACCAGCCCGCCCATGGCCAGCAGGTGGCTGCGCACCTCCTCCAGCTCGGCGTTGAACTGCTGGGAGATGTGTTGGGTGTGGTTGTCTTTGTTCATGGTTCGCTCCGCGAAAGCTGCAAGCTTCAAGCTGCAAGCTTCAAGTTGTTCTCCGGGGTCACTCTTGCCGCTTGTGGCTTGCAGCTTGCCGCTGCTCTTAGCCGTAACGCCCGGTGATGTAGTCTTCGGTCTGCTTCTTCGCCGGGTTGGTGAACAGCGTATCGGTATCGCCGTACTCGATCAGCTTGCCCATGTACATGAACGCGGTGTAGTCGGAGACCCGCGCGGCCTGCTGCATGTTGTGGGTGACGATGACGATGGTGTACTTGGCCTTGAGCTCGTAGATCAGTTCCTCGACCTTGAGCGAGGAAATCGGGTCGAGTGCCGAGCTCGGCTCGTCGAGCAGCAGCACTTCGGGCTGCACGGCGATGGTCCGGGCGATCACCAGGCGCTGCTGCTGGCCGCCGGAGAGGCCCAGCGCCGATTCGTGCAGGCGGTCCTTGACCTCGTCCCACAGCGCCGCGCCCTTGAGCGCCCATTCGACGGTCTCGTCGAGCACGCGCTTCTGCTTGATGCCCTGGATGCGCAGGCCGTAGACCACGTTCTCGTAGATGCTCTTGGGGAACGGGTTGGGCTTCTGGAACACCATGCCGACCCGGCGGCGCAGGTCGGCGACGTCCTCGCCCTTGCGGTAGATGTTGTGGCCGTCGAGATTGATCGCGCCCTCGATGCGGCAGCCGTCGACCAGGTCGTTCATGCGGTTGAAGCAGCGCAGCAGGGTCGACTTGCCGCAGCCGGACGGGCCGATGAAGGCGGTCACGCGCTGCCTGGGGATGTTCATGCTGACGTTGTACAGCGCCTGCTTCTGCCCGTAGAACAGGCTCAGCTCAGGCACCTCGATGGCCACCGGCTCGCTGGCCAGGTCCAGGCTGCGCTTGTCGCGGCCCAGGGCCGAGATGTCGATCGAATGGGTGGTGGTTTGCATGTGCTCGCTCCGTTTGCAGCCTCGGGCTGCAAGCTACAGGCCGCCATCCGCGCCGGGTGCTTCCCTCGGAAGCCCACGATGCGGCTGGCGGCGCCAATCAATGATCCAGCGCCTTGTATTTTTCGCGCAGGTGGTTGCGGATGTAGATCGCGCTGAAGTTGAGCGTGGCGATCACCAGTACCAGCAGCAGCGCGGTGGCGTAGACCAGCGGCCGCGCCGCCTCGACGTTGGGGCTCTGGAAGCCGACGTCGTAAATGTGGAAGCCCAGGTGCATGATCTTCTGATCCAGATGCAGATAGGGGTAGTTGCCGTTGAGCGGCAGGTTCGGCGCCAGCTTGACCACGCCGACCAGCATCAGCGGCGCCACTTCGCCGGCGGCACGCGCCACAGCGAGGATCAGGCCGGTCATCATCGCCGGGCTGGCCATCGGCAGCACCACCTTCCACAACGTCTCGGACTTGGTCGCGCCGAGAGCCAGAGAGCCTTCACGGATCATCCGGGGGATGCGCGCCAGGCCTTCCTCGGTGGCGACGATTACCACCGGCAGGGTGAGGATGGCCAGGGTCAGCGAGGCCCACATCAGGCCAGGCGTGCCGAACACCGGCGCCGGTGCGGCTTCGGGATAGAACAGCCGATCCAGCGAGCCGCCCAGCACGTAGACGAAGAAGCCCAGACCGAACACGCCATAGACGATCGACGGCACCCCGGCGAGGTTGTTCACCGCGATGCGGATGATCCGGGTGAGCAGGCCCTGCTTGGCGTATTCGCGCAGGTAGACCGCGGCGATCACACCGAAGGGGGTGACGATCACCGCCATGATCAGGGTCATCAGCACGGTGCCGAAGATCGCCGGGAACACGCCGCCTTCGGTGTTCGCCTCACGCGGCTCGTCGCTGACGAACTCCCACAGCTTGGCGAAGTAGAACATCAGCTTCTGCGGCGTCGACATGGCATTGGGCTGGAACGCCCGCACCACCTTGCCGAGGGTGATCTCCTGCTCGCGGCCGTCGGCGGTGCGCACGGTGATACTGTCGCGGTTGAACTGCTGCTGCAGCGCCACCAGCTTGTCTTCCAGCACCCGGTACTCGGCATCCCACTGGGCGCGCTCGGCGTCCAGATCGGCCTGGGCGGCCGCATCCAGACGGTCGTCCAGCTCCAGCTTGCGGGTCTTCAGACGCAGGCGTTCGAGGCCATGGTTGATGCGGCCGATCTCCACCTTCTCGATGCGCGAGATCTGCGCATGCAGCTGGTCGACCCGATCGATCCGACGCTGCAGCTCGCCCCAGGCGGCATCGCCTTCGGCGACCAGCTGGCCGGCTTCCTTGACGTTGAGCAGATAGCCATAGAAGTTGCCCCACTCGCGACGCTCCAGCACCATCAGCTCGGCCGGCTTGCGCTGGTTGCTCAGCCATTCGCCGATCACCCAGGAGAAGTCCGCGCCGTACACCTCGCGGTTACCGACCTTGAGCAGCTCGCGGGTCATGAACTCGCCGCCCTCGACATTCACCGGCAGCCCGCTGGCAGCCAGGCGCGCCCGTGGCACTTCCTCGGCCTGCACCACCTCGCCGGCCAGCACGCGCATTTCCGCGCCGGGCATGCTGTAGTCGGCGACGATCACGTCGGCCGGCCAGAAGTGCGCCAGACCGCGCACGGCGATGATCGCCAGCAGCCCCAGGGTCATGATCACGGCGATGGACACCGCGCCGGCGTTCATCCAGATCCAGGGCGTGCCGCTCTTGACCCAGCTGTTCAACGAATCCTTTTTCACGGATCGATACCTTTTGCGAAGTCTGGTTTACAGGCTGGCGTACTTGCCGCGCAGCCGCTGGCGGATCAGCTCGGCCAGGGTGTTCATGACGAAGGTGAACATCAGCAGTACCAGCGCGGCGAGGAACAGCACGCGGTAATGGGTGCCACCGACTTCGGATTCGGGCATTTCCACCGCGACGTTGGCGGCCAGGGTGCGCATGCCTTCGAAGATGTTGGCTTCCATGATCGGCGTGTTGCCGGTGGCCATCAGCACGATCATCGTCTCGCCCACCGCGCGGCCCATGCCGATCATCAGCGCCGAGAAGATGCCAGGGCTGGCGGTCAGCAGCACCACGCGGGTCAGGGTCTGCCAGGGCGTCGCACCCAGGGCCAGCGAGCCAAGGGTGAGGCTGCGCGGCACGCTGAACACCGCGTCCTCGGCGATCGAGTAGATGGTCGGGATCACCGCGAAACCCATCGCCAGGCCGATCACCAGGGCGTTGCGCTGGTCGAACGGGATACCCATGTCGTTGGACAGCCACAGGCGCATGTCACCGCCGAAGAACCAGTTCTCCAGGTGCCCGCTGATCTCCAGCGAGCCGAAGCCCACCAGCAGGATCACCGGGATCAGCAGCACCGCTTCCCAGCCTTCCGGGATCGCCAGGCGCACGCTTTGCGGCAGGCGGCTCCAGGTCCAGGCGGCGAAGAGGATGCCCACCGGCATCAGCAGCAGCAGGGCGAAGATGCCCGGCAGGTGGTTCTCCAGGAACGGCGCGAGGAACAGGCCGGCGAAGAAGCCGAGAATCACCGTCGGCAGCGCCTCCATCAGCTCGATCACCGGCTTGACCTTGCGGCGCAGCGACGGCGCCATGAAGTAGGCGGTATAGAACGCCGCGCAGATGGCCAGCGGGGCCGCCAGCAGCATGGCGTAGAAGGCTGCCTTGAGCGTGCCGAAGGCCAGCGGCGCAAGGCTCAGCTTGGGTTCGAAATCGCTGTTGGCGGAGGTGGACTGCCAGACGTAATCCGGCTCCGGATAGCTCTCGTACCAGACCTTGCCCCACAGCGCGCTCCAGGAAATCTCCGGGTGCGGGTTGTCGATGACGAAGCGCTGCAGCCCCTGCGCCGACTCCAGCAGCAGACGTGTGGCGCGCGGCGACATGGCCGCCAGCGCGGCGCCATCGGCGACCGGCTCCTTGAGCAGCGTGCGGTGTGCGGTGCTGTGGAAGATGCCGACACTGCCGCTGTCGTCCAGGGCGAGGAAGCCCTTGCGGCGCTCCTCCGGGAGGATCTGGCGGACCGGGCTGCTGCCCAGCTTGAAGTTGCGTACGTTCTTCAGTTCGGCCTGGCCATCGGCCGCACGCACCATGAACCACTGGCCGATGCTGCCCCTGGAGTCGCCCACCATCAGCGAGATGCCGCCCAGCAGCGGGCTGACGCTGGTGATCTCGCTGCCGTCGCCGACCAGCTTGTAACGACCGTTGAGCTGCTTGCGGCGCAGGTCGAAGACATCCGCGCTGGCCTTGCCGCTGATCGCGTAAAGCCACATGTGCCGCGGGTCGATCAGCAGCTGACGGATCGGCTCGGCCAGCTGCGGCAGGTTCAGGCGCTCCTGCTCAAGCGTGACCTCGCCGGTCAGCAGGTTCTCGCTGCTGGCGATGCGCTGGGCATGCAGCGCGCTGCCGGTGGCGCCGGCGACCAGCAGGGTCTTGCCGTTCAGGCTGATAGCGGCACGCTCGATGGGGCGGCCTTCCGGATCGAGCTCAAGCGGCGCCTCGCCGAAGGGATAGGCGAGCTCGGGGGTGATGGTCTTCTGGTTGTTCGGGTAGGTGACCTTGTAGTTGTGCTCCAGCACCAGGGCCTGGCCATTGTCCAGACCGAGCACCACTCGGCGGGTGCCGGGGGTGTCCTGGCCCACCGAGACGATGCGGCTGCCTTCCGGCAGCGGCAGGGGCTTGCTCGTCAGCAGCGCACCGTCGCGCAGGCTGAAGAAACGCGCCTGGCCGTCCTCGCCCAGACGCAGGGCGACCTGGTTCTGCTCTTCGATGGCCAGCAGCAGCGGCTTGCCGGCATCGGCCAGCCAGGCCGGCTGCTGAGCCTTGCGGGCCTCCAGCTCGGCGCCCTGGAACATCGGCAGCACGACCTGCGCCAGATAGAAGAAGATCAGGGTGATGGCGCCCAGCACGGCCAGGCCGCCGATGGACACGTACCAGCGCGCCAGGTGGTCTTTCAGCGCGCGTATGCGCCGCTTGCGCTGCAGTGCCGGCGTGTTGAAGTCCAGCCGTTGCACATCGGAATTCGCGGTCATGTTGTCCATGTCGTTCATGCCAGGCTCCTGGGCCGAGCGGCCCTTCGGGGCGCCTAATCTAATAAAGCCGTGTGACAGAAAAGTTACAGCCAGGTGACGCGACGATGCCCGCCAGCGCGTTCAGCGTGGCGGGCATCTGCGCAAGGCCGGCGCAGCGGGCGCCGGCCGTTACGCGGGTCTTACAGACCCAGCTCCTGCATGGTCTTGTCGACCACCTTCTTCGGCAGCGGGATGTAGCCGTCCTTGACCACCACTTCCTGGCCCTGCTTGGAAAGCACCAGCTTGAGGAACTCGGCATCGATCGGGCTCAGCGGCTTGTTCGGCGCCTTGTTCACGTAGACGTAGAAGAAGCGAGCCAGCGGGAATTTCCCGGCCAGGGCGTTCTCTTCGCTCGCCTCGAAGGCTTCGCCGCCCTTGGACAGCGGTACGGCGCGCACGCTGGAGGTCTTGTAGCCGATGCCCGAGTAACCGATGGCGTTCAGGGTGCTGGAGATCGACTGCACCACCGAGGCCGAACCCGGCTGCTCGTTGACGTTGGACTTGAAGTCGCCTTTACACAGGGCTTCTTCCTTGAAGTAGCCGTAGGTACCGGATACCGAGTTGCGGCCGAACAGCTGGATCGGCTTGCTCGCCCACTCGCCGGTCAGGCCCAGGTCGCCCCAGGTCTTGATGTCCTTCTCGCCACCGCACAGGCGGGTGCTGGAGAAGATGGCGTCGACCTGCTCGATGTCCAGGGACTTGATCGGGTTGTCCTTGTGCACGAACACCGCCAGGGCGTCGATGGCCACCGGTACGGCGGTCGGCTTGTAGCCGTACTTCTCTTCGAAGGCCTGGATCTCGTTGTCCTTCATGGGGCGGCTCATCGGGCCCATGTTGGCGGTGCCTTCGGTCAGCGCGGGCGGCGCGGTGGAGGAACCGGCGGCCTGGATCTGAATGTTGACGTTCGGGTAGCTGCGCTTGAACTCTTCGGCCCAGAGCGTCATCAGGTTGGCCAGCGAGTCGGAACCGACGCTGGACAGGTTGCCGGAAACGCCAGAGGTCTTCTGGTAGCTCGGCAGTGCCGGGTCTACTGCAGCGACTGCGCTTGCGGCGCCCACGCCAGCAGCTACGAAGGTGAGGGCCGCCATCAAACGATTCAGTTTCATACCTTGCTCCTAGCAGGTGTGTGCTCGAGTGTGTTGGAACGGGGGCCAGTATCTGCAGGCCGTGTGAACACTCTATGAAGCAAGTGTGACAATCTGATTACGAACCGGCCCATTGACCCAGCGCGGTCGCTGTACGTCTGCACTGCCGCTATACTCGGCGCCGTCGCCCGCGCTAGCGCGGGCATTTCGCGCCAGAACAACAAACGCGCCGCGAGTCCGACCGATGAAAGAATACGAACAGGAAGATCCGATTCCCCAGGGCGACCTGGCGCTGCAGCTCACCGCGCTGCCCAGGGAAACCAATGGTTTCGGCGATATATATGGTGGCTGGCTGGTGTCGCAGATGGACCTGGCCGGTACCGCGATGGCCAGCCGCGTAGCGGCCGGCCGCGTGGCCACGGTGTCCATCGATCGCATGGCCTTCATGGTGCCGGTGGCCGTCGGCGCGCAGCTGTCCTTCTATACCCAGACGTTGGAAGTCGGGCGCAGCTCGATTCGCATGCTGGTGGAAGTCTGGAGCGACGACCCGCTGTCCAGCGAATGGCGCAAGGTCACCGAGGCGGTGTTCGTCTTCGTCGCCATCGACGGCAGCGGCCGCACCCGTTCGGTCCCGCCGCGCCGCTGAGGTTGGCCAGCTAGTCGCGGCGCGCCTGCCCGGGGGCGACCGCGAAGCGGTTCTTGCCGGTCGTCTTGGCCTGGTACAGCGCCATGTCGGCGTTGTGATAGAGCTGCTCGGCCTGCTGACCATCCTGCAGCGTGGCCACGCCGATGCTGACCCCCACGCGCGACGCCGGATCGCGCGGATGCCTGACCTCCAGCGCCGCCAGCGCGGCCACCAGCTGCCGCGCGATGCGTTGCGCCGCCGCGTTGTCGCAGTTGTACAGCAGCAGCGCGAACTCCTCGCCGCCGACCCGCGCAGCCTGATCCAACGGCCGTCGGGCGAACTTTGCCACCAGCTCGCCGAATGAACGGATCAGCGCATCGCCGGCCGGATGGCCGAACGTATCGTTGTAGGCCTTGAAATCATCCAGATCGAGCAACAGCAGGCTCAGCGGCTGGCGGTCCCGGCGCGCCTGGGCGATCCGCTGACGCAACGCCAGGTCGTGACTGCGCCGATTGGCCAGGCCGCTCAGGGCATCATGCTCGGCCACCCAGCCCAGCAGCTTGCGCATCAGGAACTGGTCGCGCTGCGAATACTCGTGAACGTAGCGGCTGATGGCACCGATGATCAGCAGCAGCAGGTAGTAGCTGACGGCGATCCAGTGCTCGGGCATCTGTTCGGGCGTGAGAATCAGACCGGCGATGAGCACATCGGCCACCACGATCAGCACCGCGCAGAGCAGTGCCCACCAGAAGGTCACGCCGAGGAAGAAGAACGAGCTGACGATCAGCAATCCGGCGCCGTAGCGGAAGTTCAGCTCGGTTCCCAGGGCCTCGAAGCGAATATCGATCAGCGCGGCGATGATCCCGATGAGCACCAGCAGCACCGGAAAGATGCGGTTGGCCTGGGCGCGAAAGGTGCGGCTGTAGAACGTCAGCACCAGCACGACGACACCGGGCAGGATCTGCAGGATGCGCAGCAGCGTCAGCGTCGCCAGCCAGCCGGTGTCGGCGAGGCTGAACAGCCGGTGCTCGACATAGAGGTAGCCGGAGACGGCGATGATCAGCAGCAGCGCGGCGAGCCGCTGCGACGTGCGCGCATGCCGATCCAGGTACTGGCGAAACTCGCGTTCCAGCTCGGACTTGAAGCGCAGGAGACGAAACCCGCTGTGCAGCTGCCGGCCGTAGGGGGTATCGCGAAAATCCTCGGCAGAGGGATGGTCGATCATGGGTGACATCGGCAGCTCGCGGTTCAGGGCATGAATGATATCACCGAGCCATTAGTGATGGTTCCTGGCCCGACCAGCGTAGCGACAGCGGCGACTGGCTGGTTGGACACAAGACTTGCACTGGACGTTTCCAGCATCGAAGATCGACCCACATGCATTGCTGGATGTATCCGTGACCACCCTTCTGCTGGCCCTCTGGCCTCTGTTCGCGCTGATCGTTGCTGGTTATTTCCTGCGTCTGCGGGCCTTTCCCAGCGAGGAGTTCTGGCCCGGCGCCGAGCGCATCAACTACTTCGTCCTGTTTCCTGCCCTGTTGTTCAGCAGCCTGGCCACCGCGCCGCTGGACAACCCCGCCCTGCCGCAACTGGCCGGCGCGGTGATGCTCGGCCTCGGTCTGGCCTGGGTCGGGCTGCTGATCGCCAAGCGACTGCGCGGCTGGTCCGCTGGCCGCTTCGGTGCCATCACCCAGGGCGTGCTGCGTTTCAACACCTACCTCGGGCTGGCGGCGGTCGGCAGCCTGTTCGGCAAGGAAGGCCTGGCCCTGGCAGCACTGATGCTGGCGCTAATGGTACCGACGGTGAACGTGATGTCGGTCTGGGCGCTGACCGCCGAGCGCGGCGTCAGCGTACGCGGGCTGCTGCTGCCGATCGCGAAGAACCCGCTGATCCTGGCCTGCCTGACCGGCGCGCTGGTGAATCTGTCAGGGCTGGGATTGCCGGGCGGCACCGACCGGCTGCTCGGCCTGCTGGCCGCAGCCAGCCTGCCACTGGGCCTGCTCTGCGTCGGCGCGGCGCTCAAGCCGCAGGAACTGGGCGGGGAAATCCCGGCGCTGGGCTGGAACTGCGCGGTACGTCTGCTCGCCGTGCCCCTGCTGGCCTACGGCGTCGCGGTGGTGCTCGGCCTGCCGGCGATGGAAACGACCATCCTGGTGCTGTTCTTCGCCCTGCCCACCGCGCCGACCGCCTACGTGCTGACCCGCCAGCTCGGCGGCGACAGCCACCTGATGGCCGGCATCATCACCCTGCAGACACTGCTGGCCGCGGCCAGCCTGCCGCTGGTGCTCACCCTGCTGAACGGCTGATCAGCGCGCCACCTGCCCACGCAACAGACGCAGCAGCATCAGGGCCAGGCCGATGCCCACAGCGCACAGCACCAGCAGCGGCCCGAGGTAACCGAGGGCGTCCTGCAACCAGCCGAGCAGCAGGTGCAGCCACTCAGTATGCAGCGAGGCTTCGACCGCGACGTAGCCGCCCTGCTGCCATATCTCGTAGGCGGCATGCAGGGGAATCAGCGTCAGCGGCAGCAGGATCAGGCACAGCCAATAGCCGGCACGCCGGTAGGCACCCAGCAGCCCCCACGGCAGATAGGCGGCACGGATGAGCTGGAAGAAGCAGACGATGTAGTAGACGACCAGCAGCAGCGCGAAACCGCTGGCCGGCGACGGCTCGAGCCAGAGCGCACGCAGCGCCGCGGTACTGATTGTCAGGCTGAGCGCGCCCCAGAGCAGAAGAAAGAAGGTTTTCATCGCGAGTCCTGGTATCGGCTTTCGGCGAACGCGCATCGGAACAGAATTGCGCCAGCCAAACCCACAACCGCTTCACGAAACGGAGGCGATGAGCCGCGATCGTGCCGGCTTCGAGCAGCCGCGCACGCTTTTAGAACAGGCTGAGCTGATCGCCCTCGGTTGGCGCCGCACCGATCGGGGCTTCCGGCACCGCATCGGCATCGGCCGCGGCACCCGCCGGAACCAGCCGCTCGGCCAGCCCGGCGGCGCGCTCGGCGCGGGTGCTGACCGCTTCGGCCAGACGTGCCGGCAGCGCCCAGATCTCCACCCGGCGCTTGGCGCGGGTGATGCCGGTGTAGAACAGCGCGCGGGTCAGCAGCGGGCTCGGCTGATCCGGCAATGCCAGCAGCACCTCGGCGAATTCCGAGCCCTGGCTCTTGTGCACGGTCATGGCGAAGGCGCTGTCGTGGCTCGGCAGCCGTGCCGGCGCGAAGCCGCGGTAACCGTCGTCACCCTCGAAGAACACCCGCAGGCCCTGCTCGGTTTTCAGGCACAGACCGATATCGCCGTTGAACAGCCCCAGCGCGTAGTCGTTCTGCCGGACCATCACCGCACGGCCGGGATACCAGCGTTCGCGGGCCGGCACGCCGAGGCGACGCCTGAAGCGTGTTTCCAGCGCCTCGTTGATACCGGTCACGCCGAACGGGCCCTCGCGTTGCGCAGTCAGCGCCCGGAAACCGTTGAAGGCCTCGAACGCCGCGCCTGGATCGCCCTGCCGCGCGGCCTGCAGGTAGCCGCCGTAACCCTGCTCCAGCCGCTCGATCAAGGCGGTCGGGCCGGGCGCCGCGTTCCAGGCGAGATCCGCACGACCTTCCTGCAGCAGCGCGACGGTGCCTTTCGCATCGCCGGCGTTGATCCGCCGCGCCAGCTCGCCGATGCCGCTGTCGCCGGCGAAGCGGTGGCTGTGGGTGAGCAGCACCACCGCATCGCCGAGGCGCGAGCGCGGCGCCTCGACCGGCACGGGCTGGCCGGTGATGCGCTCCAGCTCGCTTGCCGCCCGGGCATCGAAGCCTCGGCCTTCGCAGAGTTCGGCGAACACCGCACCGGCCTCCACGGCGGCCAGCTGATCCTTGTCGCCGAGCAGGATCAGCCGCGCCTTCGGGGGCAGCGCGACGACCAGCTTGGCCATCAGCGCCAAGTCGACCATCGACGCCTCGTCCACCACCAGTACGTCCAGCGCCAGCGGATTGGCCGCGTCGTGGCGCACGCGGGGGCTGTCGCCGCGGCTGCCGAGCAGGCGGTGCAGGGTCCGCGCCTCGTCCGGCAGGGCCTCCTTCACCGCATCGCTGACCGGCAGCTCGGCCTTGGCGTTACGGATCGCCTCGGCCATGCGCGCCGCGGCCTTGCCGGTGGGTGCGGCGAGGCCGATGGCCAGGCGCTCGCCGCCAGGCTGCTCGAGCAGCGCCGCCAGCAGGCGCACCACGGTGGTGGTCTTGCCGGTGCCGGGACCGCCGGAGATCACCGCCAGGCGCCGCCGAACTGCCTGCGCGGCGGCCAGGCGCTGCCAGTCGGGGCGCTGCTGATTGAAGGCGAACAAGCGCGCCAGGCTCTCGGCGAGCCGTGCTTCGTCCACCTCGGGGGCATCGCCGGTGCGGGCCAGCAGCTGTTCGGCCAGCTGCTGTTCGTAGGCCTGGTAGCGGGCCAGGTAGAGCCGGTCGCCGACCAGGGTCAGCGGCGCATAGTCGTCCGGTGTCCCGACCAGCGTGGAAGCTTCGAGCTGTGCGCGCCAGACGGGCAGCGCCGGCATGCTGAGATCGACATCGGGCCAGGGGCGCCTTCCGGCTAGGCGTTCCAGTGGTAGACAGACATCGCCGGCCGCCAGCGCCTCACAGCACAGCGTGGCGGCGAGCAGCACCGGCTCGGATGCGTCCGGCTCAAGGCGTTGCAGGCTGGCAACGAAGGCGCGCTCCAACGGGCCGAGGGGTAGCTCTGCAGGCAGGGTCATCGGGTAAGCCTCGATACAGGAGGTATAGGGTGGCGGTCGCAACGGTGGGCTGAAGCCCACCCTACAGGCATCGACGAAGGCCGTAGGGTGGGCTTCAGCCCGCCAGCGATGGCACCGGAACGGGCCTGCATCACCGTCCCTCCTCGAACAGTCGATCCAGCGCATCGAGCAGCGCATCGTCCGGTCGCGCGAAGTAGACGCCGGCCTCGGGCATGCCGCGCAGGAACAGGTAAAAGGCGCCGCCCAGCTGCTCGTCACGAAAATCCGCCAGGCGCTGGCGCAGGAAGCGGCGCAGCGCCACCAGATAGATCAGGTATTGCAGGTAGTAGTGCTCGCCCGCCAGCGCCTGCAGCAGCCGCTCGCCGCCGTAGTAGCTGGCGTCCGGGCCGAGCCAGTTGGACTTGTAGTCAGCGATGTACCAGCGGCCGCCGTGCTCGAAGGTCAGGTCGATAAAGCCTTTGAGAAAGCCCTTGAGGCTGTCGAATTCAAGCCGCGCTGCGGCCTCGCGCAGCGGTGCGGCCAGCCCGTTGGCCGGGTCGGTCAGCAAGGCGCGCAGGCGCACCACGTCCAGCTCGCGCACCGGGAAGGTGAAGCCCAGCTCCGGCAGCCGGCGCGCGGCCTGCAGGCTGGCGAGGGTCAACCCGGCGCCGTCCAGATCGGTCTGCAGCACCCGCTCCAGCTGAGCCGTGGCGATGTCCCGCCAGTCCAGGGGCAGGCCGTAGGCCTTGAGCGCCGGCTCGACCAGCTCGGCCAGCTCGCCCTTGCCCCGTGCCCAGTCCTCGAGGATGGCATGCAGACAGGTACCGGCCCGAGCGCCGCGTGGGAAGGCGAAGAAGCCGCTGCCCGGCTCGCCGGCATCGGGCATCGCCAGGGCGTCGCGGTCCGGCGCTTCCATGTGCATGCCGGCGGCCAGCCCGGAGAAGCTGCCGATGCGCCAGGCGCTGTAGAGGCTGCGGTTGAGCTGCGCCAGCTGCTCGGGCGGCGCTGCGCGGCTGCTGCCCTGGGTGCTGGCCTCACGCGACTCGAGCGGCAGGCAGGCCATGCGCCCGTCGCTCGTGGCGACCAGCCGCTCGATGGCCAGACGCAGGCTACCGCCGTTGAGACCAGCCAGGTGGTTGCCCAGCTCCGTCAGTGGCTGCTCGCCCGGCAGTTCGCGGCCGTGCAGCAGCCAGGCCAGGGCGCTGCTGTGCAAGCCTTCGTCGGGCAGGCTGCCATCCTTCTTCGCCTTCGGCAGGCTCACCGGCCCCCAGTGCAGCCAGAGCCGGTCGCGCGCGCGGGTCAGGGCGACGTAGGCCAGCCGCAGCTGTTCGGCGAACACCTCCTGGCGGGCGCGTTCGAGGTTGTCCTCCAGCTCGCCGCTGCCCAGGTCCAGCAGCGGCTGGCCATCGGCATCGTGACAACGGGCACTGTCCTGGTTTTTGCCGAGCAGCTTGCCGTCCCAGAGAAACGGGCAGAACACCAAGGGGTATTCCAGACCCTTGCTGGTGTGGATGGTGACGATCTGCACCCGTTCGGCATCGCTTTCCAGGCGCAGCAGCGCTTCTTCACCGGCGCCTTCGCTGCCGCGCTGGGCGTTGAACCAGGCGAGCAGCGGCTCGAGCCCGGGCCGCAGCAGGCTCTCGGCCTGCAGCAACTCACCCAAATGCAAGAGGTTGGTCAGCCGACGCTCACCGTCGACCCGAGTCAACAGGCGTTCGGCCACCGCCTGCTCGTCGAGCCAGGCGCGGAACACCCGCATGAAGCCCTGCTGCTGCCAGAGCTGGTGGTAGCGCTCGGCGGCTTCGCGTTCGGCGTCCCATTCATGCTGGTCATCCTGGCAGCGGGCGAGATCGGCGGCGCTGCGGCCCAACAGCCGCGTCGCCAGGGCATGCCGCAGCAGACCCTCGCGTCCCGGCTCGGCATAGGCGGCAAGCACCGCGGCCAGTTCGGCGGCCTCCTCGCTGCGCCAGACGCTGTCGCGCCCGCGGCGCACGCTGGGCACGCCACGCGCGGCCAGCTCGTCGGCGATCATCCCGGCCTGGCGGTGATTGGCCACCAGCACGGCGATATCGCCGCCCTTGAGCGGGGCGAAACCGCCATCCTTGTCGAAACCTGCGCGTCCCTCGGCGGCGGCGGCCAGCTGCACGGCGATCCGTCGCGCGGTGTCACTGGCCGCCAGCTGCGCGGCGTCACCCTTGCCCAGCGGATCGTCGCCGAGCCAGACCAGCGACAGCGGCGCCGCCTCGCCCTCCTCTGCCAGACGCAGGCTCGCACGCGGCTTGTCGGCGGCACCCACCGGTGGGTAGCGCAGGTCGGGTTGGGCGAACGGCTGCGGATGGTCGAACAGCTGGTTGAGCGCGGCGATCAGCTCGGGCGTCGAGCGGTAGTTGGTCGGCAGGTTGAAGGGTTCGCGATCGGCCTGCTGCTTGGCCGTCATGTAAGTGGCCAGGTCCGCGCCGCGGAAAGCGTAGATCGCCTGCTTGGGGTCACCGACGAAGCACAGCGAGGCATCACGGCCCTTGGCATAGATGCGGTCGAAGATGGCGTACTGGATCGGGTCGGTGTCCTGGAACTCGTCGATCAGCGCCAGCGGATAGGTCGCACGCAGCGAGGCCGCCAGGTCCTCGCCGACCGGGCCTTGCAGTGCCTGATCCAGACGATTCAGCAGGTCGTCGAAGGCCAGCAGCCGCTGCGCCGCCTTGCGTTCAGGCAACTCTCGGTTGAGCCGGTCGAGCAGCGCCACTTGAAGGGCGATCAGCCGCTGCTTGCCCGCTGGCAGTGCCTCGGCGACCTGATCGGCCAGTTCATCCAGTGCATGGGCCAGTTCGCAGACGGGCGCGTCATGGCCCTTCTTGCAGGCCTTGTTCAAGGCGCGCACGCCGAACTTGGCCGCGCCCTCGGGCAGGTCGAACATCACCGCCGGATCGGCGAAATAGGCATCCAGTTCCGCCTGCCAGGGCGCAAACTTGGCGCTCTTGTGCGTGCTCTGGCTGAGCCCGCCATGGGCCAGCAGCTCGGCGATCCAGGCGCTGCCCGCCTGCTTCCACAACTCGGCAGCCCGCTGCCAGGCCGCCTCGACCGGGCGCAGATCGGCCGCGACCGGCGCACCCTGCGGCTCGACCCGCAGATAGGGCTTGCCCAGATGACTGCGCAGACGCTGGCGCAACCACTGCGGGGTGATCCGGCTCTTGGCCAGGAAGCGTGCCCAGGCCGGGTCGGCATCGGCCAGCTCGCTGCGCCAGGCGTCGGCGAGCAGCGCGTCGATGATCTCGCGGTCATCCGCGGTCAGCTCGCTGTCGAAATCGCCGCCGGCCTCGAAGGCGGCATCCTGCAGGGCGCGCTGGCAGAAGCCGTGGATGGTGAAGATCGCCGCCTCGTCGAAGCCGTGCACCGCCAGCAACAGGCGCCGCCGCGAGGCGTCGTCCGGATAGCGGGCGTGCAGGCGATTGAGGAAGTCATCGCTGCTCGGCGTGCCCTCATAAACCGCCAGCAGATCGGCCAGCCGCGCGCGGATGCGCTCGCGCAGCTCGGCGGTGGCGGCGGTGGTGTAGGTGACCACCAGAATCTGCCCCACCGAGAGCTGGCGCTCCAGCAGCAGACGCGCATAGAGCGCGGTGAGCGTCCAGGTCTTGCCGGTGCCGGCGCTGGCTTCGATCAGCGAGCGACCGTCGAAGGGCGAGTCGAGCAGGTCGAGTTTCATGGCTTGATCCTCCGAGCCAAAGCCCACTTTGCAGTGCTGGCCGCACCCTCGGGTTGCGCCCCGCCGGGCGCCTTACTTCTTCTTGCTTGCCCAAGAAGAAGTAAGCAAGAAGAAGGGCACCCCAACATCCGGCCCCGGCGCAGCCGGGGGCGGATGCGGGGTGTGCTTTCTCTTTGGTTACTTTCTCTTTGCACAAGCAAAGAGAAAGTGACTCGCCCGTCAGGGGCGAAACCCTGACCGTCGAACAGGCACGGCAGCAAGTGGAGACACAATGCTTCAGACGTCATCACTCTGCTCCTCTCCATCCGCCAACGCATCCAACGCCGGGCCGATCAGCTGTTCGGCCAGGGTTTCGAAACGCTCGTCCAGCGGATCGCGATCGCGGAAGGCCAAGGCGTTCCAGGGGTCTTCGGCTTCGGCGGCAATGGGGCTGAACTCGGCGCCGAGCCAGGCTTCGCGGGCGCGCTTGCGGGCGCAGTCCAGCGGCTCGCTGCCGCGGCTCGGCTTGCGGTAGCCGCGGGCGAACGCCTGGCTGCTGCGCGGCAACAGCGGCAGTGGCTCGCGGATCGCGCTGCGGTAGGCCACCAGCCAGGGCTCCAGCAGCTCGGCGGCATTGGCCAGCGGCCCCAGCTGCCAGTCACCGGCCGGCGAAAGCATCAGGCTGTGGCGTTCGATGCCGGGCGTGGCGCACAGGTTGAGCAGCAGGTGGCGCAGCCAGAACGGTGGCAGGTCCCATTCGCCGAGGCGGCCGAGCTTCCAGCCGAACAGCCCGCCCGGCGTCACGCCATCGAGCCAGCCATGGATGCGCACGCCGGCCAGGGTGATGTCCACCGGCAGCGGCTCGGGCACGGCGTCCGGGCGCAGTTCGAACAGCCGCGGTGCAAAGGCACGCACCGGTCCGCGCAGCTTGCCCCACAGCGCCTGGCCCAGCTCGCCGGTGGGCAGCCAGCCCGCCGCGCAAGCCATGCGCCGCTCCTCCTCGTCGCTCCAGCCCTGCTCCATCGCTTGCAGCGACAGGTGGCGCAGGCCGTTCCAGGCCGGCATTTCCAGGTCGAACGGTTCGTCGCTGGCAAGCGATTCCTGATCATCGGCCAGGCGCAGGCCGAGGCGCTGTTCGAGCAGGAAGCGCGCCGGGTGGCGGAAGCACTGCAGCAGCTGCGACGGCTCGATGGTCAGCCAGGCCTCATCGGGTTCGGCGAGCAGGCTGGCGAAGGGTTGCGCCTGCGCCTGTGGTGGCTCGGCCAGGCGCTGGGCGGCGCGGAACCAGGGCAGCGAATAGCCGGCACAGGGCGCTTCACCGAAATTACGCGGCGAGAACGGCTGCAGCGGATGCGCGATGAGGATCTTCTGGCTGACCGGCAGCGCCCCGTCGGCCAGCACGGCGGTCATGTCCACTGCCTCGAGCACCTCGCTGAGCAGTACCGAGGGCGGCAGCACGGCGTTGTCGCGCGGGTCGCGGCCGACATAGGACAGGTACAGCGCCTGGCGCGCCGAGAGCAGCGTCTCCAGTAGCAGGTAGCGGTCGTCGAGGCGCCGCGCCCGGTCGCCACGGCGCGGATGCCGGCCGATCAAATCGAAGCCCGACGGCGGCGTGCGCCGCGGGAAGGCGCCATCGTCCAGGCCGAGCAGGCAGACCACGCGGAACGGCAGGCTGCGCATCGGCACCATGGTGCAGAAGGTCACCGCACCGGTGAGAAAGCCGGAGGCGCCGCCGCCCTGCTGCAACGCGGCGCTGAGCTGCTGGTGCACCAGTTCCAGCTCGATGGGCCGGGTGAGGTCGGCGGCCTGGGCCTGATCGCGCAGGGCGGCGCAGGCCTGGGAGAGCAGCAGCAGCGTCTCGCCGGCCTCGCGCTCGTCGAACAGCGTATCGATCAGCACTTGCAGGTCGTCCGCCCACTCGGCCAGCGGGCGCGGCCGAGCCAGTTGATCGGCCAGGCTGCCGAGCCGCTCGACGAAGCCCACCAATCGCCCGAGCAACTGCCCGCGCGCGCCTTCCAGCGCGTCCAGCGGCCAGTGCTCGCCAAGCAAGGGCGCGCGGTCGCCGGCCAGCTGCGGCGGTGCAGCGAAGCCCAGCAGCAGGCGGTCCAGCCCCTGGCGCCAGGTAAAGGCCGGTTCGGCCGGCAGCCCCAGCCGTGCGCGCTGCTCGCCATCGCGGCCCCAGCGCACGCCGGCCTCGCGCAGCCAGTCACGCAGCAGCGGCAGGTCTTCGCTCTCGATGCCGGCGCGGCGGGCGATGGCCGGCTGTTCCAGCCAGGCGAGGATTTCCTCGGCGGCGAAACGGCTCTGCGCCAGCAACAGCAGTTCGAGGAAGGCCTCGATCAGCGGCACCTCGGCGCGCAGGCTGCGGTCGGCGAGGCTGTAGGGAATCCGCGGGCTGCCCTCGCGCGGGGCGAACACCGCCTCGATGAAGGGCGCATAACGCTCGATATCGGGGGTCAGCACCACCACCTGATCCGGCGTCAGCGCCGGGTCGGCGGCGAAGCGCGCCAGCAGCTGGTCGTGGAGGATTTCCACCTCGCGCAGCGGCGAGTGGGCGATATGCACCTCCAGCGAACGGTCGTTCTCGGCCAGAGTGATCCGCTCATCGGGCAGGCGGGTGCGCAGGCGCAGGATGTCGTTCTGCAAGGCATGCAGCAGGCTGTCGTCCTGCAGGTCCTCGTCTTCGGAATACAGGCCGAATTCCTGACTGCCTTCGCTGGCGGTCAGGCTGAACAGCGAGTCGAAAAAGTCGCGACCCTGCTTGCCGAGACTCGCCAGTAGCGGATGGCCCACGTCCAGATACCAGTCATCCGCGCCGGACGGCTGGGGAGCTACTGCGCTCGAGGAGGCTTCGTTAAAACCCAACTCGGGATGCTCATGTACGGCCTGTACACTCCGCTCCCTCGCCGGGTTTTGCCTCGCCTGCTCTTCGCTCGCGACGCTCCCCAGCCGTCCGGAAGAAGGAAGCTGCCGTGCCAGCTCGCGGATATCGCGAATCTCGCCCCAGGCTTCGCGGCTTGGGTTGAGCGCGCAGACCACCACGTCGATATGCCGCGCCAGCCCGTCGAGCACACGAAGATGGTGCGGCGGCAGGCTGCTGATACCGAACACCAGCAGGCGCTCGGGGAGGTCCGGCAACGGCTCTTCGCGGTACAGGCGCTGCAGCAGGTCGCCGAGCAGGCGCGCGCGGTGCGGGTGGCCGTCCTTGGTCAGTTCGCGCCAGAGCAGCGCCTGCCAGGCTTCGTCGGGACCGAGGTCGAGGGTTTCTCCACGCTCCCAGGCCGCCAGCCAGTCGTCGCGATAGAGCAGGTACTGGTCGAAGACGTCGGCGATCTTCGCCGCCAATGAGAGCCGCCGGCGCTCATCGCCGCCATCGAGGTACTGCGCCAGACGCGGCGCCAGCTCGAGATTGGCCGGCTCGCACAGCCAGCCGTAGAGGCGCCAGGTCAGGGTGGTCGGGGAGAACGCCGACTGCTCGGGCAGGCTGCCCAGCACCGTGCGACTCAGGTCCCAGACGAACGCCGCCGGCAGCTGCAGCTCGAGCTGCATGGCGATGCCCTGCCGGCGCGCCAGCTCCAGGGTCAGCCAGCGGCCCATGCCCTGGCTCGGCACCACCACCCGCGCCGGCGCGAAGGGGTCGGCCAGCGGCTGGGCGAGCAGCGTGGTGGCCAGTTCGCCGAGGGTTTCGAGATCAGGGGCGTGGTAGAGGCTGAGCATGGGCGCACCGCGTGAACAGAAGTCGCTAGGTTACAGGCCGCTCCGCAGGGGAGCGAGCCGTGCGCTTGAGTCTGCATCCCGGATGCGACAGGCCGTGTCGCGGTATTTCTCCTCCTTTCGCCCTGCCCTTTTGCTTCTCTCGACCAATATCAATTGCGCCGCGGCTGCCTAGCATGGGCTTGAGGGGCGGCTGCTTGGTCGCCCGCCATCCGCTCGGGAGTCGTTCATGAACCGCAAGACGCTGCTCGTCCTTTCCCTTTCCGCCACCCTGGGCGCAACGCCGCTGCTGCATGCCCAGGAGCAGGCCCCGCAACGCACCCTTGGCTCGGTGGAGCGCAGCCACGCCAGCCAGGCTCGCGCCCTGCTCGACCAGGCCGTGCTGACCTTCCAGGCCAAGGGCCCGGAACAGGCGATGGCCGCCTTCAACGACCGCAACGGTGAGTTCGTCCGCGGCCAGTACTACATCTTCGTGCTCGGCGAGGACGGCACCATGCAGGCCAGCAGCGGCCCGTCGGCCAGCCTGGTGGGGCTGAACGTCGGCGAGCTAAAGGACGCCTCCGGCAAGCCGTTCATGCGCGAGCTGCTGGACAAGTCGGCCAGGCAGGAAAGCGGCGAAGTCGAGTACAAGTGGCTCAACCCCGCCGACAACAAGGTCGAGAACAAGATCAGCCAGTTCCGCAAGGTCGGCGACCATGTGCTCTGCGTCGGCTATTACATCCCCCGCGCCACGGCCGAACATGCCAAGGCGCTGCTCGACCGCGCCGTTCGGCAGGTCAAGGACAAGGGCGCCGAGGCAGCCTTCCGCAGCTTCAACGACCCGCGCGGCGGCTTCGTCTTCCAGGACGAATACGTCTTCGCCATCGGCCTCGACGACGGCCGTTACCGCGCCAGCGGCAGCTCGCCGAACCTGGTGGGCGTCGATGTGCGCAGCGTCACCGACGCCGCCGGCAAGCCGCTGTTCAAGGACATGATCGAACTGGCACGTAAGCAGGGTTCGGGCACGGTGGATTACGTCTGGCGCAACCCGGCGACCAATGCGGTCGAGCAGAAGCACACGCTGATCCAGCGGGTCGACGACGTGCTGCTGGGCGTGGGCTACTACACCCGCCCCTGAGGGCACTCGCAGGGTTTGTGACGGTTCGGTGAACGGGGCCGGCGGGCCAGGGTCAATCGAGTATCCCCGGTGCAGATCTGCGTCTTCATGACGCGGCTGTCGTCATTGCCGCTCGCCGGGGCAGGAGCCCGAACCATGCTGACCCTGCTGCACCTGCTGTCGTCCATTGCCCTGCTGGTCTGGGGTACGCATATCGTGCGCACCGGGATCATGCGGGTGTATGGCTCGCACCTGCGGCGCATGCTCGGCCAGAGCATGGGCAACGCGCCGCTGGCCTTCGGCGCCGGCATCGGCGTCACCGCGCTGGTGCAGAGCAGCAATGCCACCGCACTGCTGGCCATTTCCTTCGTCGCTCAGGGCCTGATGGGACTGCCCACGGCACTGGCGATCATGCTCGGCGCGGATGTCGGTACCGCGCTGATGGCCCGGGTGCTGACCCTCGACCTTTCCTGGCTGTCGCCGCTGCTGACGCTGGTCGGCGTCTGCCTGTTCCTCTCGCGCAAGCAGAGCCGCACCGGCCAGATCGGCCGCGTCCTGATCGGCCTCGGCCTGATCATCCTCGCCCTGCAGCTGATCGTGCACGCCGCCGAGCCGATCACCGAGGCGCGCGGCATGCAGGTGCTGTTCTCCTCCCTGGCCGGCGACACCCTGCTGGCGGTGCTGGTGGGTGCGCTGTTCGCCGTCCTGTCGTATTCCAGCCTGGCGGCGGTGCTGCTGACCTCGACGCTGGCCGGCGCGGGTCTGATCAGCCTGCCGGTGGCACTCGGCCTGGTGATCGGCGCCAACATCGGCAGCGGCCTGCTCGCCTGGTTCAACGCCAGCCTGCAGCCGGCCTCGGCGCGGCGGGTGGCGCTGGGCAACCTGCTGAACAAGCTCGCCGGCCTCATCGTGCTGCCTTTCCTGGTGCCGCTGGTGGCCTGGATGGACACCCTCGGCTACAGCGCACAGACCCAGGTGATCGGCTTCCACCTGGTCTACAACAGCCTGCGCTGCCTGCTCCTGCTGCCCACCGTGCACCCCATGAGCCGGTTGTGCGAGCGCCTGCTACCCGAGCGCCAGCTGGACAACGGCGTGGCGCAGCCGCGGCACCTCGACCCGACGGCGCTGGACACACCGAGCCTGGCGCTGGCCAATGCAGTGCGCGAGACCCTGCGCATCGGCGACATGGTGGAGCTGATGCTGGCGCGCCTGCTGGAAGTGCTGCGCGAGGACCGTGCCGAACCGGGCGAGGAGATCCGCCGTCTGGACGACGACGTCGATGCGCTCTACAGCGGGGTCAAGCTCTACCTGGCGCAGATGCCCCGCGAGGACCTGGCCGAACAGGAAGGCCGGCGCTGGGCGGAGATCATCGAACTGGCGATCAATCTGGAGCAGGCCGGCGACATCATCGAGCACATGGCGAGCAAGGTGCAGAACCTCAAGACCGCCAAGCGCCGTTCCTTCTCCGACAGCGGGCTGGAGGAACTCGGCCAGCTGCATGCCCAGCTCAGCGCCAACCTGCGGCTGGGCCTGTCGGTGTTCATCTCCGGCGACTCCCACGGTGCGCGCCAGCTTCTGCAGCAGAAGCGCCAGTTCCGCAAACTGGAGCGCGAGCTGGCCCACTCCCATGTGCATCGGCTGCACCGGCAGGTGGTGGAAAGCATCGAGACCAGCGCGGCGCATCTGGAGCTGATTGCCGACATGAAACGGCTCAATTCGCTGTTCTGCAGCGCCGCCTATCCGGCTCTGGAAGGCCCGGGCAAGCCGCGCACTGCCGGCGACACCAACCGTGAGGTGCTGCCCAGCGAGCCGCACCTGCCGGGGCGTCCCGCCTAGCCTGCGCGGCGCTGCCAGAGGCGGAACAACGGCTCGGCGAGAAACATCACCAGAAACAGCCTGAGCACCTGCACCGCGGTAACCAGCGCCACCGACAGCTGCAAGGCTTCGGCGGTCAGGCACAGCTCGGTGATGCCGCCGGGCATCATGCCGAGCATCAGCGACACCTCGTCCAGCGCCGTCAGCCAGCCCAGGGCACCGCCCAGCGCAGCGGCGACCAGCATGGCCAGCAGGGTGAACAGCAGGATGCGCAACAGGAAGGCCGGCGCACTGCGGAAGAATGGCCGATCGAAATGACAGGCCAGCGAGCAGCCGATCAGCCACTGGCCGAGCGCGCCGGCCCAGCCCGGCAGGCCGATGTGCAGGTCGAACGCCACGCTGGCCAGCGCGCAGGCGGTCAGCGGGCCGAGCATCCAGGGGTTGGGCTGGCCAAGGCGCTTCCAGAGCAGCGCCAGCAGGCCACCGGCTGGCAGCAGCACGGCGAGCCAGGGCCAGCTCACCGGGGCCGCGGGCGGCGCCGCGACGGTCGGCAACCCCCAGGTGAACAGCGCCGGCACGATCAGCACCACCAGCAGCAGGCGCAGGCTGTGCGCCGCCGCCACGCTGGCCGCCTCGGCCTGGTGCCGGTTGGCCAGCACCACCATCTCGCTGGCGCCACCCGGCATGCTGGCGAAGAATGCAGTGGCACGGTCGCTGCCGCTGCGCAGCAGGATGAAGATGCCGATCAGCCCCAGCAGCAGGGTGCCCACGGCGCCGGCGAGGATCACGCCGAAGTGCGCCAGCACCTCGCGCATCACTTCACCGGTGAAATGCAGGCCGATGGCGCTGGCGACGATCCACTGCCCCACCTGCCGGCCGCGCGGCATTTCGCTCACCAGCCAGCCGCTGCAGCGCACGGCGATGACCGCCAGCAGCGAGCCGACCATCCACGGCAGCGGCCAGTTGGCCAGGCTCGCCAGCCAGCCGCCGAACGCACCGATCAGCGGCGTCGCCCACCAGGCCGGCAGCCGCTGGTGCATATCAGGCCTGTGCCTCGACCGCGTTGCCGCGACGACGCTTGAGGTACCAGCGCAGCCCCGGCATGGCCAGCATCGCCACGGTCAGCCCCCACAGTGCCAGGGTGATCGGGCTGCCGTAGAGAATGCCCAGCTCACCGTTGGAGATCGACAGTGCGCGGCGCAGGTTGTCTTCCATCATCTCGCCGAGGACGAAACCGAGGATCAGCGCCGACAGCGGGAAGTCCAGCTTGCGCAGCAGGTAGCCGAACACGCCGAGGCCGACCATCAGCACCAGGTCGAACACGGTGCTGTGCACCGAATACACGCCGACCATGCTGATCACCGTGATCGTCGGTACCAGCACCCAGTTCGGCACGCTGAGCATGCGCGAGAACAGGCCGACCAGGGGGATGTTCATGATCAAGAGGATCACGTTGCCGATGAACAGCGAGGCGATCAGGCCCCAGACCACGTCCGGCTGCTGTTCGAACAACAGCGGGCCGGGGGTGATGTTGTACAGCGTCAGTGCGCCGATCATCACCGCGGTGGTGCCCGAACCCGGCACGCCGAGGGTCAGCATGGGGATCAGCGAACCGCAGGCCGAGGCGTTGTTGGCGGCTTCCGGCGCCGCCAGGCCGCGCAGGTCGCCATCGCCGAAGCGGCCCTTGTCGCCGGCCATGCGCTTCTCGCTCATGTAGGTCATGGCGCTGGCGATGGTCGCCCCGGCGCCCGGCAGGGTGCCGATGACGAAGCCGGCCACGGCACTGCGCACCATGGTCCAGAAGGTCAGGCAGAACTCCTTGAAGTTGAACAGCAGCCGGCCACTGGCCTTGACCGCCTTCTGCCCGCTGTGGGTCTTTTCCAGCATCAGCAGGATCTCGCTGACGCTGAAGAAGCCGATCACCACGATGACGAACTGGATGCCGTCGGACAGGCTGACGCTGCCGAAGGTGAAGCGGTAGACGCCGGTGGTCGAGTCGACACCGACGGTGGCCAGCGCCAGGCCCATCAGCGCGGCCATGAGGGTCTTCACCGGCTTGTCGCCGACCATGCCGCCGAGACAGGCGATGGCGAAGATCATCAGTACGAAGTATTCCGCCGGGCCGAAGGCCACCGCCCACTTGGCCAGCAGCGGAGCGAACAGCACCACGCCGCAGGTGGCGATGATGCTGCCGATGAACGAGCTCACCGCCGACAGCGACAGGGCGATGCCAGCCTTGCCCTGACGGGCCAGCGGGTAGCCGTCGAGGGTGGTCATCACCGCCGCGGCGTCACCGGGCACGTTGAGCAGGATGGCCGAGATACGGCCGCCGTATTCGCAGCCCAGGTACACCGCGGCGAGCAGGATCAGTGCAGTCTCCGGCGGCAGGCCGAGGGCAAAGGCCAACGGCAGCAGCAGCGCCACGCCGTTGATCGGGCCGAGGCCGGGCAGCAGGCCGACGACGGTGCCGACGAAGGCGCCGAACAGCGCCACCAGCAGGTTGGTCGGCCGGGTGGCGACATCGAAGCCCTGCATCAAGAAATTCAAAGTTTCCATATCAGCTCTCCAGCAGACGCAGCAGGCCGAGCGGCAGCGGTACGTCCAGCAGGTAATCGAACAGCCCGTAGAGCAGCACGCCGAGCAGCACGCCGCTGATCACGCTGGGCCACAGGCGACCGTTGAACAGCAGGCCGAGGGCGAAACCGGCCAGGGCAGTGCTGATGACGAAGCCGAGGATTTCGAACAGCAGGGCATAGGCCAGCAGCGCCAGCACGCAGAGCACGGCCCGCTGCGCCTTGGCACGATCGAACGCTGGCGTCGGCTCGCCATGCGGCTTGAACAGCAGCCACGCCGCACCGCAGGCCATCAGGAACAGCAGCAGCAGCGGATAGGCGCGCGGCCCGACCGGGTCGTAGGCGAAGGGCGCCTCGAAGCCCCAGGCGAGCAGGGCGAGGCCGGCGCAGGCGAGCAGCCACGCCGCGGCGAAGACACGTACGTACATGACGGGATACCTCAGGGGTTCGGCGACCCGGCAGTTGCCGGGCCCGCCGTGCGGCCCGCGGGCGCGGGCCGGTTCGCGTTACTTGACCAGGCCGAACTCGCCGGCCAGCGCCTTGTAGTCCTGCACCTGCTTCTCGACGAAGGCCTTGAGCTCGTCGCCGGTCATCGACAGCGGGAACAGGTCGCGCTGCTCGCGCAGCTTGGCGAAGTCCTCGTCGGCCAGCAGGCTGTCGAACTGGCTCTTCCACCAGTTGAAGTCCTCGTCGGAGACTTCCGGGCCCATGTAGAAGCCGCGGATCACCGGCCAGCTGATGTCGTAGCCCTGCTCCTTGGCGGTGGGGATGTCGGCCAGCTTGCCCGGCAGGCGCTCGTCGGAGAGCACGGCGAGGATGCGGATCTTGCCGGCGTCGAGTTGCGGGGTGACTTCGCCGAGGCCGCTGGAGGTGACCTGCACATGGCCGCCGAGCATGGCGGTGAGCGTCTCGCCTCCGCCTTCGAAGGCGACATAGCGCAGCTTCTGCGGATCGACGCCGGCGGCGCGGGCGATCAGTGCGGTCTGCATCCAGTCCTGCCCGCCGATGGTGGCGCCGGCGCCGAACACCACGCTGCCCGGGTCCTTCTTCACCGCGGCGATGAGGTCGTCGAGGTCCTGGTAGGGCGCATCGGCACGCACCGAGATGGCGCCGTAGTCGGTGCCGACCGCGGCCAGCCAGCGCACCGCGGTTTCGTCATAGCGACCGAACTTGCCCTGCGCGAGGTTGAGCAGCGAGCCGCTGGAGAAGGCGGTGATGGTCCCCGCCTCCGCGGCGCGCTGGGCGACCACGGCGTTGTAGGCCACCGCGCCGACGCCGCCGGGCATGTAGGTGACGCGCATCGGCGCCTTGAGCAGGCCGGCGTCCTTCAGGCCGCTCTGCACCACGTACTTCAGCTCGATGTCGCGTTCCCACTCGCTGCCGTTGCTGCCGCCCGCGTATTCGGCGTTGGCGCCGGAGATGTAACGGGTCAGGAAGGTCAGCCCGGGGATGCCCATGGCGGCGAAGTTGTAGTCGTAACGGGCCTGCCAGGAGCGCTCGTCGGCGTTGGCGAAGTCGTTGATCTGCACGAAGTTGACCAGGAACGGATCGCTGCCATCGATATAGGCATAGCCGGTATCGCCGCGCATCTGCTGATAGCCGAGGCTGACCTTGTGCCCGCCGAGGCTGTAACCCAGCATGCCGTTCCAGGCCTGGTTGTCGATCTTGCCGGCGTTGGCCGCGCCGGTGTCGTCGCTGAACATCACGCGCAGATCGGCGCTCAGCGCGGAGTTGTCGGTCAGCGGCTTGACCGCCAGCAGGCCGAAGAAATGCTGGCGGTACACGTCATCCAGCTCGCCGTAGTAGTAGCGGCCGGTGAGGTTCTTGTTGAAGGCGTATTCGGCCCCGGCGAAGGTCAGGTGATCGGCCTCGGCGGCACTGGCGAAACGGCTGTTCTTGTTGTTCAGCTGCAGGTCCTGGGAGTTGGTCGAAGCGCGGTCGATGACCTTGTCCAGGCGCCCGCCGATCAGCGTCAGGCCTTCGATATCCTTGGAAGTGGCGGTGCCGCCTTCGAACACCTGCGGCAGCGTGCGGCTGTCGCTGGCATTGACCACCGGCATCTCCGGGATGTGCGAGCCATAGCGCAGCTCGGTCTCGGCGATCTTCGCCTTGGCGGTCAGGCCCAGGCGGCTGAACTCGTCCGGGGTGCCGCCATCGTCCTGCACCGGCAGGAGGTCGGTGCCGGCGCGACCACCGCCGGAGTCCAGCTTGACGCCGAGCATGCCCAGCGCATCCAGGCCGACGCCGACGGTGCCTTCGGTGAAGCCGGACTGCACGTCGAGGATGAAACCCTGGGTCCACTCTTCGCGCTTGGACTGGGCGGTGCCTTCGCGGAAATCGCGGTTCAGGTAGATGTTGTGGGTCTGCAGAGTTGCACTGCTGTCTTCGATGAACGCGGCCTGGGCGAGCGGCGCCAGCGAGGCGGCGGCAACGGCGAGAGCGAGACGAGCAGGAGCGGGTGAGCGTCTGACGGCAGTCAGCATCGGGGTATCTCCACTATTGTTTTTGTTGTGACGGCGCATGCGCCGCGCAAGGTGGATCGAGCCACCTGTAAGCGATCCTATGGGGTCAAGCTTTCGCCAGCCTTTCAGCGTCGAAAGCCTGCGGCGACTCTTGCCGTCTGCCGCTACACTGGCGCCCCGTCGCAATGGCAGAGGACAGGCAATGCGGATTCTTCTGGTCGAGGATCACCCCCAGCTGGCCGAGAGCGTGGCGCAGGCGCTGCGCGGCGCCGGCTGGACCGTGGACCTGCTGCACGACGGCATCGCCGCCGACCTGGCGCTGGCCAGCGAGGACTATGCGCTGGCGATTCTCGACGTCGGGCTGCCGCGGCTGGATGGCTTTCAGGTGCTGGCGCGCCTGCGCGGGCGCGGCAAGACGCTGCCGGTGCTGATGCTCACCGCGCGCGGTGAGGTCAGCGATCGCGTGCACGGCCTCAACCTAGGTGCCGACGACTACCTGGCCAAGCCGTTCGAGCTGTCCGAGCTGGAAGCGCGGGTCAAGGCGCTGCTGCGACGCAGCGTCGGCGGCGGCGAGCGCCAGCAGCGCTGCGGTGTACTGGTCTACGACCTGGATGCGCGGCGCTTCAGCCTGGCCGACGAGCCGCTGACGCTGACCTCCCGGGAACAGAGCGTGCTCGAGGCACTGATCGCCCGTCCCGGCCGGGTGATGAGCAAGGATCAGCTGGCCGCCCAGGTGTTCGGCCTGGACGAGGACGCCAGCGCCGACGCCATCGAGATCTATGTCTACCGACTGCGCAAGAAGCTCGAGGGCCAACCGGTGCGCATCGTCACCTTCCGCGGCCTGGGCTACATGCTCGAGGCGCTCGATGGCTGAGCCGGAGGTCGCCGGCAGCCTGCGTGCCCGGCTGCTGCGCCGGCTGGCGACCCTGCTCGCGCTGCTGCTGCTGTTCAGCGGCTGGAGTGCCTACTGGAACGGCCGTGCCGCTGCCGATACCGCCTACGACCGCACCCTGCTCGCCTCTGCCCGAGCCATCGCCGACGGCCTGGTCACTCACGAGGGTGTGCTGCGCGCCAACGTGCCCTACGTGGCGCTCGACACCTTCGCCTATGACAGCGCCGGACGTATCTACTACGGGGTGCTGGACATCCAGGGGCGCCTGGTCAGCGGCTACGAGAACCTGCCCGCCCCTGCCGCCGACACCCCGCGCACCGACGATTACCCGGCCCTGGCGCGTTTCTACGATGGCGAATTCCAGGGCCAGGGCGTGCGCCTGGTGAGCCTGCTGCAACCGGTCAGCGAGCCGGAGCTCAACGGCATCGCCGAGATCCGCGTGGCCGAGACCCTCGGCGCCCGGGAGCGAATGGCGCGCAGCCTGCTCACCGACACCCTGTGGCGGGTCGGGCTGATGGCCGTCGCCGCGCTGCTGCTGGTATGGCTGGCGGTAAGTGCCGCGTTGCGGCCGCTGGGCCGGCTCAGCGAGGCGGTGCAGGAACGCGCACCGGACGATCTGCGGCCGCTGCCGCTGGTCAGCGTGCAGCGCGAGCTGCGCCCGCTGGTGGTCGCGCTCAACGGCTTCACCGAGCGCCTGCGCGGCCAGTTCGAACGCCAGGCACGCTTCATCGCCGACGCCTCCCACGAGCTGCGCACGCCGCTGGCGGCACTCAAGGCGCGCATCGAGCTGGGCCTGCGCGACGCCGATCCCGCCGCCTGGCGCAGCACCCTGGAGGACGCCGGACAGAGCACCGACAAGGTCATCCACCTGGCCAATCAGCTGCTTTCCCTGGCGCGCATCGAAAGCGGCGCACAGTCCATCGCCGAGGGCGGCGCGCAGCGCCTGGACCTCTCGCAGCTGGCCCGCGAGCTGGGCCTGGCGATGGCGGCACTGGCGCACAAGCGCGGCGTTGCCCTGGCCCTGGAAGCCGAGGCGCCGGTATGGATCGACGGCGAGCCGACGCTGATCAGCGAACTGCTGAGCAACCTGCTGGACAACGCCCTGGCGCATACCCTCGGTGGCGGCAACGTGGTGCTGCGGGTGCTCGACGGCGCCGTGCTGGAGGTGGAGGACGACGGCCCTGGCATTCCGGTCGCCGAGCGCGATCGCGTCTTTGCCCGCTTCTATCGCCGCGACACCAGCGGCCATGGTGCCGGCCTGGGTCTGGCCATCGTCGGCGAGATCGTCCGCGCCCACCGCGCCGAGATCAGCCTCGATCAGGGTGCGCTGGGCGGGCTGCTGGTGCGGGTGCGCTTCATACCGGCTGAGGGCTGACGCCGGGGCCGGTTTCGCCGATCGCCGCCTCGGGCGCACAGACCACCCGGTTGCGACCGGCGTGCTTGGCGGCATACAGCGCCGCATCCGCAGCGGCCAGCAGCGCCTCTGCCGAGGCACAGGTCGACCCCAGCGTGGCGACGCCAAGGCTGATGGTCAACGCCACCGGCAGGTCGCCGTGGCGCAGCTGCAGGCGCTCGATGTCCTGGCGGATCCGCTCCGCCAGCACAACCGCCTGGCGCTGATCGGATGCCGGCAGCAGCACGACGAACTCCTCGCCGCCATAGCGTGCCGCCAGGTCGCCGGCACGCTGGCAATGCGCCATGAGCACCGCCGCCACCTGGCGCAGGCACTCGTCACCGAACGGATGGCCATAGCTGTCGTTGATGCGCTTGAAGTGATCGATGTCGGCCAGCAGCACTGCCAGCGGGCTGCCGCTGCGGCGGGCACGGCGAATCTCCTCGTCCAGCACGCTGTCGAAGCGCCGGCGGTTGGCCAGCTGGGTCAGCGCGTCGGTGGCGCTCAGGCGCAGCAGTTCGGCATTGGCGGTCTCCAGTCCCTGCCTGGCCTCTTCCAGCGCGCGGGTGCGCTCGTAGACCCGCGCCTCCAGCACCTCGTTGGCCTGCAGCTGAAGGTCCAGCGCCTCCTGCTTGGCCTGCAGGTGCAGGGCGCGCTCGGCGGCGAGCGACTCGGAGGTCTCCAGGGCCAGCTGCTGCGCCGCGATACGCCGGTTGCGCTCGATGTTGATGCGCTCGGCCAGCGCCATGGAGAGCAGCACGAACTCGGTGAACATGCCGATCAGCTGGCCGTTCAGGGTCCAGGCGTTGAGCGGCAGCACGCCATTGAGGGCCAGCAGGTTGACCACGGTGAAGATCAGCAGCGCGCTCCAGGCGATGCTGAACAGCCGCGCCGACGGATTGCCACGCGCCCAGAGGTTGAGCGTTACCGCCATGGTCAGCCCGCAATGCAGCAGCGCGACGCTTTCCATGAACAGGTAGCGCCCCAACGTCGGCACCAGCAGCAGAACCAGCACCGCCGCGCCCCAGTACAGCGTCAGCGTGATGGACACCCACCACACCCAGCCGCCGTAGCGGCGCACGCCGAGAAAGCGCAGGGCGAACAGCATCGGTGTGAAGAAGCACAGCGCGGCGGACAGTCCGTAGAAGCGCGCCGACAGCTCGGGTATTTCCGGCCAGAGATAGAGCTGGCCGAAGCCGGTGATGCTCAGCACGTAGAACACCGCACTGAGCAGATAGAGCACGTAGAAGAAGTAGCTGCCGTCACGGGTGAAGACCAGCAGGCTCAGGTTGTACAGCACGATCACCAGGATGCCGCCGAAGAACAGGCTGACCAGGGTGACGTCCCGCAGGCGGCCCTCGACGAACTGCTTCTCGTCGATCAGCTCCAGCGGCAACGCCAGGGTTTCGCGGGCCTGCACCTGCAGATAGACCACCGCCCGCTCGCCCGGCGGCAGCTCGAGTGGGTAGACGAAATGATGGTCGGCCAGCGGCCGAGCGCTCAGCGCCAGGGCGTCACCGGCCAGCATCGGGGCACCCCAGCGCCCGCTGTCCGGGTAGTGCAGGCGCACCGCGACCCGGTCGAGCACCGGCCACTTCAGCAACAGGTACCAGAGCCGCGCATCCATCCCGCCGTTGCGCAAGGACAGGCGCAGCCAGGCACCGTCGGGCTGCTTGCCCAGCGTCGGACGCGCCAGCGGTTGCCATGCCCAGGCGTCGCTGGCCGCTGCATCGAAGTCCGCCGCGGGCATGCCGAGCACGTACTCCAGGGCGCCGAGCTGCAGGGTCGAGGCGCCGCGTGTCTGGACCGCCGCCGAGCCGGCCGCAGTGGCGGCCACCGTAGGCGACAGCAGCAGGCAGGCCAACAGCAGCAGGAGCAGACGTGTCATGGGATTGCCTCGGGGTGCAACGGGCCGGCGTACTGCCAGCTAACCGGCGCCATTTAACCAACGACGCGCTCGTCGCCATGATGCCACTGTGATAGCACGTTGTCCCGCTCCGGGCGACAGGCTGCCGTCAGGCCCGTCGTCGCGCCCAGAACTGCTGCACCAGTTCGAGCATGCCGTCGGCCAGCTGCGCCACGCCGGACGCGCTGCGCTGGCTGTGCAGGCCGTTGGTGACGTGCTCATCGGAGCTGCCACGGATGCTGACGATGCTCTGGCTGATCTCCTCGCTGGCCGAGCTCTGCTGATCGACCGCCGCGGCGATCTGGTTGCTCATGGCGCTGATCTCGGTGACCCGGCTGTTGATGCCGCTCAGCGAATGCTCGGCCTGGTCCGCATGGCTGACGCTATGCTGCGCCTGCTCGCGACTGCGCTGCATGACCTCCACCGCCTGGCGCGCGCCGGCCTGCAACGAGCCGATCATGCGCTGGATGTCGGTGGTCGCCAGGGAGGTGCGCGAGGCCAGCTGGCGCACCTCGTCGGCAACCACGGCGAAGCCGCGGCCCTGATCGCCGGCGCGCGCGGCTTCGATGGCGGCGTTCAGCGCCAGCAGGTTGGTCTGCTCGGCGATGCCATGGATCACCTCGAGCACGCGGCTGATTTCCTGGCTGTGGCTCTCGAGCTGATGAATCACCTCGGCGGCCTGCTGGATGTCACCGGCCAGCCGGGTGATGCTGTCGCCGGTGCGCCCGACGATCTGCCGTCCGCTGGCCGCCTCGCTGTCGGCCCGTGCCGCCACCTCGGCGGTGCGCTGGGCATTGAGCGCGACATCCTGCACGCTGGCGGTCATCTGCTGGATGGCGGTGGCGATGAGGTCGGTCTCGCGCTGCTGCCGCGAAGCGCTTTCGGTGCTGCCCTGCATCGCACCGAGCAGGTTGCGGGCATGCTCGCTGAGCTGGCGGCTGCAGTCGGCGATGCGCCCGACCATGGCGCCGGCTTCGGTTTCCAGCATCTTCATGGCGAAGGCGATCTCGCCGATTTCATCCTTGCGCCCGGTGTAGATCAGCTGGCTGACCGGGTTGTGCCCCACTCGCCGCGCCTGCCGGGCCAGGCGCGACAGCGGCGCCAGGGTGAACGCCGCAAGCGCGGCGGCGGCCGCACCCATCGCCAGCCCGGCCACTGTGGCAATGCCAGGAGCAGAACCCAACAGGCTACCGAGGGCCACACCGAACGCACCGGCACCGGCGGCCAGCAGCGCCACTCGCTCGCGCAGGCCCATGGTGCAACGCAGTGCCCGCGCGCCACGGCCATCGCGCAGCGCGGCATACAGCGCCTCGGCAGCACGGATCTGCTCGGGTTGGGCGCGGGTTCGCACGGACTGGTATTCCACCACCTTGCCGTCGCGGCTGACCGGTGTAGCGAAGGCGCTGACCCAGTAGTGGTCGCCGTTCTTGCAGCGATTCTTGACGATGCCCATCCACGAGCGGCTCGTCTGCAGCGTCTGCCAGAGATCGACGAAGGCTTCGACCGGCATGTCCGGGTGACGGACCAGGTTATGCGGTGCGCCGAGCAGTTCGGCTTCGTCAAAGCCGGAAATCGCGACGAAGTCCGGGTTGGCGTAGGTGATGGTGCCTTTGAGATCGGTGGTGGACAGGATGTTCGCCGTTTCACCGACCATGACTTCACGGCCGCTGACGGGCAGGTTGAGGCGCATAAACAGATCTTCCTTGGAAAAATGGTCTGAGTACGCGAGGCAGGTTCGGCGCCGCTTCTGGTGGCGGCGCTCGGATCGGTGCGAAGCACCTTCTTGTTTACGTGCTGCTTGCTGCGTTGCTGTTTACCTTGCTGTCGTGACGACTGCGCAATCAGCCCTCCTCTTTCTCGCCGGTATCGGTTTCCAGTTGTTCGAGCAGATCGATCAGGCGCCGGCGCAACTGGCCGAGCTCGCGGGACTTGAACGAGCGGCGGGTGCGTTCGAGCACCTGGATGGTGTCTTCCAGCGCGGTACGCAGGGCTTCTTCGGTCAGCATCGGTTCGTCTTCGTGTGCCACATGCAGATTGGGTGCCGGCTTGGCCCCGGTGGTTGGCCGGCTGGTTTCAGAGCAATAAAAAAGGCGCCAGTCGAGGTTCATCCCGGAGGGATGTCACGGCTGGCGCCTTAGCTATCAGGTCCGATTGTCCTGAGCGGTAAAGCAGCTTTCGCAGCATGCGAAACTAGTGGCATTCTGCCTGCACGCATGCGCCGTAACAAGCCCATCGATGCCGGTGCAGGCGGCGGCATTCGGCGTCTGCGGCCTGCACCAAGCTGAGTCACTGGCTGTACGTCAGCCGCGTCGTCGTGTCCAGAATTGCTGCACCAGCATCTCCATGCTGCCGGCCAGCTCGGCGACGCCCGAGGCGCTTTGCCGACTGCGCAGACCGCTCTCCACGTGACGATCGGAACCGCCGCGAATGCTGACGATGTTCTGGTTGATGTTCTCGCTGACCGCGCTCTGCTGCTCCACCGCCGCGGCGATCTGCATGCTCATCGCACTGATCTCGTTGACCCGGCTGTTGATGCCCTGCAGCGAGCGCGCCGCCTGTTCGGCCTGTTCGACGCTCTGCATGGCCTGCTCGCGGCTGCGCTGCATGACTTCCACCGCCTGACGCGCACCGCCCTGCAGCGCGCCGATCATGTCGTTGATCTCCCGGGTCGACTGCTGAGTGCGCGAGGCCAGGCTGCGCACCTCGTCGGCGACCACGGCGAAGCCCCGGCCCTGCTCGCCGGCACGCGCCGCCTCGATGGCTGCGTTGAGCGCCAGCAGATTGGTCTGCTCGGCGATGCCGCGGATGACATCGAGCACCTTGGTGATGTCGTTGCTGTGCGCTTCCAGCTGGTGGATCACGTCGCCGGCATGCTGGATGTCCTGCGCCAGCTGGCCGATGGCGGCGCCGGTGCGATTGACCACCTCGGTGCCGGTGGCCGCTTCGTTGTCGGCGCGGCTGGCCGCTTCCGCGGTGCGCTGGGCGTTGTTCGCCACGTCCTGCACGCTGACCGCCATCTGGTTGATCGCGGTGGCGACCTGATCGGTTTCGCTCTGCTGGCGCGCCGCGCTCTCGGTGCTGCTGTCCATCGCGCCGAGCAGTTCCTGGGCGTGCTGGCTGAGCTGGCGCGAGGCGTCGCCGATGCGGCCGACCATGGCGCCGGCTTCGGTTTCCAGCATCTTCATGGCAAAAGCGATTTGCCCGTATTCGTCACGCCGGCCGGCGTAGATCAGCTGCCCCACCGGATTGCCGCCGACCCGGCGCGCCTGTTCGGCGAGTCGCTGCAGGGGCGCCAGCGCCAGGTAGGTTAGAGCGCTGGCCGCCGCGGCCGCCACCGTCGCGGTAAGCAGCGCCACACCCAGGCCAACACCACCGAGCAGGGCTCCGCCGATCACGCACGGGGCCGCACCCAACGCGGCGCACAGCGCCACGCGACTGCGCGCGCTGAGCGGCGCACGCCGCAGCGCCGCCGGCGGCCGCTGGTCACGCAGCTGGGCGTACAACCCTTCGGCGGCGGCGATCTGCGCCGGCTGCGGCTTGGTGCGCACCGACTGGTACTCGACCACCCGGCCATTGCGGCTGATCGGGGTGACGAACGCGCTGACCCAGTAGTGATCGCCGTTCTTGCAGCGGTTCTTGACCATGCCCATCCAAGAATTGCCGCCGCGCACGCTGGACCAGAGGTCGGCGAACGCCTCGCGGGGCATGTCCGGATGGCGCACGATGTTGTGGTGCTGGCCGAGCAGCTAGTCCTCGTCGAAGCCGCTGATCTTGATGAAATCCGGATTCACATAGGTGATGTCACCGTTGAGATCCGTGGTGGAAAGGATATTGGCGGTATCGCTGATGGAAACATCGCGGCCGGTGACCGGCAGATTCATGCGCATGGTGGCTCTCGTGAGCAAGGCAGTTGTCGTTCTGTTCCGCCATGCACGACTCGGTCGACGCACCTGGGTGCATCGGGCGCTCCTGCCAATCGCTCACCCTGCGGTGATGGTCCCTGCCTCGGACGGCCCAACGGGTCGTTTGTATCGTTTTTGTCGCGCGGAAAACGGGCATGAAAAAAGCGCCAGCATCGAACCGTCCCTGCGGGTGATCCTTGATGGCGCTTCAGTCGACAGGCCCGTCGGTCCTGTCCGGTCAGCATGTCTCCTCGCCTGGAGACTGATGCCATAGTGATAGCACATGCGTTCCGCGTGCAATGCGACTGAAGTCCTACTCCGCTGGTCGGCTTTTATTCCGAACATGCCAAAGTGATATCAATACTGTACAAATATATCTTCCCTGTACAGCTTTATGGCAAGAAATTTCGCACGCCCCTCCGCAACCCTTGGTCGGCAAGTCGGTCGTAGCAAAGGGTGCGCGGATTAGCGGATCGGCATGGCGGGGTCCGTGGGCTGTTCCAGGCGCAGCCGCCTGCTAGACTCAAGTTCCGCGCAGACTCACAAGGGATGCCCGGGATTCCGAAAACAACCAAAAAGGAGTGCATCCATGAAAGGCAAATCCTTGGCATGGATCTTTACCGCTGCTCTGGCGGGAACCGGCCTGAGCACAGTGGCACAGGCGCAAGAGAAGTTCGTCACCATCGGCACGGGCGGGCAGACCGGCGTTTACTACGTAGCCGGGCAATCGATCTGCCGCTTCGTCAACCGCAATGCGGAAAACATCAAGTGCAACGCCCCGGCCAGCGGCGGCGGCGTGGCCAACGTCAACGGTCTGCGCAGTGGCGAATTCAACTTCGGCATCATGCAGGCCGACCACCAGTACAAGGCAATGGAAGGCGTCGCACCCTTCGAGAAAGAAGGGAAGATGGACGACATCCGCGCGGTGTTCTCCCTGCAGAGCGAAGTCTTCACCGTACTGGCCCGTCGCAGCGCCAACATCAAGGGGCTCGATGACCTCAAGGGCAAGCGCGTCAACATCGGCAACCCCGGTTCCGGTCAGCGCGACACCCTCGAAGAGATCATGAAGGTCAAGGGCTGGGACAAGTCGGTGTTCTCCCTGGCCGCCGAGCTGAAGCCGGCTGAGCAGGCCAGCGCACTGGGCGACAACAACATCGATGCCATGACCTACTTCGTCGGTCACCCCAACGGCGCGATCCAGGAAGCCACCACCACCACCGACGCGGTGCTGGTGCCGATCACCGGCCCGGAGATCGACAAGCTGCTCGAAGAGCGCAGCTACTACACCAAGGCCGAGATTCCCGGCGGCCTGTACAAGGGCAACGACCAGGCGACCCAGTCCATCGGTGGCAAGGCCGTGCTGTCCACCACCTCCAAGGTCGATGCCGAAGTGGTCTACCAGCTGGTCAAGTCGGTGTTCGAGAACATCGAGCGCTTCCAGCGCCTGCATCCGGCCTTCAAGGACCTGAAGCCGGAAGAGATGATCGAAGTCGGCCTGAGCGCGCCGCTGCATGAAGGCGCCGAGCGTTACTACAAGGAACGCGGCTGGCTGTAAGGTTGGACAGGCCGCGTCGTCCGCCGGCCTGATTGCCATGCCTCAGCTGAGAACCCGTGCGCCGTATGGCCACGGGTTTTCGCGGTTCCGTTACCTGAAAAAAACAGGCCTCATTTCATGCAAGACAAACAACTGTCCACCGAGGAACTGATCGCCCAGGACGTCGGTGCACGTTCGCCCGCCGGGCCGATGGCCGCGGTCATCGCCGGGCTCGCACTGCTCTGGTCGCTGTTCCAGCTGTGGATCGCCTCGCCGCTGCCGTTCATCCTCGGCTTCGGCGTGCTGAACGACACCGAAACCCGCTCGATTCACCTGGCCTTCGCCCTGCTGCTGGCTTTTCTCGCCTACCCGGCCTTCAAGCGCTCGCCGCGTGACCGCGTGCCGCTAATGGACATCGCCCTCGGGCTGGTGGCCGCCGCCTGCGCCGCCTATCTGTTCCTCGCCTATTCGCAACTGGCGCAGCGCCCCGGCAACCTGACCACCCTGGACCTGGTCACGGCCTGCGTCGGCATACCGCTGCTGCTGGAAGCCACCCGCCGCGCCCTCGGACCGCCGCTGGCGATCATCGCCCTGGTGTTCCTCGTCTACAGCGTCGCCGGCCCCTGGATGCCCGGCCTGCTGGCCCACCGCGGGGTGAGCTTCACCGCACTGGCCAACCACCAGTGGATCACCACCGAAGGCGTGTTCGGCATCGCCCTCGGCGTCTCCACCAGCTTCGTCTTCCTCTTCGTGCTGTTCGGTGCCCTGCTCGAGCGGGCCGGCGCCGGGCATTACTTCATTCAGCTGGCCTTCAGCATGCTCGGCCATTTCCGCGGTGGTCCGGCCAAGGCGGCCGTGGTGGCCTCCGGCATGACCGGCCTGATCTCCGGCTCGTCCATCGCCAACGTGGTGACCACCGGCACCTTCACCATCCCGATGATGAAACGCACCGGCTTCTCGGCGGAGAAGGCCGGCGCGGTGGAAGTGGCCTCCTCGGTCAACGGCCAGATCATGCCGCCGGTGATGGGTGCGGCGGCGTTCCTGATGGTCGAGTACGTCGGCATTCCCTATGTGGAAGTGATCAAGCATGCCTTTCTCCCGGCGCTGATCTCCTATATCGCACTGATCTACATCGTTCACCTGGAATCGCTCAAGCTTGGTCTGCAGGCGCTGCCGCGGGCCAACGTGGCCAAACCCTGGATGCAGCGGCTGATCGGCTTCGCCTTCGGCGCCGCGCTGATCTCCGGCCTTTCGCTGGGCGTCTACTACGGCCTCGGCTGGCTCAAGCCGGCCCTCGGCGATGCCGCGCTGTGGGTCATCGCCGGGCTGCTGGCGCTGGTCTACCTCGGCCTGCTGAAGATCGCCGCGAGCAATCCGCCGCTGCCCCATGAAGATCCCAACATGCCGCTGGAGAAGTTGCCGGAAACCCGTCCGGTGCTGCTCTCCGGCCTGCACTTCCTGCTGCCGGTAGTGGTGCTGGTCTGGTGCCTGATGATCGAGCGGCTGTCCCCCGGCCTCTCGGCCTTCTGGGGTTCGGTGATGCTGGTGATCATCCTGCTCACCCAGCGCCCGCTGCTGTCATGGATGCGCCATGACCGCAGCCACGTGGACGGCACCTTCATGGACGGCATGATCGACCTGCGCGAGGGCCTGATCGCCGGTGCGCGCAACATGATCGGCATCGGCATCGCCACCGCGGCGGCGGGCATCATCGTCGGCGCGGTGTCGCAGACCGGCGTGGGCCTGGTGCTGGCGGATCTGGTGGAACTGCTGTCGATGGGCAATCTGCTGCTGATGCTGTTGCTCACCGCCTTCCTCAGCCTGATCCTCGGCATGGGCCTGCCCACCACCGCCAACTACATCGTGGTGTCCAGCCTGCTGGCGCCGGTGATCGTCGCCCTGGGCCAGCAGAACGGGCTGATCGTGCCACTGATCGCGGTGCATCTGTTCGTCTTCTACTTCGGCATCATGGCCGACGTGACGCCGCCGGTGGGCCTGGCCTCGTTCGCCGCGGCGGCGGTGTCCAAGGGCGACCCGATCCGCACCGGGGTGACCGCGTTCTATTACAGCCTGCGCACCGCGGCGCTGCCGTTCCTGTTCATCTTCAACACCGACCTGCTGCTGATCGGCGTGGACTTCTGGCACGGCGTGCTGATCTTTATCGTCGCCACCATCGCCATGCTGATCTTCGCCGCCGGCACCCAGGGCTATTTCCTGGTGCGCAGCCGCTGGTACGAGAGCCTGCTGTTGCTGCTGGTGGCCTTCACCCTGTTCCGCCCCGGCTTCTGGATGGATCTCATCCATGACCCGTATCAGGAGATTCCGCCGGCGCAGCTGGTGGAGGCACTGGGCAACGTCGAGGAAGACAGCCAGCTGCGCCTGCGCGTGCTCGGCGAGGACGCAGTAGGCGATGCCCGTGAGTTCGTGCTGCTGTTGGCGATCCCGGACGGCGCCTCGGGCGAGGAGAAGCTGGAGAAGATCGGCCTGATGACCTACGAGCAGGACGGCAAGCTGCTGGTGGACAGCGTCACCTTCGGCAGCCCGGCTGCCGAGGCGGGGCTGGAGTTCGACCAGCAGATTCTCTCGGTACGCGCGCCGACCGACCGCTGGCCGAAGGAATTCATGTGGATTCCGGGCTTCCTGCTGTTCGGCCTGATCGTCTGGATGCAGCGCCGCCGCCGTCAGACCTGATCGACTCGGAAGCGTCTGAAACCCCGGTCACGTGCGAGCGTGCCGGGGTTTTTCATTTGGTGCTCCCACCGGCGTACCCGCACCAGGGCACCACGATCAACCGAAGAACCAGTAGCACACCGCGATGGCAGCGATGATGCCGGCCAGATCCGCGACCAGGGCACAGCCCACCGCATGCCGCGCGCGCTGGATGCCGACCGCACCGAAGTACACTGCCAGCACGTAGAAGGTGGTCTCGGTACTGCCCTGCACCGTCGCCGCGACCAGCGCAGGGAAGCTGTCCACACCCTGACTCTGCATGGTCTCGATCAGCATCGCCCGCGCCGCGCTGCCGGAGAACGGCTTGACCAGCGCGGTAGGCAGGGCGTCGACGAAGCGGGTGTCCCAGCCCAGCGCTTCGACCAGCCAGCGAATGCCTTCCAGCCCGAAATCCAGCGCACCGGATGCGCGCAGGGCGCCAATGGCGCAGAGCATGGCGATCAGATACGGCAACAGGCTCTTGGCGACGTCGAAGCCTTCCTTCGCGCCCTCGACGAACGCCTCGTACACCGGCACCTTGCGCAGCGCTCCGACGACGAGGAAGGCGATGATCAGGCCGAACAGGGTCAGGTTGCCCAGCAACGAGGACAGCGACGCCAGCGCGGTGGCCGACAGCCCTGCCAGCAGGGCCATGAAACCGCCGAGCAGCAGCGCACCGGGAATGAAATAGGCCAGCACCACCGGATCCCACAGACGCAGGCGCTGCACCAGCGCCACTGCCAGCAGGCCCGCCAGGGACGAGGCACTGGTGGCCAGCAGAATCGGCAGGAACACCAGAGTCGGGTCATCCGCACCCTGCTGCACGCGGTACATGAAGATGGATACCGGCAGCAGCGTGAGCGAAGAGGTGTTGAGCACCAGGAAGAGGATCTGCGCATTGCTGGCCACGCTGGGCAGCGGGTTCAGCTCCTGCAGTGCGCGCATCGCCTTGAGGCCGATAGGCGTCGCGGCGTTGTCCAGACCAAGCCCGTTGGCGGCGAAATTGAGCGTGATCAGCCCCAGCGCCGGGTGCCCGGCCGGCACTTCCGGCATCAGCCGGCGGAACAGCGGCCCGAGCAGCCGCGCCAGCAGCTCGATCAGCCCGGCCTTTTCGGCGATGCGCAGGAAACCCAGCCAGAGCGTCAGGGTGCCGAACAGCACGATCATTACTTCCACGGCCAGCTTGGCCATGGCGAACAGGCTCTCCACCAGCGCGGCGAACACCGCGGGATCGCCACCGATCAGCCAGCGCCCCAGGGCAGCCAGCGCGGCGACCAGAAAAAAGCCCAGCCAGAGGCCATTGAGCATGTCGTTCTCCCGTCAAAGCTGGCCGCGATGATAGCGGTGCGGGCGCGCGGGGGTCATCCGCAGATCGGCAGCAAGACGAGTAAAGAGAGGGAATATGCGAGAGAAAAGCGGATGGTTGTCGCCGCATGCCGGGGTGGCGATGACGCCACCACCGGCCGCAGCTTGCAGAACCCGGTCCAGTAAATGGAGGTACTCCCTGTACCCCTAGGTCGTTCCGCCAGGCAGAACAACCCGACCCCATGGTTCACCCCGTTGCAGGGGTTGAGCGCGCGAGGCCGTTACACCCTGCGCGCTTTGTGGATCACCTTCGTAGGCCGAACATGACCCGGCGAATTTGGCTTCCTATGCCGCTGGTACTCCTGAATGCAGCCGCCCTTGCGGGCGGCTATCGACGCATCAGACACGCGGTCCGCGGCCGCGGCCGAAGATCAGCGATGCCACGAACAGCACCAGGAAGACCACGAACAGGATCTTCGCAATACCTGTAGCAGTGCCTGCGATACCACCGAAGCCCAGAACTGCAGCGATGATGGCAATGATCAGGAAGGTAATGGCCCAACTCAGCATGGTGTGACTCCTCTTGGTTCAGGAACGGTTCTCAGCGGATCAGATCAGTCCGATCGGCATCGATTGTTGTTACGCATCCCTGCTGGTTCGCTCGCACGTCCCCTTCGTTGCTCAGAACACCCAGCGCTGCTCGGCAGGCGCCTGGCGATAATCGATGGTTTGCGGTTCTTGTCCGGTTCGCATGAGCTCAATAGGTTGAGCGTCGTACATACCGATTCGTTCCGCGGAATTCTGTTGCGCCTGGCTGAGCGGTTGCGACAGCGGGCGCTCGGCACCCATGATCAGCATGACAACCGCAGCAGAGAGGAAACCCTTGCTGGCTAGCGATAAGCGGGCTTGGCGATTCATTCCTCAACTCCTTCTAAGCGTGGCGAACTTCGTTTCGATAACCCTGCTATTGCAGGCGTCGTGCCAGCCTTCCGAATATATAAAAATCCTTTAAAATCAATGGCTTGGCCTTATGGCAAATCGCTGCATTCAACTCAATTTGCAAGGCAGCCCCTAGCCAGCCGGGCGTTTTGCACGAATCAGTGTCGGGCCTGTTTGAGCTGGCGCATGCGCTCGTGGCAGGTACGCAGCTTGGGCAGCTCAATAGCCAGCAAAGCCCGTACATCCGGCTCGGCGTCCTGCACGGCGTCTTCGAAAGCCTCCAGGATGTGTGCTTCGGTCTGCTCGAGCTGATCGACATAGGGCGTGTCGTGATCGCCGATGCGCGAACGGGTGTCGGCGTACAGCTCGCGCATGCGCCCGGTCAGCGTGCCGCCCTGCGAAGGCTGTTCATGGCTGGCGGCGACCTTGACGCTCAGGGCCTGGATGATCTGAGTCTTGGCCTGGGCCAGATCGCGGAACAGGTGCTGCAGCTCGACGTCCTTTACTTCCTCGGCGGCATGCTGGTAGAAACGCTGCCCGTCGCGGGTGATCTCGATGAGCTCGTTGAGCTGGTTCATGGACTTGTTCATGACACCTCCTGCGTGGTTGCGACAGATGTGGCCGCCCGTGAATGGGTCGGCGCCCGTCTTCAGAGGGTCGCAAGCGCCATGCCACCCGCGTGGCCGTTGGCGCCCCCGACAAATCAGGCACTTGGACGCGCCCCTCTGCACAGGGGAATGCAGCATGCAGGAAAGCCTTGCCAGCACCGTGCAACTTGCAAGACTTTTCATAGACTAAAGCACTCGCCAGCAACGCAACGGCGCCGCGACGGCGCCGCGACGGCGCTCGACACGCCATAATCGAATCTCTACAGCGACCGAACTCGCCTTTTGATGGGAGCATCCATGGACCAAACGACGGACAACGGCGGACGCATCCTCCTGGTGGATGACGAAGCGGCGATCCTGCGTACCTTTCGTTACTGCCTGGAAGACCGTGGCTATACGGTGATGACGGCAGCCAGCGCTGCGCAGGCCGAAGCGATCCTGCAGCGCCAGGTGTTCGATCTGTGCTTCCTCGACCTGCGCCTGGGCGAAGACAACGGTCTGGACGTGCTGCAGCAGATGCGCACGCTGGCGCCCTGGATGCGCGTGGTGATCGTCACCGCCCACTCGGCGGTGGACACAGCGGTCGATGCCATGCAGGCCGGCGCCGCGGATTACCTGCTCAAGCCCTGCAGCCCCGAACAGCTGCGTCTGTCGGCCGCCAAGCAGCTGGAAGTCCGGCAGATGGCAGCGCGCCTGGAAGCACTGGAAGGCGAGATGAAGCAGCGCAGCGATGCGCTTGGCTCGCACAGCCCGGCGATGATGGCCGTGCTGGAGACCGCCCGGCAGGTCGCCGACACCGATGCCAACATCCTCATCCTCGGTGAATCCGGCACCGGCAAGGGCGAGCTGGCGCGTGCCATCCACACTTGGAGCCGGCGCTCGAAGAAGGCCTTTGTCACCATCAACTGCCCGTCACTGTCGGCCGACCTGATGGAAAGCGAGCTGTTCGGGCACAACCGCGGTGCCTTCACCGGAGCCACCGAAAGCACCCTCGGCCGGGTCAACCAGGCCGACGGCGGCACGCTGTTCCTCGACGAGATCGGCGACTTCCCGCTGGCGCTGCAACCTAAGCTGCTGCGCTTCATCCAGGACAAGGAATACGAACGCGTCGGCGACCCGGTCACCCGCCGCGCCGACGTGCGCATCCTGGCGGCGACCAACCTCAACCTCGAGGAGATGGTCCGCGAGGGCAAGTTCCGCGAGGACCTGCTCTACCGCCTCAACGTCATCACCCTCAATCTGCCGCCGATGCGCGAGCGCCCGGAAGACGTACTGGCCCTGGCCGAGCGCTTCCTCGCTGCCTTCGTCAAGAACTACGGGCGCCCGGCGCGCGGCTTCAGCGATGCTGCGGTGGCGGCGCTCAAGGCCTATCGCTGGCCCGGCAACGTGCGCGAACTGCGCAACGTGGTGGAGCGGGCAAGCATCATCTGCCCGCAGCAGATGATCGAGGTCAACCACCTCGGGCTCGGCGAACAGGCAGGTAGCAACGCGCCGCGCATCGGCGAGCCGCTGAGCCTCGAGGCACTGGAGAAGGCGCACATCGCCGGCGTGCTGAGCACCAGTGACACCCTGGAGCAGGCCGCACGCATCCTCGGCATCGACGCCTCGACCCTGTACAGAAAGCGCAAGCAGTACGGCCTATGAAACTGCAGATGAAGCTGCGAACCCGACTCTTCCTCGGGTTCTCGGCACTGATGACGGTGGCCCTGCTGGGCCTGCTGCTGGCGCTGGTCAGCGTGATGCAGATGGCCAAGAGCCAGGAGCAGCTGATCCGCGACAACTTCAGCATCATCGAGATCAACCAGCAGTTGCGTCAGACGCTGGGCAATCATCTGATAGTGATGCTTACCGACGACAACCGCAGCGAGGCGCTCGCCCCGCTGCGCCAGAGCTTCCAGCAGACCCTGGAGCGCGGCATCGCCGAGGCCAACGACGATGTCGACCGTCAGGCCTTCCGTGCAGTCGCCAGCGCCTATGCCGCCTTCCTGCAGCAGATCGAAGCCAGCCGCCATCAGAACCTGACCCTGCTGGAAGACAACCCGCTGAGCCAGTCCTTCAACAAGGTCCGCGGCCTGATGACCGACATGCAGGGCGCGGCCTACGACAAGATCCGCGACACCGAGCTGCGCAGCCGTGATCGCGCCTCGCTGCTGGCGGGCCTGCTGGGACTCACCGCGATAGCCGTGCTGCTGATCGGCTTCATAACCGCGCACAGCTTCGCGCGACGTTTCGGCGAGCCGATCGAGCGGCTGTCCGCCGCTGCCGACCAGATCGGCCGCGGTGATTTCAACATCGCCCTGCCGACCCCGCCGATCGCCGAGCTGTCGTCCCTGAGCCGGCGCTTCGGTCTCATGGCGCAGGCTCTGCACGAGTTCAAGCAGACCAACGTGGAAGCCCTGGTCAACGGTCAGCAGCGCCTGCAGGCGTTGCTCGACAGCATCGACGACGGCCTGCTGATCGTCGACCGCGACGGTCGCCTGGAGCACGCCAACCCGGTGGCGCAGCGGCAGCTGGCCTGGGAGAACGAGCACCTGGGCTCCACCCTTGGCGAAGCGCTGGGCTATCCGCAACTGGACAACGCCGCGCGGCAGGTACTGGACGACAAGCCGCTGTCCGACCCGCCAGAGGATCTGGTCATCGAGGCCGACGGCGAACGGCGCCTGCTGGCCTGGCGCATCAGCCCGGTCAGCCACCACGACGGCAGCATCAGTGGCGCGGTGATGGTGCTGCACGATGTCACCGACCAGCGCACCTTCGAACGCGTGCGCAACGAATTCGTGCTGCGCGCCTCCCACGAACTGCGCACCCCGGTCACCGGCATGCAGATGGCCTTCAGCCTGTTGCGCGAGCGTCTGCGCTACCCCGCCGACAGTCGCGAATCCGACCTGTTCGATACGGTGCACGAGGAAATGCAGCGCCTGGTCAGGCTGATCAACGACCTGCTCAATTTCTCCCGCTACCAGAGCGGCCAGCAGAAACTGGAGCTGGAGCAGTGCGACGTGCCGGAGCTGCTCGAATCCGCGCGCCAGCGCTTCGAGGTCAACGCCGCCGAGCAGGACGTGCAGCTCAAGCTGGAGCTGCAGCAGCCGCTGCCAACGTTGATGCTCGACCGCCAGCAGATCGAGCGGGTGCTGGACAACCTGCTGAGCAACGCCCTGCGCCACACGCCCAGGGGCGGCGAGGTGCGCCTGCTGGCGCGGCATCATGGCGAGCGGCTGATCCTCAGCGTCGAGGACAACGGCGAAGGCATTCCCTACAGCCAGCAGGCACGCATCTTCGAACCCTTCGTGCAGATCGGCCGCCGTCGCGGCGGGGCCGGACTGGGGCTTGCCTTATGCAAGGAAATTGCCCAGCTGCATGGTGGCCGCATTGGCGTGCACTCGCGGATCGGCCACGGCACTATCTTCTACGTGGCGCTGCCGATCTGACGGCGCCCCATCGAGGAACCTGCCATGCCGAGTCTGAACCCCAGCCCCGAGCAGCTCGCCGACTATGTGGCGGCGATGCCCTCGGGCGTGCCGATCCTGATGCTCAATCTGTTGCGCTACAACGCCCAGGCCACCTACCCGCCAGGCAGCCCGCACAGCCCCTGCAGCGGCCGCGAGGCCTATGCCCGCTACAGCCGCGTGGCGCTGACCAAGGTGCAGGCCGGTGGCGGCGCGGTGGAGCTGCGCGCCAAGGCCCATGCGACGCTGATCGCGCCGCCGGAGGAAGAATGGGATGACCTGCTGCTGGTCAGCTATCCGTCCAAGGAAGCCTTCCTGGCCATGCTCAGCGACCGCGAATACCAGGCTGCCGCCGAGCACCGCAGCGCGGCCCTGGCCGACTCGAGACTGATCGGCACCACCCGCTACTGAGGTCAGCGGCTCGCCTGGGCGACCAGCACCTGCAGCATCGCCGCGGTTTCCGCGTCCGGCTCTCCATCGAAGCGGGTCGGGCGGTACTTCATCTGGAACGCGGCGATCACATTGCGCGTCTCGTCATCCAGATAGCCGTGGCGGGGTACCCGATAACCCTGCGCGGCCAGTGCCTCCTGGAACCAGCCGATCGCCGGCAGCCCCGCCGCGGCGTAGTGTGCCTGCGCCGCCGCCACCGCGCCGGCATCCGGCCAGGGCACCAGGCCCTCCTCGGCCAGACGCTTCCAGGGAAACAGCGGCCCCGGATCGACCTTGCGCTGCGGCGCGATGTCGCTGTGGCCGATGATGGCGCCCGGTTTCAGGCCATGACGCGCCATGATGTCCTTGAGCAGTACCACCAGCGCATCGATCTGCGCCTGCGAGTAGGGATACCAGAGCCGCCGTCCGTCCGCGCTCTGCTCGTAGCCCTGATTGACCAGCTCGATGCCGATCGAGGTGGCGTTCAGCCAGGTACGCCCGTTCCATTCGCTCTCCCCGGCATGCCAGGCGCGGCGATCCTCGTCCACCAGGCGGTAGATGGTCGCCGGCGACTCACCGATCAGGTAGTGGCTGCTCACATCGCGCCCGCTGAGCAGCTCCAGCGAGCGCGGCAGGTCGGTGGAGGTGTAATGCAGCACGATGAACTGGACGCGGCTGTCGTGGCCGATCGAGCTGTGGCTGGTGTCGATGCGTGGGCCGCTGGCACAGCCGGCCAGCAGCAGAAGCAAGAGGGTAGCGGAGAACAATTTCATCGGGACGACCTCTGTGTCGACGGCGCAAATGACGCAGATGGGCAGGAGCCCGACATGCGGTGGCGATCGATGCCGGAGCGGCGAGGGTCGTGATTATACCGGGCGCCCGGATACAGGCCAGGCCAGCCGGTCAGGCTGGCTCGACACGATTGCGTCCCGAATCCTTGGCGCGGTAGAGCGCCCGGTCGGCACGCTCGAAGGCACGCTCGGCGGTGTCGCCAGTAACGAATGCGGTCAACCCGGCGGACAGGGTGATGGCAACCCGCTCGCCCTTGAAGTGGAACGGGCAACTGCCGATGGACTCGCGCAGCGTTTCCATCAGCTGCCGCCCCGCCTCGTAAGGCGTGTTGGGCAACAGCACGACGAACTCCTCACCACCGAAACGGGCGATGAAGTCGGTCTTGCGCAACCGCTTCTGCAGCTCCGTGCCGATGATCTTCAGCACCCGATCGCCGGCCAGATGGCCATAGCCGTCGTTGACCCGCTTGAAGTGATCGACATCCAGCACGGCCAGCAGCAGATCGCCACCGTAGCGTTGCCAGCGGGCGAATTCGAGATCCAGCCGTTCATTCCATGCCGCCCGGTTGGGCAGTCCGGTCAGCGGGTCCTGCAGGGCCTTCTGCCGCTGCTCTTCCAGATGGCCGCGCAGCCCCCGTGCCGCCTGTTCCAGGCTGCCGACACGGCTGACCAGCTGCTGCAGGCGCTCGCCCAGTTTCTGCTCCTGCTCGCTGCGCTGGCGACGGTAGTTGTCCACGGTGTCCAGCAGGCCATCCAGACGCGCCTCCACCACCCGCTTGAGGCTGTTCAGATCGGTGGCTTCACGCATGCTGTGCTGCAGCCCGCCGACTTGTTCGCGCAGCTCGGCGTCCAGCGCCTGCGCCGCATCGCGGCCTTCCACATGGCCCTGGTGGGCGGCGAGCAGGTTCTCCTGCATCGCAGTCAGACGCTCGTTGAGGGTCTGAAGGTAGTTCTCGAAATCGCGCTGCCCCTGATCGCTGAAGGCGATCATCAGCATCGCCAGATCGTCCAGCACCGGCACCAGCTCGTACCAGTTCAGGCCCTGCTGGATTCGCGCGCGCAACGTCTGCAGTTGCGGTTGATGCTGCTCAGGCAGATGCAGGCTGTCGAGCAGACTGCTGAGCGTCGCCTCCACACGTTCGGCGACAACGCTGAAAGCGGGCTCCGGCGAATCCGGCAGCGCATAGGCGGCCTCCTGCGGCGGCGGCTCGGCCGCTGGCGGCAGCTCGGCGTCCGCCACCGGCTCGTCCGCTTCGGGCTCAACTGCCGAGACGACAGGCTCGACGGCCTGCTGCTCTTCGTTCGCCGGCTCCGGCAAGGTTGTCACCACGGACGGCTCGGTCACGGTGGAGGCAACGGCCGTCTCGCCGACGACGACCGCCTCTGCCTCGACCGCGACCGCTGGGGCCGACGCCGCCGCTGGGATCGCCGTCTCGAACGGGGCCGCCGATTGGCTGTCCCGCCCCCCGAACAGGCGCTTCAGAAAGCCGCTCTGCTGCGGCGCGGACAGGCCCTGCAGGTTGAGAACCTGACCCTGCAGTACACTCAGCTCGCCGAGCAGTAGCGGCAGCTCGCGCAATCTGGTCGCACGCTGGTCCAGATCCTTGGCGAAGCGTTTGAGCGGTTTGCGCAGCTCGGCGGGCACCGACATCCCCAGCAACTGCGACACCAGCCGATGCAGCGCCTCGGTCAACTGAACGGCACGCTCCTGGCGGTGGCGTTCGGAGTCCAGCACCGCCTTTTCCAGGCGTGGAACCAGCTGACCCAGCCCATCGTCCAGATCCCCGTCACGCAGGACCTCGCGCATCTGCTGCAGGCAGCGCTCGACGGCGGGGTCGGCGCCCTCCACCGCCAGGCTGCTGCGCACCAGGCTGCGTCGCAACAGATCGACGCGCTGCTCCCAGCGGGCGTCCAGCTGCTCCTGGCGCTCCGCCAGCTGAAGATACTTTTCCTTCCAGCGTTCGGCTTCTTCGCTCATTTACGTTCAGGCACCTGTACCGGCAGGGAGTCCGCCCGCAGGGAATCGGGCAGCCGAATTTCCACCGCCACCGGCAAATGGTCGGAAATCGGCAGAGCCAGCACGTCCACACGTTCAAGCGTAAGGCTCGGGCTGAGCAAAATATGGTCCAGGCAGCGCTGCGGCCGCCAGCTGGGGAAGGTCGCTTCGACCTGCGGCGCCAACAGGCCGAGATCGCGCAACGGCGAGTTCTCCAGCAGGTCGTTGGCGTGGGTGTTCATGTCGCCCATCAGTACCTGATGCCGATAGTCGCCGATCAGGTCGCGAATGTAGGCCAGCTGCCGGGCCCGGGCGCCGCCGCCGAGTGCCAGGTGCATCATCACCACCACCAGCGCGTCCGCGCCCTCGCCAAAACGCAGCAGGATCGCGCCGCGTCCCGACGGCCCCGGTAGCGGGTGGTCCTCCAGGCCCTGGGGCTCCAGGCGGCTGAGGACCCCGTTGCTGTGCTGGGCGAAGCGTCCGAGGTTGCGATTGAGCTGCTGATACCAGTAGGGAAACGCACCCAGGTGGGCCAGATGCTCGACCTGATTGACATAGCCGGACCGCAGACTGCCGCCGTCGGCCTCCTGCAGCGCCACCAGGTCATAGTTGCCGAGCACCTCGCCGATGCGCTGCAGGTTGCCGGCCCGACCCGGATGGGGCAGCAGATGCTGCCAGCTGCGCGTCAGGTAATGGTGGTAGCGCTCGGTGCTGATGCCAACCTGGATGTTGAAGCTGAGCAGGCGCAGCCGGCCATCGGCCGGCAGGCCGGTGCTGGCCAGGCAGTGCGGATTGACCCGTGCCTTGCCGGGGCCGGCAAGGCGTGGGGCACTCCAACGGCGCAGCATGCCGGGTTACCGCGCTGCGCGTTCTTTTTCGATGAGGAAATCCGCCACCTGCAGCGTGCGCTCCGGACCGCCGGACGAGCCGAGGTCAAAGCGGTACTTGCCATTGACGATCATCACCGGTACGCCGGTGATCTGGTAGGCCATGCCAAGCTTCTTCGCCTGCTCGACGCGGCCACGCACGCCAAAGGAGTTGTAGGCCTTGAGGAAGGCCTGCTTGTCCACGCCATGCCCTTCGAGGAAATCGGCCATCTCCTCCGGCGTGGCGAGCTTCTTGCGCTCCTGGTGATAGGCGGCAAATACCGCGTCATGCACCTTCGGCTCCACGCCCATGGACTCCAGCGTGACGAACAGCTGGCCGTGCGCGTTCCAGATGCCGCCGAACATGGCGGGGATGCGCTTGAACTGCACATCTTCCGGCAGCTTCTCGGCCCAGGGCTTGATCACCGGTTCGAACTGGTAGCAATGCGGGCAGCCGTACCAGAACAGCTCGACCACCTCGATCTTGCTCGGGTCGGCAACGGGCACCGGACTGCTCAGCTCGACATATTCCTTGCCGGCCTGGAACTCTGCTGCCTGGGTCACCCCGCCGAACAGGCTGGCGGTAGCAAGGACGGCAGTGAGTAGGAAGTTACGCATGAAATACTCCTGTTTACGACGAACCGATGGCGCAACAGGCTGCAGCAAAACGCCGGGACTCGCCAGCGTTTTTCATCTGCCCCGTGCCAAGCCGTGACGAAGGTAGTGTAGCCAGCCCCTAAACGCAGAAGGGCGCCCGGGCTTTCGGCCCGGACGCCCTTCTCGGTCAGCCCGCGGATGCGATCAGTGCAGACCCTGGATGTAGCTGGACAGCGCTTCGATGTCCTTGTTGCTCAGCTTGGAGGCAACGCCACGCATGATCATGCTGTCACCGTCGTTGGTGCGGTTGCCTTCGCGGAAGTCGGTCAGCTGCTTGGCTGTGTACGCGGCGTGCTGGCCACCCAGTTTGGGGAAACCGGCCAGCTCGTTACCGACGCCGTTCGGCGCGTGGCAACCGGTACAGGCCGGCATGCCCTGATCCAGCTTGCCACCGCGGAACAGTTTCTCGCCCTGCTTGGCCAGAGCCGGATCGGCATAGCCAACGCTGCCCTTCTGGCTGGAGAAGTAGGCGGCGATGTCCTGCAGGTCCTGATCGCTCAGCGGATCGAGCATGCCGGTCATTTCCAGCACCTTGCGGCCCACACCTTCCGGGGCGCCCGGCGTGCTGCCGGCCTTGATGTCCTGGAGCTGCTTGAGCAGATAACGCTCGCCCTGGCCGGCGAGTTTCGGGAAGTTCGGCGCCGGACTGTTGCCGTCCGCACCGTGGCAGGCGCCACACACTGCAACTTTGCCCTGACCAGCTTCGGCGTCTCCAGCCGCGTGGGCCATACCGGTGATGCCAAGGGTCAACAGCAGACTCACGAGTATTTTGTTCATCAGCTAATCCAACTACGGCTAAGGGTTTGAAAGGGAATTCATCGGGTCACGCACGGCCATCGAACCGGGGCAACGCTCGTTATAAGTGGCACGCAGGGCATCCGCAGCGGGGCGGCGATACCGCCGCACAGGCGCCCGCAACAGGCTGGACACCACGCACGGCCCGATATCAGGCCAAAGCGCACATAAAAACTGCGGCATTATATACTTCCGTTTCTGAAACGGAAACGAACCATTGCCGCACCCGCGTGCACTCACCGGAACGACCATGCTACCGAAAAACCCGATTCTCGGCCTTTGCCAACAGGCCTCCTTCATGATCAGCGCCGCCAAGGTCGATCAGTGCCCGGCCGACGAGGGTCTGGAAGTGGCCTTCGCCGGTCGATCCAATGCGGGCAAGTCCAGTGCGCTGAACACCCTCACCCACGCCAACCTGGCGCGCACCTCGAAGACACCGGGACGCACCCAGTTACTCAATTTCTTCCGCCTCGATGACGAGCGCCGCCTGGTCGACCTGCCGGGTTATGGTTACGCCAAGGTGCCGATCCCGCTCAAGCAGCATTGGCAGCGCCATCTGGAAGCCTACCTGGGCAGTCGCGAGAGTCTGGTCGGGGTGTTCCTGATGATGGATATCCGCCATCCGCTGACGGAGTTCGACCGGATGATGCTGGACTGGGCCAATGCCAGCGACATGCCGTTGCACATCCTGCTGACAAAATCCGACAAGCTGGCCTTCGGCGCGGCAAAGAACGCGCTGCTGGCGATCCAACGCGATATCCGCAAGGGCTGGGGTGCCGATGTCAGCGTGCAGCTGTTCTCCGCTCCCAAGCGGCAGGGTGTGGAAGAGGCGCAGCTGGTACTGGCCAGCTGGCTCGGTTTGCTGGACGACTCCGAGCAAGACCAGGCACCTGAAGCGTAAGATCGCTCAGCACCGCTGATCCACCACGCCGTGCCAGCACGCCTGTGGTGGATGCGAACGCGACATTTATCCGCGATGCACCGGCTGCATAGCCGGGAATAAACGGCTGCCGGCCCGAGCGCGACGTTCGCCGGTCCGCCTCTCCGAACCGGGCGGATGCCAAAAAACGACATCCACCCTCTCCATCACCTCTTATCAGTCACGATAGGCGTCCACCGGCACGCACGCGCAGAACAGGTTGCGGTCGCCGTAGACGTTGTCCACGCGGTTCACCGCCGGCCAGTACTTGTGCGCACGGGCGTGGGCGCTCGGGGTCACCGCCTCGGCGATGCTGTAGGGGCGATCCCATTCGCCGATCACGTCGGCCAGGGTATGCGGCGCGCGTACCAGCGGGTTGTTGTCCGCCGGCCATTCGCCGTCCTGCACCTTGGCGATCTCCGCGCGGATGCTCAGCATCGCCTCGACGAAGCGATCCAGCTCCGCCTTCGACTCGCTCTCGGTGGGCTCGATCATCAGCGTGCCGGGCACCGGGAACGACATGGTCGGCGCATGGAAGCCGTAGTCCATCAGGCGCTTGGCAACGTCCTCCTCGCTGATGCCGCTGGCGGCCTTGAGCGGGCGCAGATCGAGAATGCACTCGTGGGCGACACGGCCGTTGCGTCCGCTATAGAGCACCGGGAACGCGCCGCCGAGACGGTTGGCGAGGTAGTTGGCACCGAGGATTGCCACCTCGGTCGCGTCACGCAGCTGCGGGCCCATCATGGCGATGTACATCCAGCTGATCGGCAGGATGCTCGCGCTGCCCCAGGGCGCCGCGCTCACCGCACCGTTGCCCGGTTGCGGACCTTCCAGCTCGACCACAGGGTGATTGGCCACGAACGGCGCCAGGTGCGCCTTGACGCCGATGGGGCCCATGCCCGGGCCGCCACCGCCATGGGGGATGCAGAAGGTCTTGTGCAGGTTCATGTGCGAGACGTCGGCACCGATGTCCGCCGGTCGCGCCAGGCCGACCTGGGCGTTGAGGTTGGCGCCGTCCATGTACACCTGGCCGCCCTGGGCGTGGATTGCGGCGCAGATCTCACGCACGTTTTCTTCGTAGACGCCGTGGGTCGACGGGTAGGTGATCATCAGGCAGGACAGCCGGTCGCCGGCCTCGGCGGCCTTGCGCTTGAGGTCCTCGAGATCGACGTTGCCGCCCTTGTCGCATTCGACGATGACCACACGCATGCTGACCATCTGCGCCGAGGCGGGATTGGTGCCGTGCGCCGAGGACGGGATCAGGCAGATGTCGCGCTGCCCTTCACCGCGGCTCTCGTGATACTTGCGGATTGCGACCAGGCCGGCGTATTCGCCCTGGGCACCGGAGTTGGGCTGCATGCTGATGGCGTCGAAACCGGTGATCGCGCAGAGCCAGGCTTCCAGCTCTTCGATCATCAGCCTGTAACCCTGCGCCTGGCCCCGCGGGACGAACGGATGCAGGTTGGCGAATTCGGCCCAGGTGATCGGAATCATTTCGCTGGTGGCGTTGAGTTTCATGGTGCAGGAGCCGAGCGGGATCATTGCCTGGTTCAGCGCCAGATCCTTGTTTTCCAGCTGCTTGAGGTAGCGCAACATCTCGGTTTCGCTGTGGTGCGAGTTGAACACCGGATGCTCCAGGTAGCCGCTGTCGCGTTGCAGCCCTGCGGGAATGCCCGCGGCCAGCTCACCAGCATCCAGCGCGGCGACATCGAGGCCGTGATCGGCACCGAGGAAGATCGCCAGCAGCTGCTCGACGGTGCGCTCGTCGCAGGTCTCGTCGAGGCTCACGCCCAGCCGGCCGCGGCCAAGGATGCGCAGGTTGATCTGCGCTGCCTCGGCACTTTCGATGATCGCGGTCTGCGCACCACCGACCTCGAGGGTCAGGGTGTCGAAGAAATGCCGGTTGAGCCGCACGACGCCCTTCTGCTCCAGACCCGCGGCGAGAATGGCGGTCAGCCGATGGACGCGCTGGGCGATGCGCTTGAGGCCCTGCGGACCGTGATAGACGGCATAGAAGCCAGCGATGTTGGCCAGCAGCACCTGCGCGGTGCAGATGTTGGAGTTGGCCTTCTCACGACGGATATGCTGCTCGCGGGTCTGCAGCGCCATGCGCAGCGCGGTGTTGCCGCGGGCGTCCTTGGACACGCCGATGATGCGTCCCGGCATGCCACGCTTGAACTCGTCGCGGCTGGCAAAATAGGCCGCGTGCGGACCGCCGTAGCCCATCGGCACACCGAAGCGCTGGGTCGAGCCGAGCACCACGTCGGCACCCAGTTCGCCCGGCGGGGTCAGCAACAGCAGGCTGAGCAGGTCGGCCGCCACGCAGGCCAGCGCCTGCTGTGCGTGCAGCTGCTCGATCGCCGGACGCAGGTCGCGAATCTCGCCATGGGTATCCGGGTACTGCAGCAGCGCGCCGAACACCTCGTGTCCGGCCAGGTCTTCCAGCGTGCCGACTACCAGTTCGAAGCCGAACGCTTCGGCGCGGGTCTGCACCACCGAAAGCGTCTGCGGATGGCAATTCTCGTCGACGAAGAAACGGTTGCTCTTGCTCTTGGCCATGCGCCGGGCCAGGGTCATGGCCTCGGCTGCTGCGGTCGCCTCATCGAGCAGCGAGGCATTGGCCAGATCGAGGCCGGTGAGATCGATGATCATCTGCTGATAGTTCAGCAACGCTTCCAGCCGACCCTGGGCAATCTCCGGCTGATAGGGCGTGTAGGCGGTGTACCAGCCCGGATTCTCCAGCACGTTGCGCAGGATCACCGGCGGGGTGATGGTGCCGTGGTAGCCCATGCCGATCAGGCTGGTCCAGAGCTGGTTCTGCTCGGCATAGCCCTTGAGCTTGGCCAGCGCCGCCTGTTCATCCAGCGCGGGCGGCAGATTCAGCTCACCCTGCAGGCGGATCGCCGGCGGCACGGTCTGCTCGATCAGCTGCTCGCGGCTGGCCAGCCCCAGCGCGTCGAGCATGGCCTGCTGTTCGCCCTGATCCGGGCCGAGGTGACGGCGCAGAAAGGCATCGGTTTGCTGGAGTTGGGAAAGGCTCGGCATATACGGCATGGTCGCTACTCTCGGAAAAAACAAAAGCCCCGACAGAGCGGGGCTTTTGCGGATGATGCTTAGGCGTCGGCGTCGCAGGCGGCCTGGTAACCGGCTGCGTCGAGCAGCTTGTCCAGCTCCGCCTTGTCGCTCGGCTGCAGGCGGAAGAACCAGCTGCCGTAGGGGTCGCTGTTGACCTGCTCGGGCGAATCGGCCAGCGCCTCGTTAATGGCGATCACCTCACCGGAAACGGGGGCATAGATGTCGGAGGCGGCCTTCACCGACTCGACCACGCCGGCTTCCTGACCGGCATTGAGCTGGCGCCCGACCTCGGGCAGCTCGACGTAGACCACATCCCCCAGCGCCTCCTGGGCGTGATCGGAGATGCCGACGGTGACGCTGCCGTCCGCTTCGAGACGGGCCCACTCGTGGCTGGCGGCGTAACGCAGATCGCTGGGGATATTGCTCATTGTTGGATCCTCAAGGCTGTTGACAGCAGTCGCGCAAAACAGTCGGTCGAATTTACACCAGTACCTTGCCGTGCCGCACGAATGTCGGCTGCACGACCCGCACCGGATACCACTTGCCACGAATCTCCACTTCCGCGCGCTCGGCGGTGCCGGCCGGCACGCGCGCCAGGGCGATGGATTTGCCAAGCGTAGGAGAAAAACTGCCACTGGTGATCTCGCCGTCACCGACACCGTTGACCCGCACCACCTGATGGGCACGCAGCACGCCGCGCTCTTCCAGCACCAGGCCGACCAGCTTGGGCAGATCGCCCTGGGCGCGCTGCTGCTCCAGCGCGGCACGGCCGACGAAATCGCGCTCGGCGGGCTCCCAGGCCACGGTCCAGCCCATGTTAGCGGCCAGCGGCGAGACCTCCTCGGTCATGTCCTGGCCGTACAGGTTCAGTCCGGCTTCCAGACGCAGGGTGTCACGAGCGCCAAGGCCGATGGGGGGGATGCCGGCACCGACCAGCTCGCTGAGAAAATCCGGCGCCTGCTCGGCCGGCAAGATGATCTCCAGACCATCTTCGCCGGTGTAGCCGGTACGACCGATGAACCAGTCGCCTTCGGCCAGGCCCTGGAATGGCTTGAGTTCCTGGACCAGCGTGCCCCGGGCCTGGCTGACCAGCTCGGCGGTGCGCGCACGGGCATGCGGCCCCTGGATGGCCAGCATGGCCAGCTGCGGACGCTCGTTGATCTCGACGGCGAAATCCGCCGCCTGGGCCTGCATCCACGCCAGGTCCTTGTCGCGGGTACTGGCATTGACCACCAGGCGGTAGCCCCAGTCGGTGAGGTAGACGATCAGGTCATCGATCACCCCGCCGCGCTCATTGAGCATGGCCGAGTAAAGGGCGCGGCCGGGGCTCTTCAGGCGTGCCACGTCGTTGGCCAGCAGGTGTTGCAGATATGCGCTGGCCTGGTCGCCGGCCACATCGACTACGGTCATGTGCGAGACGTCGAACACTCCGCAATCACGTCGCACCTGATGATGTTCTTCGACCTGGGAGCCGTAGTGCAGTGGCATGTCCCAGCCACCGAAGTCGACCATCTTGGCGCCGAGCGCAAGGTGCTGATCGTAGAGGGGAGTACGCTGACCCATGGGTTTCTCCTTCCGGGCAGGTCGCCGAATCGGCGTTGGAAAAGTCAGTAAAGCCGGCCCTTGCGGGGAGCGGCGACTTTCGAATGGCGCGCATTGTAGCCCCAAGGTGGCAGGAGGTCACGGCGCATCAGGCGGCAGGAGACTGGAGGTCGAACGGCCTTACACGGGCGCTACCGGACCGCGTGCAGCGCCACCGGAAAGCCTCGGCAGGCTAGCCGACGCGCCTGGCCGAGCGACGAATCAGCAGGATCACCGGCAGTAGGCCGACCAGCACCAGCGTCAGCGCCGGCAGCGAGGCGCGCGCCCATTCGCCTTCGCTGGTCATCTCGAAAATGCGCACCGCCAGAGTGTCCCAGCCGAACGGACGCATCAGTAGAGTCGCCGGCATTTCCTTGAGCACGTCGACGAACACCAGCAGCGCCGCACTCAGCGTGCCCGGCAGCAACAGCGGCAGATAGACGCGCAAGAACAGGGCCGGCCCGCCGACACCGAGGCTGCGCGACGCCTGCGGCAGCGATGGACGAATTCGCGCCAGGGCGTTTTCCAGCGGGCCGAAGGCGACCGCCATGAAGCGGATCAGATAGGCCAGCAGCAAGGCACCGAGGCTGCCGAGCAGGATCGGCTTGCCGGCCCCGCCCAACCAGCTCGACAGCGGTATCACCATGTGCCGGTCCAGGTAACTGAACGCCAGCATGATCGACACTGCCAGCACCGAGCCGGGCAGCGCATAACCCAGGTTGGCCAGGCTGACCGCGCTGCGGATCGAACGCACCGGCGCCTGGCGCCGGGCGAACGCCAGCAGCAGCGCCACGCTGACGGTGATAAGCGCAGCCATGCCGCCAAGGTAGAGCGTGTGCAGGATCAGCCCGGCGTAGCGCTCGTCGAGGTCGAAGCGCCCGCGCTGCCAGAGCCAGGCCAGCAGTTGCAGCACCGGAATGACGAAGGCACAGAGAAACACCAGACCGCACCAGGCGCTGGCGGCCAAGGCCTTCACGCCGGTCAGCCGATAAAGTGCAGCAGAGCGCGCGCGCTCGTTGGCCGGCCGCGCCGCGCCGCGCGCCCGGCGTTCGCCGTAGAGCACCAGCATCACCGCCAGCAGCAGCAGACTGGCCAGCTGCGTGGCGCTGGTCAGACTGAAGAAGCCGTACCAGGTCTTGTAGATGGCGGTGGTGAAGGTGTCGAAGTTGAATACCGCCACGGCACCGAAATCGGCCAGCGTTTCCATCATCGCCAGCGCCAGCCCGGCACCGATGGCCGGCCGTGCCATCGGCAGCGCCACGCGCCAGAAGGCCTGCCAGGGCGTCTGGCCGAGTACCCGCGCCGCCTCCATCAGCCCCTTGCCCTGAGCCAGAAAGGCCGAGCGAGCCAGCAGATAGACGTAGGGGTAGAACACCAGCACCAGCACCGCGATGACGCCCCCGGTGGAACGCACCCGCGGAAAGCGGATACCGCTGCCGAACCACTCGCGGGCCAGGCTCTGCACCGGCCCGGAGAAATCCAGCAGACCGATGAAGACGAACGCCAGCACGTAGGCAGGTATCGCGAACGGCAACATCAGCGCCCAGTCGAGCCAGCGTCGACCGGGAAACTCGCACAACGCCGTCAGCCAGGCGAGGCTGACCCCGAGCACCACCACGCCGATGCCCACGCCGAGCACCAGTGTCAGCGTGTTGCCCAGCAAACGCGGCATCTGCGTGTCCCACAGGTGCGCCCAGATCTCGCCATCGATGCTGCCCCAGCTGAACAGCAGAATGCTCAGCGGCAGCAACACCAGCGCCGCGACGGCGAATGAGATGGGATACCAGCGGCGCTCGACGGGATGGGACACTCAAGCCTCGACAGCAGGAAAAACGACGCCCCGGACAAGCCGGGGCGCGAAGTATAACCGCAGCGGCAGACCTGGCGGCTGAGCCGCGGTCACCGCAGCGATGGCGGCAGGCGGATCAGTTCCAGCCGGCGCGGTCCATCATCTTGATCGCCTCGGCCTGGCGCTTGCCGGCGACTTCAACCGGAATGGTGTCGGCCTTGAACTCGCCCCATGCCGCAACTTCGGCGGACGGTTTCACGTCCGGGTTGGCCGGGTATTCCATATTGATGTCCGCGAAAATGCTCTGCGCCTCGGCGCTGGTCATCCACTCCACCAGCTTGCGCGCAGCATCCGGATTCGGCGCGTGCTTCGTCAGACCGATGCCCGACAGGTTGACGTGCACGCCGCGGTCCTGCTGGTTCGGCCAGAACAGCTTGGCCTTGAGCTGCGGGTTCTGCGCATGCAGACGACCGAAGTAGTAGGTGTTGACGATGCCGACGTCGCACTGGCCGGCGTCGACCGCCATGACCACGGCGTTGTCGTCGGCGAATACGTCGGTGGCGAGGTTGTTCACCCAGCCCTTGAGGATCTGCTCGGTCTTCTCGGCGCCATGGGTTTCGATCATGGTGGCGGTCAGCGACTGGTTGTAGACTTTCTTGCTGGTGCGCAGGCACAGGCGGCCTTCCCAGTTCTTGTCGGCCAGCGCTTCGTAGGTGGTCAGCTCACCGTCCTTGACCCGCTCCGGCGAGTAGACGATGGTCCGTGCGCGCAGCGACAGGCCGGTCCAGGCATCGCTGGAGGAGCGGTACTGCGCGGGGATGTTGTCCTTCACCACCTGGGAGTTCAGCGGCTGCAGGATGCCCATTTCTTCGGCTTGCCAGAGGTTGCCGCCATCGACGGTCAGCAGCAGGTCCGCAGGAGTGTTCGCGCCTTCGGCCTTGATGCGGGCCATCAGCGGAGCTTCCTTGTCGGTGATGAACTTGATCGCTACACCGGTCTTCTTGGTGTAGGCGTCGAATACCGGTTTGATCAGCTCATCGATGCGCGAGGAGTAAACCACTACTTCATCGGCAGCCTGGACAGCGCCCGATAGCGCCGTCAGCGCCAGGGCGGCGAGAAAACCTTTGCTAGCCTGCATGGAACAGCCTCTTGGTGAGATGGAACAGAGGCCTGAATAGTAGTGAATGTTATTTACCTTCTCAATGCGACAAATCGTGCCGGTAACCTTTTGTAAATATCAGTCTGCTATCAGGGCCGTGCCAGCGCAGGCAGGTCGCCGCTCAAGCCCAGCGCCTGGCGGACGAACAGCGCTTTCGCCTCCGGCAGTGCCTGTACGGCCTTGAGGCCGGTGTTGCGCAACCAGCGCAGCGGCAACGGATCGGCCTGGAACAGTCGCTCGAAGCCCTCCATCGCCGCCATCATCGCCAGGTTGTGCGGCATGCGGCGGCGTTCGAAGCGACTCAGCACCCGAATATCTTCCGGCCGCTCACCACGCGCCATGGCCGCCTCGATGACCTCCGCCAGTACCGCTGCGTCCAGAAGCCCGAGGTTGACCCCCTGCCCTGCCAGTGGATGGATGGTGTGCGCGGCATCGCCGATCAGCGCGAGCCCAGGCTGCACGTAGCGCTTGGCATGACGCTGGCGCAGTGGAATGCACAGCCGCGGATCGACCTCCTCCACCTCGCCCAGACGCTGCTCGAAGGCACGGCCCAGCGCCGCGCGGAACGCCGCGTCATCCAACGCCATCAGGCGCCTGGCTTCTAGCTCGGTAACCGACCAGACGATGGAGCACCAGTGCTGGTCGCCATCACGCTCCAGCGGCAGAAACGCCAGCGGGCCGTCGTCGGTGAAACGTTGCCAGGCAGTCCGCTGATGCGGCTCGCTGCAGCGCACACTGGTGACGATGGCCTGATGCAGATAGTCCCATTCGCGCGTTTCACAGCCAGCCAGCCGGCGCACCGCCGAGTTGGCGCCATCGGCGGCGACCAGCAAGGGCGCGTTCAGCTGACGACCGTCGTCCAGCGTCAGTTGCCAGCCTTGTGGCATTCGCTCCAGCCGCTCGAGCCGGGCGGCGCCGAGCAACCGCTGGCCGCCACGGCGCTGCATCGTCTCCAGCAGCGCGTCCTGCACCACCCGGTTCTCGACGATATGGCCGAGCACCTCGGCATGCACGGTCTCGGCGGAAAAATGGATCTGTCCGGTACCCGCGCCATCCCAGACGTGCATGTCGGTGTACGGGCTGACGCGCCGCGCCGACATCCCCGGCCAGGCGCCCAGGCGCTCGAAGATGCGCTGGCTGGCTGCCGACAGGGCGCTGACTCGTGGCTCGAAGCCGCCTTGCGGGTCGAAATCGGCGGCCTCCAGCGGGCTCGCATCGAGCACCAGGATGTCCAGCCCGCTGCCTTCGAGTGCCAGGGCCAGCGTACTGCCGACCATTCCGGCACCGACGATGATCAGATCGGCTTGCATCAGTTGTCTCCTGCCTGCCGCGCGCGCGGCTTGAGTCTTATGTAGAGGGTCTTCTGCACCCGCGCCACCAGCGTACCGTCGCCATCACGCACTTCGACGTGCATCCGCGGAAGGTACTTGCTGCCATCGGCGGTGCGCATGCGAATCTCGTCGAGCAGTTGCTGGCTGATGCTGAAATCGGCGTAGACCGCGCCCCGCCCGGGGCTGACGAATTCGATGTTGGCCGCCTTGTCCCAGACGATGTAGTCCGGCCCGAGGTTCTCCATGAGCATCAGCACGAAGAACGGATCGACCATGGAATACAGCGATCCGCCGAACTGCGTGCCCACGTAGTTGCGGTTGTACCAGCGCAGCACCATCTTGACCCGGACCAGGCGCAGGTCGGCGCTGATATGTCGCACCCGCACCCCGGCGCCGAGGTACGGCGGGTAGAAGTTCAAGGCCCAGCGCAGAAATCGCGCCTTGCGCGCCAGCCTGGACCCATCCATGCGGGAGCCCGCGGGTACGGCGCGGTCAGCCGGCACGTGTGCCGAGGCCCATGGCCTGGCGCGCGAACCAGCGTTTGGCCACGGGAGCCAGGTCCAGGCCGAGCAAGCCGAGGTTACGTCCGGTGGCGACGAGCCGTCCGGAATCGCCGAACAGGCGGGTAACCTGGTCGGAGAAACCCACGGTCAGGCGCTGATCGAAACGTTGCCGGCGGGCGTATTCCTGCAGCAGCGCCAGATCGCCCAGCGGCGCTTCGCTGCGCAGCAACGCGGCACTCAGCGCATCCACGTCCCGTAGCGAGAGGTTGTAACCCTGCCCGGCGATCGGATGCAGGCTGTGGGCGGCATTGCCCAGCACCACCAGCCCCGAGCGTACCTGTTCCTCGGCCTCGATCAGCGTCAGCGGGTACAGATGACGGGCGCCGACCTGCTGCAGCGCGCCCAGCCGATAGCCGAAGGCGTCCTGCAGTTCGGCAAGAAACACCGATTCGTGGGCCTGGGCCAGGCGCGTGGCATCGGCCGGCGAGCGGGTCCATACCAGGGCGCAGCGATGGTCCTGCAGCGGCAGCAGCGCCATCGGGCCGTCTTCGGTGAAGCGCTCGAAAGCCAGCCCGCCATGGGGCTTGCCCGGGGTGATGTTGGCGATCAGCGCGGTCTGTCCGTAAGGCCTGCGCGCAACCTGGATGCCGAGTTGCTCGCGCAGGCTGGAGCGGCCGCCGTCGGCCAGCACCGTCAGCGCGCACTCCAGCAGCTGGCCATCGGTGAAGCTCAGGCGATAGCCGGCGGTGCCGGGCTCCAGCCGCTCGACTTCGGCCGGGCAATGGCGCACCACCACCTCGTCATCCAGCGCCTGCCACAGGCAATGTCCGATCCAGGCGTTCTCTACCACATAGCCCAGCGCCTCGACCGCCTCGTTCCGCGCATCCAGCCGGGCGGCACCGAAGCGGCCGCGTTCGGAAACGTGGATGCGCAGAATCGGCTCGGCACGCTCGGCGATTCGCTCCCACAGGCCCAGACGCTGATAGATCAGCCGGGTGCCGTAGGACAGCGCCGTGGAGCGCGCATCGTAGCTAGGCTGGTACTCGTGCCCCGGCTCGAACGGCTCGATCAGGTGGATACGCCAGCCACGCTCACGGGCGCCCTCCTGCAAGGCCAGCGCAAGGCTCGCGCCGACCAGTCCGCCCCCGATGATCGCCAGGCTCTGCATCAGGCGGCCTGTTCTCGTGCGGCGGCCATCAGTGCCTCGATCTCGGCCACGCTCTTCGGCACGCCACCGGTGAGGATCTCGCAGCCGTTCTTGGTCACCACCACGTCGTCCTCGATGCGTACGCCGATGCCGCGCCATTTCCTGGCGACGTTCTGGTTGTCCGCGGCGATATAGATGCCAGGCTCCACGGTCATCGCCATGCCCGGCTCGAGCACGCGCCACTCGCCACCGATCTTGTAATCGCCGACGTCGTGCACGTCCATGCCCAGCCAGTGGCCGGCGCGATGCATATAGAAAGGTTTGTAGGCCTCGCTGGCGATCAGCTGGTCGACCTCCCCCTGCAGCAGACCCAGCTCGACCAGGCCGGCGGTGATCACCCGCACCGTGGCCTCGTGCGCCTCGTTCCAGTGCTTGCCGGGTGCGATGTGCTTGAAGGCTTCTTCGTTGGCCTTGAGCACCAGCTCGTAGATGGCCTTCTGCTCGGGCGAGAACCTGCCGCTGACCGGGAAGGTGCGGGTGATGTCGCTGGCGTAGCAGTCGATCTCGCAACCGGCGTCGATCAGCACCAGATCGCCATCCTTGAGCGGCGCATCGTTCTCCCGGTAATGCAGGATGCAGGCGTTCCTGCCGGCGGCGACGATGCTGCCGTAGGCCGGCATCTTCGCGCCACCCTTGCGGAACTCGTAGTCCAGTTCGGCTTCCAGGTGGTACTCGAACAGGCCGGCGCGGCTGGCCTGCATGGCCCGGATGTGCGCACGGGCGGAAATCTCCGCGGCGTGCTTCATCACTTTCACCTCGCTGCTCGACTTGTACAGACGCATGTCGTGCAGCAGGTGATCGAGGGCGACGAACTCGCTGGGCGGCTGCGCACCCTGGCGCGCCTTGGCGCGGATGGTCTTGATCCACTCCATCAGCCGGTGATCGAAGGCTTCGTTGGTGCCGATGGCGTAGTAGACCCGATCGCGGCCCTCGATCAGGCCGGGCAGGATGTCGTCGATATCGCCGACGGGAAAGGCATCGTCGGCACCGTATTCAGCGATGGCACCGTCCTGCCCGGCACGCAGGCCGTCCCAGAGCTCGCGCTCGGGATCGCGCTCGCGGCAGAACAGCACGTACTCGCCATGCTCGCGGCCCGGAATCAGGGCGATCACCGCTTCCGGCTCGGGGAAGCCGGAGAGGTACTGGAAGTCGCTGTCCTGGCGGTAGACATGCTCGACATCGCGGTTGCGGATGTACATCGGCGCCGCCGGCAGGATGGCGATGCTGTTGGGTTCCATCTGCTCCATCAGCGCCTTGCGTCGACGGGCGTATTCCGATCTGGGGATGCGAGTCATGGGCGCAACGGTGTCCTCAATGCAGGGAAGGTTTCGCGGCAGCGGGCAGCGGCTTGGCGCATTCGGTGAACAGCAGCAGCGGCGCTACGCGCAGATATTCCATCACTTCCATATAGTCGGTCTCGCCGTCCTCGGACTCTTCCAGCGAGTCCTGGATCTGCGCGATGGCCGAGAGATCCTGCAGCACTTCCATGGCTTCGCTGCTCAGCGCACGGTCGCCGGCGGTCAGGCCGAAGCCGGCGAGAAAGCCCTGGCACCACTGGCCGAGCGCCACGGCGCGTTCGGCCAGTGGCGCATCGTCGCTGGGCAGCAGCAACACGATGGCGATGTCGTCACCGGCGAGTTCGCCTTTGACCATTTCCTGCAGGCCGATAAGCGCCTGACGCACGTTGTCCTGCGGCGCTTCGCCGAGCAGGTCAGAGGCGTCGAGCAACCAGGGCTCGACGTCGAAACCGGCACCGGCGCAACTGCGCCCGAGCAACAGGCCGTGCAGCTCGGCCGGCGATACGCTTTGTGGACTGCCTGCCAGAAGCGTGGCGAAAGCAGCATAAGGGGAGTTCTGAATGGACATGGCGGCTAGGCGCACGGTGGCGCAATGACTAGAATGAAGGCTTCGTATCCTAGCACCGGCGGCCGCGGCAAGACCATCGAAGCCCCCGGGCATCGCCTCCGTCTTCAGCCGAGCCCCCAACAGGAATCCCATGGAAGACGCCGATCTGAAAGCGCTGACCGCCAAGCTGGAGCAGCTGATTCAGCGCATCGAACAACTCAAGGCGCAGAACCACCTGCTGCTGGCCAACGAGCGGGCCTGGCGCGAAGAGCGCGCTCATCTGATCGAAAAGAACGAAATGGCCCGGTTGAAGGTCGAATCAATGATTTCGCGCCTGAAAGCCCTGGAGCAGGACTCATGACCCAGCCGAACACCGTTACCGTGCACATCATGGACAAGGAATACTGCATTGCCTGTCCGCCGGAAGAACGCAGCAACCTGGAAGGCGCGGCCCGCTACCTGGATCGCAAGATGCGCGAGATCCGCAGCAGCGGCAAAGTCATCGGCGCCGATCGCGTGGCCGTCATGGCCGCGCTGAACATCACCCATGAGCTGCTGCACAAGCATGACCGCCTGGATGCCGAGGCCAGCAGCGCACGCGAGCATGTACGCATGCTGCTGGAGCGCGTGGACAGCGCCCTGGCCACCGACCCCAACCCATCCGGCAACTGATTGGCGGTGTCGCCGACCGAGTGGCGCCCTGTGCAGTGGCAGGGCTCGCGCGACGCTCGTTCCGCCTGTCGCCGGCCCGGCGCCAGGGTTCCCGATGAACCGGGACCAGAGGCCGGATTGTTGAGGTATACTGCGGCCAACTCCCTGGCATGTTCGCCAGTCGGCGATGACCCTCTCCCGATAAGCAACACCATGGAGGCTACACGTGGTGCCGGTGTGCATGTCCGCCTGACGGAAAGCCTTAAGGTACTCTGTAGTCGCCACCTTGAACTCTCGGGTTCAAGGGCCTACGCTGGCAGCGGCATGCTGGGGAGCCACTTCCGATGATCGTAGCCGAAGGCCTCTCGCGCCCGGCGCTGCGTCGCAAGCTGCGCCAGACCCGGCGCCAACTCTCTCCCGCCCAGCAACGCCACGCCGCCCGCCGACTCTACCGGCAACTCAGCCATCACCCGCTCTTTCGTCGCGCCCGGCATATCGCCCTGTATCTGCCCAACGACGGCGAGATCGATCCACGCCTGCTGCTGCGCGCCGCGCAACGCCGGGGCAAGGCGACCTATCTGCCGGTACTCAACCCATGGCCGCGCACGCGCATGGTGTTCCAGCGCATCGAGCCCGGCGAGCGACTGCGGCGCAACCGCTTCGGCATCTTCGAACCCGTGATTCGAACCGCTCGACAGCGTCGCGTCTGGGCGCTGGACCTGCTGTTGATGCCATTGGTGGGTTTCGATGGGAATGGCGGGCGGCTGGGCATGGGCGGCGGGTTCTATGATCGCAGCCTCGCGTACCGCGCCAGGCGCAAAAAAAGTCACAAACCGACGCTTTTGGGCCTGGCCCATGAATGCCAGCGGGTCGATCGACTGCCGCTGGAGAGCTGGGATGTACCCCTGCTGGGTACGGTGACGGACCGGGGCTGGTACGTCGAGCGCTGAAACGCCGCGTCCATGCGGCGCTCGGTCAGCGTTGCTGGGTCTGCTGCACCTGGATCACCGGGGCCATGCCCGCGGCGCCGTCGTTGCGCTCCCACAGGCTCTGCGTATAGCCGGTGGTGACTACGCCCAGGCCGAAAATGAAGACCAGAATCCAGAGAATATCGGGCTTGCGTTTCATGTGTGTTCGCCTCCCCCTACCAGGCGAAATGCTTGCGTCGAGTCGATGTGATTTATCGTTCTAGGACTCGATAGGCCACCTTACAGCCGCGGCATTTTCCGTGAAGCCTCGGCACTGCGCAAATCCGTATTGCAGCCGATTGTCGGAGATTTTGCCATCATGGTCTGATCGAACCGAACGAACGGAGAGCAAGGTTCATGCCTTACTGGTTAATGAAGTCCGAACCCGATGAATTTTCCATCCAGGACCTGAAAAAACTGGGCCACGGACGCTGGGATGGCGTACGCAACTATCAGGCGCGTAACTTCCTGCGCCAGATGCAGGAGGGGGATCATTTCTTCTTCTATCACTCCAGCTGCGCCGAGCCGGGCATCGCCGGAGTCGGCCGGGTCATCCGCAGCGCCTACCCCGACCCTACCGCCCTGGACCCCGAAAGCCCCTATCACGATGGCAAGGCCAGCAGCGAAGCCAACCCCTGGAGTGCCGTGGACGTCGAGTTTGTCGAAGCCTTCTCGACTCCCCTCGCGCTGGCTCGGCTCAAAGCTAACCCGGCGCTGCGGGAACTGGCACTGGTGAAAAAAGGCAGCCGCCTCTCGGTCATGCCGGTAAGCGACACCGAGTGGCAAGCGATCCTGGCGATGCGCTGAGCTACTGGATGATCAGGTTGTTGAACAGCAGATCGTCGACCAGAGGCTTGCCCTCTTCCTGCTCGAGCACTTCGCGCACCTGTTTCAATGCCTCCTGACGCAAGAGCTCCTTGGCCTCGACACTGCCCAGCGTCTCGTCGGTCTGCTCGGAGAACAGCATCACCAGCTGATGGCGGATCAGCGGCTCGTGGTGCTTGACCCGATCCTCCACCTCCTTGCTGGAAATGCGCAGCGCCACGTCGGCCTTGAAGTACTTGAGTCGCTCGCCGGAGGCATAGTTGCCTACCATCGCCGGCGTCAGCGCGTAATAGAGGGTCTGTGGAGCAGCGGACTCATCGGCCGACTCATTGGCTTGAGCGGCTCCGGCAACTGCCAGGCAGAAAAACATCGAAAAAAGTAGGTATCTCACGCGCTGCGGCTCCAGAGAGGAAACCCTGCCAGCATAACCAGTCACAGCACAACGCCCAAGCCGTTGCACTACCGCCTGCCACTTATACGCCGCCATTACAGCGAGCGATGCTGATTGCCTCGCCACGCAGCGCTCCTAGACTGAAAGCCCTGAGCAGTCGAGCCATCCCATGTCGGGCGGCAAGCGTCCGACCAGTCGAACAAGGAAAAGCGATGAAAGCCGTCCTGTGCAAAAGCTTCGGCCCGCCCGAAAGCCTGGTTGTCGAAGATGCCCCCTCCCCTCAGATCAAACCGAGCGAGATCCTGCTCGACGTGCATGCTGCCGGGGTCAATTTCCCGGACACGTTGATGATCGAGGGCAAATACCAGTTCAAGCCGCCGTTTCCGTTTTCGCCCGGCGGCGAGGCGGCCGGCGTGGTCGCTGCGGTCGGCGAAAAGGTCAGTCACCTGAAGGTGGGCGACCGGGTCATGGCGCTGACCGGCTGGGGCAGCTTCGCCGAGCAGGTGGCGGTGGCCGGCAGCAACGCGCTGCCGATTCCGCCGAGCATGGACTTCGCCACCGCTGCTGCCTTCAGCATGACCTACGGCACCTCGATGCACGCGCTCAAGCAGCGCGCCAACCTGCAGCCCGGTGAAACCCTGCTGGTACTGGGCGCCTCCGGTGGTGTCGGCCTGGCTGCCGTGGAGATCGGCAAGGCCATGGGCGCCCGGGTGATTGCCGCGGCCTCCAGCGCCGAGAAGCTGGAGGTGGCGAAGAATGCCGGCGCCGACGAGCTGATCAACTACAGCGAAGTAAGCCTGAAGGAGCGCCTGAAGGAACTTACCGGCGGCCAGGGCGTGGATGTGATCTACGACCCGGTGGGCGGCAAGCTGTTCGAGGAAGCCTTCCGCAGCATCGCCTGGAACGGTCGCATGCTGGTGGTCGGCTTTGCCGCCGGCGGCGATATCCCGGCACTACCGGCCAACCTGCCGTTGCTCAAGGGGGCGGCACTGATCGGCGTGTTCTGGGGCGCCTTCGCCCAACGCCAGCCGCAGGACAACGCTGCGAATTTCCGCCAGCTGTTCGCCTGGCACGCCGAAGGCAAGCTCAAGCCGCTGGTGTCGCAACGCTTCACGCTGGAGGAAGCCGGCCAGGCCATCGCCACGCTGGGTCAGCGCAAGGCAGTGGGCAAGCTGGTGGTGCAGGTGCGCTGAAAACGCACCTAGGGGACTGCAGGAAGCGTCAGACGCTTCCTGCACGATCCGATCGGATCAATGGGCGGTGGCGGGTGCCTCGCCGGCGCTCTGCATGCGCGCCATTTCCTGAGCGTACAGCGCATCGAAGTTCACCGGAGCCAGCATCAGCGCCGGGAAGGAACCGCGGGTCACCAGGCTGTCCAGCGCTTCGCGGGCATACGGGAAGAGGATGTTCGGGCAGAACGCACCAAGCGTGTGGCTCATCGCAGCCGCTTCCAGGCCCTTGATCAGGAAAATGCCGGCCTGCTGCACCTCGGCAATGAAGGCCACTTCCTCACCGGTCTTGACGGTGACCGAGAGGGTCAGCACCACTTCGTAGAAGTCGCTTTCCAACTGCTTCTGCTTGGTGTTCAGGTCCAGCGCGACACTCGGATTCCATTCCTGACGGAAAATTTCCGGGCTCTTCGGCGCTTCGAAGGACAGGTCACGGACGTAGATGCGCTGCAGGGAGAACTGCGCGCCCTGTTCGTTCTGCGACGCTGCGCCGCCGTTGTTAGCTTGTTCGGTCATTTCTGCAACCTTCTATCCAGTTGTGCGTGTCGTTTGAATTGTTCGCGGACCCGCGGTGCCGGCCTCAGGCCTGCAGCAACGGGTCGAGGCGTCCGGCGCGCTCCAGAGCGTGCAGCTCATCGCAGCCGCCGACGTGCTTATCGCCGATCCATATCTGCGGCACCGAGGTGCGTCCGGCCTTGCTGGCCATCTCGGCGCGCAGGGTCGGGTTGCCATCCACGGGAATTTCCTCGTAGGCGACACCCTTGCGATCGAGCAGCGCCTTGGCGCGGATGCAGAACGGGCACCAGGCGGTGGTATAGATGACGACGTTGGGCATGATTACTTGACCACTGGCAGATTGTCGCCGCGCCAGCTGGAAATCCCTCCCGACAACTTGGCGGCGGTGAAGCCTGCCTTCTGCAGCTCACGGCAGGCCGTTCCGGCGTGCTGCCCCATGGCGTCGACCACGATGATGGTCTTAGCCTTGTGCTTTTCCAGCTCGCCTGTGCGGCTGACCAGTTTCTCGTAGGGAATGTTCAATGCATCGACGATATGGCCGGCGTCGAACTCCTTCTTGGCGCGCACGTCCAACACCACGCCCTCGCCACTGTTGACCAGTGCCGTCAGTTCGCGATTGCTCAGGCTCTTGCCACCCTTGCGTGTCTCGGTGATGAACAGAAGGATCAACAGCGCCACGAACAGGCTGCTGAGTACATAGTGGTTAGAGACAAATTCAATCAGGTTAGCGAGCATCAACGGGTACCCGGACGATAAAATGCGGGCCAGTATACACAGCCCCTCCGAGTGGCTGAACCCTGATGATTCGTGACCTCGCCACGGCCAGCCAGTAGACTGGCCGCCCTTTTCCGCCCCCGTGCAAGGAGCCCGAAAGCATGCCCGTCGCCCCTACCGCCGCGCCCAAACCTCTGGTACTGATCATTCTCGATGGCTTCGGGCACAGCGACAGCCCGGATTTCAATGCCATCTATGCCGCGCGCAAGCCGGTCTACGATCGTCTGCTGGCGACTCAGCCACACGGACTGATCTCCGGCAGCGGCATGGATGTCGGTCTGCCGGACGGGCAGATGGGCAACTCCGAGGTCGGCCACATGAACCTGGGTGCCGGGCGCGTGGTGTATCAGGACTTCACCCGGGTGACCAAGGCGATCCGCGACGGCGAATTCTTCGCCAACCCGACCATCTGCGCTGCGGTCGACAAGGCCGTAGGTGCCGGCAAGGCGGTGCACATCCTCGGCCTGCTTTCCGACGGTGGCGTGCACAGCCACCAGGATCATCTGGTCGCCATGGCCGAGCTGGCGGCCCAGCGCGGCGCCGAGAAGATCTACCTGCACGCCTTCCTCGACGGCCGCGACACCCCGCCGAAGAGCGCGCAAAGCTCCATCGAACTGCTCCAGGCCACCTTCACCCGCCTGGGCAAGGGCCGTATCGCCAGCCTGATCGGCCGCTACTTCGCCATGGACCGCGACAACCGCTGGGACCGCGTGCAGCAGGCCTACGAGCTGATCGTCGACGGCAAGGCCGAGTACCGCTCCGACTACGCGGTGGACGGCCTGATCGCCGCGTACGAGCGCGGCGAGAGCGACGAGTTCGTCAAGGCCACCGGCATCGGCGAGCCGGTACGTGTCGAAGACGGTGACGCCGTGGTGTTCATGAACTTCCGCGCCGACCGCGCCCGCGAGCTGACCCGCTGCTTTGTCGAACCCGGTTTCAAGGAATTCGAGCGTGCCCGAGTGCCGCAACTGGCCGAGTTCGTCATGCTCACCCAGTACGCCGCGAGCATTCCCGCGCCCGCCGCCTTCGCCCCGGAAGCGCTGACCAACGTGCTCGGCGAGTATCTGGCCAACAACGGCAAGACCCAGCTGCGCATCGCCGAAACCGAGAAGTACGCCCACGTCACCTTCTTCTTCTCCGGCGGCCGCGAGGAACCCTTCCCCGGCGAGGAGCGCATCCTGATTCCTTCGCCGCAGGTTGCCACCTATGACCTCAAGCCGGAAATGAGCGCGCCGGAGGTCACCGACCGCATCGTCGAGGCCATTGAGAACCAGCGCTACGACGTCATCGTCGTCAACTACGCCAACGGCGACATGGTCGGCCATACCGGCGTGTTCGAAGCGGCGGTCAAGGCGGTGGAGTGCCTGGACAGCTGCGTCGGTCGCATCGTCGAGGCGCTGGACAAGGTCGGCGGCGAAGCCCTGCTGACCGCCGACCACGGCAACGTCGAGCAGATGGAAGACGCCATGACCGGGCAGGCGCATACCGCGCATACCTGCGAGCCGGTGCCCTTCATCTATATCGGCAAGCGCAACGTCTCGATCCGCGAAGGCGGCGTACTGGCCGACGTCGCGCCGACCATGCTGACCCTGCTGGGCATGCCGGTTCCGCAGGAGATGACCGGCCGCTCCATCGTAGAACTCAACTGACGGGTGCCGGCGGGAAGCCGGGGGCGCACGCCTTCGCTTCCCGCGACGGGCCTCAAGCTTCCCGTCCGCTTTTTAGGCATACTACGCCGGTCATAACCCTCGGTTGACAGCCCTCCATGCCTCGTACATTCCTCGCTCTCGCCTTTCTCTGCCTGCTCGGCCCGGCCGTGGCGGACGAGCGCGCCGCCGCGCGCCAGCAGATCGAAGCCGCCCGCCAGGACATCGCCGAACTGCAGAAGCTTCTCAAGCAGATCGAGCAGGAGAAATCCGGCGTCCAGAAACAGCTGCAGACCACCGAAAGCGAGATGGGCCAGCTGGAAAAGCAGGTCGACACCCTGCAGCAGGAAATCGACCGCAGCGAGGCCGAGCTGGAGCGCCTGAACGAGGAGAAGACCACCCTCGAAGGTGCTCGCCTGGAACAGCAGCGCCTGATCGGCCTGCAGGCCCGCGCCGCCTATCAGAACGGTCGTCAGGAATACCTCAAGCTGCTGCTCAATCAGCAGAACCCGGAAAAATTCAGTCGCACCCTCACCTACTACGACTATCTCAACAAGGCCCGCCTCGAGCAGCTCGACAGCTTCAACGAGACACTGCGCCAGCTGGCCAACGTCGAGGCCGACATCGAAGCGCAGCAGAACCTGCTCGCCGAGAAGAAGGACGGCCTGCTGGAGCGACGCGATCAGCTGGCCGAAGTGCGCAAGGAGCGCCAGCAGGCACTGGCCAAGCTGAACAGCGACCTGTCCAGCCGAGAGCAGCGGCTGCAGGCTCGCCGCCAGGAACAGGCGCAGTTCGAGCGGGTGCTCAAGACCATCGAAGAGACGCTGGCCCGTCAGGCACGCGAGGCCGAGGAGGCTCGTCAGCGCGAACTGCTTGCCGAACGCCAGCGTCAGCAGCAGCAACAACAAGCCAGGCCCAGCGGCAGCTCCGCGCCGAGTGGCCCGCTGGTATCCAGCGCCGGTGGCAGCTTTGGCGGGCCGTTCGCCCAGGCCAAAGGTAAACTGCCCTGGCCGGTGGACGGACGTCTCGTCGCCCGCTACGGCACTCCACGCGGCGGCGATGCTCGAACCAAGTGGGACGGCGTACTGATCGGCGCCAGTGCCGGCACCCAGGTCCGTGCCGTGCATGGCGGCCGGGTGGTGTTCGCCGACTGGTTGCGCGGTGCCGGCCTGCTGGTGATCCTCGATCACGGCAACGGTTACCTGAGCCTTTACGGACACAACCAGAGCCTGCTGCGGGACGCCGGCGACATCGTCAAGGCCGGCGACCCGATTGCCACGGTAGGCACCAGCGGCGGCCAGGAAACCGCCGCACTGTATTTCGCCATTCGTCAGCACGGTCGCCCCAGCGACCCTGCCCAATGGTGCCGCGCGCAAGGCTGACCGATGGCGGCATCCGGCCCCGCCGAGCCACCCGGTCCACCTGGCGTGCCCTCTCATTACTGGAGTTCGACATGTTGCACCTGCGCCGTTTCGCCCGCCCTTCCACGCTCGCCCTGGCCATCCTGCTAGGCATGCAAGGCGGTGCCTGGGCCCAGCAGCCTCCGGCGGAAGCGGCTGCAGTACCAAGTTCCAAGGCACCGCTGCCGCTGGACGAGCTGCGCACCTTCGCCGAGGTCCTGGACCGCATCAAGGCGGCCTATGTCGAGCCGGTGGATGACAAGACCCTGCTGGAAAACGCCATCAAGGGCATGCTCAGCAACCTCGATCCGCACTCGGCCTATCTCGAGCCAGAAGCCTTTGCCGAGCTGCAGGAAAGCACCAGCGGCGAATTCGGGGGGCTGGGCATCGAGGTCGGCATGGAGGACGGCTTCATCAAGGTGGTGTCGCCGATCGACGATACGCCGGCATCCAAGGCCGGCATCGAAGCCGGCGACCTGATCGTCAAGATCGACGGGCAGCCGACCAAGGGTCTGTCGATGATGGACGCCATCGCCAAGATGCGCGGCAAACCCGGCAGCACCATCAGCCTGACGCTGGTACGCGAAGGCGGCCAGCCGTTCGACGTCAAGCTGACCCGTGCGGTGATCAAGGTGCGCAGCGTCAAGAGCCAGCTGCTGGAGCCCGGTTACGGGTACCTGCGTGTCACCCAGTTCCAGGTCAACTCCGGCGAGGAGGTCGGCAAGGCGCTGGCCAAGCTGAAGAAGGACAATGGCGGCAAGAAGCTCAACGGCCTGGTGCTGGACCTGCGCAACAACCCCGGCGGCGTGCTGCAGGCCGCGGTGGAGATTTCCGATCACTTCCTCACCAAGGGCCTGATCGTCTACACCAAGGGCCGCATCGCCAATTCCGAGCTGCGCTTCAACGCCGATACGGCCGATGCCAGCGAAGGGGTGCCGCTGGTCGTGCTGATCAATGGCGGTAGCGCCTCGGCCTCGGAGATCGTGGCCGGCGCCCTGCAGGATCACAAGCGGGCGGTGGTCATGGGCACCGACAGCTTCGGCAAGGGCTCGGTGCAGACCGTGCTGCCGCTGAACAACGATCGCGCGCTCAAGCTCACCACCGCGCTCTACTACACGCCCAAGGGCCGCTCGATCCAGGCCCAGGGCATCGAGCCGGATATCGTCGTCGAACGTGCCAAGCTGACCCGCGAACAGGCTGCCGAAGGCTTCCGCGAAGCGGATCTGGCCGGGCATCTGGGCAATGGCAACGGCGGCCCGGATCGGCCAACCAGCACGCAGATCGCCAGCGACTCGGATCGGCCGCAGGACGATGACTACCAGCTCGGTCAGGCGCTGAACCTGCTCAAGGGATTGAACCTCACCCGCGGCCAATGAGCATGCCGCGCTGGACGGCCGGCCTGGCGCTGCTCCTGGCGCTGGCCGGGCAGCCAGGCTTTGCAGACGAAGCCGATGCAGACCGGCGCGTCGCCGCGCGGCCCAGTCTGACCCTGATCATCGACGACCTCGGCCAGAACCCCGCACGCGACCGCCGCGTGCTGCAACTGCCCGGGCCGGTCGCATTGGCCATCCTGCCCGATACGCGCCACGCCGCCGAATTGGCCGAACAGGCCCATCGCGCCGGCAAGACGGTAATGCTGCACATGCCGATGGCGCCCGCCGGTGGCCGCTTCGCCTGGCATCCGCAACTGCCCCACGACGAGCTGGCACGCCGCCTTGACGCTGCGCTGGCCGCCGTGCCCCACGTGCGCGGGCTGAATAATCACATGGGCAGCGCCATGACCGAGCAGCCGCAAGCCATGACCTGGTTGATGGGCGAGCTGCAGCGTCGTCATCTGTTCTTCCTCGACAGCCGCACCAGCCCTCGCACCGTGGCCGCTGCCAGCGCGCAGCGCACCGCGCTGGCGAGCCTGTCGCGGGATATCTTTCTCGATGACGATCCATCCCCCGCTGCGGTGGCCGAGCGGTTCCAGGCCGCGATCGCGCTCGCGCGCAAGCAGGGTTCGGTGGTGATCATCGGCCACCCCCACGAGAGCACGCTGGCGCTCCTGGAGCGGGAACTGCCGCGCCTGCCTGCGCAGGGCATCGAGTGGGTGGACGTTGGCCAGATGATCGCCACGCGCGGCAACCGCGCCATGGCCGCCCACGGTCGCGGCGGTATCTACCGCTGAAAATCAGAGGTAGCGACGAAGCATGCCGTCCACAGTGCCATCGGCACGCATCGCCTCGAGCGCCCGCTGCAAGCGCTCGACCACCTCGTCCGGCGTCGCCCGATTGAGCGCAAGAAACAATCGCGCCTCATTGAAACGCAGCACCGGCTTCAGCCCGGTCACACCTTCCTGCTTGGCCAGATAGGGGCCGACCGGATCGGCAGTGGCCCAGACATCGATCTGGCCCTTGAGCAGCTTGCCGATGTTCTCCTGATCGCGCAGCGAATTGATCGGCGCCAGCCCCAGACGCTCCAGATGCTGGCTCACCGCGTCGTTCTTGTATGCACCGATGCGCAGGCTGCGTGCCTGTTCCAACCCGGTCAGCTGCAGAGAGCTGTCCGCTGGCGCCAGCAGCACCCAGCTGATGCTCGCCAGGGGCCCGACCCACTTGAACTGCGGCTCGCGCTCGGCAGTGAAGGTGGTGGAAAACAGCCCCTGATCGGGCTGTTCGAGCACCTGCTTGTAGATGCGATCCCAGGGAAAGCGCAGGCTGAGCTCGTAGCGGATGTTCGCCCGGCGGAACATCTCGCGAACGATGTCGGCGTTGATGCCATGGATCTTTGCATCGGCCGCGTAGTTCTTGTTGTCCTCGGCCATGTTGAAAGGTGGAAAGTTCTCGGTCAGCAGCACGACGCGATAGTCGTCGGGCAGCTCGGCATGGGCATGACTGCAGAGCAGCAGCACGATGGCGGCTAGGATTCGTTTAAGCATGGCTCGCTCCCTGGTTCTGATTCCCGATCCGCCCCTCCGCGGATCATGGCCGAAGCGGTCGAAAGCAAGATGCGAACCAGCGCAGCAGCACCGCCGCGGTACTCGGGCGGTGGCTGACAAGGACACGATGGGTGCGCCAGAACGGCGCGAGAGGCGTGTGCGGCGCACCCTGCTGGCGCGCCGCCATCACCAGCCTGACGCGGCAAACGCGTCAGGCGAGAGGAAGCAACTCAGAGATAGCGCGCGTTGATCTCGTCGATCACGCCTTCGCGGCGCATCTGGTCCAGTGCCTGCTGCAGCTTCTGCACTGTCTCGTCGGCCACCTGCTTGTTCAGCGCCAGGTAGAGTTCGGCGCTGTCGAAGCGCAGCACGCGCTTGAGCCCGGTCACGCCTTCCTGTCGAGCCAGGTAGCGGCCGGCCGGGTCGCCCGTGGCCCAGAGGTCGATCTTGCCGTCGAGCAGCTTTTTCACGTTCTCCTGATCACGCAGGGCGAGCACCGGCTGCAGACCCTGGCCCTCCAGGTGCTCGGCGATGGCGTCACCCTTGTAGGCGCCGACCGTGTACTGGCGGGCCTGGTCCAGGCTGGTCAGGTTGATCGGACTGTCGCCACGGGCCAGCAGCACCCAGTCGTCCGGGCCGATGGGGCCGACCCACTTGAACAGCTCTTCACGCTCGGGCAGCCGCGCGGTGACGAACACCCCGTAATTGGCCTGCTCCAGCGCCATGCCGTAGATGCGCTCCCAGGGGAAACGCAGTGTCAGCGTGTAATCGACCCCGGCACGCTTGAACATCTCGCGCACGATGTCCACCGCGATACCGCTGATGTTTTCATCGCGGGCGAAGTTCTTGCCGTCGGCCGCCATGTTGTAGGGCGGAAAGTTCTCCGTCAGCAGGTCGATCTTCGCCGGGGCCTGGGCATGAGCCAGCGAGGCGCCGAACAGCAACGCACTGGCAATGGAAGCGATGGTCTTGAGCATGAGAATCTCCTGATTGCTCGCCCGCAACAGCAGCGGGCGTGTCCTTGTAGCGCGTCAGCCGTGTCGGCGGCGCGCCGCGATCAACGCATCACGATGCCGCGAGCGGCCAGGTAGGCCTTGGCCTCCGGCACCGTGTACTCGCCGAAGTGAAAGATGCTGGCCGCCAGTACCGCGTCGGCCTTGCCCTCGAGGATGCCATCGGCCAGGTGCTGCAGGTTGCCCACGCCCCCCGACGCAATCACAGGGATGCACAACGCTTCGCTGATGGCGCGGGTGACGCCCAGGTCGTAGCCGCTCTTCACACCGTCCTGGTCCATGCTGGTGAGCAGGATCTCGCCGGCGCCGAGGGCTTCCATCTTCTTCGCCCATTCAACCGCGTCCAGCCCGGTGGGCTTGCGGCCGCCGTGGGTGAAGATTTCCCAGCGGCCCGGCTCGCCTGGCGCAGAGACCTTCTTGGCGTCGATGGCGACCACGATGCACTGCGAGCCAAAACGGTCCGCGGCCTCGCCGACGAAGTCCGGGTTGAACACCGCGGCGGTGTTGATCGAGACCTTGTCGGCTCCCGCATTGAGCAGGTTGCGGATGTCCTGCACGGTCCTCACGCCCCCACCCACGGTCAGCGGGATGAACACCTGGCTGGCCATGCGCTCGACGGTATGCAGCGTGGTATCGCGGTTGTCGACGCTGGCGGTGATGTCGAGGAAGGTGATCTCGTCGGCGCCCTGCTCGTCGTAGCGCCGGGCGATCTCCACCGGGTCACCGGCGTCGCGGATGTTCTCGAACTGGACGCCCTTGACCACGCGGCCGTTGTCCACGTCGAGGCAGGGAATGATGCGTTTGGCCAGGGCCATGGTCGATCTCTCTCGTAGGGCGGACAGGGCCGCATGGCGCTATCCGCCGGGTCACCGAATGCATGGCGGCACGCGGAGCGTGGTCCGCCTTACGGCTTACTCGTCTTTCAGCTTGAGGTCGCAGAGCGCCTGCGCCTCGGCCACATCCAGCGTGCCTTCATAGATGGCGCGGCCGGTAATGGCTCCGATGATGCCCGGGGTGTTGGTGTCGAGCAGCTTCTGGATGTCGCCGATGTTGTGGATGCCACCGGACGCGATCACCGGGATACGGCTGGCGTTGGCCAGCGCCACGGTGGCCTCGACATTGCAGCCCTGCATCATGCCGTCCTTGGCGATGTCGGTGTAGACGATCGCCGAGACGCCATCGGCCTCGAAACGGCGGGCCAGATCGACGGCCTGCACGCTGGAGACTTCCGCCCAGCCATCGGTGGCGACGAAGCCGTCCTTGGCGTCCAGACCGACGATCACCTTGCCCGGGAAGGCGCGGCAGGCCTCGGTAACGAACTCCGGCTCTTTCACCGCCTTGGTGCCGATGATCACGTAGCTGACACCGGCGCGCACGTAGTGCTCGATGGTTTCCAGGGTACGGATGCCGCCGCCGATCTGGATCGGCAGGTCCGGGTAACGCTTGGCAATGGCGGCGACCACTTCGCCGTTGACCGGCTGGCCTTCGAAGGCCCCGTTGAGGTCGACCAGATGCAGGCGGCGGCAGCCGGCCTGGACCCACTTGGCAGCCATGGCCACCGGGTCATCGGAGAACACCGTGGCGTCGTCCATCAGGCCCTGGCGCAGACGTACGCAGGCGCCGTCCTTGAGATCGATAGCGGGGATAATCAGCATGGCTTGAACCTGTTCAAATCAAGTGTCGGTTAAGGGTCAGCTCTTCTCGAGTGCCCACAAGTCGCTTTCGATGCTCTCGAACCGCTCCTTCAGGTGGCTCTGCACGTCGAAGATCGCCTTGTTGTAATACAGCGGCGCGATTTCCCGGGCGAACAGATCGAGCACTTCTTGCGCCTCGAACGAGCCCAGCTCGAGTTCGAACCGCTCTTGCAGAAAGCGCTTGATGACCTGTTGCGCCGCCTGCTCCTGAGCGGCATCCAGCGTCAGGACCGGCGGCTTGAGCTTGGCCCGGCTCATTTACCAGCGGCCATCCCAGGCGGCGAAGTTCTGCAGCAGCTGCAGGCCGTGGGTATGGCTCTTTTCCGGGTGGAACTGCACGGCAAAGCGCGAGCCTTCTGCCAGCGCGGCGGCGAAGTCCTTGCCGTAGTGGCCGCGGCCGACCACCTGGCGCGGGTTGCCGGCCTCGATGTAATAGCTGTGCACGAAGTAGAAGCGGCCATTGTCCGGGATCGCGTGCCAGAGCGGGTGATCCACCACCTGCTTGACCTCGTTCCAGCCCATGTGCGGCACCTTCAGGTGCTCGCCGTCCTCAACCAGGTCCTTGCCGAAGAAGCGCACCTGGCCGGGAAACAGGCCGATGCAGTCGACGCCGTCGTTCTCCTCGCTGCGCTCCATGAGGGCCTGCATACCGACGCAGATACCGAGAAACGGGCGGTCCTGGCTGACTTCGCGGACCAGTTCGTCGAAGCCCAGCCGGCGAATCTCGGCCATGCAGTCGCGAATCGCGCCGACGCCGGGAAACACCACGCGGTCGGCTTCACGGATGACCTGCGCATCGCTGGTGATCAGCACGCGGCCAGCGCCGACGTGCTCCAGCGCCTTGGCCACCGAATGCAGGTTGCCCATGCCGTAGTCGATGACGGCAACGGTCTGCATTACAGGCACCCCTTGGTCGACGGCATCTGCCCGGCCATGCGCGGATCGAGCTCGATGGCCATGCGCAGCGCGCGGCCGAAGGCCTTGAACACCGTCTCGATCTGGTGGTGGGTGTTGGTTCCGCGCAGGTTGTCGATGTGCAGGGTCACCAGGGCGTGGTTGACGAAGCCCTGGAAGAATTCCTGGAACAGGTCGACGTCGAACTTGCCGACCACCGCTCGGGTGTAAGGCACGTGCATGGTCAGCCCGGGACGCCCGGAGAAGTCGATCACCACGCGCGACAGCGCCTCGTCCAGCGGCACGTAGGCGTGCCCGTAGCGGGTCATGCCTTTCTTGTCGCCGATGGCCTTGGCGAAGGCCTGGCCGAGGGTGATGCCGACGTCCTCGACGGTGTGGTGGTCGTCGATGTGCAGGTCGCCGTTGCATTCGATATCCAGGTCGATCAACCCGTGACGGGCGATCTGGTCGAGCATGTGCTCGAGGAAAGGCACACCGATGGCGAAGCGCGCCTTGCCGGTGCCATCGAGATTGATGGTGACCTTGACCTGGGTTTCCAGGGTGTTGCGCTCTACGCAAGCCGTACGTTCGGACATCAACAGCTCCGCTGATCGTGGGGCGAAAAGGGGCTCATTATAGGGGCAAACGCCCGGGCGCGGATATGCGCCGGGCGGCTGGACTGCATCTTGCAGGAAGCTGGTCGTCCAACCGCCGAGGTGCCGCCCATGCACGGACGGAAAATGCCTGCGACCCTGCGCTTCATGCTCGCCTCCCGGCGCAGCGAACTGCTCGGCCTGGAGGATCTGACCCGCACCTGCGAGCTGGTCACGCGCATCAGCCAGCTGGTTCACGCGCTGCAGAAGGAACGCGGCTATTCGAACATCTACCTCGGCGGCAATGCCGCTCACCAGCGCCAGCAGCTGGATGCGCTGAGCCTGGAGGCCGAGGCGCTGGAGCGTGCGGTGCGCCAGGATCTGGACCGCATCGACCTGGAGGCGGTCAGCGCGGCGGACAAGACCCGGCTGTTCACCCGCATCGCCTATGCCCTGCACAGCCTGGACGAGCTGCCGGCGCTGCGCCGACGCATCCGCGAGCACGCCATCAGCATGCAGGACGCCACGGCGACGCTGGTACGCCTGATCGGCGGGCTGCTGGCCGTCGTCTTCGAAGCCGCTGACACCGCTTCCGATCCGCACATCACGCGCTGCCTGGTGGCACTGTTCAACTTCATGCAGGGCAAGGAGCTGGCCGGCCAGGAGCGCGCACTGGGGGTAGTCGGCTTCGCCAGCGGCTATTTCCGCGCCGACATGCTGGAGCGCCTGGAGCACCTGCTCGAAGGGCAGGAGCGTTGCTTCGACACCTTCAGCCGCTTCGCCAGCCCGGCGGCGCAGGCGCTATGGCAAGCCCTGTGTGCCAGCGATACCAATATCAACGCCTGCCGCTTGCGCGACATCGCCCGCCGGACCAACCCGGGCGCGGCGGTCGAGGCGCAGCTGGGCGAACTCTGGTTCGAGCTGCACACCGGCCGCATCGACGCCATGAAACATGTCGAGACTCGCCTGGAGCAGGACCTGCTGCAGCAGTGCCGGCAGAGCATCGAGCGCATCCGCAAGGACCTGCAGAGCCATCGCAAGCTGCTCGACGGCATCGCCGACATGCACGCCGCCGCCGAGCAGGCCAAGCTGTTCAGCGTGCAGGCCAGCGACCTCGACACGCCACCGCCGGACGGCATGACCGCGATGGTGGCGCGCTCGACGCTGGAGCTGCTGCTGACCCAGAGCGTGCGCCTGCAGGGTCTCAATGAGGAGTTGCGCGAGGCGCGTCAGGCGCTGGACGAGCGCAAGCAGGTCGAGCGCGCCAAGCAGCAGCTGATGCGCCAGCAGGGCTGCTCCGAAGGCGAGGCTTACAGTTGGCTGCGCCAGGCGGCCATGAACCAGGGCCTGCGCCTGGAGGAAGTCGCGCAGCGCCTGCTGGCGTTGGACGGCTCGACGAACACGGCCGCCCGCGGCCAGCGTTGCCGGCACTGAAAACAGGCATGCCGTGCCGCCCAGGGGCCCGCCCTGCCCCGTGACTGTGCAGCGACTCGCAAGCCGACCTGCCCATTCAGCTCGTCGATGGCGGCGACTTGCCCCGCCAGCGCGCCGGCGTTGCGCCTCGACGGCGCGAGCCAAGTGCCTGATTTACCTGCCCACGAGCCTGTCGCTCGAGCATTCCGGCAGCCGCGACGGGCGCCGCCATCGCGTACTGGCACAGCTTTCGCAATGACCAGCTCAAGGCCGGATCGCTCGGCTTCCACAACTAACTTTTCAGGACAACGGTGTCCACGCTCTCCGGCTCCAGCCGGGCGGTGTGGCGCCGTTTTTTTTCGCCCAAAGGAAATTCGACCATGACCGACAAGCCGAACAACGACCAGCCCAGCGACCTGACCCTGGCCTCGCGCCGCAGCTTCCTCAAGCATTCGATCATCGCCGCCAGCGGGGTCGCCCTGTTCGGCGGCATGTCCCTGGGCATGCGTTCGGCCGCCTGGGCTGCGGGCGGTGACGTGGAAACCAGCAAGGCCAAGCTCGGCTTCATCGCCCTGACCGACGCCGCACCGCTGTTCGTCGCCGCGGAGAAAGGCTTCTTCGCCAAGTACGGGATGACCGAGGTCGAGGTGCTCAAGCAGTCTTCCTGGGGCACCACCCGCGACAACCTGGTGCTCGGCTCGGCGAAGAATGGCATCGATGGCGCGCACATCCTCACGCCCATGCCCTACCTGATCAGCGCCGGCATCGTCACGCCGAACAACCAGCCGGTGCCCATGTCGATCCTCGCGCGGCTCAACCTGGCCGGGCAGTGCATCTCGGTGGGCGAGGAGTATCGCGATCTGAAGATCGGCCTCGACAGCACGCCGTTCAAGGCGGCGTTGGAGGCGAAGAAGGCCGGCGGCAAGAAGGTCAGCGCCGCAGTGACCTTCCCCGGCGGCACCCACGACCTGTGGATGCGCTACTGGCTGGCCGCCGGCGGCATCGACCCGAACGCCGACATCAACACCATCGTCGTGCCGCCAGCGCAGATGGTCGCCAACATGAAGGTCGGCAGCATGGACACCTTCTGCGTCTGCGAACCGTGGAACGCCCAGCTGATCAACCAGAAGATCGGCTACACCGCCAACACCACCGGCGAGCTGTGGCACAACCATCCGGAGAAGGCCTTCGCCCTGCGCAGCGACTATGTGGCGGCCAACCCCAACGCCGCCAAGGCGCTGACCATGGCGATCATGGAAGCCCAGCAGTTCTGCGAGAAGGCCGAGAACAAGGAAGAAGTGGCGAAGATCTGCTCGCAACGCAAGTGGATCGGCGCGCCCTACAAGGACATCGTCGACCGCATGAAGGGCAACTTCGCCTACGGCACCGGCAAGGTCATCGAGAACCATCCCGAGCAGATGCGCTACTGGGACGACCACGCCTCCTATCCGTTCCAGAGCCACGACCTCTGGTTCCTCACCGAGAACAAGCGCTGGGGCTACCTGCCGGCCGACTTCGACAGCCAGGCGCTGATCGCCAAGGTCAACCGCGAAGACATCTGGCGCGCCGCAGCCGGCGAGCTGAACCTGCCCGCCGAGCTGATCCCGACCTCCACCTCCCGCGGCGTGGAGAAGTTCTTCGACGGCAAGCTGTTCGACCCCGAGAACCCGCAAGCCTACCTGGACAGCCTGACCATCAAGGCCATGGCCTGATAACCGCAACCCGCGAGGAAAAGCCCATGAATGCCAACGTCAAACTGCAGCCCGCCAGCACCGAGCCGGTGTCCATTGTCCGCCCATCCAGAGCCGCTGCACTGATGCAGCGTAGCGGCCGCTACGCGGTGCAGCAGCTGTTGCCGCCCCTGGTCATCCTGCTGGTGCTCGGGGTGATCTGGGAGATGCTCTGCTCCGGTGCCGATGCCGCGCTGCCACCGCCTTCGCAGGTGATCGCGGAAACCTGGGAGCTGATCGTCGATCCGTTCTACGACAACGGCGGCAATGACGTGGGCCTGGCCTGGCAACTGCTGGCGAGCCTCGAACGGGTGGCGGTGGGTTATCTGCTGGCGGTGGTCGCCGGGGTCGGCCTCGGCGTGCTGATCGGCCAGTCGGACTGGGCCATGCGCGGCCTCGATCCGATCTTCCAGGTGCTGCGCACCGTGCCGCCACTGGCCTGGCTGCCGCTGTCGCTGGCGGGCTTTCAGGACAGCCATCCCTCGGCGCTGTTCGTCATCTTCATCACCGCGATCTGGCCGATCATCATCAATACCGCAGTGGGCATCCGCAACATCCCGCAGGACTACCGCAACGTCGCCCAGGTGCTGCAGCTCAATGGCTTCGAATACTTCAAGACCATCATGCTGCCGGCCGCCGCGCCCTACATCTTCACCGGCCTGCGTATCGGCGTCGGCCTGTCGTGGCTGGCGATCATCGCCGCGGAGATGCTTATCGGCGGCGTCGGCATCGGCTTCTTCATCTGGGATGCGTGGAACGCCTCGCGCATCAGCGACATCATCCTCGCGCTCGTCTACATCGGCGTGGTCGGCTTCGTGCTCGATCGCCTGGTGGCCTTCGTCGGCCAGCGCATCACCCGCGGCATTCCGGCCAACTGAGGAGCAACGCCATGAGCTATCTCTCCATCGAACACCTGGACAAGAGTTTCGTGCGCGGCAACCTCGCCTCGCAGGTGCTCAAGGACATCAACCTGAACATCGCCAAGGGCGAGTTCATCTCCATCATCGGCCACTCCGGCTGTGGCAAGTCGACAGTGCTGAACATCGTCGCCGGGCTGCTGGAGCCCAGCCTCGGCGGGGTGATTCTCGACGGCAAGGAAGTGCGCGGGCCGGGCCCGGACCGCAGCATGGTGTTCCAGAACCATTCGCTGCTGCCCTGGCTGACCGTCTACGAGAACGTCGAAGTGGCAGTGAACAAGCTGTTCAAACGCAGTATGGGCAAGCGCGAACGGCGCGAATGGATCGAGCACAACCTGGCGCTGGTGAACATGGGCCATGCGCTGAACAAATACCCGCAGGAAATCTCCGGCGGCATGAAGCAGCGCGTCGGCATCGCCCGCGCGCTGGCGATGAAGCCCAAGGTGCTGCTGCTCGACGAACCGTTCGGCGCCCTCGATGCACTCACCCGCGCGCACCTGCAGGACGAGGTGATGAAGATCCAGAAGGAGCTGGGCAACACCATGATGATGATCACTCACGATGTCGACGAGGCCGTGCTGCTCTCCGATCGCATCGTGATGATGACCAATGGCCCCTCGGCGACCATCGGCGAGATTCTCGACGTGAAACTGCCGCGCCCGCGCGACCGCATCGCCCTGGCCGATGACCCCGAGTACAACCACTACCGTCGTGCGGTGCTGAGTTTCCTCCACGAGCGCCATCGCCTGCACTGATCGGGCGCGCCCACCGCCGGCGTCTCGTGCGCTGGCGGCGGTTCGGCGTATGCTTGCCGGCATTCCGCCCAGCCGTCGCAAGGTCGCCATGCCCGTCTACGTCGAATCCGTCACCCAGCCCAGCCCGCAGGACCTTACCGACCTGGCGAAAATCTACGCCGATGCACCCGACTGGCTGCTGGCGCCCTATTCCAGCGCCGACACGCTGATCGCCGCGGCGCTGGCCGATGGCAGCCTGATCGCCGGGCGCTTCAATGACCGCCTGCTCGGCGCCGCCCTGCTGCAGCGCGGCGACGACGCCTGGCGCCTGTCGCACCTGTGCGTACGCAAGCTCACCCGCAAGCGCGGCGTCGGCCGCCGGCTGCTGGAGGAAACCCAGCGCCAGGCCAGTGAAGCCGGCAAACCGTTGCGCCTGGCCGCTCCCGCCGGCCATCTGGAAGCCAGCGCCTTGGCCGCGCGCACCCATCTGCCGCTGGACCCGCTGTAGGTAACGATGACGGGCTGAATGGCGGCCGAACGCGCTGCTGGCTCACCACCCGGCGCGACAGTTCGTCTGCCCGCGCGGTGCCGCAACCGTCGCGCGGAACCAGCTCCGCGCACGCCACTCCAACCCCGGCCGCCTCCCGACATCGGAGAGCACGGGGCTATACTCGCCACCTTTCAGACCGCTTCTCTACAAGGACTCGTCCATGAAATCGCTCGGCAAAATCCTGGGCCTGGTCATTCTCGGACTGTTGCTGATCCTCGTGGCGGCAGGCTTCGCCCTGACCCACCTGTTCGATCCCAACGACTACAAGGACGAGATCCGCGACCTGGCGCGCAACAAGGCCGGCCTCGAACTGGACATCAAGGGCGACATCGGCTGGAGCCTGTTCCCCTGGCTCGGCCTGGAGCTGCACGACACCACCCTGGCCAGCGCGCAGACCCCCGAACAGCCGTTCGCCGATTTGCGCATGCTCGGGCTCTCCGTACGGGTGATGCCGCTGCTCAGCCGCGAAGTGCAGATGAGCGATATCACCGTCAATGGCCTCAACCTGACGCTCAGCCGTGACGAACAGGGTCGCGGCAACTGGGAAGGCGTCGGCCAGCCGGCCGGTCGCAGCGAACAGGCCGGCGAGCCGCCGAAAGCTGCCGAGCCGCAAACCGAACAGCGCGAAGAGGCATCGTCCGCACGCAAGCCGCTCACACTGGATATCGACAGCCTGACCGTCAGCGATGCGCGCGTGACCTACAGCGACGCCAAGACCGGCCAGCAATACAGCGCCGAAAGCATCGAGCTCACGACCGGCGCGATCCGCGAGGGCAGCTCGATCCCGGTGAAGCTCAACGCCTTCTTCGGCAGCAATCAGCCGGTGATGCGCGCGCGCACCGAGCTGCAAGGCGCGCTGCGTTTCGACAACCAGCTCAAGCGCTACCAGTTCGAGGACATGCGCCTGTCCGGCGAGGCCTCCGGCGAGCCGCTGCAGGGCCAGACCCTGACCTTCAGCGCCCAGGGCCAGCTGCTGGTCGATCTCGCCGCGCAGATTGCCGAATGGAACAGCCTCAAGTTCACCGCCAACCAGCTGCGTGGGCTGGGCGAGCTGAAGGCGCGCGACCTGGACAAGGAACCGAAGATCAGCGGCGCGATGACCGTGGCGCAGTTCAACCTGCGCGAATTCCTCCAGGGCACAGGGCAGCAGCTGCCGGCCATGGCCGATGGCAATGCGCTGAACAGGGCCGAGCTGGTCAGCCGGCTGAGCGGTACGGCCAATAGCCTGGCGCTGGAAGAACTGACCCTCAAGCTCGATGACAGCACCTTCACCGGCCGCATCGCCATCAGCGACTTCGCCCGCCAGGCGCTGCGCGTCGATCTCAAGGGTGATCGGCTGAATCTCGACCGCTACCTGCCGCCGCCAAGCAAGGACGAGCCGGCCGGCGCCGCGCGCAAGAGCGAAGTGAAGAACACCCAGGCCGCCGCGGTCGGCAGCGGCAGCACCCCGCTGCCCAACGCACCGACCCAGCAGGCCTGGAGCGAGGCCTCGGTGCTGCCGCTGGATCAGCTGCGCAAGCTCGACAGCGAGGTCAGCCTGGCCATCGGCAGCCTGACCGCCATGCAACTGCCACTGGAGGGCTTCAACCTCAAGGCCCGAGCCCGCAACGGCCAGCTGAACCTGCAGGAACTGCGCGGCGGTCTCTACGGCGGACGCCTGGACAGCAGCGCCAGCCTCGACGTGCGCCAGGCCCAGCCGCTGCTGACGCTGCAGAACCGCTTCAACGGCGTGCCAATCGAGCGCCTGCTGGAAAGCCAGGGCGAAGAGGTGGTGGTCAAGGGCCTGCTGAACCTGGATGCCGACCTGCGCACCCAGGGCAACAGCCAGAAGGTATGGGTCGACAACCTCAACGGCAAGGTCGGCTTCATCATCGACAACGGTGTGCTGGTCGATGCCAACCTCGAGCAGCAGCTCTGCCGCGCCATCGCCACGCTCAACCGCAAGCCGCTGTCCAGCGAGCCACGCAGCAAGGACACCCCCTTCCGCGAACTCAAGGGCAACCTGACCCTGCGCAACGGCGTGGCCAGCAACCCCGACCTCAAGGCCAGCATCCCCGGCCTGACGGTCAATGGCAACGGCGATGTCGACCTGCGCGTGCTGGGCATGGACTATCGCGTCGGCATCGTCATCGAAGGCGACAAGGGCGCCATGCCGGACCCTGCCTGTCAGGTCAACGAGCGCTACGTCGGCATCGAGTGGCCCCTGCGCTGCCGCGGCCCGCTGGAGCTGGGCGCCAAGGCCTGCCGTTTCGACAATGACGCGCTCGGCAAGATCGCCGCCAGGCTGGCCGGCGAAAGGCTCAACGAGAAGATCGAGGAGAAGCTCGGCGACAAGGTCAGCCCGGAACTCAAGGACGCCCTCAAGGGCCTGTTCAAGCGATGAGCCCGGAGCAGTTCGGCGCGGCGGTCCTCGACTGGTTCGACCGCCACGGCCGCAAGGACCTGCCCTGGCAGCAGAACATCACGCCGTACCGGGTCTGGGTGTCGGAGATCATGCTGCAGCAGACCCAGGTCAGCACCGTGCTCGGCTACTTCGACCGCTTCATGGAAGCGCTGCCTACCGTCGACGCGCTCGCCGCGGCCGAGGAAGATGAAGTGCTGCATCTTTGGACGGGCCTCGGCTACTACAGCCGCGCACGCAACCTGCACAAGACCGCCAAGCGCGTGGTTACCGAATACGGCGGCATATTCCCCGCGGATGTCGACAAGCTCGCCGAGCTTCCCGGGATAGGCCGATCGACCGCCGGCGCCATCGCCAGCATCAGCATGGGGCTGCGCGCGCCGATTCTCGACGGCAACGTCAAACGCGTGCTGGCCCGCTACGTTGCCCAGGACGGTTATCCCGGCGAGCCGAAGGTGGCCCGCCAGCTGTGGGAGGTGGCCGAGCGCCTCACCCCCCGGCAGCGGGTCAACCATTACACCCAGGCGATGATGGACCTTGGCGCCACGCTGTGCACGCGCAGCCGCCCGAGCTGCCTGCTCTGCCCGCTCAGGGACGGCTGCCGCGCCCATCTGCTCGGGCGCGAAACCGACTTCCCGGTACCCAAGCCGCGCAAGGCGCTGCCGCAAAAGCGCACGCTGATGCCGCTGCTGGCCAATCGCGACGGCGCCATCCTGCTCTACCGTCGCCCGTCGAGCGGGCTCTGGGGCGGGCTCTGGAGCCTGCCGGAACTGGATGACCTCGCTGCCCTCGATCCTCTGGCCGAACGGCATGCGCTGCAGCTGGAAGACCGTCGCGAACTGCCAGGGTTGACCCACACCTTCAGCCATTTCCAGCTGGCCATCGAACCCTGGCTGATCAGGGTCAAGACCGCGCCCGACGCCGTGGCCGAGGCGGACTGGCTCTGGTATAACCTCGCCACCCCGCCGCGCCTCGGCCTTGCCGCGCCGGTAAAGACACTGCTCAAGCGCGCCGCCGCTGAATTGAATGCAGGAGAGACCTCATGACCCGCACCGTGAACTGCCGCAAGTACAACGAAGAACTCCCCGGCCTCGAGCGCCCGCCGTTCCCGGGCCAGAAAGGCGAGGACATCTACAACAACATCTCCAGGCAGGCCTGGGACGATTGGCAGAAACACCAGACCATGCTGATCAACGAGCGCCGCCTGAACATGATGAACGCCGAGGACCGCAAGTTTCTCCAGGGCGAGATGGACAAGTTCTTCTCCGGCGAGGACTACGCCAAGGCCGAAGGCTACGTGCCACCCAGCGAATGACCGCCCGGCTGCGCTAAGCGCCCGTCCGGATTAAATATTTTCCGGGCCGCGCTTGACAGGCAAAAGGCAAATCCGTCTAATAGCGCCCCGTTGCCCAGGTAGCTCAGTCGGTAGAGCAGGGGATTGAAAATCCCCGTGTCGGCGGTTCGATTCCGTCCCTGGGCACCACCTTTCGTTTTCAGGTGGTGTCAGCATCACCCGAAAGCCCACAAGAAGCCCGCCCCGTGCGGGTTTTTTGTTGCCTGCAATTCAGCCGAATCGGCTGCACAGCCAATGGGATTCTTCCGCGCAGCTGCCGCCGGGGGCCAACGTGACCATCTGAGACCTGGCTCCGGTTCGGCCGGTGATCAGCCTGTTACCCTCGCCGGCCCCAACCGAAGCGATCGCTCCCATGCTGCGCTGTGTACTCGCCGCCCTGCTGCTCACCGCCCTTCCCGCGTCCGCGCAAACAACCGACTGCCGGGTGATCGGCATTGCCGATGGCAACGTCTTCAGTTGCCGTACCGCCGAGGGCGATCGGCTCAGGGTGCGGATGGCCGAGATCGATGCACCGGAGCTCAAGCAGCCGTATGGCGCCCAGGCCCGTCAGGCACTTTCCGGCTATGTGTTCGGCAAGAACGTCCAGCTCGCGGTCCAGGGTCGCGACGACCAGGGGCGAACCCTGGCTCGCGTCAGGGCCGGGGACACCGACGTCAACGCCGAGATGGTCCGCACCGGCACTGCCTGGGCATATCGTGCTCAACTGAAGGACCGCACCCTGCTCGATCTCGAGGCGGTCGCCCGGGAGTTCAAGCGGGGCCTCTGGGCGTTGCACAAGACCGAACAGCAACCGCCATGGGAATGGCGCAAGGAAATGCGCAGCGCCAGGCGCTAGCAGGCCGTTGAAAAAAGCCAGAGCCCGCGTGGCTCTGGCAAAATGGCGGCCATCCTCTTCTGCCGAAGCCAGCCCAAGCCGATGCGTGGACTCGACCTCAAACAAAACGAGCTGTTCA